>Ga0209270_1000146_pt1 | contig 183471 bp, 164 predicted proteins | sample MTBAKSrepl1MetaG_FD_187456 | JGI IMG/M metagenome (GOLD analysis project Ga0209270, IMG submission 187456) | Enrichment culture microbial communities from Arthur Kill intertidal strait, New Jersey, USA, that are MTBE-degrading - MTBE-AKS1... | ecosystem: Environmental > Aquatic > Marine >... | reverse complement strand
GGATATAAGGCAAGGCCGGTGCCAGAAGGCTGCATGGGTAATATCGCTACTATAATCAAAGAGATACGCAACACCCACCCGCCCGCAACCGGTTACATGGATTACGGTATCGTGATCATGGTCACGCTTGCGTGATTTCAGGGCATAACTTCGCGGACATCATGGGCAGGGCATCGCGCCATGATCCGCGCCGGCGGGGCTCAGGGCCTCGCTTGTCTGGACAATCCGTATTTTAGCAGGTATAGTGCCCGCATCTATGCTCATACGCAGGTACATTGCCGCCCATATCATCAAGGCCTTCGCGGCCGCCTTGGCGGTTCTTTCCGGCGTCATGATCATCGTGGAATGGATCCAGATGGGCAGATTCCTGACGCTGAAGGACTTTGACCTGGTCCTGTTGGCCCTGGTGCCCATGGGCCGCTATATCATTCCCGTGGCGTTGTTGTTCAGTATCCTCTTCGCCCTGGAGCGCCTGTCGAGCGATTCCGAGGTGATCGCCATGCAGGCCTGCGGGGTGACGAAGGCGAGCCTGTATCGGCCCGCCATCGAATTCGCCGTGATCTGCATGCTCGTCAATCTCGCGATATCATTATACTGGGGTCCCCTTTCCATGCAACGTATCCAAACCAGGCTGATTACGGAAGCGCCCAGGCGCATGTATGCATTTCTCCAGGAGCGTGATTTCGATGAGTCCTTCAAGGGCCTGGCGATCTATGTGCAATCGGTTAATCCCGCTAAACGGCGAATCCAGGGGATCTTCATCGAGAACAAGGGCAAGGATCACCATATCATTACAGCCGAGCGCGGCACCATCGAGGTCGTGGGTGACCGCGTCATGTTGAAGCTCCTCAACGGGAGTTTCTACACCGCCCAGGGGCCGATCGTGCGTTACCTGACCTTCAAAGAGTATACATTCTTCCTGAACGTCAATTTCGGCCGGCAGATCGGCATCCGAAGCTGGGAGATCGCCACCCAGCCCGAGCTCAAGGCCATGATCGCGCAAGAGCCCGAGGTGAAGTGGATCAAGGAGTATCACAACCGTTTCGCCTTTCCGATCCTGAACCTGATCCTCGGCGTCATGGGCGTGGCCTTCGGGGTTCAGAAGCCGCGTTCCCCCAAGTTCACCGGTTTCGTGGTGGGCATCGCCACGATATTCGGATACTACCTGGTATTTCTGCTGGCCGACCGCCTGGTGCGTAGCGAGAAACTCGATCCGCTGGTCGGAGCCTGGTTGCCTGACCTCGTTTTCTGCATGATCCTGGCCGGCCTGTGGCTATGGCGTCGGTCAGGCTTGAGCGAGGCCGGGAACGCATGAATACCCTTGACCGCTATATCTTCCGCAAGGCCTGCTTCATGTGGTTGGGCTCCATGGTAAGCTTGGTGGCCCTCGTCGTGCTGGCGCAGTTCTTCGGCAATGTGTCCATGTTCTCGGAATTCGAGGCCCAGGGCGGCTCCATATTCCTGTTCGTGGTCTTGGGAATCCCGCCGATCATTACCATGGTCCTACCTTTTTCCGTCTGTCTGGGCATCCTTGCCACGCAGGCCCTTTTTTCAAGGCATGTCGAGACCATCGCCATGCAGGCCTCGGGAGTATCCGACCGCCGCATCTACCGGCCCTACCTCCTGGTGGGTTTCCTGGCCACCGTGCTGATGGGCCTCCTGGCGTTCACCGTCTCCCCCCTGGCCCAGAAGCAGGCGGATCGCATCGAAGATATCGAGATCCGTCGCAAAGGCGTTACCGGATCGTTCTCGCAGAGCGGATGCCGGTTTCAATCCGGGGACGCCGTCTATTTCGCCGAACATATCGATGTCAAGGAAGGCATCATGCGCAATATCACCTGCTACCGCATCAAGGACGGCAGACTCACTTCCGTGATCGAAGCCCGGGAGGCTCACTGGGACGGGCGTCAATGGCTGGCTCAGGGCATGCGCACGGTTTTGCTGGATGGTCCGCGCCTGCGCGAGGATCGGAGCTTGAACCGCTTGCCGCTCACCAGGGTGCCGGCCGATCTTGTCACCGTCAGCCCGAAGCCGGACGTCCTGACAATTGTCGCTCTGAGACAGTATTTGAAGCGGCTCGAGGCGCAAGGCATCCACTCCCGGGCGCTCGAAACCTCGTATTACAGCCGTATCAGTTTTGCCTGCGCGCCCTTGATCATGAGCCTCCTGGTGCTGCCGTTCGGGATGCGTTTTCCCCGCACGGGCGGTATTGCGCGGGGGGTGGCGGTCGGTCTGGTGCTGGGGCTCGCGTACTGGGGTCTGCAAGCCGGCATGACGACGGCGGGGGCATCCGGTTATATCCGTCCCCTGCTGGCGGCCTGGGCGGCCAATGTTCTGGCCTGTGTTATCGGCCTGGTCATGGTTGGCCGGAGGAGGGGTACCTATGGTTGATGTAGTCATCGTGGGGGCAGGACCGGCCGGGATTTTCGCGGCCCTGGAACTGGCCAAAATGGCGCCCGGTCTGACTATTGTCATGATCGAGCAGGGCAGTGATATCACCTCCCGCAGCCGCTCCGGCAAGGACATGCTCATCGGTTGGGGCGGTGCCGGGGCCTACTCGGACGGCAAGCTGACCATCTCCACCGATGTCGGCGGCCAGATCGGCGGTATTATACCGGAGTCCGAGCTCGCCGGACTGTTGGATTACGTGGATGGCGTGTATTCCAGCCATGCCCCCCAGAAAGGGGTCTATAACCTGAGCCCGGACGACGCCCAGGGCATCTCGGCCAAGGCGCGTCTGGCCGGGCTGGTGTACGTGCCCACGCGCATCCGCCATCTGGGCACCGAGAACTGCTACACCATCTTAAAGGAGATGCGCGACGAGCTCTCCGGCACGGTAGAGATGATCTTCAATACCCGGGCCAGCGAACTTGTCAGGGACGGGGACCGTATCAGCGGTGTGAAGCTGGAAGACGGTCGCCTGATCGAAGCCCGCTATGTGATCGCCGCGCCGGGGCGGGTGGGCGCCCGCTGGATGGCGGACCAGGCCAAGGCCCTGGGGCTTCAGACCTGGACCAATCCGGTCGACCTCGGCGTGCGCGTGGAGCTCCCGGCCGTGCTCATGGAGCATCTCACCAAGATCGCCTACGAGACCAAGTTCATCTATTTTTCCAAGACCTTCGACGACCGCGTGCGGACCTTCTGCATGAACCCCTACGGCGAGGTCGTGCGCGAAACGTTGGGTGATATCGTGACCGTCAACGGCCACTCCTGGGCCAATAAGCGCACCGAGAACACCAACTTCGCCATCCTGGTCAGCGCCAACTTCACCGAGCCTTTTGACGACGCCATCGGCTACGGCCGCTACGTGGCCACCCTGGCCAACATGCTCGGCAAGGGCGTTATCGTCCAGCGCCTGGGCGACCTGCTCTCCGGCCGGCGCACCACTCAGAGCCGGCTGGAAAAATGCACCACCACCCCCACGTTGAAGGAGGCCATCCCCGGCGACCTGAGCTACTGCATCCCGTACCGTATCCTGACCAATATCATCGAGATGCTTGCCGGTCTCGACCGCGTGGCGCCCGGGGTCAACTCCGGGCATACCCTGCTCTACGGCCTGGAGGTGAAGTTCTACTCCAACCGGGTGCGTCTGGACCGCAACCTCCAGACCCAGGTGGACGGCCTGTATGCCGTAGGCGACGGAGCCGGCATCACGCGTGGTCTCATCCAGGCCAGCTGCGCCGGCGTCATTGCCGCGCGGGACATTGCCGCAAGGAGCGTATGATGATGAACTGGCGCACCATTGCCGATCTTGACACCGCCTCGAAGCTGTTTGTCATGCAAACCGTACCGATTAAGCAGAAGGAGCGGACCATCCTCTTTGACCTCATCAAGAAGGGGCCGCTGATCGTCTCGGCCAAGGCCTTGAGTATGCTCACGAAGGATGAACTTAAGGAGGTCATCGCCTCGCTCAAGCGCAAAACCGCCTTGCGGCCCTACCTGGTGCGGGCCTGTAGCGTGCTGGGTGATGAAGCCGAACCCATGCTCAAGAGCTTCCTGGACGATGAATCCGAATATGTCCGCAAGGCGGTCCTTGAGCTCGCCGGACGGCTCAAGCTTGTCGGACTGGAGGCTAAGATCCGGCGCATGACCGATCAGGAGCGCATCGCGCGCTATGCCGTGATGGCGCTGAAGAGCATGGGAGCGGATGTGGATCAGTACCGCGGGCACCCCGACGTGCTGGTCCGGGAGCTCTTCGATTAGCGCACCCGGCAGGCAAAGATTTTTTACTTGATTGCCTTCAGGTATTTCGTTATCGATAAGGATCTGATTATACGGACCACTGAATAGCTTTGAGGAGAAGGAGACCGATATGTCGAAAAAGTATGTATATCTCTTTGGCGGCCGCGCGACCAAGGCCGAGGGCAGCGCCGACATGAAGGCCCTGCTGGGCGGCAAAGGGGCCAACCTGGCCGAAATGACCAATCTGGGCATTCCCGTACCCCCCGGTTTCACGATATCCACCGAGGTGTGCTCAGTCTACTACGAGTCGGGCGGCATCCCCAAGGACGTCAAGACCCAGGTCAAGGATGCCTTGCGCAAGGTGGAAAAGGCCATGTCGCTCACCTTCGGCGATCCCGAAGCGCCGCTGCTCTTCTCCGTGCGCTCAGGCGCCCGCGCGTCCATGCCGGGTATGATGGACACGGTCCTGAACCTGGGCCTTAACGATGAAACCGTCTTAGGCCTGGTCAAGATGAGCGGCAATGAGCGTTTTGCCTACGACTGCTACCGCCGTTTCATCCAGATGTACTCCGACGTGGTCATGGGCGCCGATTCGCACGTGCTCGAGGAAGAGCTCGAAAAGATGAAGAAGAAAAAGGGCGTCAAGCTGGATACCGACCTGACGGCCGCCGATCTCAAAAAGCTGGTGGGCCTCATGAAGGAGAAGGTGGAAGAGCTCGTGGGCAAGCCCGTCCCGACCGACCCCATGGACCAGATCTGGGGCGGTATCGAGGCCGTGTTCAAATCCTGGAACACCCCGCGCGCCATTACCTACCGCAAGCTCAACAGCATCCCGGACGCCTGGGGCACGGCCGTCAACGTCCAGGCCATGGTCTTCGGCAACATGGGTCCCACCTCGGCCACGGGCGTGGCCTTTACCCGCGACCCCTCCACGGGTGAGCATGTCTTCTACGGCGAATTCCTGATCAACGCCCAGGGTGAAGATGTGGTGGCCGGCATCCGTACCCCCATGCCCATCAATATCAAGGGCAAGCGCGAGAAAGCGCATGTCTCCCTGGAAGAGGCCATGAACGACCAGTACAAGCAGCTGGTTGAGATCTACACCACCCTGGAAAAGCACTACAAGGACATGCAGGACATTGAGTTTACCATCCAGGAAGGTAGCCTGTGGATGCTCCAGACCCGCACCGGCAAACGCACCGCGGCCGCGGCCGTCAAGATCGCGGTCGATATGGTGGAGGAAGGCCTGATCACCAAGGAAGAGGCCGTGATGCGCGTGGATCCGGACCAGATCAACCAGCTCCTGCACCCCATGATCGACCCCAAGGCCAAGAAGAACGTCATCGGCAAGGGCCTGCCGGCCTCGCCCGGCGCGGCCGTGGGCAAGGTGGTCTTTTCGGCCGAGGATGCCGAGCATGAGGCCCAAAAGGGCGAGAAGGTCATCCTGGTGCGCCTGGAAACCTCGCCCGAGGATATCCACGGTATGAACGTCTCGCAGGGCGTCCTGACCGCGCGCGGCGGCATGACCTCGCATGCGGCGGTCGTGGCGCGCGGCATGGGCAAGTGCTGCGTCTCGGGTGTGAGCGACCTCAACATCGATTACGCCAAACAGAAGTTCAGCTTGGGCGGCCAGACGGTCAAGAAAGGCGATTACTTAAGCCTGGACGGCTCCAAGGGTGAGGTCATCCTGGGCAAGGTCGGTACCGTGTCCCCGTCTTTGACCGGCGCCTTCGGCACGGTCATGGAGTGGGCCGACGATATCCGAAAATTAGGCGTGCGCACCAACGCCGACACCCCCAAGGACGCCAAGACGGCGCGCGAGTTCGGCGCCGAAGGCATCGGCCTGTGCCGCACCGAGCACATGTTCTTCGAAGGCAAACGCATCGTGGCCGTGCGCGAGATGATCCTGGCCAATGACGAAAAGGGCCGGAGAAAGGCCTTGGCCAAGATCAAGCCCATGCAGAAGAGCGACTTCAAGGCCATCTTCACCGAGATGGACGGCCTGCCGGTCACCATCCGCTTGCTCGACCCGCCGCTGCACGAGTTCCTGCCGCATACCGAGGATGAACTGGCCGAAGTGGCCAAGGACATGAAGACCAAGGTGGACGTGCTGAGGGCCAAGCGCGACAACCTGCACGAGGCCAACCCCATGCTGGGCCACCGCGGGTGCCGCTTAGGGATAACCTTCCCGGAGATCTACGAGATGCAGGTCTACGCCATCATGGAAGCCGCTTGCGAGGCCGCCAAGGCCGGCGTGGAGGTCGAGCCCGAGATCATGATCCCGCTGGTGGGCCATGTCAAGGAGCTCGAGATGCTGCGTGAAATGACCGTGCGCGTCTGTGAAGAGGTCCTTAAACAGTACGGCCAGAAGCTCAAGTACAAGGTCGGCACCATGATCGAGTTGCCACGCGCGGCCGTGACCGCGGACGAGATCGCCGAGCAGGCCGAGTTCTTCTCCTTCGGAACCAACGACCTGACCCAGACCACCTTCGGCCTGTCGCGCGACGACGCGGGCAAGTTCCTGCCTGACTACGTGAACAAGAAGATCCTGCCCAAAGACCCCTTCATGAGCCTCGACCAGACCGGCGTGGGCGAGCTGATCCGCATCGGCGTGGCCAAGGGCCGCAAAACGCGCGAAGACCTCAAGGTCGGCATCTGCGGCGAGCACGGCGGCGACCCGGCCTCGATCGACTTCTGCCACCGCGTGGGCATGAACTACGTGAGCTGCTCGCCCTTCCGCGTACCGATCGCGAGGCTGGCCGCGGCCCAGGCCGCCCTGCTCAACAAGAAGAAGTGATCATAACCTTCGAGGGCGGCGAGGGTGCGGGCAAGACCACCCAAGCCGCCCTGCTCAAGCAGTACTTGGAATCGAAGAACCGCCCGGTGGTACGCTTACGCGAACCGGGCGGTTCAACTCTATCAGAAAAGATCCGGCCGTTGGTCCTGCATGAGACCATGGACCCCTTGACCGAGCTTCTCTTGATCCTGGCCAGCCGCCGTGAGAACATTACGACCATCATCGAGCCCGCCCTCAATTCCGGCCGCATCGTCATCATCGACCGCTTCATCGATTCCACCCTTGTCTATCAGGGCCTCACCGGGGGCTTAAGCGTCGAACGCGTACGTAAGATCATGCAGGCCACGGACACCTGGCGTGTTCCCGACCTCACCTTTGTGCTCGACCTCGCACCTGCCTTGGCCGCCAGGCGCTACACCCCGGACGACCGCTTCGAGCGCCAGGATCTGGACTATCACCGCCGCCTGCGGGAAGGTTTCTTACACATCGCCACCGAACCCCGGCACCGCATCATCGATACCAGAGAGCCCAAACACGCGGTTTTCGAAGCCGTCCGTGCCGCCGTCGAGGCCCGGCTTTAGACCGTGCCCCTCTCATCGCAGGCATAGTCTCAACGATCTTGTCATCTCCTCCACATATTGATCTTGATGTCCTGATAACTATTATACATTAAAACCGACCGAGGAATAGTACAGGCTGTCTTCCGGGACGACACCTACAGCCTTCTCGTGGGTAATCTGAGTGCCGCCGGGATAGGTAATCTGGCCGGAGATGTTTCTTGGGCAAAAGGCCAACCACACCGATGGGAGCCCGATATGAAAGATCAGCGTAAAACAAAAGCACAGCTCATTGAAGAACTGGATGAAGCCCGCCGACGGATTACCGAGTTAGAGGATTCATTGTCCTGGTACAGGCAGATAGGAAAGGCACGATCGGAGGTTGTTGAATTCCCTGGCGTCAAACATACGGTCATGGAATCGTCCGCCATGGATATCGACGCGCTGGAGTTGAGTGCCATCATCGATGTCCCCTCCCTTCAGACGCTTATGGATGATTTTTATGAACTCACCAACATGACACTGGCGATCCTTGATCTCAAAGGTCATGTGCTGATCGCCATCGGCTGGCAGGACATCTGCACCCACTTCCACCGCGTCCATCCTCAGACAGCCATGGCTTGCACCGAGAGCGATCTTTTCCTGGCTCGGAATCTACGGCAGGGCGAATTTGTGGCCTATAAGTGCAAGAATCAGCTCTGGGATGTGGCCACACCTCTTTTTATCGGGGACAAGCATGTCGGCAACATCTATACCGGCCAGTTTTTTTACGAGGATGAGACCATCGATGAAGAGGCCTTTATCGCTCAGGCCGACCGGTACGGGTTCGACCGCGAAGCATACCTGAGCGCGCTGCGTTGCGTGCCACGCTTCACTCGTGAGAGAGTCAAGGCCTTCATGAATTTCCTGACCAAGCTCTCGGTTTTGGTTTCCGAGCTGAGTTACAGCAACCTGAAACTGGTGCGGGCCATGTCGGAACAGCGGCGGGTCGCCGAGGCCTTACGAGAGAATGAGAATCTTCTGAATGCCACCTTCAATGCAACCGCCGACGGGATCCTGGTCGTAAACAAAGCCGGCAAGATAGCCCAATCCAACGCCCGGCTCGCCAGGATGTGGCATATCCCCCAGGATCTCCTTGACAAGCAGGATGAAGAAAACCTGGTGGCCATCATTCTCGAACAAACGGAAGACCCGGAAGTTTTTCTATCGAAAATCAAGGAACTTTGTCAGAGCTCACAAGAGGGCCTGGATGAGATCAGATTCAAGGATGGGCGGATTTTTGAATGTTTTTCATGCCCGGTCGTTAGTGAAGGTGGTGATGTCGGGCGGATATGGGATTTCCGGGATATCACCGAGCGCAAGCTCTCCGAGCAGTTGCTGCGCGAGAGCGAGGAGCGCTACCGCCTTATCACGGACAACATCACGGACATCGTTTTCACCACCGACATCGCGGGCCGTTACACGGTCATATCCCCTTCGCACAAGCGGGTGCTTGAGCGGGGAGAGGAAGTTCTCGGTACGAGTATATTCGAGTTCATCCACCCCGATGACCTGGCGGGCGTGGTGGCGGCTTTCGACAAAGGCGTTCAGGACAGGGTTATCGTAAGGGCCGAGTATCGCTACCTCCATCCCTCCCGGGGCTACATCTGGCTTGAATCCGAGGGCCGGCTCATCGATATGCAGGGAACCCTGACCGGGGTTATAGTATCACGGGATATTACGTCCAGGAAAAAGGCCGACGCGGCCCTCAGTGAATCCGAGGAGCGGTACCGTCAGCTCTTTCAGTCCATGGTCACCGGCTTCGCCCTGCACGAAATTATTTGTGATGAACGGGGCGAGCCGAGGGATTACCGCTTTCTTCAGGTCAACCCGGCCTTCGAGCAACTGACCGGTCTGAAGGCCGAAACCGTGATCGGCCGGACCGTACGCGAGATCATGCCGGACATCGAGTCATACTGGGTAGATCTTTACGGCCAGGTCGCCCTGACGGGCAACCCCAAGCACTTCGAGAACTTTTCAGAAATCCTGAATAAGTATTTCGAGGTATCGGCATATTCACCCAAGCACGGGCAGTTCGCGGCGGTTTTTGTGGATATCACCGAGCGCAAGCGGGCCGAAGAGCGTCTGATGAACCAGATGGAGTTCGTCTCAACCCTTCTGGACACCATTCCCAGCCCGATTTTCTATAAGGATGTCTCTGGAAGGTATCTTGGTTGTAACCGTGCCTTCGAGGATTTTTGGGGCAGCTCCAGGGAAAGCATCATCGGCAAGCATGTCAATGACATGGGACCCTTTGAGATTACCGCGAGGTACGCGGACAAGGACAAAGAGCTGCTTGAACAGGGGGGGCATCAGACGTATGAATGGAAAGTGAAGGCGGCTGACGGATCAGAAAAGGATGTAATCTTCAACAAGACCACCTTCTTGGATTCCAGTGGAAATATCGCCGGAATGGTTGGCGTTATCCTCGATATCAGCGAGCGTAAGAAGGCCGAGGAGGAAAAACAGAGGCTTCAAGTCCAATTGTCCCAGGCGCAGAAAATGGAATCCATTGGTACCTTGGCCGGTGGTATCGCGCATGACTTCAACAATATTCTCTCATCTGTTTTGGGCTTCACCGAGCTTGCCAAGCTCAAGGCCCTGGCGGGTGAAGATAACGAGCATGAACTTGAAGAAGTTTTGAAGGCCGGGATAAGGGCCAGGGATCTGGTAAAGCAGATATTGATGTTCAGCCGCCAGGCCGAGATCAAGCGCGAGCCCCTGGAGATATCACCCTTGATCAAGGAAACGCTCAGATTCCTCAGGGCCTCGCTGCCCACCACCATAGAGTTCAAGTATGATCTTACGGTCTCCGGCAGCCTGGTAATGGCTGATCCGGTACAGATCCATCGGATTCTCATGAACCTTTGCACCAACGCCGCGCATGCCATGCGGGAAAAAGGCGGCACGCTCGATATTCACCTGACCATGGTGGAACTGGATGATGCGGCGGACCTGGATTACAAGGGATTGCAGCGCGGCCGATACCTGCGTTTGAGTGTAACCGATACCGGACATGGCATCCCCAAGGAAATCATCCATCGCATCTTCGACCCGTTCTTCACCACCAAGGAACGTGGCGAGGGCACCGGTATGGGTCTCTCCGTGGTCCACGGTATCGTAAAGGATATGGGTGGGGCCATTTCCGTGTATAGCGAGCCCGGCCGAGGCACCACGTTCAACATTCTTTTCCCCCTGTACGAAGGAGCAACGGTTGAAATCCATGTCCTGAATACCATGATGCAGACAGGCAGCGGGAGAATTCTTTTCGTGGACGATGAAGAGGGCGTTATAGTCTCGGGCCGCGGGATACTTGAGCAGCTTGGGTACCAGATCACCTCAACGACCAGTCCCGGCGAGGCGATCGCGTTATTCACCTCCCACCCGGAGGCGTATGATCTGGTCCTGACCGACATGACCATGCCCAAGATGACGGGACTCGAACTCGCCGAACAAATACGGAAACTGAGACCGACCATCCCCATTGTCCTGTGCACCGGATTTTCTCTGGGTATCTCGCCGGAAAGGATTCGGGATGCCGGCATCCGGGAGATGGTGATGAAGCCCATGGTGGCCAGAGAACTCTCCGCTGCGGTATACAGGGCCTTGAACCCTGAAGGCGGGTAAGGAAATCGTACAGCAGAATCAACGCCTGTCATGATATCGGTGGGTGGCTTCGAAACGCCGCCTGCTCCGCGAGCCTTTTAATGATCTCTACGGCCGCTTTCCTTCCGGACAGGAACATGCCGCCGAAGATTGGTTCCGCCTTCTGATCATGAACCGGACAAGCCGGAATCCCTGTTACGGCATGGCCGCCGAAGACGGACGCAGCACCAGGACATCCTTGTACCGGGCCTTGACGGCCGCGTCCTTAAAGGGGAAGGGGATGTACTGGCCGCCCAGCCAGGCCTGGATGCCGTCGTCATAGTGCGGGCTGGAAGGGTTGTCCGACTGGCCCGAGCTGTTCACGCACTGCATGGGTTCTTCCCGGCTGAAGTCCACGATCATGCGCATGGATGGGATCAGCCAGGTGTCGAAATCATGCCCCATGGTATAGGCCGAGACGTTCAAGGTGAAGAGGTCGCCGGGCGCCGGATACGGGCCGCGGTTGAGATACGGCCATAAGGCCTTGAGACCGGTGCGTTTGATCCAGCCCATGTGCGGCGCCAGCTTGGAGGTGTCGGTCTCCCAGACATAGGTATGCAGGGCGCCCCAGCTCCATTTCCCGGGATCGCCGGCCAGGCGCGATCGCAGCAGGGCCGCGGCATCAGCCAGGGAGCGCGCCAGGATCTGCGCCTTGGTTTCCTTTGGCGGGGTGCGCACATCGTCCCAGAACGGGCTCTCGTCGCCGCGCACCAGCAGATGGTCGCAGGTGGCGCTGTAGCTTTCGTTGTTCAGGACCAGGAAGGCCTGCCAGGCCGGTGAATCTTCCGGCCCAAGCTCGTCCAGAAAGATGTCCTTGGTGGCGCATTCGTAAAAGGCGCTGATCAGCGCGGCCTCCTTGGAACCGGCCCGCATGTCGCCGCTGAATTCCTTGAGCATGCCCAGGGCCGTCTCGGCGTCGTGCTTCCTGTCCTGGTCCTTCCAGCCGGCGATTTCAGTGCGGATGCCGTCCGACAAGGTGCCGCTCAGCATGGCGGCCTTGAGTTTGGGCACGAACAGGGAAACGACATCGAGCTGCATGTCCATGCAGGTCTTGGTGGTATGCTGGTCGGTGGCCGACGCCATCTGGTGGATGCGCTCGGCGCGCTCCGGCCAGTACCAGGACGACGAGAGCAGGTAGGGAAAATCTTTGGGCACGGTGCGGTTGTTGGCCGTGCCGATGAAGCCGATGGGAGGGTTCTTGCTGCCGGGCAGCAAGGCAACATTTAGGAGGCCGTGCCAGTCATATTCGCCGGTCCAGCCCGGTGACGGCAACAGCCCGCGCCCTTTGGCCCTCACCGGATAGTTGCCGATCACCTGCCAGGCGATGTTGTCCTTGTCCGCGAACACCATGTTCAGCGGGATTGCCCGGATGCGCCTTATCACGGGCATGGCCTGGTCCACCGAGCGGGCAGAGCTCAATTCGAAGAAGGCGTTCATGCTGTCGTCATCCCGGTCGGCCACGGCCCAGCTCAAGGCCAAACCGTACGGCGCCTCGATCTGCCTGGCCTGGAACGCATGCAAGGGCGCCTTGCGCAAGATGTCGTTCAGGAGCGGCCCGTGCACGGTTTCATGCACCGTGACGGTGACCGGGGTTTGGCCTTTTATCTTGAATGTCTCATGGCGTTCGGCCGTAGGAAGCCAGGAACCCTTGTACAGGTAATGCAGCCTGCCCTGGCGGAGCTGAAGCTTTTCCAGGAAGATGTCCTGGTTATCCGCCATGACCATGGTCATGCCCCAGGCAACCGAGCCGTTGCCGCCGGCCACGACGGCGGGCACGCCGGCCACGCTCATGCCCGCCACGTCGTACGTGCCGCATTTGATGTGCCCCATGTTCCACAGGGAGGGCATGCTCAGCATGAGATGCATGTCGTTGCACAGGATGCTGGCCTTGCCGGCGGTCAGGTCTTTGCTTATGGCCCAGTTGTTCGAAGCGGCCAAGCCGCGCAGGCCCAGCAAGGCGAGCAGAGGCTGCAGATCCGATAGGCCGGATACGCTTTGAGAGGCCTGCGCGAGATCAAGGTCTTTAAGTTTAGCCGCCTCGTCGAAGGGTAGCGGCTCGTCGGGGTAGATGGGCATGAGCCAGGCGGTTTTGTCAGCGCCGATCTTCTGCGCCACGGACAGGGCGGCGATCTCCTCGTGCAGATTAAACGACAGCGACAGGTTGACCAGGGCGAAAATCGTGCTGGAGTCGGTCGCCTGCCATGGTTCCGGTGTATAGCCCGCCAGGGCCAAGCCCGGCGGCAGGCGGTCTTTGTGCCGGGCTACATAGGCATTGACGCCGTCGGCATAGCGGGCCAGCAAGGCCTTGTTTTCGGGGGAGAGGTTCCGGTACAGGTCCTCCCCGGCGCGCTTGAGGTTGATGGTGCGCATGTAGATGTCCAGGTCGAGCACATCCGGACCGGCCATTTCGGATAGCCTGCCCTGGGAGATGAGCTTGATGCCCGTCATCTGGGTCAGCCGGTCCGAGGCGTGCATATACCCCACGGCCATGGCCATGTCTTCCATGTCCCGGGCTTGAATGTACGGGATGCCGTAGGCATCGCGGCTGATGGTGACCGGTTGTTCGAGCCCGGGGAGGATTATGCCGCCCCTCGGCGGGTCCAACGTGGGTCTGAAATGCCGGTTCATGAGTGTGCCGCAGCCCGTGACACAGAGGCAGAGCACGGCAACCAGAAAGGTCTTCAGAAACCGGTGATACACCCCGGATCTTGTCCGCATACGAGAAATCCTCATATCCCCTCCAGAGCAATGGTCGATAGCAGATACATAATATATTAAGGATATTATCATCCTTGCGGTCTGATAGCAAGCCGGGGATGGAATTCTTGAAAACTCCGAGCCTCAATGCATGCGCTGCCCACATTATGGGAAAGCGGTTGCTGGTCCGGTTTGTAATCTCGGTGAGAAAATTATGGGGATACGGTTGAATGCCGCACCCGGCATGACATCAGGGATCTCATGCCGGGTGCGGCGCCGGATCTCTTTCTCAGCCCGGTTTTAAAGGCGCTCGATTATCAACTCGTGGTGCGATTCGTAAGCCCAAGCCGTGCCGCCGGTCTTTTGTCTAATGGCCGGCGTAGGTGACATCCAACTCCGCGTTTTCATAGTCCATGATGTACTTTACATACAGGCGGTCAAGCAGCGAGTAGCGCAGGTATCCGTTAAAGAAAGCCAGATAACCGGCCTTGGTCAGATCGTGCTGGCGTGACGACAGCATCTGTGGACTTAAGAGATAAGGAGGAACACAGGTATAGCAGGGGCCTCCGGAATATGCAGCCAGTAGATTACAGATAATGGTATCGAGCGCATAGCCCGGATATGCGGCTTCTATGAGGGGTGCCTTGGCGACGAACCCTCCGTGCGAGCCATTTTCTATTGCGACGAGGTACTTGGGCTCGGCATTGGCATCGAACAACGGCTGGGCGTTCATGTCGAAGTGAACCACGATGTCCGTGGTTCCGTGCATGATGAAGGATGGCTTGGTGAGCGCCATGGCCGGGAGAATGCCGGAGCCGAAAAGGGCGCAGGTCTCGGGCGCCGACAATGCCACGGCCTTGATCGTAGAATAGTTGCCTGCCAATATCACGGTCGTGCCGCCCAGCGAGTAACCGCTCAGGCCGATGCGGTTGGAATCGATCTTCGGCACCGTGGGTGCAATCGCCTTTATCAGAGGTGAAACCAAGGCCTGGGAAACAAAAATGACATCAGTCGCCTGAGAGGCTACATCGGCTGACACCTCGGCTACGGTGGGCTGACAAGTTGCGATTCTGGCCCCATTGGTGAGAGGGAAATCCGGCGCGGCCACGACATAGCCGTGAGACGCCAGGTGGGCCGCAACAGAGGAAAACTCCGATCTGTCGCTGGTAAGCCCATGCGCATGCACGATCAGAGGAAAGCCGAACAGGCTTCTGGCGGGAAGTGCATCGCGTGCTTCCATCAGTGATGGATTCTGGGCGGGGTACCACACCTCAGTGGTAAGCGTACGCGTCGGCAGAGCCTCGCATCCCCCAGCCGCGGGTGTGCCATGCGACGTATCCACCAAGGGGACGGTGGTTACCCCTACGCCATACAGGCCGGGCTTGAGCAGAAAGTCGGTAAACGGTGATCGGGTGACATCCGCGGCCGCAACACCCTGCACAACTAACAATAGAACCGTACAGATCAATAAGCCTCGTTTCATGGATACATTTGTCATAGATCCCCTCCTCGAGTTTTTTTGATGTGCTCAATGTGAACCTGATATTGAATTACCAAGGATGCCCATTCAGAACGAATCGAACATTACTTTAAACGTACCATAACTTTATATTGAAAAAGATAACATGTCAAATAGTAATATCCAATTAATTAAGGATGAAGACGAATCAACTTGATGCAGCCTGAGAGCCAACGGCTGCGAAGCCTGATCAGATGAAACAGTATCCTCAGCTTTTAACGCTTCGTGATGGTTATTACCACTCAAGAGGATGACGGTTGACCTTGTCCGCCGGCCATGCACGAGCATGCGGCATGTCATCCGCCTTGGCTAAGCGGCGCTTGGTCAGCGGCTCATGCCGCGGCGTCTCCCTCCGATACCTTGAAACGTTCCACGTTCTCGGCCAGGATCTGGGCCTCGTCGTTCATGACTTGGGCCGTGCCGGCCAGTTCTTCCACCGTGGCGGCGTTGTGCTGCGTGGCGGTGTCGATCTGGGTGATGGCCTGCGAGAGCTCGGTGATGCCCTGGTTCTGTTCCTGCGCGGAGGCGCTGATAGTCTCCATGACCTTCGAGACGGCGTCGATGGTGTCCTTGAGGCCCTGGAAGCGCTGCATGGTCTTCTGCATCATGGCATCACCTTCGCGGATGCGCCCAACGGTATCGGTGATAAGGTCGCTGATCTCGCGCGAGGCATTGCCTGACCGGACGGCCAGGGCCCTGACCTCATCGGCCACCACGGCGAAGCCCTTGCCCTGTTCGCCGGCCCGGGCCGCCTCCACGGCGGCATTGAGCGCCAGGAGGTTGGTCTGGAAGGCCACCTCGTTGACCGTGGATACGATATCGCTGATCTTGTGGGAGGCCCGGGAGATCGCCTGCATGGCCTGCAGCAGGGCATTGAAGTCCGCGTATTCAGCTTCCACCAGCTTGGTCAGGCTCTGGGAGGCTTCACGACCCTCGTGCGCCAGGTCCGTGGCTTGAGCGATGGAGGAATGCATCTCTTCCACCGAGGCCGCGACCTGCTGGATGGAGGAGGCCTGCTCCTGGGTGGTTTCCGAGATGCCCTGCGACCCGGTGTGCACCTCGCCGACGGTCTGATAGATCTGCTCGGTGGCGCCTTTCACGACGCGGATGATGGCATCAAGGTTGTCCACGAAGGCATTGAAGGAAAAGGCCAGCCGTCCGACTTCATCGACTCCGGCCACGGTAAGCCGCCGGGTCAGGTCGCCCTGTCCGGCCGCCATGTCGCTGAGCATATTCGACATGTGCCCCACCGAACGGGAGAACCCGCGGGTTAAAAGCGCGCTGTTTAAGAAGGACAGGATCAGCATCTGGGCCATGAGCAGGGTGAGTCCCAGATAGACTCCCTGCCGGGAGATATTGGCGTAATCCGTATAGATAATCACGGCCAGGTAGCATATGGCGGCCGGCACGCTGGTCAGGAGGATGGACATCAGGATCTTGTTCTTCATGGACAGGCGCAGGACGTGCTCGGTCTGACCGAAGCTTTTGTGCGCACCCACGCGCGCGTAAAATGGGACGAGATTATTTTCCCCGGCCAGGTAGTAATAGGGAGTGAAGCTGGCCACGATCAAGGATACCAGGCATGCCCCGAAGACGGCCTGGGCCATGGTGACCTTGTCCATGAAGACCAGTCCGACCATGACCGGCAGCAAGGACAAGAGCATGCAACGCAGAAAATAGAACACCAGGACATCAATGAGCGGCAGGCGCGAGGCCTGCCGTACAGCCAGGGCCAGGGCGGCTTCATCCATTGCGTGGCCTTCCAGGTATTGGACGGCCGGTTTTATGTAGTGCACTCTTATCCAGAGACCGATCCCCAGTTGCAGCGGAGCGGTGAGTCCCAGGAGCAGGCTCAAGAGCGGCACCTCATGTTTGAGGGATGGTATCAAGCTGCTCAGTATAGCGACCAGGGAAGGGACGATCAGGACCCAGACCACGGCGTCCAGGATGACGAATGGCCGTACGATATACCACCATGTTGCTGCCTTCACGCTCCATTTCCTCCTTTTTTACCACGATTCCAAGCAGAGCAACTATCATTATAAGTCGGTAGGCAAATAAGGGATTTTTAGCACTATTATTGACATTATTTTGCACCTGACGGGCATTGACAACGGTTTCGGGAATGCCGTAGCATGATATAAGCAAAATCGGCCCTGTCTTCTAAGCCAGGCAGGGTTTCAGGGAGCTGACATGCCCAAGGCGCCGGCCACACCGGAGGTTGTAGAAGCAGTGCGCGAGCGCATCTTGAACGAGGCCCTGGCCATCATCAATACGGAAGGCTATGCGAATTTGAGCATGCGCAAGCTCGCCCGACGTCTGGGTTTCACGGCCAAGACCATCTATAACTACTATTCCAATAAGGACGAGCTCTATCTGATGGTGCTGATCAAGGGCTTCAGCGATTTGGTTCAGGAGTTCCGGGCGGTCTGCCAGTCGTCCGCCGATCCCCTCGAAAAACTTTCCGCCGCCATGCACGCCTATGTGCGCTGGGGGATCGGCAACAAGCATTACTACAACATCATGTTCAGCATGGATACGCCCAAGTACCGTGATTATCGCGGCACCCCCATGGAGGAGGTCGCCGAGAAGCAGAACCGCATCGCCCTGGAGCTTCCCGAAATTGGTACGGCTATCCTGAAAGAGGTGGCTGGTAAGATCCACAGCATCAGCGAGGAGGAGATACCCTATCGCCTGATGCAGCTCTGGACCACCCTGCACGGCGTCGTTTCGCTGTCCATCAGCCGCGTCACCCTCGAGGTCTGGGATTTCCAGGGGACCATCGAGCCCATCCTCACCGAAGCCCTCAGGCCTTTTGAACCCTGCGGCCGCTGAGGCCAGCCTTCCGGCAGCTTTTCTTATACAAAAAGATATGTCCCTGTAGCCTTGGCTTGGCTTGCATTTTCTGCTTGATTTATTAAGTCAACAGCGTTACTTTTAAAAACGAACAGATACCCATCCAGGGGATCCGCATGCTGAGACCATGGAATACTTTGACGGGAAGCTGATCTACATCACGGGCGCCTCCAGCGGGATCGGGCTGGAGATGGGCAAGATCCTGGCCGCCCGCGGGGCCGACCTGCTCCTCATGGCTCGGGGCGAGGAAAAGCTCCGGGGAGCCCGGCAGGCCATGGAATCCTTGCGCCGCCGCGACACGCAGCGCATCGGGATACTGTCCGTGGATGTGGCCGACCCTCAGGATATCCATGCCAAGATGAGCGCCGCCCTGCAAGACTATGGTGCGCCCGATATCCTCATCAGCAGCGCCGGCATCAACAAGTATGCCGATCGCTTTGAAAACATCAGCTATGAGATGTTCGACGAGGTCATGAAGATCAACCTCTACGGGCCGCGCACCATGATCCAGACCTTGCTGCCCGCCATGGAGCCCGGAAAAGGCCATATCGTGGTCCTCTCGTCGGCTGCGGCCTTCTTCGGGATGTTCGGCTACACGGCCTATGGCACATCCAAGGCCGCGCTCCTGGGCCTGTGCGACAGCCTGCGCTATGAACTCAAGCCCAAGGGAATGACGCTCACCGTGGTCTGTCCGGGCGAGGTGGACACCCCCATGAACATCGATGAGGCCAAGTGGCTGCCCCAGGAAGGGCGGGCCGTCAAGAACCTGAGCAGCCTGATGAGGCCTGCGGACGCGGCGCGCGAAATCGTGGCTGCCATCGAGCGCAAACCGTACCTGTTCATCCCCGGGGCCTTGACCCGCTTCCTCTATCTCATGCACCGGTTGACGGGCGGGTGGATCACACGGGCGACCTCGGACGCAATCATCCGGATGGCGCGCTGGAACATGGTAGAATAAACAGAACGATCCCTTGGTTCGGCCGTGGTCCGGGGCGAGGGACAGCACCAAAGGAGGGTGGATATGCAGAAGGATCGCTGGGTACTCTTACGCAGAATGGAATCGTATGATCCGGCCGCTATGGCCGCGGTGGTCCAGGAGGGCTTTGAACTCTTAGGCCGGAAGCCCAATGGCAAGGTGCTGATCAAGCCCAACGTGGTCTTTGCCAACAAGCACTATTCGCGGCATGCCTTCACCAACCCCGACCTGGTCGGCCTGGTGGCGGATCGCGTGCGGAGCTTTCCGGGCATCACGGATCTCAACATCGGCGAATCGGGCGGCTTCGCCATGCCCACGCGCATGCTCTTCAAGGAATCCGGTTACTATGCCATGGGACAGCGCGTCGGCGTACCCATCATCGATTTCAACGAGGACAGGTACGTCAAGGTGTCCCTGGCGCGGGCCAAGTTCCACAAGACCCTGTTATGCCCGCGCCTTATCCATGACGCGGATTTCAAGATCTGGATGCCCAAGCTCAAGTACCATATCTGCTGCGAGATCACCAATGCGCTCAAGCTCAATATCGGCAGCCTCCTGCACAAGGAGCGCATGCTCTACCACGACGACCGGTTGAACGAGAAGATCGTGGACATCCTGGAGATCGGCTATCCGGACATCATCATCACCGACGCCGTGACCATCGGGCACGGTTTCGAATCCTGCGCTAAGCCCTTCCACCTGGGACTGATCATGATCAGCAACGACCCTGTCGCCTCCGACGTGGTGGCGGCCCAGATCCTGGGCTACAAACCCGAACAGGTCAACCACCTGCGCATCGCCTCCGAGCGCGGCTACGGCTCGATCGAGCCCGATTCGGTCAAGGTGCTGGGCGATATCGGCATCGCCGAGCTCAGACAGCGCACCTCCGGGATCGTAAGCCAGTTTCAGGACATGCAGAAGCTGGATACGCGCATGCGCTTCTATGAGGGCATCGGCCCCAATACGCACCAGATCTGCTACGGCGGGTGCATGGCGGCGGTCAAGGGCTCGCTCGGCACCATCGACGCGCGCCGGCCCGGCTCGCTCAAGAACGCCAAGCCCGGCGCCATCGTGACCGGCATCTACGAAGGCGACGTGGACGCCGGCGGCGGGATCTGCCTCCTGATCGGCGATTGCACCGAGGTCAAAGGCACGATCAAGAACGCCAAGCGCGTCAAGCGCATGAAGGGTTGCCCCATCGGCGCGGTCAAGGTCACGGGCGTGCTGCCCTTTGCCTTCGGCATGCCTTCGCCCATGTTCGACCGCCGGGATGTCCCGCTCATGGTCATCAATACCATCGAGAAGATACTGAACAAGGTGCGGCACGGAGCCTTCTGATTCCGCTTCTCAATCGAGTGCTATCGTGGTGACGAGGCCCATTCCCGGGCCTTGTCCGGATCTTCCTCACGCCGCAATTCCCGCCTCAAAACCTTGAGATCCTAGGGCCGCAATTTCACGTGGCACAGCCAACCGGTCGGAAAAGATAGAACAAGTTCGTGATGCGCCCTTGACTTGTGATATTCTCATATTATTAGTTAACGTTAGAAATAAACATGCTCTGCAATGCTATCACGTCGGGGTATTCTTTCATGGATATGAAACGTGATTATTATGAGGACATCGAGCTTTTCAGCGGCCTCACCGTGCTGTTCTGGTCCATGACCTTTCTGGTTTTGCTCTTTACCCTGCCGCTGCTCGTGCCGGATTATTACTTCTACCTCTTCAATATCATCCTGGTGCATGTCATCTTGGCCGTGGGGCTCAATATTCTCGTGGGCTACACCGGCCAGATCTCGCTCGGCCACGCCGGGTTCTTCGCCATCGGCGCCTACGGGACCGCGCTGCTGATTATGCACGCAAACTTTCCTTTTTTCCTGGCCTTGACCGCCGCGGGTCTGATCGCGGCCTTTTTCGGGCTGATCATCGGTCTGCCGGCCCTGCGGCTCAAAGGCCCGTACCTGGCCATCGCCACGCTCGGCTTCGGCCTGGCCATCATGCACGTGATCGGCCACTGGGAGGTCTTCGGCGGCCGCATGGGCATCCAGGTGCCCCCGCTGGATATCGGTCTGCCCCGGGCGGGTTTGAGTCTGGTACTGGACACGGACGTCAAGATCTACTACCTCATCCTGCCCATCGCCGTCATCCTGGTGATCGGCGCGCGCAACCTCATGAAGACCAAACTGGGCCGGGCCTTTATCGCCATTCGTGACGACGATGTCGCGGCCGAGGTTATGGGGGTCAACCTCACGGTCTACAAGGGCCTCTCGTTTGCGGTCAGCGCGTTCTATGCCGGGATTGCCGGCGGGCTCTTCGGCTGTGTGCTGGGCTTTTTCGACCCCTTCACCTTCAACTTCCTGCTCTCCATCAGCTTTCTGGTCATGGTCGTGGTGGGCGGCCTGGGCTCGGTGCTGGGCGCCGTCTTGGGGGCTACGCTGATAACCTACCTGCAATATGAGCTCCTGAAGAACGTGGCCGAGATGCCTTTCCTGGGCGGTCTGCTGGTGGCGTTTTCCAGGAAGTTCTTCACCGTGGCCGGTTTGGAGAACTTAAGCAGCATCGCGCTGAGCCTGATCATGATCACCATTGTGATCTTCGAGCCCTTGGGCATGTTTGGGATATGGATCCGTATGAAAAAATACTGGAAAACCTGGCCCTTCTAGGGGCTTGAGGAGACGAAAAGGGTAAGACATGCTGGAACAGCTCATCATCGAAGGCATTGCCATCGGGGCCTGCTACGGCCTGTTCGGCGTGGCCGTGGCCATCATCTATAAGACCTCGGAGGTGGTCAACTTCGCCCAGGGCGAAATGGGCATGATCGCCACCTTTGTGGCCTACCATATCCTGGTCCAGTACCAGCTGCCGTTCTGGCTGGCCTTCATCCTGACCATGGCCTTTGCCGCCCTGCTGGGCTGCCTGATCGAGTTCCTGTTCCTCAGGCCCGCCAAGGATCCCACCGTGCTGGGCCTGATCATCATCACCTTGGGGGCCGAGATGCTCCTCATGGGTTTGGCCAGTTGGAAATGGGGCGCGGAGCAGAAGGCCTTCGCCTTTCCGCTCTCGGTCCAGCGCACGATGGAGCCATTGCCAGGTTTTATCATCAATGAATGGTCGCTGGGGGTCTTTACGCTGACCACGCTGATCATGATCCTGCTCTTCCTGTTCTTCCGCTACTCGCGTCTCGGGATCGCCATGCGCGCCACGCAGCAGAACCGGAACGCCGCCCGTATCATGGGCATCAAGGTGGAGCGGGTGTTCTCCTTTACCTGGGCTTTAAGCTCGTTGATCGGCACCGTAGCCGCCATGTTTTTCGCGGCGCGTAGCGTCTTAGACCCCAACTTCATGATGGAGCCCTTCTTGCGGGCCTTTGCCGCGGCCGTGCTGGGCGGCTTGACCAGCATTCCCGGCGTGGTCCTGGGCGGGCTCATGCTGGGTCTGATCGAAAATTTTTTCGGTTACGCCTGGCCGCAGTGGAAGCCGATCGTGGCCTTTGTCATCATCATCGGCATCCTCACCATCCGGCCCAGCGGCCTCTTTGCCAAGCATTATATTAAAAAGGTGTAGGCGGGGGGGTATGACGTATAAGCTCTTCTCTCGACCTGGTATTCGCATAATGGCCGTCCTGGTGGTGTGCCTTGTGGTCCTGGCCACGGTGCTCTTAGCCTTTGACAAACCCCGTACTTACTTTGCCCTGTGCTGGGAGCGGCCGCGCATCGAACAAGCCCTTAAAATATACTTTGCGGCCGAGATGGCCAAGGATTATGACAAGGTCTACCAGTGCCTGGCGCCTTCCTCGCCGTACCGTCAGACCCATTCCTACCAGGATTTCATCAAGGACATGCAGACCAGTCCGGTCAAGATTGTGGACTACAAGCTGGTGGATATCTATGACCTGCGCCCCAACTACGACCGCCGCAGGTACCCTCGCGTGGAGCGTTTGGCCCAGGTCGAGGTGGACGTGACCATCCTGTTCACGGACACCCGGCGGAAATCGTCGGCAAACTATTGCTTCACCTTCCTCAAAGAAGGCGGGGCATGGTTCAAGGGATAACTTGGGCACAGGAAAAGAGCTGTATAATCAATGCAAGCTGCCGGTTACGGCAGGAGGGAGGGTAACATGAGGGTCGTAAAGAGTCTGATAGGGTGTACCCTGTTGGTAGCGTTGGTGATGGCGCTGCCGTTGGTAAGCCAGGCGGCACGGCCGGGGTTTGACGACAAGGAGATCCGCATCGGATCATTCGCGCCCCTGACCGGGCCGGCCGCGCCCTGGGGAGCGGTGGGACGCGGGAGCGGCTTCCTGTTCGACATCGTGAACGACGAGGGCGGCATCCATGGCCGCAAGATCAACTATATCCTGCGCGATGACCAGTACAACCCGGCCCAGACCAAGGCCGTGGTCAAGGAGATGGTGGAGCGCAAAGGCATCCTTGCCCTGGTGGGCGGCGTGGGGGCGGCCAACGGCATGGCGGTGAAGGACTATCTGGCGCAGAACAAGGTGATATGGGTAGGTCCGTCCACGGCCGTCAACGAGTATGTGTTTCCGGTGGATCCCTACCTCTTTGCCTTTTATATCCTGTTTGAGGACGAAGCCAGCGTTCTGACCAAGTATGCGGTTGAGAATCTCAAGGCCAAGAAGATCGCCTTCCTGTACCAGAATGATGCTTACGGCAAGAGCGGCCTCGACGGGTGTAAGCAGCGTTTGAACGCCATGAACCTGAAGCTGGCCGAAGAGGTCCCGGTGGAGCCGACCGAGAAGGACCTTTCCTCCCAGATGCTCAGGCTCAAGAACTCGGGCGCCGACGTGGCCTTCATGTGGGTCAACCCCACAAGTGCGGTCATCGCGCTCAAGACCTGCGCCGCCATCGGCTATAAGCCCCAGTGGATATCATCCGACACGCTCCTTGACTACCCGCTCATGATGAAGATAACCGGCGGCCTCTGGGAAGGCGTCATCACCGGTGCGTTCGGCGTCCAGCCGGATGCCGACCACCCCCTCATGAACAAATACCGCAGTATCGCGAAGCAGAAGGTTCCCGAAGAGCGCTGGTGCACGTCGTTTACGGCAGGCATCATGTTTGCCGAGCCGCTCGTGGACGCGCTGAAGCGGGTCGGCCCGAAACTGAGCACCGCGGCCCTTTTAAAGGCGCTCAACTCCACGAAGAACTTCAAGGGCATCGGCCCGAGCATCACCTGGACGCCCGAGTGTCACCAGGGCGCGGACGCGATCCAGATCTTTCAGTGCGGCCCCAAAGGGTCCCATATCGTGATCCAGGACTGGGCCGTCAACGACCTGGCCACCTGGAAGAAAAAATAGCATGGCCCGATTCGCCGTCCAGGGTTTGAGCATCAGCTTCGGAGGCATCAAGGCCGTTGATGGAGTCAGCTTCAATGTGGAGCCGAACACCATCTTCTCCATCATCGGCCCGAACGGCAGCGGCAAGACCACCATCTTCAACCTGATCAGCGGGATCTATAAGCCGGATAAAGGCACGGTACGCCTGGACGGCGAGGATATCGGCGGCCGCGCCCCGCATAGAATCGCGGCCAAAGGCATTGCCCGCACCTTCCAGAACATCCAGCTCTTCGGCCGCGCCACGGTCATGGAAAACCTCATGCTGGGCCGTCACATCCACATGCGCACCGGCATCTTATCAGGCGCCTTCATGCTGGGCCGGTTCTCGCCCGCGGCCAGGGAAGAGGTCAAGCACCGGGCGGTGGTGGAGCGCATCATCGATTTCCTGGAGCTCCAGAGCGTGCGCGATCAATTCGTGGAGGGCCTGCCCTACGGCAAGCGTAAGCTCGTTGAGCTGGGACGGGCCCTGGCCCTGGAGCCCAAGGTTCTGCTCCTGGACGAGCCCTCGGCCGGCATGAACACCGAGGAAAAGGACGACTTAAAGATCTGGATCAAGGACATCCAGGAGGATTACCGGGTCACGATCCTCCTGATCGAGCATGACATGAACATGGTCATGGGCATCTCGGACAGGATCCTGGCCATCAGCCAGGGTGTGACGATCACCGAAGGCACGCCTTCCGAGGTGCAGAAGCACCCCGAGGTCATCGCCGCCTATCTCGGGGAGGAATACCGCGATGCTCAGTGTTAAGAACATCGAATCATGGTATGACCTGATCCGCGCGCTGCACGGCATCTCCTTTGAGGTCAGGCAGGGCGATATCGTGGCCTTGCTGGGATCGAACGGGGCGGGCAAGACCACGACCTTGAAGACCATCATGCGTCTCATAGACGACCAGCCCGAGAAGGGCACGATTGAGTTCATGGGTAAGCGTATCGAACGCATGGACACCGAAGAGATCGTGCGTTTAGGCATCAGCTATGTGCCCGAGGGCCGCGAGGTCTTTCCCGAGCTCACGGTCATGGAGAACATCCTCATGGGCGCTTATACCCGCAGGGATAAGGGCGGCATCCAGGCGGATATCGACAAGATCTTCGCGCATTTCCCCATCCTGGAAAAGCGACGCAAACAGCAGGCAGGCTACATGAGCGGCGGCGAGCAGCAGATGCTGGCCATCGGACGGGCCTTGATGAGCCGGCCCAAGCTGTTGATGCTCGACGAGCCGTCCTTGGGCCTTTCACCCCTCTTAACCCAGGAAATCTTTTCCATCATTCAGGACATCAACCGCGAAGGCGTAACCATCCTCTTGGTGGAACAGAACGTGAACATGGCACTCAAGTACGCGCACTATGCCTACCTGCTGGAGAACGGCCGGATCTTGCGCGCCGACAAACCCGAAGTGTTGCGCGAAGACAATGACGTCAAGGAGTTTTACTTGGGTATCGCCACCGAGCAATCGGTCAAGGGCTACAAACGTTACCGCCGCAAGGTGCGGTTCCGGTAGGAAGGCGGCTGCATGGAACAACCTGTAAACCCCACGGACCAGGCGCAAACTTTACCCCAGGCCCTGCGCATCCTGGCGGGCCTGCAGCCCGAGCGCGTGGCGCTCCGCATGAAGGACTACGGCATCTGGCGCGACATCTCCTGGCAGGAATATCTGGCCCATGTGCGCCGGGTGGCCCTGGGGCTTCATGCCTTGGGAGTGGGGCGCGGGGACCACGTCGCCATCATCGGCGAGAACAAGCCCGAGTGGCTCTATTCGGCCCTGGGCGTGATGTCCTTAGGCGCCACCTTCGTGGGGGTCTACACCACCAACCCGGTCCCCGAATGCGAGTATGTCGTGGGACACTCCGAGTCCGTGGTCTACATCTGCGAGGACGAGGAGCAGTGCGACAAGGCCCTGGCCTTCAAGGCGCGCACCCCGGCGCTCAAGAAGATCGTGGTGTGGGACATGGAGGGACTGCGTCACTTTATGGACGAGATGCTCATGAGCTTTGAAGACCTCAAGGCGCTGGGAGGCGAGACCGAGGCCGAGCAACCCGGACTCTACGATACCCTGGTGGATGCGGGCCAAGCGGATGACATCGCCTCGATCATCTACACCTCGGGCACCACCGGGCCGCCCAAAGGCGCCATGATCAGCCACAAGAACTATCAGTGGATCGCGCGCCAGACCGGTCAGCTCACGCGCATGTCCCCTGCGGACGAGACCATCTCGTTCCTGCCCTTGAACCACGTCTACGAGCAGATCTTCGACCTCATGATGCACCTGCGCGTGGGGCATATCATCAACTTCACCGAGAACACGGACACGGTCATGAACGACCTCAAGGAGGTCTCGCCCACTATCTTCCACGCCGTGCCGCGCATCTGGGAGAAATACCATTCCGGCATCGTGCTCAGGATGCAGGACGCCACCTGGCTCAAACGCACGCTCTTCCGGCTGGCTTTTGTAGTGGGCAAGCGCTACAATGACTATCGGCTTGAGAAAAAGCCCGTGCCGTGGCACCTGCTGGCGGCCTACCAGCTGGCCTATTTCGTGGTCTTCCGCAAGCTTAAGGAGCGCCTGGGGTTCGACCGGGTGCGGCTGGGGTTTTCGGGCGCCGCGCCCATATCGCATGAGGTGCTGAAGTTTTTCCAGTCCATCGGCATCCCCATACGCGAGGGCTACGGTCTGACCGAGACCACCGGCATCACCCATACCTCGGACGAGACCAACTTCAAGCTGGGCACCGTGGGCAAAGCCCTGCCCGGCTCCGAGGTCAAGATCGCGGCCGACGGCGAGATCCTCATCCGCCACGGCGGCATCTTCCAGGGCTATTTCAAGGACGAGGCCACCACGCGTGAAGCCCTGGAAGGCGGCTGGTTCCATACCGGCGACGTGGGCGAGGTGGACGCCGAGGGCTACCTCAAGATCACGGACCGCAAGAAGGACCTGATCGTGACGGCGGGCGGCAAGAACGTGGCTCCCCAATATATCGAGAACCTGCTCAAGTTCTCGCCCTACATCAACGACGCCGTGGTGATCGGCGACCGGCGCAAGTTCATCACCGCCATGATCGTGATCGACGAGGAGAACGTGGTCAAGTGGGCACAGGACCACAAGGTGCAGTACACCACCTTTGCCAGCCTGACGCGCGCCGAGGATGTCAGGAAGCTGATCTCGGGCGAGATCGACAAGGTCAACGACCAGGTCGCGCGCGTGGAGAACATCCGCAAGTTCATCCTCTTGGACAAGAAGCTCTACACCGAGGACGGCGAGGTGACCCCGACCATGAAGGTCAAGCGCAAGGCGATTTATGCGCAGTACAGAGACCAAATAGAAGCAATGTACCGCGAGTGATACAGAGACAGCGCGCCAGAACTTTGCATACCCACGTCGCTTCCTCGTCGTGGAGCTGCGGAGTATTATTTATACACCTCGCTCCACGACTTCGTTGCTCCTCGGTCTGCTTTGTTCTGGCGCGCTGTCTGCCTGCATTAGAGTAACCTCTTCGTGATTTGAATCCTTCTCCCATGTGGGCATGTCTTACGTTACATCCAGTTCAGCTATCCTGCGGAATTGTTCCACCTCGTCGTCCCCCTCCTTGCCTCCTCGATGGCATCTTGATTGAGAAACGGAATCGAGGTTCTGGAACGAAAAAATCAGCCGGAGCTTGACGATCGGCTGTGTTGACCTGGGTATATCTATTTCCCTGTTACTAGGGAACCTTGATGACTTCGGTCAGAGCTTGCTGATGTATCGCCAAAATGGCATCTACTATGGGCTTTAGTATGTACTCGTCACCTCTAAAAGTGACTGCGCCTTTTGTTGTGTCAAAGTTACGAAGACAGTCTTCGGGATTAGATCCTAAAATCTTTCCGGCAGGAGCGACATTTAAATCGGCGAAGCCTTTTTGCTTGGATGAGGTAGCCCAATTCTCAAGACGTTCGTCGAAGTGTTCAAAATGATTCCTGAAGGTTCTTGAGGCTAATGGAGAACTATCATCCACACCAAGGGAGCTTCTAAGTTCCTTGGCTCGTTCTGGAGTATGCGCAGAAGGCCGCCCCGGCCAGAGTAGTTTGGAAACGTTACCCGCCGCAACAAGAAAAGACTGAACGGAATACCAGAATCGGTCCATATCAGCTGCTTGCTGAGCATTATGTAGATCCTCATATGCCATCACTGCGAATCTACACTGTCTTTCTGTCTCACGTTGGAAGATTCTCAATGCATATTTATCCATGGAATCCTCTTTCTTAGGTATAACTTAAAGCTTTTTATCCATCATTCTGGGCGGGCGGCCATTACAAGAATCTTGATTCCACTGTCACACTGTGTGCCACGGGCCAAGACGAGGTCTTGCCCGTGCCGCAAGGGACGTATAGTTCTGGTTGAACTGTTCACAAGGCCAGCACCAGGCGGATTCCGGCTTCCACCTCTTTCAGTTTGAGTAATCCAAGGCTGCCGATCTTCTCGGTGAAAATGGATTTATCCACGGTGATGAGCTGTGACACGTTGACCACGGATTGTTTCGGCAAACCGGATTCTTTTTTCGATAGCAGCACATTGCCCGGCGCATCAGCTAATCGAAGGTTGGAAGTAATAACCACCGCAATGATTGTGCTTATTCGACTTTGATTAAAATCATTTGATTGCATAACCAGCAGTGGTCGTCGGAAGTCTGGTTCAGACGCGGCAGGTGCGGGCAGCGATGCCCACCATAGCTCCCCCCTGCCTATCACCATTCATCCTTTGGGAGAGATGAATACTGAAGATTATGACCAACAAGGTCCAGGCAAGAGGATTCTTCTGAATATACTTCGTTGAGTTTTGTTGTAACCGAATCGTTCAGGTGCTCTTTTAAGAATTCTTTTACGGCTTTTGTATAGAGTTGGCTCCGTGATACGCCGATTCTATTCGCGAATTTTTCAGCAGCTTCAAAAACTGAATCGGGAATCGATATCGCCGTCTTCATGAACGTACGGTATAACTTAAGTTATACTTTGTTAAGCGGCGATAGGGCTAGATGCCAAAGCTCTTAAGAAATGTCCCCCAGCATAAATATGGTGTTGACTTCCATGCCTTCGATATCTATAGTGATATACTGCGCAATGATTTGCATCGGATTTTAAATTTGCTAGGGAGGAACTTGCATGAAACTGGTAAGGGACATTCTGGATAAAAAGAAAGACGTCTGGTCCATCAATGCAAAGGGTTCAGTGTTTGACGCCTTGGTTATCATGAAAGATAACGATATCGGCGCGCTGATCATCACTGATGACAAGGGCAAGGTTGTAGGCATCATGTCGGAAAGAGACTATGCCCGCAAGATGACATTGCAAGGGAAATCTTCAAAGGAAACTCGCGTGGAAGAGATCATGACCCCTTTGGAGAGCATACATACGGTAAAACCGAGCAATACGATTGATGAATGCATGGTGATCGTCACCGGGAAACATGTCAGGCATCTGCCGGTTTTTGAGGGGGGCAACCTGGTCGGTATCGTCTCGATCGGAGATATCGTCAAGGCAAAGATATCGGAACAAGAATTTCTTATCGATCAGTTGAGCAACTATATCGCCGGCAAGTATTCGACCTGAACGGCTCAAAACCAAGGCGGTACTCGCTGGGAAGCCGGCGGGTGGTCTTGGCAAGAGCCATGAAATCCTACCGCCCTTATGTGCCACGGGCCAAGATGTTCGTCTTGCCCGTGTTACAGGGGACGCGTCCCCGTTGTATTTTATCAAAGGGCAAGCGAGCTGGCAGATCTCCGCGGGCTTCAAGCCCCGGAGGATGCAAACTCGTAGTTCTCGCCCTCCTTGGGTTCCAGGTCCTCCTTCCACAGCGAATAGAGGTACTGTTGATGCGAGACCTGCAGCGCCCGCACCGCCTCTTCGGGCGATTCGAAGAGCGGGACCTGGTGGTTGGTGCGGTAGCCGATGGTCTTGGCCGCGGCGTTGGGGGTATAGATGGCGGCCGGTTTGCCGTGCGCATGGCATTTCTTAACCAGCTCGGTGATGACCTCGATCATGACGGGGTGCCACAGGCTGGGCACGGCCAAGAGGCCGTCGACCTCGTCACAGGTAAGCAGGATGTCGAAGATGTCCTGGAAGGTCTGCATGGAAATGGTGGGGCCGAGGTCGATGGGGTTGGCGGCGTTGAAGACCTGGCCCGTGGCCTGCAGGCGTTGCTGGACCTCGGGCGCCAGGCGCGCCATGGAAAGCCCGGCGGCTATAAGCAGGTCGGCCGTGATGCCGCCGAAGGCCCCGGAATTGGTGAACACCGCGATGCGACCTCCCTTCAAGGGCGGCATGGTGATGAAGATCTTGGGCAGGCTGTGCAGCTCGGAGATGCTCTGGACGCGGATGATACCGGCTTGGCGGCAGGCGCTCTCGAAGATGCGGTCGTCGTTGGCCATGCCCGCCGTATGCGACATGGCCGCCCGTGCGCCTTCGCCGGTGCGGCCGACCTTGAAGGCCAGCATGGGTTTCTTCACGTCCCGGGCGGTTTCGATCAGTTTGCGGCCGTCCTTGACGTTTTCCAGGTACATGCCGATCACCTTGGTGGTCGGGTCCTGGCCGTAATAGGCGATCATGTCGGCCTCGTCGATATCGCATTTGTTGCCGATGCTGACGATCTTGTTGGCGCCCACGACATCGGAAAGGAGGGACTCCAGCATGATGACCACGATGCCGCCGCTCTGGATGAGATACGAGACGCTGCCGCCCCCTTTGCGCGTAAAATTGGCGAAGTCTTCCTCGAAGATGCCGTAGAAGCAGCAGAAACGGTTGCGGGAATTGAGCACGCCCAGGCAGTTGGGGCCCAGGATGCGCATGCCATGCGCCCTGGCTATGGTATCGATGGCATGCTGCAGGGTCTGGCCCTGGGGTCCGCCCTCGGAAAAACCCGAGCTCTCGATCACGACATGCCGGATGCCCTTGGCCGCGCATTGGGCGATGAAATCAGGCACCACGACGGCCGGGGCGATGATGACCGCCAGATCAACCGGGCCAGGAATATCGGTCACTTGCGTATATCCGGGGCAGTCGAAGACCGTCTCGGCCTTGCGGTTGACGGCGTACACGGGCCCAGGGAAGGATGCAAAATGCTTGATGGTCCGGCAGATGGTGGCGCCCAGGTTGAAGGGGGAATTCGATGCCCCGATGACGACCACGGATGCGGGATTAAAAAAAACTTCCATTCCAATACCTCCTCTGATGTTTGCAAAGTTCCTTGGCGCATAAGCGCTCGATCAAGTCTGCTGTTTCGACATCCTCCGTGCTCGTTCTTGTACATAACCGTCGCGCAGCATCTGGATCATGGCGACGATGGTGTTGTAGACGAAGCGGCCGTTCTCGTCGGCCTTGGCTTCGGCGGTTGCCCGTATCTGTTCGAGGTCGTGCAGCTGTTCTTCCAGGGAGTCGATCTCCTCTTCGAAGCGGGTCATGATCTCTTCCTCGGGCAGGAAGCGGAAAAAGAAGGCGCGCGTGAGGAAATCGAGCTGGTAGTCGAAGGGCATGCTCGGGGCGCTTATTGCTTCGTGAAAGGATAGGCATCCCTTGTCCGTGATGGAGTAGACGTGCTTGTTGGGCTTGCCGGTCTGGAAGACGATTTCCTTTTTGACCAGGCCGGCGGCCTCGATCTTGCGCAAGGCCGGGTAGATCTGATTGAGGCTCAGGTTGTAGGAGGTGGTCATTTTGCCGGCAATGGTTTTGATTTGGTACCCGGTCTTGGGTCCGGACATCAGGAATCCCAGAATGATGCCTTCCGTGTCCATGCTCAGGCGGCCTTATCTTTACAGACAATAGTTATTATCACCATATTGTAAGACAAACTATCATATTGTTAGTTGGTTGGCAAGGTGTTTCTATGTTGCGTTATACAGAGAAGTGATTGACGGGTATATCCCGTGGTGCGGCGGGCATTCACCGATCGGCCTGGATGGATATTTCGTCTGTGGTTAAACCCTCTGGACAATAAAACCGGTGCTATGGTACAACCACCTGAAAATAAAATATCATTATCTATGAGAGGTGAGAAATGCTGACCAAGAGCGGGCGCGAACTTGAAGAACTCATCAAGAGAGCCATCGACGACCATATCATCAAGAACTCCGAATACGAAGAGATCATCGAAATGATCCATGCCGACGGCGTGGTTGACGCCCATGAACGTGTCTTGATGCAGGAGCTCAATGACCTGATCGCGGACAAGACCGTCAAACGTGTGGCCGACTAGGGAAGGGATCCGCACGATCGTATTCCTCCCTGTCCTTTAGTGATACCGGTGGCCTGATCGACTTTAACAGCAATTTTTAAGGACCCTGGAACTTGGAAAGAAGTGCCGGACTGAAACCTGCGGACAGGTCTTCGCCGATATCCCTATCGTGGGGTTCAAGCACCTGCGCTGAAGAATATACAGGGCATATCAACCAGACCGCGACGATGCTGGTCTTCGGCAAATAGTCACTTTGCGGTTGTATCCGGGAACTTATTTCCGGGTATAGTGGCCGCTGCGGCCGCCGGATTTTTCCATCAGGCGGATGTCTGAGATGGTCATGGTCTTGTCCATGGCCTTGGCCATGTCATAGATGGTGATCAGCGCCACCGCCACGCCATGGATGGCTTCCATCTCCACGCCGGTTTTCCCGTCGACCTTGACCGTGGCCTCGGCCTCGATGGACGACGAGGTCTCATCCGGGAAGAATTCGATGGCGATCTTGGTGATCGGCAGGGGGTGGCAGAGTGGAATGACGGCGGAGGTATTTTTGGCGGCCATGATGCCGGCGATCTTGGCCGTGGCCAGCACATTGCCCTTGGCCGCCCGGCCCTGCATGATGGTTTGATAAGCCTCGGCCGACATGGTTATTTTCCCGCGGGCGCGTGCGCTGCGGCTGGTGACGGCCTTGTCGGCCACATCCACCATGGTGATGGCGCCCTCGGCGTCGATATGCGTCAGCGGCAAGGTCGGGGCCTACTGCGTATCTTTAGTGCTTGAGGACGGTTTGGTTTCAGACTTGGTTTCGGATGTGCTCTCGCTGACGGCGTTTGAGGACTCTTCTCTTTTCGCGGCCGCTCCGGAGCCTTTCTTTGCATAGTCGGTGAGATACCATCCGGAACCCTTGAGCTGGAAGGAGGTCGCCGATACCCGCTTCTTGACCTGGCCATTGCATTTGGGGCAGTCCTTCACCGGTGCGTCGCTGAACTTCTGCATGACCTCGAACTCATGGTTGCACTTGACACATTTGTACTCATAGATAGGCATTTACTTCTCCTCCATCAATGATTGCGCGTTGATTATATAGTGGCGGGGCCGCAAGCTTGTCAAGGAGCTTGAAAACCTTGCCCCGGCCGGTAACCGGATGTTTGGCCATCAGCAGCCGCGTAAGGTTGTCCACCAGCACCTCTTCCTCGTGGTTGGCCGCGGCGAAATCAGCCCGGCCGCAGGTGAAACGCTGGATGTGCAGGAGCTCATGCGTCATGACGAAAACCATGAAGGTCAACAGGTCGATATCCGGATGGCGGGAAACAAAATCCATGATCTCGTCGTCATTGAGGCAGATGCGGTAGTGCCGTACCCGGCCGCTTTCCTCCACGCGCATCAGACGGGCGAAGATATCGGCATAGCTTTCATCCCGTTCAGGGTAAACACAGGCAATGTCATAGAGGCTACGCACATTGCTGCGCGTCCCTTTGCCGACAATGTAGTCCGCAATGTCGGAGCTCATGACGATCGTATCTCTATGGGTTGGGAGGAACCTTGCCATGCTGTTATACTAGGCATGCATTTTAAAAAAATCAAGAGGGTAAAAAGCCGCCCAAGCCGCCACCCTCGCGCCCCCCGCGTGATCCAAGGGGCTAAAAAGGGGTGGCGTGGGGAGACGTCAGACCTCCCGTCCCACGGCGGCGGCGATGCGGCGGATGCCGTTCATGAGGGTATGGAACTCCGAGGGCCGTAACGATTGCGGTCCGTCCGAGAGGGCCTCTTCGGGTTTGGGGTGGATCTCGATCATGAGTCCGTCGGCCCCGGCGGCGATCGCGGCGTAGGCCATGGCTTCCACGTAGCGGGCGTGTCCGGTGGCGTGCGAGGGGTCCACGATCACGGGCAGATGGGTTTTCTCCTTGAGCACCGGCACGGCGCTTAAGTCCAGGGTATTGCGCGTGGCGGTCTCGAAGGTGCGGATGCCGCGTTCGCACAGGATCACCTGGTTGTTGCCGCCCGCCAGGACGTACTCGGCCGACATGAGCAACTCCTCGACCGTGGTGGACATGCCGCGTTTGATGAGCACGGGCTTCCTGATCTTGCCGACCTCTTTGAGGAGCGCGAAGTTTTGGGTGTTGCGGGCGCCGATCTGCAGGCAGTCGGCGTATTCGGAGATCTCGGCGATGCTGGCGATATCCATGACCTCGGTCACGATGGGCAGCCCATACTGCTCGCGGGCCTTGGCCAGGAGGATCAGCCCTTCGAGCTTCATACCCTGGAAAGCGTATGGTGAGGTGCGGGGTTTGAAAGCCCCTCCGCGCAGCGCGTGCGCGCCGCAAGCGCGCACGGCCTCGGCCACCTCGGCGATCTGTACTTCAGATTCCACGGCGCACGGGCCGGCGATGATCGTAAGCTTTTTGCCGCCCACCTGCACGCCTAGGCCCAAATCCACGACGGTCGGGGCCGCGCGGGTTTCCCTGGACGCCAGCTTGTACGGGCTCAAGATGGGTATGACCTTTTCCACGCCCGGCTGTGCCTCGAGCGAGACGAGCCGTTCCTTGCCGCGTTCATCGCCGATGGCGCCGAAGATGACCCTTTCGGCGCCCACGCTCACGTGGGCCTTGTATCCCATACCCTCGATCAGTTCCTGGACATGCTCGATCTGTTCTTTCGTCGCGGTTTTCTTCATGGATATTATCATCTAACCTCCCTTCCTCTCTCTTGAGCCGTTGGAGTGATTGCCCCGCCCGCGGCCCAAAAAGAAAGGGCCGTGGGGGTTAATGCCACCCACGGCCCTTGTTCTCTTTTGATGGAGAACGAATCAGCCCACAGGTGGCCTCCACCGAAAATACCAGAAATAAAAGCCGAAATACCTGTGTGTCGATCCATTCATCATGATGCAACATATACCGAAAGAATGTATGCATTTCAACAGGAAAATGCTGTCCTTGATAGGACAGCATTTTCCTAAAGAGGCTGGTCAAGCGCCGCGAGATGGGCTAAACTGATGCCAATGTGGGTCTACCAAGGCCGGTATGATGAGGGGGTAGGGCGTATGCGGCCACGATTGAGATTGCTGGTGTCGGCGGTTCTTTTATCCGCGATCTGCGGCTGCGCCGGGTCCGCCGAATCGGCGCCGTCGATTGTGGGCGGGCCGTGCGCCTATAGGGACATACCGGGCTGGGCTCGGATCGTATCCATCCAGAAGGCCTCCAGGCAAGCCTCTAATTGCCCCAATAATCCGGTGGTGGTACGTTTCGATTTTATCCCCGCTGATCCCAAGTTGGCTTTCAAGCAAGCCCAGGACCTCACCTTGACCGTGGGGGCGGGCATGAACCCAGCGCGGTCGTATGTGGCCGCCAAAGGCATCGTCAAGGGTAAGACCTACCGTTGCGTAAGGCGTGAGATTATCAAAGGCACCTGCACCCCGGTGCTCTATGCCTTCCCGACCATCAACTTGAAAGATTTCGATAAAAGCTGTTACGCCGGACCATAGGTTCGATCCGCATATGCAGGCTCGTCTGTGGCTGACGCTGGGCGATGCCGGGTTGACATGCGGCCGTAGTCCTGTTAGGGAAGGTTATCCCTACTGCGGATTCAAGGGAACCCGGTGCGATTCCGGGACGGGGCCCGCCGCTGTAAACGGGGACAGGGGGCCGGCAACCACCACTGCCGACTATTGCGGGAAGGTGAGGCCGCCTGGATGATCCGTGAGTCAGAAGACCTATCCGCAGAAGTGGGGGTTATCCGCGGGTGCCGGATGGATGCCTCGAGGGGTCGGGAAGGACCCTATGCGAGTTGTTGTCACATGCGTATTGATCATGCTTCTGCCGCTTAAGCTGGCGGCACAAACCATATATGTCATCGCCCCGCCTATTCATGACGACAGTCCCGAAGTAACCTCGGAGCCCACGGCCTTTGCGCAGTCCATCGACATGGACCGTTATGCACCGCGCTTCGAGACCACCGAGCAGGTCCTGGCCCAGGCGGCGGGCGCCAATGTGCGTTCCATGGGGGGCTTGGGATCGTATGCCTCCATCTCGATGCGCGGCGCCAGTGCGCAGCAATGCCTGGTGCTGATCGACGGCCAGCGCTTGAACTCGCCCGCGGGCGGCGGGGTGGATATTTCCAAGATCCCGGTCTCCGGGGTAGAGCGCATCGATATCATCCGCGGCAGTGACGCGGCCCTTTTCGGCGAGGCCGCCATGGGCGGGATCGTCAATATCATTACCAAGGACCCCGGCCGGACCGTGAAAGCCGATCTGAGCGCCACCGCGGGCTCGTATGGCGTGGCTGAAGCGAGCGGTTTTCTCAGCGCGCCTTTGGGCAAGCGCGCCGGGTTGGCCCTCATGCTCTCAGACCGCCGCGCCCGCAATAATTATGAATTCGAAAACAACAACGGTACGGAAAACGACACATCGGACGATTTTCAAGACCGCCGCACCAACAACGCCCTTAAAGACAGCTCGTACCTCGCCAAGCTCACCTTCCATCCCGGGCTGTGGGACCTGCGCTTTTCCGCAAACGGCACCACCGCCAGAAAAGAGATGCCCGGGATCATCACCTTTCCGACCCCCCAGGCCTATCAGGACTTTTCCCTGCGCGGTTATACCCTGTCGGCGCAGGGCCCGGTGGCCGGCCTCGACCTTACTATTGACATCGGACGCACCGACCAGGAGGATATCTACCATGATCCGCAGGCCGCTTCGGTCCTGAGTCGCTACAGTGCGACGGCCACCGCCACCCATCAGGCCCAGCTTTCCCTGGCGTATCGCCACGGGATATTCAGCATGGAGCCACGCTTTTCCTATCTGCGCGAGGCCTTAAGCGATGAAGATCTCGGGTCGCGCACGCGCGCGACCCGCTCGGCCGGCCTGACGCTCGGATGCCTGCCGGACCCCTTCGAATTTCAGTTCGTGCTCAGACTGGATGATAACTCAGAGTTCGGGTCGCGCCGGACCTATCGGACCGGGGCCGCTTATTCCCTTACGGAATGGCTGAAGATCAAGACCAACGCCGGTACCGGCTATCGGGTGCCGAGCTTCAATGAGCTCTACTACAACCACGGCTTCATCGTCGGCAATCAGGGGCTTGATCCCGAGAAATCCTTCAGCTGGGACATCGGTCCGGTCATCGAACGGGCTTGGGGCGGGCTGTCGTGCAACTACTTCGCTCAGCGCTACACCGACCTGATCGTCTACGTGCTGCAGTCCGGGCTCTATTACAAGCCCTACAACCTCAGCCGTTCCACGGCCGGAGGGGTGGAGCTCTATGCCTGGGTCGAGCCCTGGGAATGGCTCAAGCTCTCGGGCAACTACACCTTCAACCGAGCCCTGGACGCCACCAGCGAGCCCAACCAGGACGGCTGCCAGATTCCGGGTCAACCGCGCAACCTGGCCAATCTGCAGGTCGATCTCAAGACCAGCCTCCGTCAGATCGGATTGGGGGCGTATGCCGCGTATAACTATATCGAAGGCAATTTCATCACGCGCGCCAATACCAAGAAGCTCTCCGACCGTCGTATCGTCAATATCGGGATCACGATGGCGCCGTCCAGGCGCCTATGTCTCAGCGCCGAGGTCAAGAACCTCATGGACAAGCAGGTCGTGGACTTGAGGGGTTTCCCCCTGGAAGGTCGGACGTACTATGGCACGGCGCGCGTGGAATTTTAGGAGTGCACGATGAATAAGAGGATCATAAACGCCTTGTGCGCCTTCGTCCTGCTGTCTCTGCTGTGTGCCTGCAGCAAGGCCGAGGAACGCAGGCAATCCGTAACGGCGGAGGATGTCAGCCGGGGCCTGGTGATCGTCAATTCCCTGGCCGAAACCCTGAGCGTGTTGGATGGCCGCGGCCGCATCCACACCGATGTCCAGGTCACGGGTGCTTCTCCCAATGCCGTGATCTCTGATGAGTCCTATCTCTACGTGGTCAATTCCCTGAGCAATTCCATCGAGGTGTTGAAAGCCGGCAACCTGGAGATGGTGAGCGAGATATCGGTCGGCGCGGGCAAGAACCCCATGGCCGCGGCCGTGATCCGGCCGGGCCTGATCGCGGTCACGGCCTTTCTTTCGCAGAGCCTCGAGATCGTGGACATCAAGGCCAAAAAGGTCGTCCGCTCCATTGACCTTAAGGACATCGACTTGCCCCGCGATTCAGCCGGCGTGGGAGGACGGAGTTACCCTTACGGCGTGGCCGTGGCCGGCGGCCGGATCTTCGTGACCCTGGCCAACCTCACCGACGCATACGGCGGTCTGACCGCCGCCGGTGCTGGCGTGGTCGTGGTCCTGGATGCCGAGAGCTACGAGGTCCTCAGCAATGTGGAGCTCTCCGGCGCCGATCCGGTGGCGGCTTTAGTATATGGGGACCTGGTCTATATCGCCTGCGCCGGACATTATGACGGCGATATCACCAAACGTAAGGCTCAAGGGTTTCAGGGCGACGGTACCATCGAATGCATCGACGTGCAGAGTCTTGAGCACACCGCTACGACCTATTACCTCACGGCCGCCCCGTTTGCGTTGAGCCTTTCCGAAGAAGGCATACTGTACACCTCCAATGCCATGGCCGGCGATATTCCCCGCATCGACTTAGCTACGGGGAAAATCAGCTATATCGCCACGGGCGGTGCGTTCATTTCCAGCGTGCTCTGCGTGGGAGAAGACCTGCATGCCTTGGATTTCGCTGAAGACAAGCTCCTTATCATCGGCGTAAGCGGCACCGTCAAGAGCCGCTACTCCGTGGGCGACGGCCCGATCGCCATGCTTTCGCTGGCCGATGTCGCGGCCGAGGGCTTCATCACGGCCGTGATGACCGTGTATCCTGCAATCGCCTCTCAAGGGACCACCATCACCTTCGATGCCTCCGAGAGCCTGGCCTCGGACAGTGTTTCCGGTTGCGCCTGGGATTTCGGTGACGGAGAGACGGCCGCCGGGTGGACGGTTACGCATGCCTACCAAACTCTGGGCGAATACCCTGTTACGCTTACCATAAATAGCGCGCACGGCGAAGCGTCGGCCGCCAGCACGGTCAGGATCGTGCCGGTCTCGCCTTTTGCCGTCCGGGTGATCGATTATATTCCGGCCGCCGGGCAGTTCACCGACAACCCCCGTTATGCCAACCCGCTCAAGGCCTTGGGTCCGCCGGCTGGCGGTACCAGCCCCTATCAGCCGGACACCTCCTCCGTGGTCAGTCTGGGCGGCTTCGGCGGCTCGATTACTTTGGCCTTCGACCATGAGGTCAAGGACAACCCCGACGCGCTGGACTTCATCGTTTTCGGCAATGCCCAGTATGACCAGGCGCCGCTCAGATTCATCGAACCGGGCCTGGTGGAGATCAGCCCCGACGGCGTTACCTGGTACCTCATACCCGGATCGGACAGCGGGGTGAATACCACCAACCATGAACTTCCCGCCGACCTGGTCGACGCGCTTGCAGACGGCGTATATGCGCTGTGGGGCTATGCCGACCTCTCACCGGTGCTGGCCCTGCCCGAAGGCGCCGACCCCCTGGTGTACTTCACTGCCCCCGATGATCCCTTTACACCCGGCATCGATGCCGGCACCCCCGGCGGCGACGCCTTTGATATCGCCTGGGCCCTGGACCCCCTGACCGGCGAGCCGGCCGGTCTGTCCGGGTTTTCCTATATCAGGATCACCACGGCCATGGACGCCGTGCATGGCGGCGCTTTGGGCGAGATATCGACCGAAATTGACGCCGTGGCGGATGTCGGTCTGGAGGAAGTCAACTAATGCATGTTTATCAATCCCCTTGTGGAGGTTCACTATGAAAAGGTATGCAAGTTTTTTGGTGTGGTTTGTGGCGGCGGCCCTGGCGGGTTGCAACGGCAGCGGGTCGAGTGCTTCGGAAGAGCACTCGAACAAATCCGAAGAAATCACCTGGGAAAGCCTGGCTACACCCGTTACGGCGGACGGCCATGAAATTGCGGCGCCCCTGGTCGATTTCCTGCCCGACGGCCGTATGGTCATCGCCGAAGGCGATAGCGCCACCGAGATCGAGATCGCGGTGGAAGAGCGCGTCGGCGGCCTGAGCTTCCGGTACGTGACGAGTCTGATGCCTGGCGGGACCTCCAGCTACGGGAGCTTCATCAAGGCCGCGGATGATTCCACGGTTATCGTGGGCGCCAGCACCATCATCTACCGGGTTGATCTGGACACCGGCGCGAGCGAGACCCTGACCGTGATCGATAACTTCGATGCCGCCCTTGAGGGCCATGAGCTGTATATCACCCGCTCGACCTACGATGTCGATTGGACGGCCAATAGTTATGTTACGCGCATCGACCTCGATGATCCCGATTCGCCCGTTGACGTGGTCACCGGCATCCCCGGAGCCTCGGCCGGGATCTGCCTGGATGGGGCCGGCAACCTCTATACCGGTAACGGCTATGGCAATTACGGCGTGGATGAAACCGGTTTGATCAAGCAATTCAGCCTGTCTGCCAGCCCGCAGGACTGGTCGTCCGGCACATCCTGCGGTGATGTCTTAAGCGCCGGGACATTGATCTGGGCCGGAGACGGCATGCTCCTGGTGGGCGGCGGGGACACCTTCGGCAGCGGCGACGACGATTATTTCGCGGCCCTGGATACGGCTACGGGATTGCCGGTCTTGAAAATGGACCCGGATGCGGGCGCGGATTCCAATTATAAGCTCAGCGCCGGTGCGGGCCGTTTCGCGGCCAGCGTCTGGGACTATAACACTTCGACCGGGAGCATCTACCTGCTGCCGTATTCCGGGCTCGGATTATAAAGGCTTCTCCCGGCTTCCACCCTGACGGTAGGGGCAACGCCCGGTCTTGTCGGCGGGTTATACCGGCAGTGGACAAATGGCCGGGCGCGGTATATATGTCTGACGTTGAATGTATGAAGGATGGTGCATGGGGAGATGCTGACCTTTTATACCGCCGGTGAATCCCACGGCCGGGGCGTATTCGCCTTCCTGGACGGGGTGCCGGCCGGACTTGAAATTAAGCGTGATCTGATCGATGCCGACCTTGCCCGGCGCCAGATGGGCTACGGTCGGGGCGGCAGGATGAGGATCGAGCAGGATACGGTGGACTGCCTCTCAGGCGTGCGCGGAAGCGTCACGCTCGGCAGCCCGATCGTGCTGGCGGTCTGGAACAAGGACTTCGAGAACTGGCGCTCCTTCATGGACCCCTGGAAGATCGAAGCGGGCAAGGAACTCTACACCCCGCGGCCGGGGCATGCCGACCTGGCGGGTGCGGTCCGCTTCGGGCATAAAGACCTGCGCAATGTCCTGGAACGCGCCAGTGCGCGCGAAACCGCGGGCAGGGTGGCGGCCGGCGGCGTGCTGCGCTGCTTCTTGAAGGCCTTAGGGGTAGAGGTCATCAGCTGGGTCACCCAGATCGGCGAGGTGCGCTACGAGGGCGGCTACGACCGTGAGCGCTGCGCCGCCTCGTCCGTGTTCTGCCCTGATCACGAAACAACTCGCAAGATGGAGCAGGCCATCGATGCCGTCATGGAAAGCGGCGATACCTTAGGCGGCGAGTTCACGCTTGAGATGCGCGGCCTGCCGGCCGGGATCGGTTCGTACACGCAGTGGGACCAGCGTCTGGATACCATGGTGGCCGGGCATCTCATGTCCATCCCGGCCATCAAGGCCGTGCAGATCGGCCTCGGTACGGCCAGCGCCGCCACTCCGGGATCGCGCCTGCACGACGCCATCCTTCCGGGCGGCATGCGCGGCTCCAACAATGCCGGCGGCATGCGCGGCTCCAACAATGCCGGCGGCATGGAAGGCGGGGTCTCGAACGGCGAGGCGATCACGGTCACCTGCACCATGAAACCCATTCCCACCCTGCTCAAGGGCCTGCCGTCCATCGATATCCGCGACGGCTCGGAGGCGTCAGCGACCTACGAGCGCTCCGATTACTGCGCCGTGCCCGCGGCCTCGGTCGTGGGCGAGGCCATGCTGATGATCGCCGTGGCCAAGGCCATCCTGCAAAGCTTCCCTCGGCCGAGCATGTCGGCGCTTCTGGCCGCCTTCGATCAGCACAGGAGCAGGCGTTGATCTATCTCACCGGTTTTATGGGCTCCGGCAAGACCACGGTCGGCGACATCCTGGCCGGGATGTTTAAGGTGCCGTTCATCGACATGGACGCCACCATCGCCACGCAGACCGGTTCCCGGATCGTGGACATCTTCAAGTACGCGGGCGAAAAGGCCTTCCGGGTCATTGAGCAGGATGTCTTGAGCCAGATCGCGACCGGCGGCGATGCCGTGGTCGCCACCGGCGGCGGTTTGGCCGTCGATCCGGCCAACCGCGCCCTCATGAAGTCTTCGGGGGTGATCGTCTACCTGCGCACCGCGTTGGAAGCCTTGAAGACCAGGGTGGGCGACGACCCCGAGCGTCCGCTGTGGAACAAGGAAATCGAACGCCTCTACGAGGCGCGCGAAGACGCCTATGCCGACGCCGATCTGATCGTCGATACCGACGGCCTTGAGCCCACTGAGGTGGCGCGGAGCATCCACGACAAGACCAGCCATATCGTCATGCCCGAGCCCGTGGCCCTTAAACAGCGGCCCTATCCGATCTACATCGGCAACGGCATCCTGCCCGAGCTGCGCAACCTGATTTCGCGTCACCTGCAGCCCGAAGGACTCTTCGTGCTGATCGACCGCAAGGTGCATGGTCTCTATGCCCGTCAGATCGAGACCAGTCTCTCCGGAATTTATCATCATATCATGGAAATTCCGGGCGGTGAGGGCTCCAAATCCTACGGCTATCTGGAAGAGGTCCTGGGCCGCATGCTTCAGTGCGGCATGAACCGCGCCTGGGCCTGTCTGGCCGTGGGCGGCGGCGTGATCGGCGATCTGGCCGGTTTCGCTTCCGATATCTTCATGCGCGGCATTCCGGTCATCCAGGTCCCCACCACGCTCCTGGCGCAAGTGGATGCCAGCATCGGCGGCAAGACCGCCATCAACCATGACCTGGGCAAGAACCTCATCGGCACCTTCCACCAGCCTCTGGCCGTGCTGTGCGACAGCGCCTTTTTCGCCACCCTCGATCCCGAGGATATGAAGGGCGGCCTGGCCGAAGTGATCAAGTACGGCGTCATCATGGATACGCCGTTGTTCGAATACCTGGAAGGGTCGGCCTACGACTATGAGAAAATCGTGCGCATGTGCTGCCGCGACAAGGCCTTGGTCGTGGCCCGGGACGAGAGGGAAGGGGATCTGCGCCGCATCCTGAACTTCGGCCACACCCTCGGGCATGCCCTGGAGAAATGCATGTCCTTCCGCATCCACCACGGCCAGGCCGTGGCCTTTGGGATGCTCTTCGCGACCTGGCTCTCGCACGACATGGGCCTCTTGGCCGAAGAGGATATGCGGCGCATCACAGGCCTGATCGAGCGGCACGAGATCATTCCGACCGCACTTACCCTGCCGGAGAGCGAGACAATCGGCCAGGCCATGGCCGTGGACAAGAAAGCGTTTAAGGACGGCATTAACTTCATCTTGATTTCAGGCATCGGGATCTGGGTGGTCAAGAAACTCCCCCTCCCGCATATCCTGGATGCCTATGCGAGGTTCAGCAGTGGATATAAAAAAGGCGTTTGAAGAAGGCCGGTTCCTGGATATCGCCGGATCGTCCGATTTCCTGACCTCCTATGAGGAGAGACTCATCCTGGGCAAAAGCCTCATCAAACTGGGACGCGACAGCGAGGCCCTGGCTGTGTTCCAGGAGTTGTACCGCGAGATTGAACACCGTATCAAGAGCCTGTACTATATCGCCGAGATCCACCAGCGGCAGGGCGATGACGAGAGCGCGCGCTTCTATCTGGAGCGCTACCTGACCTTCCACCCCGACGACGACGAGGCCGCCGATCTCATGGAGGCCGTGCAGGAACCGCCCATGATGATGGAACCGTCGCTCGAGCTGGCGCGGATCTATGGCCGGCAGGGGCACTTTTCACAGGCCCTGGATATTTACAGCGGGCTCATTATGACCTCCATGGACCCCGAGGTCAGAAATGAGGCGCTCAAGGTCCAGAATCTCTCCATCATCAAGACCCTGGAAGGGTGGCTGGAGCGTTTGAAAATCAGGCAGAGTTGATACCCCCTGTAAGGAGGCGAAGGCATGCGCATACTCGTGATCAACGGACCGAACCTGAACATGCTGGGGCAGCGCGAGGCGTCCATCTACGGAGAAGTGGCGCTTCATGACATCGAGCAGATGGTGAAGGACAAGGCCGGTGAGATCGGCGTGGAGGTGGAGTTCTTTCAATCCAACAGCGAAGGCGACCTCATCGACCGCATCCACGCGGCCTTTGCCCAGAAGATCGAGGGCATCATCATCAACCCGGGCGGCTATACGCATACCTCGGTGGCCCTGCGCGACGCGCTGCTGGCCGTGAGCATCCCCTTCATCGAGGTCCATGTCAGCAATGTGGCCAGGCGGGAGCCCTTCCGCCATACAAGCTACTTTTCCGATATCGCGCTGGGCACCATCACCGGTCTGGGACCGCAGGGCTATGTGCTGGCACTGGAGGGTTTGCGGCGATGCATCCAAGGCTAGATCGCCTGCGGGAGGCGTGCGCCGGCGCGGAGGCGGTCCTGCTGACGGGACGGGTGAATATCGCCTACTTGTGCGGATTCACCGGCACGGAAGGCATCCTGCTGGTTACGCCGGACGATGCGTACCTATGCGTGGACTCGCGCTATACCACCCAGGCCGGGCAGGAAAGCAGGGTTACGGTGCGTGAGATCACCCGGCGCTGGGAGGATGTGTACGCCCTGATCAAGGATCTGGGCCTCAGGACCTTAAGCGTGGAGTCCAATGTCATGGACTTTGATACCTTCGAACAGGTCCGCAAAGTCTGCGAGGGCGTGGAGATCATACCGGTGGGACCGCAGCTCAAGAACCTGCGCCTGATCAAGGACGCGGATGAGATCGAGCGTCTCAAGCTGGCCTCGGCCGTGGCCGAGGAAGCGGTACGCACCGTGCTGGAAAAGGGGATCATCGGGCGCCGGGAAAAGGACGTGGCCCTGGATATCGAGTGGCGGATGCGCTCGCGTGGGGCCAGCGCCGTCTCGTTCGATCTCATCGTGGCCTCGGGCGAGCGTTCGGCCATGCCGCACGGCGTGGCCTCGGAAAAGGTTATCCCGGCGCACGTGCCGGTGGTGATCGACTTCGGGTGCATCGTGGACGGCTACTGTTCGGATCAAACCATTACCGTGACCACGGGTAAGGTGGGCGCTGAATTCGAAGCGGCCTATGCCCGGGTCTTCGAGGCGCAGCAGAAGGCCATAGCCGCGCTCGCCCCCGGCAAGGCGGCCCTGGAAGTCGATGGCCTGGCGCGCTCTCACTTGAGCGAGCACGGCCTGGGGGCGTTTTTCGGGCACGGCTTAGGCCATGGGGTAGGCCGCGAAGTGCACGAGGCGCCCAGCGTGTCCTCGCGTTCGGAGGATGTGCTCGCCCAGGGTATGGTGATCACGATCGAACCCGGGGTGTATTTCCCGGGCAAGTTCGGCATCCGGCTGGAGGATTGTTTCGTGATCACAGATAATTCTTGCCAGGCGCTTACAAATATGGCTAAGGGTGCTATAATATCTTTCAACTAGAGAGGCAACAATGCAGTATTCGACAGCTGAATTCAGAAAAGGCTTGAAGATCGAGCTGGATGGCGACCCGCTGGTCATCGTGGACTTCCAGCACGTCAAGCCCGGCAAGGGCGGGGCCTTCGTGCGCACCAGGCTCAAGAGCCTCATCTCCGGCAAGGTCCTGGAAAAGACCTTCCGCTCCGGCGAAAAGGTGGATGTGCCGGATCTGGAAGACAAGAACATGGTCTATCTCTACAACGACGATTCCGGCTACCACTTCATGGACAACGAGAATTACGAGCAGATGACCATGACCAAGGATCACATCGGCAGCGCCCTGGGCTATCTCAAGGAGAACGTGGCCATCGATGTGCTGTTCCACAACAAGAAACCCATCGGCGTGGAGATCCCCAGCTTCATGGATCTCACGGTGGCCGAAACCGTGCCGGGCGTACGCGGTAATACGGTCAGCGGCGCGACCAAGCCCGCCAAGCTCGAAACCGGGGCCACGGTGCAGGTCCCGCTGTTCATCAACGAGGGTGATGTCATCAAGGTCGATACGCGCACGGGAGATTACATAGAGAGAGTGAGCTAGATGAATCTCAAGACGCTCAAGGATCTGATCGAGCTCATCAAGGGTACCGATATCGTGGAACTGGACTGGACGCCGGAGCGCATCCACATCGTGCGCGGCATCAAGCCGCGGGCGGATAAGACGGAGCGCAGCGAGTCCAGGGCCGGGGCCGCTTCCCAGGACCGGCCGACCGTAACCGTGACATCGCCCCTGGTCGGCACCTTCTACCGTTCGGCCTCGCCCGAGACCCAGCCCTTCGTGCAGGTCGGCGACCGCGTAACCAAGGGGCAATGCCTGTGCGTGATCGAGGCCATGAAGCTCATGAACGAGATCGAATCGCATGTGGAAGGCACCGTGAACGCCATCCTTAAACAGGACGGCGAACGCGTGGGCTACGGCGACCCGCTGTTCATCATCGAGGAATTGTAGCGCATCAGGCAGAAATTACGCGACAGTCAGGCAGGACCGGGACGCGAAGCATCGCGTCCTTTTTTGTTTCTTTAAGGTGAGCTTATGACCTCATTGATGCAAGGCTGGCGTTTGATCGTGGACGGCCGCTGTCCTTCTGAAAGCAACATGCCGCGCGACCTGGCCTTGTTCGAGGAGGTCGCGCGGGGATCACTGTCCGGGTGTCTGCGGATCTACAACTGGCAGACGCCGGCTCTTACCATCGGTTGCCATCAGAAAGGGTTCATTTCCCATGACCCAGGCCTGGAGATTCCGGTGTATAAAAGGCCGACCGGCGGCGGCGCGGTATTGCATATTGACGATATTACGTACAGCCTCATAACCCCACTCAAGGGCCGGTTTGCGTCGGGCATAACGGAAACATACGCCGTAATTGCGGGTGTTTTTGCTCAGGCTTTGAAGACGAGCGGTCTGGATGTCCGCATGGGATTATCCGCGCCCGGTTTTTCTGAAGTATGTTTTGCGCGCACGGCTCCGGTAGAGCTCAGGCTGGACGGCGTCAAGCTCATGGGCGCGGCCCAACTGCGCCGCGGAGGTATCCTGCTGCAGCAGGGGGTGATACCCCGCCGGGTCGATTCCGACCTGCTGGCCAGGACATTCGGCCCGGGTGTGCGCGTCTCCGGTATCCTGGATATTCTCCCTGAGTTCAGGGTGCGGGAGTTCATCGCGAACCTGAAAACAGGATTCCAAGAACGGATCGGTCTGTTTTTTGAAGAGGAATTTTTCGCCCCCGGTATTGATAGCTGGTGATTATTGGTATAGAATGCCATCATGAAGTGTAATGCACTTGCGAAATTTCTCATACTTGGACTGTGCCTGGCTTGCTGTCTGGTTATGACGGCCTGCGGCGAAGAGTCGCATAGCGGGGATATCGAAACCAGCAGCGAGAAGGCGTTGTTCATCGCCTATGCCGCCTCCCAGTCATCCGAGGACATGTACAACATCATGGTCGCGAGCACGATGCTGCCGGTATCCGATCTGATTCAGAGCCTGGGAGCCTACTATATATTATACGCGGCGGACCATGACGGCGAAGCACCCCCCTCGGTTGATCTCGGCAATCCGCCGGATGGGGTTACCCCGCCTGCGGGGATGACCGGAATCATCTATACCACGACCAACGATTTATATTACACGATAGGATCCAACAGCTATCTGAATTTTTCAGGTTACTCCAACATCATGGGGTCATACAGCGGCCGCATGAAAGTGGGAGGCCAGACACCCAACAATACGAGCTTTAGCACCTTAAGCAAGGAAACCCTCAATCCCACCAATCTTGTCATCAACTTTACGGATGAAGACTATAATAAAGTGACCTTTACCAATTTCTCCTATGCGCTCGACAACTCCGGCACCTACCCGACGTATACGCTCAACGGCAATCTGACCGTCGACGACAGCAGCTACGGTTTCACCAACCTCACCTACACGGCCACCGGCCTTAATACGCTTACCATCGAGGGCACGCTCAGCTACGGCGGAGACGACTATGATGTCTCGGGCACGGTGACGCTGAACGCCTCGGGCATTTGGGTGGGCGGAACGCTGACCATCACGATCAATGATGAAGATACGGTGGATGTGGCCTTGAGCGATGACGGCGCCACCTTTACCCAGGGGGAAGATGAGTGGGAAAAGGATTCATGGTGGGATGAGAAGCTGGCTCCATAATCCGTGATATGTTGTAAACTCTGATCTCGGTCAGGAAGGATGGTATGTTCTCAGGCATGATGGCGTTTTTATCTCCGATTGTCGCGAATTTCCGCATTCAGGATCTCTTTGATATCCTGATCATCGGCAGCCTTATCTATGTGCTGCTCATATGGTTTAAGAACACCACCAGCCGTTTCGTCTTCGTGGGCATTATCCTCTTAGGCGCAATCTACTTCCTGGCGCGAATTTTCAACCTGTATCTGACCTCCATGCTGCTGCAGGGCTTTTTCGCCATCCTGTTGATTGCCCTGGTGGTGATCTTCCAGGAGGAGATCCGGCGCTTTTTTGAACGCCTGGCCACCTGGGGTACCTTGCGCAAGACCAAACATTACGACGGCGGCGCCGGACCGTACCACCTGGATATGGAGATTATCGTCGAGAGCGTGGCGGAACTGGCCGACACCAAGACCGGGGCCTTGATCGTCCTGCAGGGCAAGGACCCTCTGGACAGACATCTCAAGGGTGGTTACGGCCTGGATGGCAGTCTTTCTCAACCGCTCCTGGCCAGCATCTTCGACACGCATTCGGCCGGACATGACGGCGCCGTAGTGATCGACAAGGGTCGCATCATGAAATTCGGGTGCCATCTGCCCCTGTCCTCGGATGTGGGCGTATCCGGCAAGCTGGGCCTGCGCCATACGGCTGGCCTGGGTTTGTCGGAGAAGAGCGATGCCCTGTGCATCATCGTATCAGAGGAACGCGGGACCATTACCGTCGCTCGCCAGGGCCGGCTCGAACAGGTGGAATCGTCCGCGGAGCTAACCGGCATTCTGGAAAACTTCTATCAGCGCAGTACGCCGGAAGGACGCGCGGGTGTCTTCACCCACTGGCTGCGCGAGAATACCATGGAAAAGGCCGTGGCCGTCCTCCTGGCTTCCGTGCTGTGGTTCGCCTTCGGGTACCAGCGCGATTGGATCCAACGCGACTTCACGGTGCCTATTGAATACCGCAATATTCCACCCGAGTGGTATGTCGAAGAACCCAGGATATCTCAAGCCAAGGTGGCCTTGACCGGAAGCGTGCAGGCCTTTAATCTTTTCAACCCCGACAGTCTCAAGATCTCTTTCGACCTGGCTGATATCGAGGAAGGCTACCAGGAGATCATGATCACCAAGAACATGATCCGCGTCCCTTCCAATCTGAGCGTGACCAAGTTCTCGCCCACCAAGATCAAGCTGACCGCCTACCGACTCCACACCATGGAATTGCCGGTGCATGTGGATACTTCAGGGTCTCTGCCGGACAAGCTGGTCTTGAAGAATATCCTGATCACCCCCGGTACGGTCAAGGTGCTGGTTCCCACCAAATTCATGCGCAGAAGGTTGACCGTCTCCAGCAAGGAAGTAGACCTCTCAAACATATCCGATACCTACACCTTTAAGCCCAAGCTGTTGTTCCCACCCGAGATTCGTTTCATTGAAGATACCCCGCCCGAGGTATCGGTGACCATCCAGGTGGAACATGAGGAAACAAAGGGTGAAGGGAAAACTGAGAAGAGAGAAGGGAAAAAGTAAATCCGATCCTGGTGTTGCACTCCTTACTGATCCTATCTCTCATATCCCGTTCCTTCTGACCGACTAAACTTTTTGCCGCTTACGGTCGATGGTTCTATAACACATGAATGTAATCATCGGAGCGGTCATTGTCCTCGTCGGAGTCATGGGCGGGTTCCTCATAGAGAAAGGGAACCTGAGCGTCATCATCCAGCCGGTCGAGGTCCTCATCATCTTCGGCGCCGCGATCGGCGCGCTCATTATATCCACGCCGATGAAGATGCTCAAGCATGTGATCAAGGGTCTGACGGGCGTCTTCAAACCCAAGAGTTTCGATAAGAAGAAATATATAGAGGTCCTCATGCTCCTCTATGAGATCTTTTCCAAGATGCGCAAGGAAGGCATCATCGCCATCGAATCCGACGTGGATGATCCCGACAAGAGCACGATTTTTAAACGCTATCCGGATGTGGTCGCCAACCACCGTACGCTCAATTTCATCTGCGACAGCTTGAAAATCCTCCTGACCATCGATATCCAGTCGCATGAGTTCGACAACCTCCTGGAGGTGGATATCGACGCCAATACCGAGGAGGATATGCACCCCTATCACCGCATCAACAAAATGGCCGATTCCCTTCCCGGGCTTGGCATCGTGGCCGCGGTGCTGGGCGTGGTCATCACCATGGGCGCCATTAACGAACCGCCCGAGGTCCTGGGCCACCATGTGGCCGTAGCCCTGGTGGGCACCTTCCTGGGCGTGCTGATGTGCTATGGATTTATTGGGCCGATCGCTACTTTGATGGAGCATTTTGTCAAGGAAGAGTCGGCCTATTACCAGGTCATCCGCATTGCCCTGGTTTCCTTCGTGGCGCGTTCCACGCCCCAGATCGCCATCGAGTTCGCCCGCCGCGCGATCCCAGAGAGTGAACGGCCGGGGTTCGACGAGCTTGAAAAGATCCTGAAAGGTAAGAAGTAATGGCCGAGGACAAAGAACAGGCCGTTATCATCAAGAAGTATAAAAAGAAGGGCGAGGAGGCGCACGGCGGTTCGTGGAAGGTGGCCTACGCCGATTTCATGACCGCCATGATGGCTTTCTTCCTCCTGATGTGGCTTCTGAACATGACCTCGCAGCAGAAGAAGATCGCCATGTCCGAATATTTTCAGAACTACTCCATCTTCGAGAAAGGCGGCGGGTCGGCCATCAGCGAAAAGGAAGGCGTTCCGGGCAAGGGTATGCTCGATGTCGGCCGGGGCAGGTCCGCCGCAAATCCACCGGAAATCAGCTCCACCCAACTGGCGGAAAAGCTGCGCAACCAGGTCAATGACAAGCTGAAGCAGTACCAGGACCGCATCGTGATCATGGACGAGAACGGCAACGTGCGCATCGAGATCGTGGATACCGAAGGCGACTCCTTCTTCCCGCCCGGCGGCACGGAGATGAACCAGGACGGCAAGACCATCATCCGGGAGCTTTCAGCCGTGCTGCAAATGCTCGATAAACGCATCATCATCGAGGGCCACACGGATTCCACCGGCTACGCGGCCGCCAAGGGCTACGGCAACTGGGAGCTCTCGACCGAGCGCGCGCTCTCGACCCGCATCGAGATGGAGAAGGACGGCATCAGACCAGAGCAGTTCGAGATGGTCTCGGGCTATGCCGACACCAAGCTGTTCGTCAAGGAAAACCCGGCCGACCCCAAGAACCGGCGCATCAGCATCGTGGTCGACTACAAGGGGACTGCCGCGCAGCCTCAAACACCCGCCCCGCTCCTCAGCCGGCCGACCGCGTCTGAAACACCGCAAAATGCCGCTCGACCCGAGGCGCCGGACACACCGTCGAATCCGCCCCGCGCGCCATAATACCGGGTCGCTAATGGATCACCCCTGCTTTCCGCAGGGCTTCAATCGCATCCCGGCTGTAGCCCAGCCACTGACCGAGAATCAAATCATTGTGTTCCCCCAGGTCCGGCCCCGGCATGCAGAGTTCTCCGGAACTTTGCGAGAAATGATACGGAATGCCGGGCACATCGACATCTCCGAAACGGGCATGTTTGACGTGCGCGAACATGCCGCGCGCCTTGAGGTTCTCATCCCGGTTGACTTGGTCGATGGTGTAGGCGGTTCCGCAGGGTATCTTTCTGGCCTCCAGCAGGTTTATGATCTCGTGCGCGGCGTGCCTGCTCGTCCAGTCCTCGATGATCTCGACTGCCTGGGTATGGTTGTGGATCTGGCCGATCAGCGAGTTGAAACGGGGATCGGCCGCCAGTTCGGGACGGCCGATGATTTCAGAGAGGTCCTGCCATTGCCGGTGAGTCAAGGCCACGATGGCCACCTTGCCGTCTTTGGTCTTGAAGAAACCGTAGAACGGCATGCGGTCATCCGAGTTCAGGACATCGCGGGGTTTTCTCCCCAGGGTTTTTTCGACCTCCGGCATGACCGGCGCCATGCATTTATCCACCATGGCGCGGTAGTTGTTGCTGTAGAGCACATCCTGCATGGAGATGTCCACATGCCCTCCCTGGCCGGTTTTCATGCGGTGGATCAGGGCTAAGAGCGCCGCGTTGCTGGCGTAGGCCCCGCTCATCAGGTCGGCCCAGTAGTTGGATGGGAGCCGTAAGTTTTCCTGATCGTTCCAGAACTGGCCGCTGACGGCCTGGGCGATGATGTCAAAGGCCGCCCGGTCCGGATTGACGCCCTCTTCGCCGAAACCCGAGATGGCGATGTGGATGATATCCGGCCTTTGTACCTTGAGGTCCTCATACCCCAGGCCGTGGCGTTCGAGCGTGCCGGGGATGAGGTTGTGCACGAAGATATCGCTCAAACGGACCAGCTTGAGCAGGATCTCCCGGCCGTCGGGATGCCTCCAGTCCAGGGACAAGCCGTACTTGTTGCGGTTGAAAATCGAAAAGTTACGCTCCGCGCCCGGTACCAGGCTGAAGATCAGACGCAGGGTCTGGCCTCCCCTGGGCTCCACATGCACCACCGTGGCGCCCATATCCGCCAGAAGCTGGGTGCAGCGCGACCCGGAAATGAACTGGGTCATATCGATGATCCGGATGCCGTCCAGAATCCCGGACATATGGACCCCCTTTTATAAAAGTAAGAATTCTCGGACCTCTCGATCTCGAGCATGAAACAGGACGTTCGTGCTCGTCTCAGAGCACTGCAGACGGGCACGAACGGGGTGCACCCTCAAGATTCAAGGGACGTTGTACCTATGGGATCCTTATTCGCCTTTGAAGTTCGGTTGACGTTTCTCGAAGAAGGCGGTGAAGCCTTCGACGGCGTCCTGCGTCCTGCCGACGGCCTTAGTGCCTTCCACTTCCAGGCGTAAGCCCTCGTCCATGCTGACGCTCTCGGCCGTGGAGATGGCGTTGAGGACCCACTTGACGGCTACCGGAGGACGTGTGGCGATGCGCTCGGCCAACTCCATGGCGTCTTTCATGACCTCGCCGGGGGCCGAAACCTTGTCGATCAGGCCGATGGCCAGGGCTTCGGGGGCCGTGAGCTTTTTGCTGAAGAGGATCAGATCCAGGGCCTTGGAGCGGCCGAGGAGGTTGGCCATGCGCACGCACCCGCCCCAACCGGGGATGATGCCGAGGTTGAGCTCGGTCAGACCGATAACGGCCTTGGGGGCGTCCACCATGAGGCGAAAATGGCTGGCCAGTGCAAGTTCACAGCCGCCGCCTAAGGCGAAGCCGTTGATGGCGGCGATGACCGGCTTGGGAAAACGGTTGACGCGCGTCCAGATCCGATGCCCTAGGGGTACGCAGGTGTCTTTGTTGGCGACGTCGCTGACATCGAAGCCCGCGCAGAATCCTTTCTCTCCGGCGCCGGTAACAATAATGACCCGCACGTCCTTGTCGTGTTCCAACTCGTCAAGGGCCTTGTCGAATTCCAAAACCGTTACCATGTTGACGGCATTGGCCGGCGGGTGGTTGATAGTAAGCACCGCTACGTGGCCTTTTTTTTCAAGAATCACATTTTCATACCCCATCTTAAGATAACCTCCTTCCGTGATAAATTGAATTTACGTAAGTATACACGAGTATTGACACATTAATCAATACTCTTCTTGAACCGGTCGGTAAAATATGCGTAAACGCTCTAACCGATGAGGCTGGTGAACTCCGTACGGTTGCGTCCCTGGCTCTTGGCCTCGGCCAGCGCCTTTTCAGCGCTCTTGATGAGCATGGAAGACGATTCGTTGTGGTGCGGGATGATGGTGGCCGCGCCGATGCTCAACGTGATGCGGTCCGCGATGGGCGAAGACGGGTTCTTGAGGTTGAGCCCGGCGATGTTGCGCTGCATCATCTCGGCCACGAAGGACGTGCCCTGCTCATCGGTTTCGGATAGGATGGCGGCAAAGGATTCGCCGCCGAAGCGGCTGACCATGTCGGAAGGACGCCTGAGCGAATAGCTCAGCTCCTTGGCCACCTTCCAGATGCATTCGTCGCTGGCCTCGGCGCCCTGGTTCACGCTGAAGAGCGTGAAGTAGTCAATGTCGATCAGGATGAGCGAAAGCGGGCGCGAGTAGCGGGCGCAGCGCCGCCATTCATTCTCGAAGGCCTCCATGAAACGGCGGCGGTTGGGTACGCCGGTCAGCTCGTCGATGGCCGTAATGTTGCCTATCTTGTCGCGGGTGTGCTTGAGCTCCAGCAGGTTCTTGACCCTGAGCCTGACGATCGGCAGGCTGAAGGGTTTGAGGATATAATCCGCGGCGCCCACCGCCAGGTTTTCGATCACCTTCTGCTCGGCGGTTTTATCGGCTAAGAAGATCACCGGGATGGCCGCCGTGGCCTTGTCGCCCGCCAGGCGGTGGCAGACCTCGTAGGCATCCAGTCCCGGCAGCAGCACGTCGAGCAGGATGAGGTCGGGTCGTTCGCTCTCCACGATGCGCAGGGCTTCTTCGCCGGTCAAGGCGGTAAAGGTCTCGTTCTCGGGACGCAGGGCATCGAGCAGAAAATTCCGGTCGGCCGGCGCCGGAACCGCGATCAGGAGTTTATGGGATATGGTCTCTTGGTTCATTAACGTGCCTCCATATTCTAACGCTACCATATATTCTTTTCGGGAAATCGGCGGCCGAACAATAGGATTTTTTCCATGCTTGACCCCGAAGGGAAGCGCACCCTATAATCGGACGCACCATGGATATCGCCGCACTCAAGACCGCCGGAATCAGGCTCGTCAGCATCGATGAGCATATCCATGTCGTCCAGGGCCTGGGCCGCGGCCGCTCGCCGTTTTCCAACTCCATCCTGGTGCTCGACAAGCGCAAGGCCCTGATCGATACCGGCTGCGGCGCCTCGATCATCGAAAAGCTCCTCGAACTGGTGTGTTTCGACCTGGTCATGAACACCCACTCCCACCCGGACCATACGGGCGGGAACTGGATCGTGCGCGAGCGCAGCGGGGCCCGCATCGTCGTGCCCGAGGACGAGCAGGACTCCATCGGCAGCACGGAGAAACTCGGCGTGCGCATGATGGGCGCGCACCTGGGCGAGATCTGGAAGCGCGATTACCTGCCCATCACCGGCTACCGCGACTTCACCCCGGACGGCGTCTACGGCGACGGCGCCGAGTTCGACCTGGGTGCCATAAAGCTGGTTGCCGTGCACACGCCCGGACATACGCGCGACCACTACTGCTTCTTCGAGCCCGCCTCCGGGACCATGATCGGCGGCGATATCGACTTGAGCCCCTTCGGGCCATGGTACGGCAACGCGGAATCCGATATCGAGGCCTTCAAGGATTCGGTCAGAAGGCTTCAGTCCATGCCAATCGTCACCTATATCTCCGGGCATGCCAAGCCGGTGCACGAGCCCTATCTGGGGAGGCGCCTGCAGGCCTACCTGGCCGTGTTCGACGAGCGCCGGGACGATATCCTGGCCTTGATCCCGCGGGAGGACTGGATCACGCTGGAGGAACTGGTGCATGCTTCGCCCATCTACCATTGGGACTATCATAGCCATATCGACTGGTTCCTCTGCAACGGCGAGACCCACATGATCGGCAAGCACCTCTACGAATTGGTACGGCAAGGCGCGGTGATCCAATCCCCGGACGGCTTTGCCTACCGCCGCACCTAAACCGGTTCACCGCCTGCGGCGCAGTCACGGAGAAAGGCAATGACCGGACCTGGGGCGTTCGTCCCCAAAGACGAATAATGCCTGCCGGGCTGGTCGAATATATGGTATGCTTTATCCAGTGATGAATCATGTGAAAGATTTTTTTGGGGCTGTATGTCCGGATTGAATATCCATTTCAGCAACCGTCTGGAGGTTTTGGCGCACGAGCTGGCGCGGATGATCGCACACCCCTTGTCCTCGGCCTTCGCACCGGAGACCATCGTGGTACAGAGCAAGGGCATGGAGTACTGGTTGTCCATGAGACTGGCCGAAAATTTCGGCATCTGCGCCAACACGGTCTTCCCGTTCCCGAATGCCTTCATCGACGATACGTTTCAGCGTGTGCTGGGGTTGTCGCAACCGCTGAGGTTCGACAAGGAAGCCCTGGTCTGGCAGATCATGGGCCGGCTGCCCAAGCTGCTGGACTCCAGGGCCTTCGGCGTTTTGGACAACTATCTCAAGGGCGACGAACAGGGCGTCAAGCTTTTTCAGCTGGCGCGCGGCGTAGCCGATGCCTATGATCAGTATCTCATCTACCGGCCCGAGATGGTGCTCGGCTGGGAGCAGGGACGCCTCGCAAACTCCGCCGATCCGGACGAAGCCTGGCAGGCCGAGCTCTGGCGGAACCTGGCCGTGGGAGAACATAAGGCCCGGCTCAAGAACCGCTTTCTCTCCGAGCTCGGCCGGGCCCGCAACCTCCCGGAGCGAGTCAGCGTCTTTGGCCTTTCTACGTTGCCGAGGTATCATATCGAGATTCTGCATGCCTTGTCGCGCCGTCTCGATGTGCATATGTTCCTGTTGAACCCCAGCCGCGAGGCATGGTTCCATCTCTATTCCGAACCCGAACAGGCACGCATCAGCGCCGGATATGACGGCGACATCGAAGATCTGCACCTGGTGGAGGGCAACCGCCTCCTGGCATCTTTGGGCCGACAGGGCCGGGAGTTCCTGAACCTGATCTATGGCTATGACCCCCAGGACCATGACCTGTCCCTGGAGGGTGGGGACGATACGCTGCTGCATGCCCTGCAGGCCGATATCCTCAACCTGCAAGAAGGACCGGCGCGTTCCCTGGACAAGGCCGACGATTCGATCCGCATCCACGTCTGCCACAGCCCCATGCGAGAGATCGAGGTCCTCAAGGACAACCTGCTGGCCCTCTTCGAGAGCGAGCCGAACCTCAAACCCGAAGACATCATCGTCATGACGCCCAAGATCTCCGTGTATGCCCCGTACATCGAGGCGGTCTTTGCCGCGGACCGCGAGCACCCGATCCCCTATCGCATCGCGGATCTGCCGGCATTGAGTACGGCGCTGGGCGATGCCTTCCTGGCCGTCCTGGGTCTCGGGCAGGGACGGCTCAAGGCCTCGGAAGTGGCGGCGCTTCTGGATTATGCCGTGGTCCGCAACCGTTTCGGCCTGGCGGAGTCGGATCTTGCAACCCTGCAGGACTGGATCGATGCCGTGGGCATCCGCTGGGGTCTGGACGGTCCGGACAAGGCCAGGCTGGATTTGCCGGCCTGCGAGGAAAACACCTGGCGCGCGGGCCTGGACCGTTTGATCCTGGGGTATGCCCTGCCGGGCGGCGGCGAGCGGCTCTTTGCCGGAATCCTGCCGTATGACGAGATCGAAGGCGACAACACCCGCGTGCTGGGGGCCTTCCTGGATTTCATGACCAAGGTCTTTGCCTATGCGACAAGCCTGGCCGAATCCCGCCCCTTGCCGGATTGGTCCGCGCTGCTGGAGCGTCTCCTGGATGACATGCTGTGCGCCGACGATGCCCCGCGCGATTTCTCTCTCCTGCGCGGGACCATAAGGCGTCTGGCCGACGCACCCGCCGCGGACGTAACTATCGGCCCGGACGTGGTGCGTGAGTACCTGCAGGCCAATCTGCGCCAACCTTCGGAAGGCCGGTTTCTCTCCGGCGGGGTGACCTTCTGTTCGCTGCTGCCCATGCGCAGCATCCCCTTCACGGTCGTATGCCTGTTGGGCATGAATGGCGATGCCTACCCGAGAGAGCAGATCCACAAGGGCTTCGACCTCATGGTCAAAAAGCCCCGCCTGGGCGACCGCTCCCGGCGCGAGGACGACCGCTACCTTTTCCTGGAGGCCCTGTTATCCGCCCGCGCCAAGCTCTGGATCTGGTATGTGGGCTTGAGCCTGCGCGACAATACACCGATCCCGCCCGCGGTGCTCTTGAGCGAGCTTATCGATTATCTCGAAGAGCGTTTTACCGTCCCCTCCGGCAGCGTAGCCGGGGCGATCACCACCCAACACCGCCTGCAGGCCTTTTCTCCGGCCTACTTCACGCCCGGCGCCGCTCTTTTCAGCTACTCGCTGAGTGATTGCCGGGCGGCTCAGCGGCTGACAGAGGTAGAGCCCGACCGGGCCTTTGCGCAGGAGCGGCTGCCGGAGCCCGGACCGGATTGGCGCAACATCACCGCACCTGACCTCGAACGTTTTTTTATAAGCCCGGTCAAGTTCTTCCTCAAGGAGCGGCTGCGCATCCGGCTGGACCAGGACACGCTCGCGATCCAGGACCGCGAGAACTTCAGCCTGGACGCGCTGGCGCGATACCATCTCAAACAGCGGCTGGCCGAGGCGCTGCTCAAGGGCAAGCCCTCCTCGCCCTACGACTTGTTCAAGGCCTCCGGGCTCCTGCCGCACGGCAACCTGGGGCAGGCGGCCTACGAGAACCTGCTGGGTCAAACCCTGCCGTTCGTCGAGCGCGTGGCGGCCAAAACCGGCGGCGCCATGCCGGAGGATCTGGCCATCGACCTCGAGATCGATGGGTTCCGTATTACGGGGCGGATGGCCCTTTACCCCGCGGGCCAGGTGTATTACCGCACCGCGCGGCTCAAGGCCCGCGATTATGTCCGGGCCTGGATCAGGCACCTGCTCGTGAACGCCATGCGGCCCTTGACCCCCAGCGTGTGTCTCGGCACGGACAAGGGCATCGCTTATCGCGGCCTGGACGACGCCGGCAAGTTTCTGGCCCGGATCCTGGCGTTGTATTGGCAGGGCCTTTCGCGGCCGCTGCATCTCTTCCCTGAATCATCCTGGCGCTATGCGGAAACCAAACGCAAGGACGGCGAGGATGCTCTCAAGGCGGCCCGCAATGTCTGGGAAGGCTACGCCCCCCGCTTAGCCGGCGAGAGGGCCGAGGCCTATCACCAGCTCTATCCCGGGGAACACGATGCCTTCGATGCCGCTTTCGAGCAGATCGCCTTAGCCTTTTTCCTGCCGCTCATGGACCATATGACCGGAGGGGCGCCGTGAGAGAACTGGACGCCTTAACCATACCCCTGGCAGGGACCAATCTGGTCGAGGCCAGCGCCGGCACCGGCAAGACCCATACCATCACCACCCTCTATACCCGGCTCATCCTGGAGCACGGTCTCAAAGCCGAAGAGATCCTGGTGGTCACCTTTACCGTGCCGGCCACCCAGGAACTGAAGCACCGCATCCGCTCGCGCCTCAAGGAGATGCTCAAGGCCCTGGAGGGCGGCGCCTGTCCTGATGAGCACCTGGCCGCGCAGATCGCCCGTCTGTCTCAGCCGGAAATCGCCCGAGGGCGTTTGCGCCTGGCGCTGCGCACCTTCGATACCGCGGCCATCGCCACGATCCACGGTTTCTGCCAGCGCATGCTCAAGGAGTTTGCCTTCGAGACCGGCAGCCGCTTCAGTACCGAGCTGGTGAGCGATCAGCGCGAGCTGCTCCTGGATTTCGTGGATGATTTCTTCCGCCGCCGCCTGTATGGCCTGGCGCCCGAGATCTTGAGCATCATCATGGACCAGGGGCTTTCGCCCGAAGAACTGGTGCAGCGTATCGAAAAGGCCGGACCCCTGACGCGCATCCTGCCTCAGATCGACCGCCCCGTCTTCACCGGCCTGGAGGCGTATCGTCTGGCGGTGCAGGACGCGCGGAAACTCTGGGCCGCATCCCGGTCGGAAATCGAGCAGATCCTCATGCATGACCCGGGGCTCAATCGCACGAGCTATAAAGACGCGCTGGTCAGGCGCGCGATGGCGGCCATGGATGCCTTTCTGGCCTCCGGCGCGCACCCGCCCATGCCCGAGCCCCTGGAAAAGCTCACCACCGCCAAGATTGCGAGCTGCATCAAGAAAGGCTTCAGCGCCCCGCGGCACGCGTGTTTCGATGCCTGCTCCAGGGTGTGGGACCTGGGGCTGGACCTTGAAGATCAGGCGCGGCGCTACAGCCTGTGGCTCACCACCGAGGCCGTCAGCCACGCGCGCGCCGAATTTCCCTCCTACAAGGACGCCCAAGGGGTCCTGCATTTCGATGATCTCTTGCTGCGCATGCATGCGGCCCTGGCCTCGCCGGGCGGAGCGCGCCTGCGCGAGTCCATCCGTCAGCGCTTCAAGGCCGTCCTGATCGATGAGTTCCAGGACACCGATCCCATCCAGTACGACATCTTCAAGGGGCTCTTCACCCCCGGGATGCTCTTCCTGATCGGCGACCCCAAACAGGCCATCTACAGCTTCCGCGGCGCGGATATCTTCACCTACCTCAAGGCCGCCGCCGATGTGCCGGGCGGGCACCGTTTCACCCTGACCAGCAACTGGCGCTCCGTACCCGGGCTCATCACGGCCGTGAATACCGTCTTCGATTTCCCGCGGGCCTTTGTATTCCCTGAGATCGGCTTCGATCCGGCCACGCCTGCCAAGCCTACGACGCCCCGCGTGCCGGGCCCGGCGCTGAAGCTCTGGTTCCTGCCCTCAGGCGGCTCCAAGCCCGTGGCCAAGGCCGATGCGGTGGAGATGGTCGCCAACGGCGTGGCGGTGGAGATCACCCGCATCCTGGCCCAGGGTACGTTCCAGCCGCACGAGATCGCGGTGCTGGTGCGCAGGAAATCGCAGGCGCGACTCATGCGCGACATGCTGACCGTCTGCCATGTGCCGTGCGTGATCGCCAGCGATGAAAACGTGTTTGAAAGCCTGGAGGCCTTCCATTTGGAGATCTTCCTCAAGGCCGTCGTCCAACCGGGCCGCGAAGGCTATATCTGCGCCGCCCTGGCCACGCCGCTCTTCGGACTCACGGCCCTGGAGATCGAGACGGTGCTCACGGATGAACAGCGCTGGGAGGCGTGCGAAGAACAGTTCCAGCGCTTTCACCGGCTCTGGCGCGAAAACGGCTTCATGCGCATGATGCGCGCATTCATCGCCGGGGATGTCAAGGTCCGTCTCGTGGGTCTGCCGCGCGGGGAACGCCGGCTTACCAACCTCATCCACCTGGCCGAGCTCCTTCACCAGCATGACCGCGTCTACCAGCCCAGCATGGAAGGCCTGCTGGGCTGGTTTGCCCTCCAGCGCTTAAGCCCGGAACGTATCGAGGAACACGAGATCAGGCTGGAAAGCGACGCGGACGCGGTCAAGATCCTCACCACGCATAAGAGCAAGGGTCTTGAATTCCCCGTGGTCTTCTGCCCCTATGCCTGGGACTCCATCAATGAGGATGATGTCGTGTTCCACGACCGGGATGCCAAGATCCTCGATCTGGGCTCACCCGATATCGACAGCCATCGCCTGATCGGCGGCCGGGAGGCCCTGGCTGAAAACATGCGCCTCTTGTACGTGGCCCTGACCCGCGGCCGCGAGCAATCCTACCTTGCCTGGGGCCATATCCACACCGCCGAGAACTCCGCCCTGGAATATGCCTTTTCACCTGAGCGTTTTGCCTGTCCGCCTTTTCAGACCGATGATGAGATGCGCCGGGCGCTTGGCGTTCTGGCGCACGGGGACATCGAGCTTGAAGGCCTGCCCATGGGCCAGCCCCTGCCGTATCGTCTGTATGCGCAAGAGCTGAAGCTTGCGGCGCGCCAGTTCAAGGGTGCCATTGACAGCAGTTTCCGCATTACGAGTTATACCTCGCTGACGCGCGGCGTCATGGAAGAGCGTGATTATGACCTCTTGGAGCCGCGGCATGCCGAGCAGCCTTCCGACCGCAGCATCTTCGCGCTGCCCAAGGGCGCGCGTACCGGCTTGATGCTGCACGCCCTGCTTGAGCGCGCCGATTTCACGGCCCCGGATCAGCGCGATCTCATTGGCGCCGTATTGGCCGAGGCCGGGTTCGAGCCGCACTGGCAGGATGCCGTGGCCGGCATGCTGGCCACCCTTTGCGATGCGCCGCTGGATGGGCCGGGGTCGCCGCGCCTGCGTCAGGTCGGGGTAGGGGAGCGCCTCAACGAGTTCGAATTCTATTTTCCGTTTGCCGCCCGCTCAGAAGAGGTTTTCATGGAGGTATGCCGGACCATCTCTCCGGCCGCGCCGGATCAATGGCCCACCCGCATGGAGAACCTCGTCTTCGAACCCATGCGGGGTTTCATGCGCGGGTTCATGGACCTGGTTTTTCATAGCCGGGGCCGCTACTATCTCGTGGACTGGAAGTCCAACTACCTGGGCTCCGCGGTGGAAGATTACGGGCCCGCGGCCTTGGCAGAGGAGATGGAACGCGAGCTCTACCCGCTGCAATACCACCTTTACACCTTGGCCCTGCACCGCTACCTCAAACACCGCCTGTCCGGCTACGACTATGACCGGCACTTCGGCGGCGTGTTCTATGTCTTCCTGCGCGGTGTGGACGCATCCGGCGGCTATGGCATCCATCGCGCCCGGCCGTCTTTCGCCACCATCCAGGAACTGGAAAAGGCCCTGATCGGAGAAGGCTCGTGATTGATTTCGAACCCATTGACCGGCACTTTGCCGCGCTCATGCACCGTCTGGGCGGCGACGGCAGCGTCAGCCTGGCTGCTCAGCTCTTGAGCCGCGCCACGCGGCTGGGCGACATCTGCCTGGACCTGGCCGCCTGGGCCGGAACGCCGCTGCCTGAGCAGAATTGCGCTACGCCCGCTCTTGAGGCCTGGCGCAAGGCCTTGCAATCAAGCCCGGTGGTCGGCTCCGATAACGATTACACGCCCATGGTTTTAGACGCCAAGTCCCGGCTGTATTTGCGGCGCTACCATGCTTACGAGCAGCGTCTGGCAGAAGCCATCCGCGTTTTAAGCGCGCGGCGGCACAGCGTGGACTGGGACAAAGCTCGGCGCACATTGCCCGCGCTCTTCCCGCAAAATCTTCAGACGGTCGACTACCAGGCCCTGGCGACAATCGCCGCTTTACGCACCGGGTTCACGGTCATCACGGGCGGGCCCGGCACGGGCAAGACCACCACCGTGGCCAAAGTCCTGGCCCTGATCCTGGACCAGGACCAGCAGGCCAGGATCGCCCTGGCCGCGCCAACGGGCAAGGCCGCCGACCGCTTGCAGGCCGCGGTGCGCGAGGCCGCGGCGCGGCTTACTTTAGACGATGGGGTCAAGGCTGCCATGCCGCAAGAGGCCTTCACCATCCACCGCCTGCTGGGGCCTTTGCCGGATTCGCCCTATTTCAGGCACCATGCGCAAAACCCTTTACCCTATGACGTGGTCGTGGTGGACGAGGCCTCCATGGTGGACCTGGCGCTCATGGCCAAGCTCGTGGACAGCGTTTCCGAAGACGCGCGCCTGATCCTGCTGGGAGACCGCGACCAGCTGGCCTCGGTCCAGGCCGGCTACGTGTTGGGCGATCTGTGCGATACGGGCGTGGAGCATGCATATTCCGTCGCCTTTGCCGCGCTGGTGCGGGATGCCGCCGGCTTTGATATCCAGGGACAGGGCCCGGCCGGGTTCCAGGACTGCATCATCGAGCTCAAGACCAACTACCGCTTCGGCGCCGACAGCGGCATCGGCCGCTTGAGCCGCCAGGTCAATACCGGCCAGTGCTCTCTGATCGAATCGCATAATCTGCCTGACCTGAGCTTTACCCCCCTGCCGGCCGCACCTTTGCTCAAGCGCCAAGTAAAGGACCTCATCATCCAGGGCTATGCGCCGTATCTTTCTTCCGATAATCCGGCTGAGAGCCTTGAGCGCTTGAACGCCTTCCAGATTCTCTGCGCCCTCAAAGACGGCCCCTATGGTGTGGGCGCATTGAACACCCTGGCCGAGGATGTGCTGGAGGCCTCCGGGCTCATCAAGCCCGTGGGCCAGCATTATCACGGACAGCCCGTCCTCATCACCCGCAACGACAGCCGCCTGCACCTCTACAACGGCGATGTGGGCATCATCTTCAAAACCGGCGATGGCTTGAAAGCCTTCTTCACCGGCCCTGAAGGCGTGCCGCGTACCTTCTCGCCCGGCCGCCTGCCCGAGCACGTCACCGTCTATGCCATGACCGTGCACAAGAGCCAGGGCTCCGAGTTCGGCCATGTCCTCATGGTCCTGCCCGACCGCGATACGCCCGTGCTCACGCGCGAGCTGGTCTACACCGGCATCACCCGCGCGCGCACCCGCCTCGACCTCTGGGCCGAGCCGACGGTGCTTCAGACCGCTGTAGCCCGGCGGATAGAGCGCACTTCAGGCTTAAGGGATGCGCTATGGGGTGCATGAAAACGGAAAAGCCCAAAACCTTGCAGGGCATTGGGAAAGATTGCGGGGAAGCATTGGTCAGGTGTTATAATATACCGAGGCGATTGCATACGGATCATTTCGGTACGAAAATCTCGAACCGAGGAGGTCGATATGTATGAAGGCTGAGGAGCTCGACAAGAGATTTGATGATGGCGACGACGTGTCGCGGCATCTTGACCTTTCCAAAGCCCGGAGACCCGTGCAGGAACAAAAACGGGTTAATGTAGATGTTTCTCTGTGGATGATCCATTTGTTGGATAAAGAAGCCAAACCTTTAGGAGTGCCCCAGCAATCCATCATCAAGTTGTGGGTGGATGAACGCCTGAAAAAGGCATCGTGATTCTCTTCTGTTGTTTGCGAAAATCAAAAAATGTTGAATGTCGGGGGCTGACCCCATTGCTACCCTGGGGTGGCAGAAAACCGGAGAGCTGCTTTTTGGGCTAAGGTAGGAAAAGTGGGGATGCAAGAAACAAGACCCCCATGGTTCGCTGATCCCTGAGCATCCCCGTTGGGGAGGGTGGCTTGGTGCTTGAAGATTGTTGAAATATAAAGATGTAAAGGGCGTCCCGTCTGGTCCCCTTCTCAGGAATCATATATAAAGGGCGTCCAGTCGGTTCCTTAAGGTAATGTTTCACCTGCGCCCCCTACGGTCCGTCTTGACAGCTACTCCACTTTGGTGCAGATGATTTGTGGTGTGCTATCCCCTTTAGGGGAATTACTTGACAGAGCGATGGATGGGTTTGTTCCAAAGCCATCTGTTCAGAAGAAAGAGAAGACATAAGTGTTCAGGGTATAAAGAAGAACCTTAATGATAATTTCTTATCAAAACATCTGAATATTGAATTGTGAACCTGATGGCTTACAAGGAGAAATTGGTGAATGTTCGACGGATAGCAAAACATCCGTGGTGGAAGACGAAGCCCCCCGTGCAAATTTATCAGCATTCAAATGGGGACATAGCATGTGCTGACGCACTTGATTTCTTAAATGCTCTCGAAGATGGATGCGCAGATATCGTGTTTCTAGATCCTCCATTCAATCTCGGAAAAGCCTATGGCAAGAATGGAAGCAACGGAGATCGAAAGAAGGAAGAAGAGTACCTCGATTATATGGAACGTATAATCATTCGTAGTGCTGAGGTTCTGATAGACGGAGGTGCGTTGTATCTCTATCACATCCCCAAATGGGCTATTCGGCTTACGCCTTTCCTAGAGAAGAACCTTAATTTTAGACATTGGATTGCTATCTCCATGAAAAATGGTTTCGTGCGTGGGGATCATCTGTATCCTGCTCATTATGCACTGCTTTACTATACGAAAGGGAAACCATTGGTGTTCCATAGACCTAAAATTACTAGGCCAATCTGCGTAAAGTGCAAGAAAGATCTAAGGGACTATGGTGGCTACAAAGAATTCGTCGCTGATGGCATCAACTTGAGCGATATTTGGGACGATATTAGCCCAGTACGTCACCGGACAACAAAGACTAGGGTGGCCAATGAACTGCCGCAGATCATTCTTGATCGTATAGTTTCCATAAGTGGGCGATCCACTGGATTACTGGTTGATCCTTTTGCTGGTGGTGGATCATCAGTCATGGCTGCAATTACTGCCGGAATGAGTTTTGCTGCTTGTGACAGAGAAATGGACTACTGCCTATTGATTCAAAATCGTTTGAGTAACGATATCGTCGAGAGCGATAGACATGCTTGATATGTAGGAGGGAAAGACATGACTTCACCCATTGTGGCTAGGGCGTATCCGAGAAAACATTTTTTTGTTGAGATGTTCACAAGGGATATTTCGCTGGTCGATTGCATTCTGGACTTAGTGGATAATGCGATTGACGGACTCATTCGCAGTCAGAAGATTGACCTAGGTGCTAGTCTATTATCGCAAAATGATAATCAACCTCCAAGCTCCGCAATTCCGTCGATAATTTCGATCACCTACTCAGATAAAGAGTTTACAATTGAGGATAATTGCGGAGGGTTAGGATTGAATGAGGCTGAGACAGAGGCCTTTAACTTCGGGCACAGCCAAGATTACCACCAGGAGATTGAGAATCACCAGCTCGGTGTATATGGTGTCGGGTTGAAGCGCGCAATATTCAAGATAGGACGCCATTTCAAAATGGTGTCGAGGACATTGAATGATGGTTTCGAAACAATGGTTGATCTAGACGAATGGGTCAAGATGGATAAAAAGCTCGAAGATTGGACATTTCCGCTGCGTGAACTTTCAAGTGCGAATAAGTCATCACAAGCAGGCACGAAGATTACTATTAAGGGATTACGCGGTGAGGTCCGGACTGCAATATCCGACCCAACGTTTGAGTCTCGTCTGAATAAGAGCATTGCGCAGACATATGCGCTATTCCTAAAGCGACATGTCCGGATTCGTTTGGGCGATCATGACATCGAGCCTACTCCTATTCCATTTGGCGCCTCAGACGAAGTGAAACCAAGCAGAGCGAAACTCACAGAGGATGGTGTTACAGTATTGCTAGTTGCCAGTATTACCTCGCTCACCGCCAACTCGCAATGGACACAGAATCAAGCTGGCTGGTATGTAGCCTGCAATGGCCGCCTTATCGTCACAGCTGACAAGACGGAATTGACTGGATGGGGAACAGGAGCCCTGCCCGCATTCCATAGTAAGTATCGCGGCTTTGTTGGGCTGGCGCTCTTTCAATCCAACGATCCTCTGAAACTCCCTTGGAAGACCACCAAACGTGGTCTAAACGAAGAATCTGTTGTCTATCAGCGCGCGCGCAATCAGATGAACGCAACAGCGCGTCCTATTATAAGTTTCCTTAACAAGATGTACCCTAAGGACCCTGTGCCCGAGAGCTGGGCTAGACAGATAGCAAGTGATGTGGCACAGGTGGATGTGCGGATGCTTGCACAAAAGCCCGATAGTACATTTTCCGTCAACCCAAAGAAAAAACGACAGGCAAGAACTTCAGTTAAAATTCAGTTTGATGCGGACCGTGCGGATATCGAGAAGATTAAGAAACACATACGGCGACCAGACCTCAGTGCCGGGCAGGTGGGGAAGTATGTACTCGATGAATACATGAAGAGCGAGGGGCTTTCATGATAGACCTAACGGAAAGCTACCTAGCTGTGCAGTACTCATTACGACCCGCCAAACAGGTTGAGCGACGTATGCTTGTCGATGCTCTTTGTCTACTTGCAGAGATTGGTTTCCCTGTCCGTGATTATCAGTACACTGGGATGGGATCGATTCATTTTGTGGACTTTGCAATGTTCCACAAGTTTTTAGGGATTAAGAGCATGTTGAGTGTGGAATTGTCTAATACAATAAAGAACCGTGTGCAATTTAACGCACCATATAAAAATGCTGTTAATGTTGTAACGGATAAGTCTATCGGTGATGTTATCCCTGACCTACCTCGTACCCAACCGAACCTCTTGTGGCTAGACTACGACAATGTTCTTTCAGACTATATGCTCCGCGATTTGTCACTGGCTGCGTCTTTACTCCCAGCCGGTTCACTCCTCTTGGTTACTGTGGATACTGAACCTCCGGGAAAGCTCGATGGCAATCGCAAGCATACGCAGCACAACTATGATGCCGCATATGCGCGACAATACTACGAACAAGTTGCTGGTGACTACGTGAAACCGAATCGCGGGGATATTGATTTCGGTTACAACGACCTTCCACGAATCAACATACGAGCTGTTAGTGGCGCAATAAGAGCCGGTGATTATGGACGCAGCGATGCGAAATTCCATCCCCTTTTCAACTTCCAGTATGCTGATGGTCATAGAATGGTTACATTTGGCGGGATGATAGCGACGCATAAAGATATAAGACGTATAAGAAAGAGCGGATTGGGTACTGCTGTGTATACTAGATTCGGCTACGAGTCCGATCCCTGCCGAATCTGTATTCCATGCCTGACCCGTAAAGAACAGATGTATCTGGATGAACACATGCCCAAGAAAGAAGGGTGGCGTCCTGATGCATTTGAACTTTCCGAAAAAGAGGTGGAAGAGTACGCAAATATCTATAGGTTTTTCCCGGCATATGCAGAACTATTTCTGTGACAGAACGACCAGGAGAACGACCAGTTAATGTCTACCGGGTCGCCCATTAAAAGGCCCCTGTCAAGAGGATAAAGGATTCCTCTACCGCAGCGATATGTTCTTGGACTACCTGGGGTCATGGAATACCTGGGGTCTTGTTTTTTGCATCAAGCCGATATCCATGCAAAAAACAAGACCCCTCAGAAATGAATACCCTGATTTGATTTTATAAACTGATCAAATTATAATACTCGATACCCGTTGCTGATGACGCTTTGAAAATGGAATTTGTGGGGAGGTAGGGAATGGGGGAAAAAACAAAAGTCGCCATCGTCACGGTCGATGAGCATGGGGGCATTGAAAAAGCCGTCTGCGCCGCGCTGAAACTTATCGGGGCGGAGAACTATATCAATCCGGAAGACAAGATCCTGATAAAACCCAACCTGTTGCTGAAAATAAAAAATGCCTGTACCGAGGATGATTTTGCGCGGGCGGTGATCCGGTTTATAAAACCGTTTAACTCCAACCTCAAGCTCGGAGATTCCCCTGGTCAGTTCAAAAACAGGGCCAAAAGCGTTCTCGAAGCGGTCGGGCTGGATGTCGTGATTGAAGAAGAGGGTGTCGAGTACGCGGAATTCGAATCCGGCGGAATCCTGGTGGAAAACCGCCAGGCCCGGCACATGCACAAATCGCATATTGCCCGGCCGGTAATGGAGGCCGACTGCATCATCAACCTCTGCCGGCCAAAGTCGCATGTTGAGGCCGGGTATACCGGGGCGGTGAAAAACTACTGGGGGATCATACCGGGAGGGGAAAAGGCGCGCTGTCATTTATACGGCAGGAATCCGGATGAATTCGGAGCGGTGCTGGCGGACAACTATCAGGCCTTCCTCGGCCTTGGGAAAAAGAGGATCGTGGTAATGGACGCGCGGAAATTCATGGAAGGTCCCGGAGGACCGGCCAACGGGTACATGCGCAAAGTCGGCCTCGTCCTTGCCGGTTATGACGAGGCCGCAATTGACACCGTGATGCTTGCCATCGGGCGCATCAACGGCGCCAAAGCTGTTCCGCATCTATCATCATGCGCTGAACGCGGCCTCGGGATCACCAAACTGAACGATATCGAAATCGTCGGCAAATCAATTGATGAAGTCCGCCTGAAGAGGAAAGCGGGTATAACATCAACGACTTTCGCCAGCCTGCTGAATAATTATGTTACCCGCACCGTTACCTACAAGTACATGCGCAGGATGCCGGGCTTTGCAAGCAAGGCTGACTGCGTGATGTGCGGGGACTGTTATAATATCTGCCCCAACAATGCCATAGCATGGCAGAAAAAACAGACGCCGGTCTTTGTGAGGGAAAAGTGCATCAGCTGCCTGTGCTGTATCGAGTGCTGTCCACAACAGGTATTGAAGGCAAGTCCGGCCGGGTTATCCGGATTGTTTCTTAACTATCCCGAGATAGAGCTTCCACGTTGAGTACAGATTCGCAGGGCACGCCCGAGAAAAATTAACTTAAATATGCAGCCTGTCAATATTTCAAGAAAGCCAGCGCATCTTTGACGCTGATCTCCGGGATTTCCTCCATGGGTATATGGCCGGCGCCGGGGTAGGTTATGAACATGGCCGATGGCAGGTCCTTTTTCCACTTGTCCATCTCGGGGTACGGTATCCATGCGTCTTTGTCGCCCCACATGATCAGGGCCGGCGTCTTGATTTCCGGTACGCGCTTTGAAAGATCCGGAGATTGGTTGCGCTTCTTCAGCTCGGTAAAGACACTGACATAGGCATCTTTATTGCCTTCCCGCATGGCAAACTCGGAGTAGCGGCGTTGCACTTCAGGGGTGAGCTTTGATTTGTCTCCATACACCTGGCGCACGGCCATATCAAAAAAGAAGCGGGGCATCATGCGGCGCGCGAACGGGCGGATGACGGGGTTGCTCGCAAAGCTGATCAGCATTGGGAAATCCTGGTTGTACCCCACCGTATCGATAAGGATGATCTTGCTCACCTTGTCGGAGTGATCGAGGGCGTAATTCCAGGTCAGGTAGCCCCCCAGGGAATTGCCGACCATGGCACAGCTGGATATGTTCAGGCTTGTTAGAAATGCATCCAGAAATTCTATGGCGTTATCCCGGGTATACATGGCCTTGTCGGGCGCGGGCCCGGTAAGGCCGAAGCCGGGGATATCCAGCCGGATCACCCGGTATTGATCTTTTAGGTAGGGGACCCATCCATCCCAGGTTTCAAGCGAGGCGCACACGCCATGCAGCAGAACGACCGCGGGGCCCGCGCCCTCATCGCGGTAGCGGACCTGCATGCCCTGATAGGCGAAATACTTGTCGTCCGGGGTTGCATAGGTGCGCTTGAGCTCGTTCACGGGGATGTTTTTCATCCCCAGCATCGCGCAGCCGCTTAAGCCGGTCAAGGTAAGCAAAGTTACGATGATTGCAGAAAATCCGACCAGACTGTTTCGCATTGTTCATCCTCCCCGTGAAAGATGTTCATGTAATGGGCAGGCCCGGGTATTCATGCTTCACCTTCGGCCGTCATGTCCTGATGAGAATTATGCCTGTTATGGAAAGATTCTACCATGTCCTTTGAAAAAGATCATGGAGATTGTTATCAGGCTAAAAATATTTGGATCAGGTTGGAAATGGGGAGACCCCACGGCTTGGGGGGTCTCCTGGTATCATGTGGTAACGAAAGGAACCTAGATGCGATGGCCTATTTCATGCGACCATTGATCCCACGCATGCCAGTCCGTCAAGCCGCTGTCCAATACCGGTCGCAGGACAATACCTGCGGTGGGAACGGTCCAGGCGTCGCCGCTGGGTACGAGGGTGACGCGTCCCGAATCGGTTCGGCCGGCCAGCCGGTCAAGCGCCTGGATCGTGCGTAAGGCGCGGGCGGCATCACCGGTCATGGAACAGTTGCGTACCAGGCGATCGAGCGGCTGCTGTAGGGACTGGAAATCGTATTGCCGCTCTCCATTGGAAAAGGTGTCCTGCATGCATTCCCAAAGGGTCTTATTCCAGAGGGCGATCGCGGTGTGATCCTGCAGAGCGGTCTCGTTCTCGAAGCCGATCGCGGCGCAAAAGCCTTGATAATATTGCTCCATGAGGACGGCTTTGATGCTCAGGGTTTCAAGGGCTTCCAATTCAGGGACGATTACATCGATCTTGCCCTCGTCGCCCATGGCGCCGGTTCCGTCGCGTGCGATCTTGGCCCCACGGGTATAGTATGAAGCAATTTCCCGGTCGAGCGTATCCATGTCGGCGAAAAGCGACCCCAGGATTTCCTTTTCATAGAAGACATTCCGTACCGTTTCATCCTCGAATAACTGCCGGAGTTGAGCTGTGAGCCCGGCCTTGGCCTGCTTGATCCCGGCCTCCGTATTTCCACCGGCGGCGCATTCGGCAAGATAGCCCTGCTTGATATCCGCGATGGCAGCCTGGATGGCCTGAAGTCTCGAATCATCGAAGAAGGCTTGCAGGGCAAGCTCGACCGCCGTTGTATCGGCGGCATCATTGGTGAAAAACATCTGGATTGATTCCAAGGGGCTGTTGACGCCCATCATGTCCGTGAGCGCGGAATCCGGAGCTGTTCCCGCGATCTGGGCCGCTATTGTCTCGAAAGATTGGGCCAAACGTTGCCTGGCTTCATGGCGGCTTCGGGCCGAGAGGTCGATCACCAGGGAACCCCGACCGGTTTTGACCGGGTAGGTGCCCAGGCAAAAAATCGCATTGACGCCTGAGCCGCGTTGATACAGGCGGGCCCGATTACCGTCCAGGGCGACGTAGACCTCATCCAGCCTGGTCTGATTCGCGGTCGTGAGGCTGTACATGGCCGCCGATGGGGCTGTTTGCGCATTCGCGGCCGCCGGTTGGAACACCGTGACCAGGAGCATGCTCATGCCGATAACGAGCCACAGAATCCCGGCCTTGATAGTATCATACCACTTCATGATCGATTGTTTTTTATTCATAACGTCTCCTTTCAAGTAGCTGTCTTTAGTTTGCCGGTCATCAAATTCGAGAGCGATAAGTAGCGATCTCCCTGCCGGTAAGTACAGCATATATGCTTAGCATTAATAGAAGTCAACAATAAAAGCATAAAAAAAAGCATCTAAAGATGTTTTTATAAAAGATTATAATAGTGACAATTAAAATGTCTTCTATTATAGTACCAACGCAAACCCACAGAATACATACAGGGAGGTGTTATGGCTGTCATACGAGAAGATCAGAAGGAAAAACTACGAAACGCATTGCTGCGGGTCAGCATACCGGCGGCGCTCATGGCCGATATCAACAAGGTCAAAAAGATGTGCAAAGAAACCGGCCTATATTTTGACATCAAGCCTGACGTTATCGGTGCTGTTGAAAAGGCAGTCGAAGAAGCCAAGGCGATGGCGCAAAAAGAAAAAAGGGTTAGGTCGGATTCATAAAGAGTCAGGTTTTTGGGAAAGGTCCCCCAAGCTCTCTTGCGCTTTGTGAATACCGATGACCCCATACCGGCGCCTCACGTTGCCTTTTCGACCCGGAAAAAAGAATGGACCGTTTTGATCCCCCGTCCGCCATATCGTTTGCTGGGGTTCAAGCACTTTGGGGCGGGAGGTGCGTCTCACGCCCGGCAGCCTTATCGCCTTTCCGCGAAAGCTTTAACGTGTCCACCGGCAAGCCATGCCGCAGCTCCAATTTCATGGGCCCTCATCTCCTGGAAGCCTATCCGGCGGAGGTGGATGCGCTTCGGCGCTTCAGGATGGGGCCGCAACGAAAAGACCTGATGAGGGGGGGCATTGAGAACATCTCATAAGCATGAGACTACCCAGGCGTGTGGGGTCTTGTTTCTTGCATGGATATCAGCCTGATGTAAAAAACGAGACCCGGACTCAATCGTCTCGGCTCCTTGCTAAGGCTTCAAGGGAAACGGGAACTGGTTATTCCTGTTGTGATGGTCGTCGGCATCGATGCCGGGCCGGATGACATCGTAACAGGTGTGGTAGTCGTCATCGGAGCACAGACAGTTATATCCATTCGCATCTTCCACGATCCAGATGACATCGCCCACTTCAAATTCCGTATTGGACACATATCTTCCGTGATCGGTATAAACATCATCGCCATTCATGTTGGTGATGGTTGCCTTCTGACGCTTTTCTTCCGGTATCGAATCGAAATTGCAACCCAATATCATCCAGATGAGAAGCAAGAGGATTGCCGTCGCTTTACTATCTGATCTAATCATAATCTTCTCTCCTTATATCGTCATTCGTGTTCATGATGATCATCCCTCTTCGGACACGAATATGTATAAATAGGACCTCGGCGATACAATGCAACTCTCCATCACGGGTGGCGGATTCGGTAAGGATCATCCGCGGGGTGCGCGATGGAGAAGCGCCGCCGGGGTTATCCGGTCATCCCCGTGCTGTCATTTTTTTATGGAACACAGCTAAAAGATGTGCCCTTTAATTCCTTCTGGTTTGCTTGGAATTTAGACAATTGCCTATGGACGCCCTTTTTGATTCACGCTAAGAAACTCTATGATGGGATGACTGGTTAGCCGGCTTGGCGGCGATGATAGTCTTGAAGCATAGGGGAAAAAGGCCATGGCCTATAGGATAACAAGCGCATGCGTGGGTTGCGGCGGATGCAAGGTGGTCTGCCCGTCTGAAGCCATCAGCGGCCTGCCCGAGCAGGTGCATGCCATCGATCCGGGCCGGTGCTCCGAATGTGGTTTATGCGCCAGGTCCTGCTCGCAGAAAGCCATTGTCGATGCAGCGGGCCAGCCCTATGAATCGAAAATCATCCGCCAGGATGTCCGGGATTGAGAGGGGTAGGGACTCAACCTATGACAAAAATGTTGAATGTTGCGCCCTGTCCCTGATCATTCGTAAACCGTGCCCAGGCAAAGCTGCGTGGCAACCGCCGCACCGGCGCTGCTCAAGCGCATGTTTTAAGGCTTGCGGACCGGCCCCTGTTCCGGGTCAGGAATATTGTTCCTCGATCTCCTGTTTGTAGGTCTTGGTGACGACCGCGCGTCTGATCTTCATGGTCTGGGTCAGCATGCCGTTCTCGAGGGTGAAATCATGATGCAGGAAGACGAATTTCTTGGGGATTTCATACCCGCCGTACTTGTTTTTGAGGTACTCCAGGATCTCGTTGGTGATATGGTCCTGAACCTCCTTGAGGTTGATCAGCTGTTCCGGGTCGGTCGGCAGCTGATGCGCGGCCGCATAACGCGATAACACCTCAAAATCGGGATAGATAAGGCAGATATTGTAGGGCTTGCCTTCCCCATAGATCATGGCATTGGCCACCAGCGGGATGAGCTTGATTTCTTCCTCGATCCCGGCCGGGAAGACATACTTCCCGTTCTCCAGCTTATACTGTTCCTTGATACGTCCGGTCATATACAGGAAACCGTCCACATCGATCCGGCCCCTGTCGCCGGTCCGGAATCCGCCGTCCGGGGTCATGACCGCCTTGGTCTCCTCGGGTTTGTTGTGGTAGCCCTGCATGACATTGGGGCCGTAGATGACGATCTCGCCGTCTTGAGCCCCTTCCTCGACCACGGATTTGTCGATCACGACCTTGACCCGCTCCACCGGCTGGCCGACGCTGCCCAAACGATATGCGGCCGAACAATTCATGGTGCAGGCCGGTGAGGTCTCGGTCAGGCCGTAACAGTCATAGACCGGGATACCGAGATCGAAGAAGAAGTGGGCGATCTCGGGATTCATGGTGGCGCTGGCCGTCAGCGCCCCCTTGAGGCAGCCGCCGAAACCGGCCCTGATCTTCTTGAAGACCAGTTTGTCGAGCAGCGCGAATTTCAGGTTCATAAGCGCATCGGATTTGCCTTGTTCGGCCAGGAGGCGTCTCTTGCGGGCGGTCTCCACCGCCGCCACGAACAGCTTCTTTTTGATGCCGCCTTCCGCGTTCATCCTGGCCCACAACCCGTCATAGATCTTGTTGAAGATACGCGGCACCGCGATCAGGAAGACGGGTTTGACCAGGGCCATGTCCTTAGCCAGGGTGGACACCTTTTCCATGAAACCGATGGAGCCGCCGAACTGGAACCAATTGTACAACTCGGCGGTCTGGCCGTAGGAGTGCGCCCAGGGCAGGATGGAGAGGCTGCGTGCGCTGCTGTTGAGCTCGGGGTAGATATGGTACCCGGACTTGGCGCAATGCGTCAGGTTGCCATGCGAGAGCAGGACGCCCTTGGGATCGCCGGTGGTGCCCGAGGTATAAATGAGCACGGCGGTATCATACGGGCTGGGTTGAACCGATACGACGGGACGCTGCGCGCCGATCAGTTCCAGCGCCTCCATACTGTCTTCGCCGGAACCCTCGATGAGGATGATCTTTTCCAGGGTGGTGATATTTTTGGGAAAGTCCTTGACCTTTTCATAGATGGCGGGCGTGGAAACAAAGAGCACCTTGATGGCGCTGTCCCGGGTGATATATTCCCAGATTCTGGTCAGTTCGGCTTCATACATAGGCACGAAGCGCGCCTCGCGACCATAGCTGGCAAAGGCGGCAATGGCCCATTCCGGGCGATTGTTGGATATAATGCCCACGGCGTCGCCCTTGCCGATCCCCAGGGATGCGAGCCCGGCCCGCAGATTGTCCACGCGGTCGCCCACCTGCTTGTAGGTCATCCACCGCAAGGCCTTGCCGTCCGGGGTTTTGATTCCAAAGAGATGGTTATAGGGAAACAGCTCGACGGCATTCTCGAAGAGTTCGACCAGATTGTCCGGTTTCCGGTATGTCCACCGTTGCATATGATACCTCCTGTGTGCTTGGGATACATTCTTGGGTGCCCGAGGTTAACGGGCATACTAGGAGGAGTACCCCCTCCTGTCAAATATAAAAGGGGAGTGAAAAGAGGAGCCCTTTATATCTTTATGGTTGGATGATTTTTAAACGCCAAGTCACCTTCCCGAACGAATTTCTCACCTTAAGGACATGATCCCCTTCGTCGCCTTGATCCTGCCTATAATTAATACCGCCTACCGATATTTCGGGTACACGCTCAAAGTGATTGGCAAGTAATGTCGGCCGACCATACTCGCAGATAAGTCGCATGATTAAAGGACAGAAGCAGGGGTTGGGGAGGAAAAAGCGCGGGCATACAAAAAGCAAAGCCCTGATCATTTCTTATCGATAAAAAATATTTGACAAGGTGATAGAGGCTAATGTATGTAAGTGCTCACTAACGTAAAACATGTCACACAAAATCATAAAGGAGGGAACGATGAAGGCATTAATCATGGGAGGAGGGATGTCGGGTCTGGCAACGGCCGTCAACCTCCTGGAACAGGGTATCGAGGTGGAGATCATCGAGGCGGATGAGATCTTTGGGGGAAGGGCCAATTCCTGGCTGGATGAAGACGGCGACATGATCGACAACGCCCTGCACGTCTTCTTCCCCTATTATGTCAACCTTATTAATTTCTTCAAAAAGATGGGGATCGAGAAGAACATTATCTGGAAAGATACCAAATTCTTTTTCGCCCAGGAAGACGGCAACCAACCGGCACTGCAGTTTGAGAATCTGCCGGCCCCCATGCATGTCGGCCTGGCCTTCCTCAACCTGATCAAGAATTACAAGGGCATCGCCAAGTGGAAGATGCTCATGTCCGCGTTGGGTTCATCCTATGCCTTGGGCTACTCCGACAAGGAACTGGACGAGCTTGACAACCTCTCGTGGGCGGAGTGGTGTATGCGCTGGGCACCGCAGGGTTCTTTCAAACCCATGGACTCGGCCATACACGGTTTGACCTTCACCCCGGTATGGGCCATCTCGGCCAAGGTTATGGTCAACTGGTTCAAGAAGGTGGCGGCCTCGGCCGAGAGCGCACGCGTGGGTTTCGCCAACGGCGGCTTGGGCGAGATCTGGGTCGGCGGCTGTCTGGACTACATCAAGAAAAAGGGCGGCAAGTTCGAGGCCAAAAAGGCTGTTACCGAGATCGTGGTCAAGGACGGCAAGATCGCCGAGGTCATCGTGAACGGCAAGGAGAAGCGCACGGCCGACATCTATGTCTCTGCCATGAGCCCGTTTGCCCTGCGCAAGCTCATCCCGACCGAGTGCTACAAGTATGAGTACTTCCAGGACCTGACCCATTTCGAGGACTCGCCCTCGCTGTCCATCCAGGTCTGGTTCGATCGCAAGCTCACGGATGTCGATGTCACCTTCTTCTCGACCGACTGTATCTTCAACACCTATGCCGATCTGGGCAATGTCCTGCCGCACATCTTCAAGGGCGGCAGCATGATGGAGATGGTCATTGCGCCGGCCGACGCCACGCGTCACCTGCCGGACGAGGTCATCTATGAGAAGACCATCGCGGACATCAAGAAGCTCTTTCCGCTGGCCCGCGAGGCCAAGGTCAAGAAGCACCGCGTGGTGCGCGAGCGCCAGGGCGTCTACCGTCCGTTCCCGGGCATGGAGGCCCATCGTCCCTACCAGCGTTCGCCCTTCGCGAACTTCTACCTCACGGGCGATTACACCAAGACCCCGGTCAGCTCCGGCGGCATGGAAGCGGCCATCTGGACCGCCAACCACTGCTCCGAGCTCATCCTCCAGGACAAGCTCAAAAAGACCGTGGCGCTCAATACCGAATTCAAGCCTCCCAAGGCCCTGGTGCCTTTCATCAGACCCGCCATGTATGCCGGCTTAGCCGGCGCATCGCTGGTGGCTCTGCGGCTCATCGGCAAGCTTGCCGCCAGGTTGCGTTGAAATAGATAATTCCCCCCGTCTGTAACAGGCGCATCTTGGCCTGTTACAGATCTCCCCTTCCTTGAAGTATGCATGGAGGTTTTGCATGAAGAAGATTCTTATGACGAGTATGATTGTATTGTTGCTTGCCCCATTAGGATTTGCCGGCAAAATCGAAGATTGGGAAAAAGTAGTCGGTTCGACCGGTAAGATCGGAGAATGGAAAGTAGTCCGAGAATCAGACGATATTATCAGCTGGTCCCGTGACAACCCAGCCAGCAGAATTGTCGAGGTACGAACCAAAGGCACCATTGATGCCCAGGTTCCGGTGATTGAGGCGATCCTGAGGGATACGACAGCGATGAAGAAATATTTGTTCATGTGTACGGACGCACATGATATCAAGCCCGCTGATTTGAAAAGCAGCCCGGATTCATATTATACCTATTTCAGACAAGGCCTGCCATGGCCGATATGGGATCGCTACGGCACCGGTCACATCGAATTCATGCTTTATAAAACTCCGGGGTCCATCATGGGAGTAGGCCGTCCGATGCCATTAGATTATGATCCGCATATTAAGCACGCTATCCGCATGACGGTCGGTGATGCTTTGTGGATCTTGGAACCCAACGGTGACCAATCGACGGAAGTAACCTATCAAATCCTGGCTGATCCCGCCGGCGATCTCCCCAGTTCCGTAGTCAACATGCTGATGAAGAATTTGGGATTTATGACGATTAAAAATTTGCGCAAACTCGCTAAAGAAGAACCGTATAGAAGCGCAAAAACGATCATAACCACTACGCCGTATCACGAGTAGAAAACGTATGAAGAGGTTGGTTCCCGCCTGTCCATACTCAATTTGAATCTTCTTGGGTTGGGAGTTGCCGGGGTATTGGCACGCATGCGATGCCCCGTGCATATTCCTGGATCATACCGACATTTCTTCAGTTGTCTTACTAATAAGTAAAATCAATCTATTGGGGAAAGCATGGTCAAATGGTCAGGAATGAGGAGCGCCCATTATGGATCGTAAGGAACAGATCGTTAAGGAGACCTACGACCTCATCATGCAATACGGTCTAGCCGGAACGACCATAGCACATATAGCCTCACGTGTCGGGGTGAGCGGAGCAGCGTTGTATAATCATTTTAAGAACCGGGATGATATTCTGTTGTCGGTCTTAGAGCAGGCAGTATCCCATTTCATCGATCGGTCAGCCGATATTACACCAGATGAACCCGACTATATTCCCACCCTGATCCTTGAGACAATGAGCAATACCCAAGATTTCAAGGTGATCTACAATTTTATCTGTACGCATCCTTCCCAAAATCTGAGAGTCGATCCTCAGTGTCTGGTCTTGAACATGCTATCGGCCTCCAGACGGATGCTCGCCAAAGGCATCGCCCAAGGCACAATACGTCATGATATAGACCCCAACCAGATCGTATGGGAACTTTTCAGTCTCGGCTCGGCCTTTTTCTTTGCCGCCATGCTGGACCAGACCAAGGAGCACCGTGAGGACCTGCTCATGAATTCCATAGAACAACTGGTCAGCAGGATCAGATCGATCTGATCGAAAAAAGGATCTTGAGGGTTCTAGTATCTGATGCGTAGGTATATGAGGCGATAGCTAGGCCGTTGTGGATTACTATCCGGGCGCTCTAGAATACTGTAGTCCGAAGGAATGCGCGTCAATCGATAGGGCTCTATGATTATGGTTACGGATGCCGGCTTATTTCGTTCATTGTCCAAGAGACCTTCCCTGCGGTTCCTTGGCCTTCTTCATGAGCTCGAACAGGGTTGGCATGAGCTGCTTCTTGCGTGAAAGCATGTCCTTCAGGGTATAAATACCTTGTGATATCTTGGGATAGGTAATCTGTGACAGGAAGTTTTTATCCGCATCGACAAAGAGCAGACTGGTGAGCTTGGTAACGTCGGTGGCGATGAGCGCCGCAAGATAGAGCCCTTTTTGATCACGGTTGGTCGCCAGCGCCGAGAGGATCGTTTCCGCACGCTCTAGGAGCTCGTCATGGCAGGTGACCTCGATTTGGCTGACCGAAATCTTTTCACCCGAGGCCTCGTATTCCTTCAGGTCGAGCTTGATCATCTCTTGGGCCGGAAGGCGCATGGCCGCCGAGGCGGAAGCCATGATATCCTTACCCAGCGCCTCGATCTCCAGGTCGGTGATGTTGGAGAGATATTCCGCGGCCTCGCGGTCCGCTTCGGTGGTGGTCACGGATTTGAGCACGAGCGTATCGGACAGGATGCCGCACAAGAGGATCGACGCGATCGGCTTAGGGATAGGCACGCGGGATTCGCGATACATGTTCGCCACGATCGTGCACGTCGCTCCCACCACCCGGTTCAGGAAGGTAATGGGATATTGGGTGGTCAGGGGCCCGATACGATGGTGGTCGATGACCTCGAGGATGCAATAGTTATCGACACCCTCTACGGCCAGGGACAATTCGTTATGGTCGACCAGAATAACGTCGATATTGGGTTCGTTGATGAGATCGCCTTCCGCGAAAACATTCACGACGCGTCCCTCGTCGTCCACCACCGCCACGGATCTGCTCGGCGATGAGCTTATGGCGGCGCGCGCCGTTTTCAAGGAATCCCTCAAGCGCACCGTGGCGATACCCGCATCCCCCATGGTCCACACCGGGGTCGAGTAGATGACCAGGAGCGCGGTGCTCGATGTGTCATACGGTGAAACGAGGACGGAAACCCGCTTCTCCTCCGCCAGATCGCGCAGTTCTTTCGAGATCATGTTGCCGTTGATGACGATGATGACCCGCACGCCCGCTTCGATGGCGATGCGCTGCACGTCTTCGCGGTCACCGACGATGACCACGGTATTCTCAATCGGCTCTCCGTGGAGGTGCTCCGCGAAGGACCCCGTTTCCAGCGCGGCCACGACAATGCGGGCCTTGAACAAGGCCTCTTCATCATGGACCACGATCGGTTGGGCCTTGATGGTGGATATGAGGTGCGCGATGCTGGTGGGGATGACCGCCTTCTTGTGCGGATTGATCTTGGTGAGGATGTTCTCGGCAAAGGCGCTGTAATGCAGCATGGATTGGTAATGCCCCTGGCCGTCCACGATAGGCAGGACCTTGCGCTCGACCTGTCCCATGATCGCCAGGGCCTCCCAGAGCGGCATGTCGCTGCTCACCGTGGGGGCTTCGTCGGAGAGATAATATTCGACCCGTGGCACAAGGTCGGGCACAAATATGGGCAATTCGACACCGAAGCGGTTGAAGATGTATTCGGTCTGGAGATTTGCCGCCCCGGCGCGTGCCGCCAGTGCCTCTTTCATGCCGAGGGACTGTTTGAGATAGGCATAGCCGGTCGCGGCTGCAATGGAATCGGTGTCGGGGTTCTTATGGCCGATAATATAAACGGTATGCTTCAAGGATACTCCATGGGATTATGATTGATGAACTGGATCGAGAAGGTAATTGCCTGATCTTATATCTGCCAATACACGGAATTTCTGCCGCTCCTGGCCTTTTTAATGTAATCTCGGCGCGCCTTGTCGATGGAATGGAAAAACGTTTTGGGACTGAGCGCCACGCGCTTGTTGCAGTGGGGGTTGGGGCATTTGCCTTCGTACCCCAATCTTTCCGGGTTGTCGATCTCGGCGAAGAATATGGACCCACATGTTCCATGGTCATATACCGCCAGCGTAGTTTCTTTTCTCATGTATCCAACCTTTCATCGTTTTGTTGCCTATATTTATATAATGCCTCATGAGGGCCCTTGCCAGTCCCATATTCCCGGCCCAGCGCATCAGAAAGCTTGAAGCCCGCTTGACTGTAAAATAGATCAGGATGGATGGTTTGTCTAATTTTATGATTTAATGGTTGTGTTAGAAGATACTCAATGAATTTGACTTTGGCTTTGCATGTCATTGAAGACACCCGGACCTGAATTATCTACGGCCACTCCTCTCTATGCAATTGGGCGGCAAATATGTTATCGATGTCCGTGTCGAGGCCGAGTGGAAAGCCGGCCATATTCAAGGGCGCAATCCTGATCCCCTCCAATCAGATCAGATCCCGGATCGGTGCCGTGTCGCACGACAAGTCCGCTCCCATTGTCCTGTACTGCCCGGCCGTCGTTCAGGTATTGCTTAAGCTCTCTCGTGGAATTGGGGTATGTGAATGCTTGGAAGTCTTAAGGAGGCCAGGAAGAAGCCGGGATTAGCGCCATAGGGTTCAAGAGGTCTTGTACCCGGCGTGGATATGAGCTTGACACACGACCTAATCCCGATGGTATGCATTTCCTATGAAATACAGCGTTCTGTTTTTCGTCGCCGTGTTTGCCGTATCATGCAGCACTCTTACGCCTGAGCCTGGTATGGACAAGGAGTTGTTCCCTGTTTGTGTGCAATCAGGGTGTGTTCCGGTCAACGGCGCGGGAATCCACTATGAGATCTATGGAGACGGTGATCCGCTCATATTGCTGCATGGCGGGTATTCCGACGTGCATGCGTGGCGGTACCAGATCCCCGAGCTGTCGAAATATTTCCGGGTGATTGCCGTGGACAGCCGCGGCCACGGCGCGTCCACGTTCGACGATCAGCCCTTCACGTACGAACTCTTTACCACGGATATCGTGGGCCTCATGAATTATCTGAAGATCGATAAGGCGGATCTGGTGGGATGGAGCGACGGCGCGGTTGTCGCCCTGCATATGGGTTTATATCACCCTCAGCGCATCAAACGGGTCGTGCTGATCGGAGCCTCCGTGCAGTATGACAATTCACTCACGCCTTTTGACCAGTGGATTGTTTCCCATGGAGTTTTGTTCAAGCTATATGCGGATATGGAGTTGAGCACGGATTTCAAGCGCCGCAACCCTCATCCCGAGGCCTGGCCGGAGTTCAGGGATAGGGTGTATGCCATGTGGTGCTCCGCATGCTACCTTCCCGTAAAGCAGGGTGAAGACTGCATGCGGCAACTGAGCCGCGTCACCGCGCCCACGTTGATGCTGGTCGGAGAGGATGACATGATCCGGCGCGAGCATACCGAGGCGATCCACCGGGCGATCCCCTCCTCGCGACTGATCACCATCAAGGACGCCGACCATTTCGTCGCCATGCAGAAGCCTTCGGAGGTCAACAAGGCCATACTCGATTTTCTGCGCTAGGAGTTCGAGCGGTCTTGTTTCCGGTAAGCATACCAGCTTGAAGTAAAAAACAAGACCTGAGTCCAGGCAACTCGGAGCAGCTCATAGTCCCACCTGGAGAATCTATTTGTACCCCGTGAAATCCACGCCACGCCGTTTTCCGCGCTCATCGAACCAGGCGTTCTCCGTGAAGGGGGGTGTTTCAATCTTGTCCGGGTCCTTGCGCACCAGGCTGACGGCCTCGGCCGGGCAGGTGCTGATGCACAGCCCACAACCGATGCATTTTTCCGGGATCACCTGGTAGGCTTGTGTGCCTTCAACGATCGCCCCGACCTGACAGCGGCTCTCAGCGCATAAGCCGCAGGCCGTGCAGGCCTCAGGATCGATACGCGCATAATAGTGGGAATTGACCACGTCCCAGGCCGCGATGCCGAGCTCATTGATGGCCCTCAAGGGCCCGCAGCAGCACTTGCAGCAGTTGCAGATGAAGAGCTGCCCGTTCTGCATATTGCCGGTGAGATGCACCAGGCCGGCATCCTCGGTCTGCTTGAGCAGTTGGTAGGCCTCCTCCCGCGTGATCACGCGTCCGGTCGGGGACTTGTCGAAAACGCCGGGTATGGGAGCCAAGGCCAGGCACACCTCCAGAGGCCGGTCGCATGGCTTGCCTAAGAGGGCGTGCTCTTTTTTGCAGATGCACTCGTTCACCAGAAAAGACTGGCTCTTCTCGATCAGGGCCGAGACCAGCTCATACGGCAGGGCCTTCTGGCTGGCGGTAATGGTTTCTTCAACCGGCAGAACCTGCATGAGCTGGGGCTTATCGGCAAAGAACCGCTTTCCGAAGGTGGGGGCATATTGTTCCGTCAATTCGGCCATCTCTTTATCGATGCGGTTAAGCTGAAATTCAAAGATCCCGAAGACCCAGGGCAGCATCTTGAAATACCACGCACCCCCCAGCTGAATCATAAAGAGCTGGCCGTGACGGCCCATGGTAAGGAGCTTCTCCTCGAGGCCTGGTAGCGGCCTCCCGGTCCGTTCGGCTACCTGGGCGGCGGTTTCGAAGGTTAAGCGCAAGTCGCAGAACAGGTCCGCTTCCTCGGGGGTGAAGATCTTCTTGAGCAGCTTGAGCTCAACGCCGCCGGCAGTTGCTGGGAACCCGTTCGGCAGGGTGTCGAGCACCTTGGCCAAGCGGAAATAGATTTGATCTTGCGTATTCATGGCGCGCCTCCTTTTTTAGCCTGGGCATATCATGCCGAGTGTTTCTTTCTCGGGGCTTCCATGCCGGTTTGCCGTCCGGCGTTCTTTTGAGATGTCGTTTTGCGGCGGGAGCGGTCCGGCCGCAGAGTGCGGGCCCGTTCGCCTTCAATGATGAGACCGCCGGTATCCATCAAGACCCGCGTGATCTCTTTTTCCGACATGGGATCGAGCACGGCGTTGTTGATCAGTACGGCCAGGCCGTGCGAAAATACCCACATCTTTTTCAACACCCCCTGGCGCTGCTCGGCGGTGAGCCCGGCCATGATCTCCTCATGCTCGAGCTTATCCAGGAGCGTATCGAACACATAGGTGCGGTATTTGCGCTTTATCTCGCGTTCTTCGGTCCCGCCCGGCGCACGGTAATACATCATGCGGAAGAGGTGCTTCTCTTCCTGGGCGAACATGACGTATCCCACCCCCATGTCGAGAAAGCCCAGACCAGACCAGGATTTAAGCTGATAGCTGATGAGGAGATCGCTGGCCTTTTTGGTGATCTCGTCTTCGAGGGCCTTCATGGATTTGAGCCCGGAATAGAGCGGCATGGTGGATGCCCCGAGTTCCTGGGCGATGGTGCGCGCTGAGCAGTTTTCCCAACCCTGGGCGCGAATGACGCGGAAGGCCGCCGAGATGATATCGGACTGCGAATATTTTCTGGTTACCGGCATGTGCGCCTCGACTCAATAATAACAGTTGTTATATAACGAATGTTATTGATTGTCAAGGGTCCTGTACGGCATGGCCTTATTGCTTACATAAACACCAGCTTGATGTAAAAAAGAACTCGCCTCCATGCCGCCCGCCTTTTCCCTTGAAATGGTGGATTAGCGGAGAGGGGGCTTGTTATTTGCGCGAATCTCGGCTTGAGTTGAAAAAAACAAGGCCCCTTGATTTCTCCGACGGTCTTCTAGCGCGCGGCGCTGCTGATGAAGCATCCGCCGCCATTACCTCCGCCATCACCGGAAGAATCTGTCAACCAATCCTTGTCGACATCTTCGGTATCAGTCTCTCCCGATGGATTTTCCGGCTCAATCGTGGGTTCCAAATCCTCGGCCGTGGGATCGTAATTCCAAGTCAGGAGCGTGGATGATCCTCCCACATAATTCATGTAAGAATAGGCGGCGCAGTAGTCGGCGAAGTGACGCAGGACCTCCTGGCCGATCAAATCCGGATATTCACGCAGGATCGATAAAAAGAATTCCGAACCATCCAAGAGGTTGTCTTCAATGGCGAAGGTCCACTGCTGTACTTTGGCGAGCTCGACCTTGTTGATATAGTTGTCGTACATGCCGAATGTCGTGTCGCCGCGGTTGGAGCTGTATATCAGGCTCTTGTAGGTCTCGCGTTTATCCTCGGCGATGCAGAAGAAGGATGCGGCGCTGGCATCGACATAATTGCCTTCGGCGTCGACATCGTCGGCATAGGCCAGGAAGGAGACATGCCGGGCGGCGGCGAAAAAGGGGACAAACGCGGCGATGGACGGTTCTCCCAGGGCGCACCAGAAGACGCTTAAGCGTGGGTCGTCGCCGCTGGCCACGCCGTCGATCACCAGCCCCAGGCGCGTACAGGCACGGCTCAGACAATACATGGTGCTGTAATTGGTTTCGCTGGAGTCCTCCGAGAGTTGTTTGCCGGTCACATCCTTGGCGACCTCGCGCATAACGTTGCGGTAATTCAGCCGGTTCTGGCCGGCCATAGCGGTCAGGAGCTCCTCGGCCCGCGCGCGGCGGTCCTGGCCGACATTCCAGGGGCAGTAATCATTATAGTTCGTGCGTACATAGTAGCCGTGGGGGGCGGGGTCGGTGCTCTCTACATACTGCTCCGAGTAATCGTCATAGTTGACGATCTTTTCCTTGATGCTGCCGGTGTTGGCGTCATACTTCTTGTACTGGATGGGCATGTAGTCGGAGGTTAAATAACCGGTGAACAACTCATACATGGCCGCCCCGCCGTATGCGTCGATGACCGCGACATTGGCGCTTACGGCCGAGTCGTGATGCGTCGCGGGCCAGGTGGAGAGCAAGGTATCGAAGTCCGCAATCGTGACGCATTGCTGCAAGGCGTCCAATAGCAGCTCGGAACTGAGGTCGGTCAACGTATGCAAGGGATTGTATTCCTCGTACACACTGGTCGAGGCAATGGCGAAACCTGCCTCATTGACGCCGGCCGAGGGCGTGACGGGAGACCCGGTCAGCATTTCGATGAGGTCCTCATAGCGATGGGCCACCAAACAGCCTCCCGGACCATCGTTTATGGCCGGGAAATACTTGAGTTGCTGATACCAGTTCGAGGAGCAGTCGAAGTTTTTCCAGATAAAGGGCCGGCCGGTGGAGGAGACTTGGGCCGAGACCACGGCGATATCGCATGCAAAGGCCGGTTCATGCACCACCGGCATCAGGAATAACAGGAATGTCATCAAGCCCATGGTCCTCAGGACACGATAACGTTCAGTTTGCATAAGCAGTGCTCCTTTCATGGATATTGCTTATCATAGACAAACTCAAGAATCACCATTGAATCTTCGTTCAATCCGAGACAAAGGGGACAGAGTCGAGTTGGGAGGAGAGCGAAGCACGAGACGCGCGCCGGTGCATTGAAACGACAGGGCAACATCCATAAGCGATCCGCTTATTTTAATGAAAAAGGGCGATGAAACCAACCCCCCCCCGGCGCGATTTAAACGTCGGGGGGGGCACCTTGCATCAACAGCCGATCCATTCCCTGGGCGGGCCCTGCACGATGAAAAGTGAAGGATTTATGGCGCCGCCGCCGGAAGCCATGCAGCCCAGACCCACATAGAGGTCGGCGTTGATCCGGCGCAGCTCGTCGCGCATGGAATGCACCAGGCCGCCATTATGCTCGGCATAGTTGAGCTTGTAGGAGTTCTTACCATCGTATTCGGACTTGCCGATGGCGGTGTTGATGCGGCGCGCGCGGGTGAAAACGGGCTTGCCGTCGCCACCGCTCCTTTGAAAGATATTGTACCCATGACCCTCGCCGGGGCTAAGCGGCATGAAGGCCTTGCCCACCCACTTACCCGGTCCGAAGAAGTTGTCGGTATAGATCTGCACGCCCAGCGCCAAGACCCCGCCGGGATGATTAATGGCGATATATTCTCCCTTGAGTTCGTCCACCGTGGGGCAGGGGGCGGCATAGAAGAGCTGCATAAAGCGGGCCTTGGTCAGCCGCAGGCAATCTTCCGGTGTGGCCTGCTCCGCTTCCTTGCCCAGGATGTCCTGGACGGTCTCGCCCTTGTAGCCGCCCCCCTTCTGAAGGATATTGATTCCAGTGGTCGCCACGGTCAAAACCGCCGCGCCTTTGAGCACCTTGAACCCGATTTTTAGTAGTGTGGGCATGATCGTCCTCCTTATCTATTTTCTTCCGGTAAAGCTGTCCATGGCCACCGAACCGCCCGACATCGAGAGCAGCCAGTCAAAGATGGAGGTCGGCAGGAGCTTCAAGACCAGCGACCCGTAGATGCTCAACGGCGGCAGCATGACATAGGGCTTGCCCTTCTTGAAACCCTCCACGATGGCGCGCGCCGCGTCCTCGGGCTTGATGAAAGGCGACATGACCATGGGCTTGAAGCCCTTGAACAAGCCCGTGTCGATGATGTAGGGACACACGCAGGTCACCTTCACCCCGCTGTAGTTGAACTTTTTCAGTTCGCGGCGCAGGGCTTCCGAAAAGCCCACCTCGGCAAACTTGCTGGCCGCATAGTCCGACAGGATCGGCATGCCTAAGAGGCCGCTGGAAGAGGCCACGTTCACGATCGCCCCGCTGCCGCGGGCCGTCATCTCGCCGATCAGGGCCTTGGTGAAGTAGACATGCCCCCAGTAGTTGATGTCCATGGTGCGCTGCATCTCTTCCAGGCTCAGATCGAAGAAGGATTTCCCGATCACGGTGCCGGCGTTGTTGATGAGCACATGGATGGGGCCGAATTCCTGCCTGATCTTGGACACGACGTCCGTAACGGACTTAGGGTTGGAGATGTCGCAGACATAGCCCGCTGCCTTGACCTTACGGCGCTTGACTTCATCCACGGTGTTGTTGACGGCCGCGGCGTTGATGTCGATCAGGGCCGTGTTGGCGCGTTCGTCGGCCACGTAGTGGGCCATGAGCCGGCCGATGCCGCTGCCCGCGCCGGTAATCAGGATATTCTTGTTCGACAGGTCTTTCATAGGTACCTCCTCTTGGTATTGCTTGTGATCCATAGTGAAGGATTCGGCCTGAAAGACAACGTGGAAAATCCATGGGCGGACCATGGGGTAAAACCCCATGGTCATAAGTTTGGCTCGGCCTGGAAAACGTGGGGAATGCGGTGGTTTGCGCCTTCCTATTTCAACGTCAGCAGGTATGAGCGCAGATTGATCTTGCGGTTCCTGAGCTTAAGTTTCTTGCGCAGGTTGTTGCGGTGGAATTCGATGGTCGGCAGGGACAGGTCCAGCAGGTCGGCGATCTCCTTGGAGTCGCGGCCTTCCTTGATGAGGCTGGCGATCTGGATTTCGCGCGGCGTAAGGTTCGGGTAGTTGGAGCCGAGCTGGCGGGAGAAGGGTGAGACGATATCCATGAGATCGGCCTCGATCGTGGCCAGACAGGCGCGCATGCGCTCGTCGAGGGCCCCGCGTTTGATCTTCTCGATATGCGGCAGGATCAGGCCGTTGACGTTGGATGTGATGTTCTCTTCCAGATGGGTCTTGTCTTTCTCGCGCTGATTCAGAAGCACCTTGAGGGCCGTGTTCAGCTCTTCGAGCTCCCGGTTCTTGGCCTCCAGCTCCTGTTTCTGCTTAACGAGCGCCACCTCGGCGCGTTTGCGCGCGGTGATGTCGAGGAAATGCACCACGGAGCGTAGCGCTCCGGCCGAGTCCCGAAAGAGCGAGACTCTGACCTCGCCTGTGCGCTTTTCGCCGTCCTTGCGGAGCAGGGTGACCTCGTACACCGCGGGCACATCTTCGCCCCGGCGCCGCTTGAGGTTACGTCGCAGGGCCTCCTCGCGGCTCGGTTCATCAAGAAAGGCGGTGAAGTCGCGCCCCAACTCCTCTATGGCGCTGTAGCCCGAGATGATGCCCATCTCCGGGTTGGCGTACACGACACGGAAATCCTGATCCACGATGGCGATGCCGTCATGCGTGTTCTCTACGATCGAGCGGTAGCGCTCCTCGCTCTCGCGCAGTCTCGCCTCGGTGCGCGCTCGCTCTTCGATCTCCTGCTGCAGCTCCGCGTTGGCCTGCCAGAGTTCGGTGGTGCGTTCGCGCACCTTTTCCTCCAGCTCGTCATGCGCCTTTTTCAGCGCCTCCTCGGCCGTCTTTTTTTCCGTGATGTCGCGCGTGACCAGGATGGCGCCCGTGATGCGGCCGTCGTCCTCGATCAGGGGGTTGGCGTTGGCCTCGGTCCAGAAGTAGTGGCCGTCGCCGTGGCGCGAGCGGTATTCGAATTTGGCGGGTCGGCGCCGGGCGATGCTCTCATGGATGACGGGCAGGATCTTTTCCAGGTCGTCGGGATGCACAAGCTCGTAGGCGTTCATGCCGATCATGTCCGCGGCGCTGATCCCCAGGGCGTCCAGGTGGGAGGCGCTGGCGAAATAGGCCACGCCCTTCAAGTCGACCTGCAGGACCATGTCCCGGACATTATCGCTGACGCGGCGATAGCGCTTCTCGCTCTCGAGCAAAGACTCATGCGCCTGTTTGAGCCGGGTGATAGCATGCAGACAGCCCAGGTATCGCATATGCCCGTCATCGGTCTTGGCCGGCAGCAGGTGATCGCTGATCCAGAGCCAGGAACCGTCCGGGAGCAGGAAGCGGTATTCCAGCACCAGCGGCACTCCCGGCTGCATGTCCGCCAAGGCGGCCCCGATGCCGTCCAAATCATCTTCGTGGATATGTGTCCGCCAGTATGTCGGTTCGGCCATGATGCTGTGCGCGTCGGTTCCCAAAAGCAGTGCGGCGTTTGTTCCGATGAAGGTGAAATCCCATGGGTCTGCTGCGCCGCGGGTGTAAAGAACCGCCGGGCCCTTATTGATAAGGTCCGCATAGGGTATGTCTGTCGGATGCATCCTCACAAGCTCCTTTTCATTACGTGTTGGGCTGGGACTTGAAAAACAAAGCATAGCATATGGCGCGGTCGTTTCATAGCCGTCGTGATGAGCGCATGACGGGCAGATGGTTCGGGCAAAAGCTTATGAGTCAGATCATGTTTCTTGTATGGATATCACCAAATAAGTCCAAGAGACCTGCTCAATGATTTTTGTAAAGATGTAATATTGCATCCCCACGAAATGGAGCTGAAAATGCTTGTTGAGAACCGCCCATGATAACTCTTCCCTGGTGAAAAGCGCCTGATGAGGGGTTGAACCACTCCACATTGAATCTCCCGGAAATATGATTGAGATCCACAGTAACGCGGCCATCTTGAGGATTATAGACAAGATACTCCTCCCCCTCGTCGGCAAGGCAATATCCCGAAGATGTTACATCTGTGCGGGGTACCATCTTCACCAGATTGATTCTCTCTGAAAAGCTGCGACAATACCCCATGTTCTTGCGGATGAGTTCGATTTCGGCATTCGTTATCATGTTCTCAGAACCCTGCATCCCATAAGGGTCCATGAATACAGGGTTCAAACCCCTCAGAAAACTTTTCCATACCCATGTATGATCTCCACCGATACCCCACAAATGGTCCGTGTCGCTGATAACGACTTTTCGTCCTTCAGCCATCGGCGGATTGTCTTTATAGCCATTTTGGTCATTGGGGGATATCGCCTGGGCCGGGCTGTTGAAGAGTGTCGAATTCTCTCCACCGGGCCAAATAGATGTCATCAATACGGGATGCCTTCTGCCCTTCATTTTTTCATAATCATGTATGTAATTTATCATATGGTATTGCCATGCAATTGAATCGCCATGGCTTTCATTTGATATCTCCCAGAGGACATTATCCAGGTCGCCCAAGGTATCGATGACTTTTCTCACATATTTTTCCTGCTGCCTCGTTACTTGGGGTATTCTCAGGGTATGGATATCCCTGCCGTCACCCATTCGACGCGGATCTCCATCGATCGCATTGATATTGTTTTGAACATTGAATGGATGAGCCCTCCAGGGATTATCATCCAGCATAAATATATTTTCCAATCCGACTTTTTGAACAAGTCTTTTTAAATTCTCCAGAAACCGATGCCTTGGTTCGGTTTCTTTTTTCTGTATGCTGAAGCCCTGAAAAAGCATTACGGAAACATAGAACCCTCTCGTTCGGGCTTCTATGATTCGAGAACGCAACCTTTCGAAAAAAACATCGTTGAAACTGTTGAGGTTATACTTTAGCCCCCCATCCAGGGTTCTTCCCGGCCCAGTACGCTTATACGCCAGAGGATCAAATGTAATTCGCCCCCTGGCGGTAGGCAGCCATTGAGAATGCTCCCATATCCATAGGCGGAAAAAATTGTGATGATATTTATTCAGCATATCAAGGTATTTTGTATAAGAAAATGGCGGGCAATATTGATTGTCGATGTCCTGAAAATTATTCCATGTATGCGATCCAGTTAGATAGACGATATTGCCATTTCCATCGGAAAAGTATCTTGTATTCAAAGGATGTACGATGAGCGGCCCCATGTGTTTGCCAATCATCGGCTTTCCAGACGGGTTGTCTTGCGTTCCAGCCATGAGATCAGGTGTATCTATTGCCATCAGAAATACTATGCTAAAGATTATGACGTATTCTATGACAGGTCGCATCATAATTTCACGATACTCATAGCAGCTTATTCGGATAAGAGCAAGTCATCCGAAGATGAGGTATGAGTGTCACAATTCGTGTCTTCATGCGTATCAGTGACCGGAAGCGGTACGAGAATAAGAAACGGTATGCTTATAGGCAAACAGACGTTTCCCTGGTAGAAAGAGAGACGTTTGACAGGGAGGTAACAGTGTTCAATCCCTTCAAGGAACAGCTGGGCCCGCAGTGTACGGACCAGGACCTGATCGACAAGGCCCTCGCGGGCGGCGGCACCGAGCTTGAAAGCCTGATCCTCAGACATCAGGCCTGGATCTACAACATCGCCCTGGGCATGACCTGCGATGCGCTGGAAGCCGAGGATACCACCCAGGAGATCCTGGTAAAGATGATCACGGCGCTCGCGACCTATGACAGGAACAAGGCGGCGTTTCGGACTTGGCTCTACCGGATCGTGGCCAATCACGTGCTGTCGCGGAAACGTTTCAAGAAGGAAAAGGTGTTCTCATCGCTGGTGAATCCGGAAGCATACCATGCCTATGTCGAAAACATCCCGGATGAGAAGGCCCAGAACGGGCCCGAGAACAATACCCTAACCCGAGAGGCCAGGAACACCTGCCTGGCGGGCATGCTCCTCTGCCTGGACAAGCGGCAGCGCCTTGTCTTCATCCTGGGCGCCATCTACGGGGTGAACGACGCCGTGGGAAGCCAGATTCTGGAGATCTCCCCGGCGAATTTCCGCCAGATCTTATCACGCTCACGCAAGCTGCTGTCGAATTTCTTCACCAACAAGTGCAGCCTCGTGAACGAGAACAACCCCTGCACGTGCAGCCGGTGGATCGAGCCCATGCGCAAGCTCAACCTCATCAAAGAGGGCGATGCCGCAAAACCGGCCTCTTTCAGACGCATCGCCGAAGTCATCGAGGGCCGCAGCCGGGCATTCCACGACCTCTATACCCGCGAGGTGGTGGGGCTTTACCGCGAGCTGCCCTTTGCCGAGCCGCCGGATATGGTCACCTGGATCAGGAAGACCATCACGTCGGATCAATTCAAAGGCCTCATGGATCTCCCATAGCTCATTGGTGATCGCGACGTAACACCACCGTATTTCATACCGTAACCACTACCTGAGTGCACACGGGTATAGAGAATAAAAAACATAAGGAGAATGACTATGAAAGACATGATGTCGTATTGCGGGATCGATTGCAGTGCCTGTCCCACCTACCGGGCCACCCAGGCGGACGATGATGAAAAGAGGGCTAAGGTGGCGGCCTTCTGGTCAAAGATGTTCGGCGCACCGATGAGCGGATCGGACATCAACTGTGACGGGTGCTCCCAGACCGTGGGGCGGCTCTTCGGCCACTGCCAAACTTGCGAGGTGCGCCTGTGCGCACAGGGAAAAGATCTGGATTCGTGCGGGGTCTGCAGCGACTACTCGTGCGAGAAACTCAACGGCCTGCTCGCTATCCTGCCCATGGAGGAGCCGCGGAAGAATCTGGAAGCCATCCGGGAAGGCAGATAGGTGCCGGTGGAAGAACAGAGGGGCGTCCTGAACAATCAAGATAAAGGCCAAGAAGTCAACAACGTATGGACCGCCCCTTACCCTCCTTTCTCAACAATCTTCCTGCTCGTGAACCCGCATGCCGGTCACGATGCGTTTCCGCGTTGCGAGGTAGGCTTGATATCTCTTTATCAGCGCTTTAACAGCCCAAGCGAAAAGGCTTCTGGTGACACGGTTCTGCACCAGGATGCCATGATACAGCCTGCCGAACAGCTTGATCCGCAGCGCATCGCCTTTACTGGCTATGGGAAGCGGTTTTTCTATATCCACGGGCCTGGGGAAGAAGCGTCTGGAAGAAAAGGGCCACTTGAGAACGAGGTTGGTGGTAACGGCCAGGATATCCCAGGCGCGCTCATCATGCTTGTGAACGGGTGTCTCGCCGGCGGCGAGCTGCACCAGCTCGATGGGAAGGTATAGCTCCACCGTGCTATTGGTAAGCACCTTTATAAGCGAAAGAAAGGCGCAGCACCCCGGGCAGGGCACGACCAGCACGCCGGCGCCGGTGGCCTCGGCCTCCTGTAGTCTGAGATACAGGCTCTGCAGAAGGTTTAAGAGCGTGTGGAAAGGATTGCTGGAAGTAGGCCCGAACAACGTAGGCACCGTCCCGGCCCAGCCGCAGCACAGCGCATTGTCCCGGTTGTGCCGCATTTCGCTGACGGTGCAGCCTATACGCTGAAGGATTTCACGGGTGGTGTCCGGCAAAACGCCGTCCATGTATCTCCCACAGCAGTTGTCGTGTACGGTGACCTGCATGTTCAAGGGTTTCTTTACCGGTATCTTCCCGTTCTTCAGCCGGTCCAAGATCCAGTTGTCCAACAGCTCCACCTCAAAGTCGAAATTTATGCCGAATTTTTTGGGCAGGACATCGGTGAACATCGAGGCCTCGACCACCATGAAGCAGTACATCTTCTCCACGCCCATGGCCGTAAACTTTTCTTTGGCGAGCCGGCCCAGCCGCTCGGCCTCCTCCAGGAACCCGATCCGGTAGGCATCTTCCCCGATCCCGAACATGCAGTCGCTGCCCACGATGGCGGTTTTAAGCTCATCAAGCAGGGATGTCTGGGCAATGTACGGGATAAGATTATTGTAGAAGCCGGTGAGGAGGACCTCCTTTCTGGGTATTGTAAGGTTCTCTTCCCAGGAACGCACCAGCTTGAGTTCGTCATTATCCATCAACACGCGGGTAGAGGTCCACATATTCTCGGGCTCATTCGGGAAAATGAACTTGGCCATATAGGGCAGGCCTTGCGTTCGGCCGGTTTCATGATGGCGCTCCAGAATGAGCCCATAGGGATTGGCCTCTCTCGGGCAGGCAAAGTCGCAGATATTGCAGGTGACACAACGCTGGAGCACCAGAGAGGCGTCGGTATCCCCATGAATAAGCGATGTTATCTCCTGTTTGGCCTCATCTTCCGGCAGCTCAAGCACCGGGCAGCGCTCAAAGCAGATACCGCAGCGATCACACACATCTTCCTTGAAGAAACGGAAATCGGATTTCAGGCCCATCGTAAGAAACCTCCTTCATTGTTATGTATTATCAACACTAAAAAAAAAGCGGTTCACCACCGGTAAATGCAGCTTACGAGCCGCAAGGAGCGGACATGCCCGCCTTTTACGAAGCTCAAGCAAGAAATCAGGCAGGGCTGCGGTATGCCCACGCGTTTATTGTAACATGGGTTTCAACAACTATCCAAGCCAAACCGATCCGCGGTTTCGGAGACATCATGCGCTCTGTTCTCACCATGTCGTTGCCGAAACGAAACGTGGGGCATGGGAGCCTCCGCCGACGTTCAGGATGACATATAACGAGGTGCAATGAGGGTCATTCTAAACCAGTGAAGAATCTCATAGTGTTTTCTGTGGGTTCATTGATTGGGGCGGTATTTAATCAAGATCCCCGCCGGCGGCATATTGAAATCACACAAACATCTCCGGTTCTGTTCTTTTCTTGAACGTGGCACTCAACCATTGCGCGATTTCCTTTATCAGCGGCTCTTCCATAACACGCGCCCCGAGGGGACAGATCTTCACGCAAGCGCAACAGTTGATGCATTGCTTTTTGTCGGTCAGCACGGTCATATCCACCGTGATGGCACCGGTGGGACATACCGCGGCGCATGCGCCGCACAGATTGCAGAGATCCTCCCGTATGGTGGGCGACATTTCCGGCCATGCGCCGTGATCTTTATAGGGGAAATCTCCCGGCAACGGTAATGGGGCGTCTGCATCCAGACTTTGCATCCGCGCCAATTTTTCCCTGATCATGGCGCCGAAATCTCTGGCCTGAATCAGGTCCAGGGCATCCGGACGACCCACCGCGATAGGGGTTGTCGTGGTCGAATAGGAATGCTCGCCGATAAACGCGCCGGCGGCAACAGGAATGAAGCCCACCTCTCGGACGAGCGCGGAAAGCTCCAAAAGGGCGTCTTCATAGGCCCGGTTGCCGTAGACGACCACGATCGCGGCCGGGATCTTATCGGCCTTGAGCCGTTTCAACCTCTGGGCCGCGGTGACGGGAACCCGTCCGCCGTATACCGGTACGCCGATGATGGTGAAACCATCGGGCTTGATCATGAAATTCCGGGTTTCTGTGGCGGCCGGGAGGGTCAAGTCGATCTCATTGACCATGGTCCCCTGGGAACCCTCGATGATCGCCTTGAGGATCTTTCTGGTGGTGCCGGTGGGTGAAAAAAAGATCAGGGTGGCTGTATCGGTATTCATCGGGAATCTCCTTTCTGATGATGTCATGACCGGTATGGATGGAAAAGTCGCTTCCATTGATGCTTTCATAACAGGTGTGCGGCAACATGACAAGTTGGTTAAAGACAACCGGGAACGATCGTAACCATCCCGCGCCAGATGCCGCAGTTAGTATAACATAACGGGTTGGAGGTTTTCTCCAACCCGCTCTGTTTTAGATGGCGTCCCCAAGGGGATTCGAACCCCTGTCGCCGCCGTGAAAGGGCGGTGTCCTGGGCCGGGCTAGACGATGGGGACACGTCCTTTAGAGCCAAGTGAGCCAGGAGGGGCTCGAACCCTCGACCACCGGATTAAAAGTCCGATGCTCTACCGACTGAGCTACTGGCTCGATGCCAAAACCCTATGTCATGGTTGATGGAAAAAGACAAGACTAAAAAGCATTTCGCGGATTACGGGCTTTGCTCGCTGTCATACCTGTGCTATACGCTGTAGGCGTATGTGGTGGATAATCATTTTGATCCCTCTGGCGGCCTACCTGGGTGTAGCCATCCTGCCTACCCTCAACCTGTTCACCCTAAGCCTGATCGGAATAACGCTGGTCATCTTTCTGATGGTCGAGTACCGGCAGGTGCGGCGGGACCAGGCCAGGTCCAGGATTCCGATCATGGCCATGGCCGTGATCATGATAAGCTTTCTCTCCGGGGTACTGCTGAGTCTGATGAAATAAAAAAAGAGAGGGGCCGTGGACGGCCCCTCTCTTTAAGGAACAGCTTTACGTCTTCTGCGGTGAAGGCTAGTCGGGCTGATCATCCTGGAAGTAGAAATCGTAGACCTTGCTGACCTTGATGCCCTGAATCGAGAAGTAGAACTCATCGCCCTTCTCGACGCCTTTGATCTCGGCCAGACCCGATTCCTGGGCCTGGAATATCTTGGTGGTCCTAAAGTCGAAGATGGGTATTACGGTGGTTGTGTAGGTCCAAATCGTACCGTCTTCCGCGATGGTGGAGATGATATATTCACCCCGCTTCATCCATTTCTTCAGCCCCTGGAACTCAATTTTCGGTCTCTCTTTATACATCATGGCTCAGCCCCTTTTTAACCCCTGTTTGGTGTTGCCTCCTACTAATACCTATCGGTTCTTTTCAAGGAAGGATTAATAGAAGAAGAAAGTAAAAAGATAGGGCAGTAAAAGGTTTTTTGTCGCGAGCACTTCTTCGTGTCCTTCGTGGTGAGGAAAAAAGAAAGGCGGCTAAACCACGAAGAACATGAAGGGCCAGTCTTGCAAATGCCGGCAGGTGGGTTTGTCTTAACCTTTATTACCGGCTGTCCTTGTAGAGCTTGAAGTCCATGCTGTCGACCAGGGCCATCCAGGAGGCCTCCAGGATATTGCTGGACACACCCACGGTGTTCCAGTGATCGGTCTTGTCGCCGGATTCGATCAAGACACGCACCACGGACTCGGTGCCCTGTTTGGAAGAGACCACCTTGACCTTGTAGTCCAGGAGCGTGACGTCGCTGATCCGGCGGTAGAACTTGACCAGGGCCTTGCGCAGCGCGTTGTCCAGGGCATTGACCGGGCCGTTGCCCATGGAGGCCGTGTGCTCCACATTGCCGTCCACCTCGATCATAATGGTGGCCTCGGAGACCGGGTCGGTGTCCTCGCTACGCTTTTCGGTGATGACGCGGAAGCCGTGCAGCTTGAAGTAGCGCCGGTGCTCGCCCATGGCCTTTTTCATGAGCAGCTCCAGCGAGGCGTCCGCGCCCTCGAACTGGAAGCCCAGGTTTTCCAGGTCCTTGATGATCTTGACGACCTCCTGCGCCGCGGTCTTGTCCTTGGACAGGTCCAGGTTGAACTCGCGCGCCTTGTAGAGGATATTGCTGCGGCCCGACTGCTCGGATACCAGCACCCTACGCTGATTGCCCACCAGAAGGGGTTCGATATGCTCATAGCTGGACGGGGCGTTCATCACGGCGCTCACGTGGACCCCGCCCTTGTGGGCGAAGGCCGACTGGCCCACATAGGGCTGGTGGCGGTTATGCGACAGGTTGGCGACCTCTTCCAGGTGGCGCGAAACCTCGGTCAGTTGCTTGAGCTTGCCCTCGGGCAGCGTCTCCAGGCCCATCTTGAGGCTCAGGCCCGGGATGAGTGAGCACAGGTTGGCGTTGCCGCAGCGTTCGCCGATGCCGTTGATGGTGCCCTGCACCTGGTCCACGCCGGCCGATACGGCGCACAGGCTGTTGGCCACGGCCAGGTCGCCGTCATTGTGGCAGTGGATGCCCAGCGACGTTCCCTGGCCCAGCTCGCGGCGGATGGCCTTCACGCAGTCGGAGACAAAAAACGGCAGGCTGCCGCCGTTGGTGTCGCACAGCACCAGGCGGTCGGCCCCGGCCTTGGCCGCGGCCTTCAGTGCCGCCAGGGCATAGGCGCGGTCGGTCTTGAAGCCATCGAAGAAGTGCTCGGCGTCGAAGAACACCAGGGGCGAGAAGCCCTTGAGATAGGCGATCGTGTCGCCGATCATGCGCAGGTTCTCCTCCAGGGTGCAGCCCAGGCCGCCGGGGCCTGTCACATGTGCATCCCAGGTCTTGCCGAATATGGTGATGCCGCCTGCCTGCGCGTCGATCAGGTTTTTGATGTGCGCGTCGTTTTCGGGGGAGGCCCCGGGTTTGACCGTGCTGCCAAAGGCCATGACGCGCGCATGGCTGAAGGTGAGCTTCTTAAGTGTCTTGAACAGACGGTCGTCCTTGGGGTTGGCGCCGGGCCAGCCGGCCTCGATGTAATCGATGCCCAGCTGATCGAGCTTGAGCGCTATGGCGGCCTTGTCCTCCAGTGAGAAGGCCACGTCCTCGGACTGGGCGCCGTCCCTGAGCGTGGTGTCGTAGATCTCGATTCTACGCAAGGTCTTCACCCGGCTTGTCTTTCTCGAATTCTTCATGTAATACGCGCACGCCGAGCTCGATGTACTTCTCGTCTATGATGCAGGAGACCTTGATCTCGGAGGTGGAGATCATCATGATGTTGATGCCGACCGCGGAAAGCGCCTTGAACATGCGGACCGCCACACCGGCGTGCGAACGCATGCCCACACCCACGATGGACAGCTTGGCGATCGACGTGTCGCCAATGATGTCCTTGGCACTCAGCTTGGCCGCCGCGGTCTTGACGAGCTCCATGGCCTGGGAGAAGTCGTTCTTGGTGACGGTGAAGCTCAAGTCCGCGCTCTTGCCGTCCACCGAGACATTCTGAATGATCATGTCCACGTTGATGTTCTTCTCTCCCAGCGGGGTGAAGATCTCGGCCGCCACGCCGGGTTTGTCCGGAACGGCCAGGAGGGTGATCTTGGCCTCGTTCTTTTCATAGGTAATGCCGGAAACGATCTCACGCTCCATATCATCATCCTCCCTGGCGACTAACGTGCCGCCCTCGTCGGTGAAGGTGCTCTTGACCACCACCGGCACGTCATATTTTTTGGCAAACTCCACCGAGCGTGTCTGCAGCACCTTGGCGCCAAGAGAGGCCATCTCGAGCATCTCGTCATAAGAAATTTTGTTAAGCCGGCGGGCCTTGTCGCAGATGTTGGGATCACAGGTGTAGACCCCGTCCACGTCGGTATAGATCTCGCAGCGCTCGGCCTTCAAGACCGCGGCCAAGGCCACGGCCGAGGTGTCGGACCCGCCGCGGCCCAGCGTGGTGATGTCGTTCTCGTCGGTGATGCCCTGGAAGCCCGCCACCACCGCGACCTCGCGCGCCCGGAAGACCTTGCGGATGCTTTTGGCATCGATCTCGAGGATGCGCGCTTTGGTAAAGGCGTCATCGGTCCGGATGGGGATTTGATGCGCCAGGAGCGAACGGGCGGGGATGCCCAGCTGTTTCAGCGCCATGGCCAGGAGCGCCACGCTGACCTGTTCGCCCGTGGCCACCATGACGTCGAGTTCGCGCGGGTCAGGGGTAGGGGTGAGCTCCCTGGCCAGGTTTATGAGCTTGTCCGTGTGGCCGGACATGGCCGAAACCACCACGGCAACGTCATGGCCCTGGCGGTAACAGTCACTGATCCTGCCGGCCACATGCCGGATGCGGTCTATGTCGCCTACCGAAGTGCCGCCGTATTTCTGCACGATGATGGCCATGTTTTCCCTTCTTACGCGCCCTTGTCCACTTCTTATGCGGACGGTGCTTTATTCCTGGAACCAGGGGGCGTCCACCGTAATGCGGCGGGAGGTTTCATCCAGGTATTCGATCTTCACCTGCATGCAGGCGCCCTTGAAATATTCGCGCGCCACGTCCCCCCATTCCACCACCACGACATGCCCCTGATCCATGTAATCTTCCAGTCCCAGGCCCCATACCTCTTGTGAATCTAGCCTATAGAGATCTACATGTACGATGTCAAGCCTGGCCTTGTAGATGTTGACCAAGGTGAAGCTGGGACTTACCACCGGATCGAGCGATTCCAACCCGGCGGCGATGCCCTTGGTGAAGACGGTCTTGCCCGCGCCCAGGTCACCGCTTAGGAGGATGATCTCGCCGCCCTTGAGCCTGCGGCCGATGCGTTCTCCCAGCGCGCGCGTCTCCTGCACCGTTGCGGTCGTGTAGGTGTTCACGCACGTTCCTTCAGGATAAGCGGGATCTCCTCCAGGAGGTCGGAGGCGATCTGCCCCCGGGCCTTTCTATGCCCCACGCGGTCGGAGGCCAGGCCGTGCAGGTAGGCTCCTATGCAGGCGGCCGTGAACGGCGGCAGACCCTGGGCCAGGAAGGTGCCGACGATGCCGGAAAGGATATCGCCCATGCCGCCCGAGGCCATGCTGTTCGAACCGGTAGGGTTGATGGCCACGCTGCCGTCCGGAGCAGCGATCACAGTGCGGTGACCCTTGAGGATGACCGTGGCGCCCAAGCTTTCGGCGCACCTGCGGGCGGCGCCGATGCGGTCGCGCTCGATATCCGCCACCGGCAGGCCCAAAAGCCGGGACATCTCGCCCGGGTGTGGGGTCATGACGGACGCCACCGACAGGCAGATGTTCGACTGGGCAATGATGTTCAGGGCATCGGCGTCCAAGACCATGGGGCAGGTGCATCCGCAGGCCATGCCCAGGACGAACTCGGCCGTCTCTTTGGCCTGTCCGATGCCCGGGCCCATGATCACGGCGTCCGAGGCTTCGCTCAAGCGCAAGGCCTCATCCAGCATGGTCGACGTGAAGACCTGCGCACCTTTTTTGCCGAGAGGATAGGTCATGACCTCGGTGAGCTTGACCTCCAGGATGGGATTGAGCTCCCAAGGGGCGGCCAGGGTCACCAAGCCGGCGCCCGTGCGCAACGCGGCCTGGCTTGCCAGGCAGGCCGCGCCGGTAAGGCCCGGCGAGCCGGCGAACAGGGCCACGCGGCCGAAGTCGCCCTTGTGCGCCTCGGGCGGACGCACCGGAATGTTTTCCAGCTCGGAAGCTTCCAGCAGGATGATGTTCCAGTTGTCCTGCTCCACGGCCTTGGGGATGGAGATATCGGCCACCACGAGCTTGCCCACGTAGGGCATGCCGGAGGCCAGGACGCAGCCCACCTTGGGGTAGCCGAAGGTGACGGTCAGCGTGGCCCGAACAGCCAGGCCCAGAGGAAAGCCGCTGTCCGCGTCCAGGCCCGACGGGATATCCACCGCGACCACCGGCATGGGAGAATCGTTCAGGCATTCGATGACCTGCGAGTACAAGCCCTTGACCTGCTTGGACAAGCCGGTGCCTAAGAGCGCGTCCACGCAGACATACGCCCGGCGCGAGGCCAGCTCTTGCTTGAGGGACTCCAGATCGCTTTGGTCCAGGACCACGGCGATGGGCACACCCATGTTGATGAGTACGTCCAGATTGATGCGCGCGCTATCGGTGACCTCCGAGGTACGGCCCATGAGATAGACGCTGACGTCATAGCCCGCGTTCCACAGGTGCCGGGCGATGACGAAACCGTCCCCGCCGTTGTTGCCCTTGCCGGCGATGACGATGATGCGCTCCACGCCCTCGCGTTTGAAGCGCATGCGAATCTCCTCGGCCACGGCCCGGCCGGCGTTTTCCATGAGCACCAGGGCGGGGATCCCCAGCTCGATGGCGGCCTGGTCGGCCTGCCTCATCTCTTGTGCATGCAAACATTTCATGGCAATACCTCCACAATAACCATGGCCACGGCATGCGAGCGTTCGTGCGACAGGCTGACGTGCACGCCGCGTATGCCCATGTTGTCCGCCAGCTTAAGCGCCACGCCGGACAGCCGTATCCGCGGCGGTTGTTCACCGGTTACCTGGATGTCTAAGAAACGGATGCCGCTGGTCATCCCGGTGCCCAGTGCCTTGACAAAGGCCTCCTTGGCCGCGAAGCGCGCGGCCAGAGAGGCGGACGGGTCCGTGCGCACGGTGCAATGGCGGATCTCTTCCGGGCCAAAGGCGCGTTTTAAGAAACGCTCGCCGTAGCGCTCAAAGAGGGTACGGATACGCGCGATCTCCACGATGTCGACACCGATGCCGGCGATCATGGGCTCTCCTGAATGGCGCCCAGCATGGCGCGCACGCGCGCGGCGCGCTTCACGTCATGCACCCGGATGATATCCACGCCTTCGAGCACGGCCCAGGCGGATACGGCGTCAGTGCCTTCCTCACGCTCGTCTACGGCCGTGTCCAGGGTCTGGCCGATAAAGGCCTTGCGCGAATGGCCGAGCATGAGAGCCACGCCCAGCGAGCGGAATTCACCGATATGCTTGATGAGCGACAGGTTGCCTGAGCGGTCCTTGCCGAAGCCGATGCCGGGGTCAATCACGATGCTTTCCCGCGCGATACCGTTCTCCAGGCAGGCCTTGATGCGTTCTTCCAGGAAATCGTAGATCTCGGGCACGATAGCGGCATAGGCGGTGTGGACCTGCATGGTCGCGGGCGTGCCCCGCATGTGCATGAGCGCCACGCCAAAGCCGCTCCTTGCCGCCAGGGCCATCATTTGCGGATCGGACAAGGCCGAGACGTCATTGATCAGGCAGGCCCCCTTATCGAGCGCCCGGCGGGCCACGGGGAATTTACGGGTATCGATGCTGATGGGCACGGAGCTTTGGCCCGCGAGCCGCTCGATGACCGGGATGACCCGTTCGATCTCGACCTCCCAGGTCACCTCGGCGGCGCCGGGACGCGTGGACTCGCCCCCGATGTCGATGATTTGTGCGCCCGCATCGATCATGGCCAGGGCGTGTTCCACGGCCGCCTCCGGGTCAAGGTGCGTCCCGCCGTCCGAGAAGGAATCAGGGGTGACGTTCAGAATCCCCATGATGACCGGCGTCTTTTCCCAGCGCGCCAGGCGTTCTCCCAGCTTGAGCTCCAGTCCCGTGCTTTGGCCGAAGACCTGGGCGCAGATCATCTCGACCACCTCGCGCATGCCGGGCTGGGCATGGAGCTTTTCCACCAGCTTGCGGTAATGGCGCAGATCGCCCATGAGCACGCAGTCGGAGTAGTCCACGCTGCCGGCGATCACACCGCGATGCACCGCCACGTCGCCGCCGAACGAGAGCATGGTCTGCTTGAGGATGTTGGCGATGTAGATCTTGACGCCCTCCAGCAAGAGCACCCGGTGAGTGAGTTTGGGCTCAAGGTACGGCAGCGACGCCGGATCGATCCCGCAGGCCAGGAGACAGCCGGCATCCGGACGGGAAAGCAGCCGCGCCCTAGGCCACAGCCTCCGCGAGGATGGCGTCGATTTCGCTGCCATCGATGACCTCCTTCTCCAACAGCCGCTGGGCGATGGTGTGCAGGGTGCCGATATGTTTCTCGATCAAAACCTTGGCGTTCTGATAGCATTCAAGCACGATATGCTTGACCTCCTGGTCGATCTTCTGCGCGGTCTCCTCGCTGTAATCGACCCGTTTGGCGATCTCGCGCCCCAGGAACATCTCCTGCTCGATCTTGCCGAAGCTTAAAGGGCCCAGTGAGCTCATGCCCCATTCCGTGACCATATGGCGGGCCATGTCGGTGGCGCGCTCGATATCGTTGCCGGCGCCGGTGGTCAGGTGCCCGAGCACCAACTCCTCGGCCACGCGGCCGCCCATGAAGACCGTGATCGTATCCAGCAGATACTCTTTCTTGTAGGTGTGGCGGTCGTCGATCGGCAGCTGCATGGTCATGCCCAGGGCCCGGCCGCGCGGGATGATGCTGACCTTGTAGACCGGGTCGGCGTCCGGCAGCAGCTTGGCCAGCAGGGCGTGTCCGGATTCATGGTAGGCGGTGTTGCGCTTTTCCTCTTCCGAGATGACCAGGCTCTTGCGCTCCACGCCCATGAGGACCTTGTCCTTGGCCATTTCCAGGTCGGACATATCGACCTTGGTCTTTTTATACCGCGCCGCCAGGAGCGCGGCCTCGTTGACCAGGTTGGACAGGTCGGCGCCCGAGAAGCCGGGGGTGGCCTTGGCCAGAGTGGTGAGGTCGACATTTTCGGACATGGGGATCTTGCGGGTATGGACCTTGAGGATGCCTTCGCGTCCTTTCACGTCCGGACTGGCCACCACGACCTGGCGGTCGAAACGACCGGGCCTGAGGAGAGCCGGGTCAAGCACGTCCGGGCGGTTGGTGGCCGCCATGAGGATGACGCCTTCATTGGATTCGAAACCGTCCATCTCCACCAGGAGCTGGTTTAGAGTTTGCTCGCGTTCGTCGTGCCCGCCGCCTAAGCCGGCGCCGCGGTGACGGCCCACGGCATCGATCTCGTCGATGAAGATGATACAGGGAGCGTGCTGCTTGCCCTGGGCAAACAGGTCGCGCACGCGCGAGGCGCCCACGCCTACGAACATTTCCACGAAGTCCGAGCCCGACATACTGAAGAACGGCACGCCGGCCTCGCCGGCCACGGCCTTGGCCAGGAGCGTTTTACCGGTGCCCGGGGGCCCGAGCAAAAGCACGCCCTTGGGGATGCGGCCGCCTAAGGTGGTGAAACGCTTGGGGTCCTTGAGGAAGTCGATGATCTCCTCCAGTTCCTGCTTGGCCTCGTCTACGCCGGCTACGTCCGCGAAGGTCACCTTGATGCGGTCCTGCGTCATGAGGCGGGCCTTGCTGCGGCCGAAGCTCATGGCCTTGCTGCCGCCGGTCTGCATCTGGCGCATGAAGAGGATCCACACCCCGATCAGTAAGAGCATGGGTATCCAGGAGATCAACACCGACATGTACCAGGGGTCATTGGTCTTGGCCTCGGCCGAAACCTTGACGTTCTTGCCCATCAGCCGCTGAACCAGCTGCGGATCTTCCGGGGCAAAAGTTCTGAAGGCCGTGTCCTTGGAGTTCTTGATGTAAAGGCCCTCGATATTCTGTCCCTGGATCTTGACCTCCTTGATCTGGCCCGCGTCCAGGACCTGGATGAAATCGCTGTAGGCAAATTCGTCGATCTTGGGCTTGGGCTGATTGAAGAGGTGGTACAGCATGAACATGATGAGAATGATCACCACCCATAAGGCGGCGGTCTTCAAGAAATTGTTGGCCGTGACTTTATTTTGCATCGAGTGATACTCCCGCTCCGGCATTGAGGTCGGACAGGGCCATGGCGGCCAATGTCCGATAGGGAGATGGTTCGGGTTGGAACAGGTCCTGCGATGACCCGGTGGGCGCCGTCTGCTTGAGCAGATCGCCCAGGAGTGCTACCGCTTCCTTCTTTTTCTCCAGGGTTTTGAGGACCATGGCTTTATAGTACATGGCCTCCTGCTTGATGATCCCCTGGCCACCGGCGATGCAGGTATCCAGTGAGGGCAGGGCCTTGGCGTACTCCTTGCGGTCCATATAGGCACGGGCCATGATCAGCATGGACTGGTAGAACAGGATATCCTTGGAACCCCAGGTGTCAATGAACTCGCCGGCGTTTCTGATCGCTTCGGCCGTGTCGCCCTTGGCATAGGCTAGACCAGCCAGACGGAGTTTGGCAAGCTTGCCGGCCTTGGTGTCGGTATACGTACCGGCGATTTCACTCACGCTTTTCTGATCGGAGCCGGCCTTGATATAGGCGCTCATGGCCGTTTGTTCGCGGTAAGTCTTCCAGAAATACAGGCCGAACCCGCTTGCCAAAATGAGTATGATAATGGTAAGTCCGGCCGCAAAACGCCGGGGATTCTCGCGGATCCATTTCATGATTGAACTGGTGGTCGAGATGAATTCATCCGGTTCTTTCAACAAATCCTTGCGTGTCACATTCGCCATGCGTCTTCATCCTCCTCGCTTGCTATCATATAGTAATGAAGGCCTGCTCCTGTCAATGTGGATTATCCATCATCCTTATGCGTCTGGTAGGGTGTGGCCGTCGGTGGCGGCCTGAAGCGCGATTAAAAAAGAACACGCCCCGGCACAAGGTGCCGGGGCGTATTGGCTCAATCCTAAAAGCGGGTCTTAGAGGCTGGAGGCCCGTACGACCTGCGGGCTGATAAAGATGAGCAGCTCCTGCTTGCGGTCTACCTTGGTCTCGCCCTTGAACAGCCAGCCGATGATCGGTAGTTTACCCAGGAAAGGCACGCGCTGCACCGTATTGTCGACCTCGTTCTCGAGCACGCCGCCCAGGACGCTGGTTTCGCCTTCCTTGACCAGGACCTCGGTCTGCACCTCGCGCGAAATGATGGCCGGGTCGCCCAGGGCGTTTTTGATGGACTGATTCAGGGCATTGCGCTTGACCGAGATCTCCATGTTGATTGTCCCGTCAAAGGAAATGCGCGGGGTGACCTCCATGATCAGATCGATGTCCTTGAGCTCGGTGGAGACATTGCCGTCCGCGTCCCGCACCAGGTACGGGTATTTCAGGCCCTGGCGAATGACGGCCTTCTTGTTGTCCAGGGTGATGACCTTGGGACGCGAGATGACATTGATGTCGCCCTCGGTCTCACCGATATCCAGCTTGAGGTCGAGGTCCAGCATGGAACCGGCCAGACGGCCGAGGGTGATCCCGATGCCGGACAGCTGGCTCTGCGGGAAGTTGACCGCCATGGTGGGGGAGGGCACGACCGACGTGCTCCAGCCCGGCTCGGTGCTTGAAGCCGTACCCGCCACCGTGGTGCCGAAGAGGTTGCGCGCGGCGGTGGTGCTCCCGGAAGCAGCTCCGGTGAGGCCGAAGTGAGAAGAGTTGGACTGGTTGCGGTAGGCGCCGCCCCAGGCCACGCCCAGGCCGCGCTCGAAGTTGGTGTCGGCCTGCACAATCCTGGCCGAGATCAGGACCTGCTGGGTGGGACGGTCAAGACGCTTGATCATGGCGTAAAACTCGTCCACGTTGCGCTTGATGTCCTTGACGAACAGGGTATTGGTGCGCTCATCGCCGATGACGCTGGCGCGGTCGGACAAGATGCCGAAACCTTTATCCTTATCCTTGCCTCCCTGCTTTTCCAAGTTTTCCATGATGGACTTGGTCGAGGCGAAGTTCAAGGGGATAACCGAGGTGACCAGCGGTTCCAACTGCTCCGTGGTCTTCTGCGATTCGACCATGCGTTTCTTGGCGTCCTCGATCTTACCCGCGGGTGCGATGCGCACGACATTGCCCAGGTCCATCTTGCCGAGGTCCTTGCTCTCCAGGATCACATCCAGGGCCTGATCCCAGGGCACATCCTTGAGCCGGATGGTGATGGTGCCCTTGACCTCGTCCGAAGTAACGATGTTGAGACCGCTCACATCGGCGATGATGCGCAGCACATTATGGATGTCGGCGTTCTGGAAGTCGAGCGTGATGGGCTGGCCATGATATTTCGGCAGGTAGGAGCCGACAAGTGTAGGGGTTGTTTCCGGGGCCTGGCGTGAGAAGGGCTCCTTGCCGGATTTGACGTCGGCGGCTACTGACTTGGCCCCTGAATCGACCTTGACCACCTTTACGGCGGCGGCCTTTAAGTCGGCCGGTATATCGAAGTCCAGGAGCAGCTGGTTCTTGTCTTGTGAAATGAAATAAGGCGCCATCTGTTTCATGGCGATCTCAAAGATTACATTCTTGCCGTCCTGCTTGGGGATGAACTGGTCTACGGCGGTCACGAACTCCTTGGTCACAAAGGGACGCGCCAGGCTGTTCGGCAGGGTGGCGTTGTCGATCTTCAGGATGACCATGCCGCCCTTGCGCATCACGTCATAGGTGGCCTTGTCATCCAGACCGATCTGGATCCTCGATTTCTTGTCGATATTCATGAAGTCCACGCTCTTGACCGTCAGCGCCGCGGCGTAAGCAGGTAGGACAAGTATGCCGATCAACAGGATAAAGATCATTCTCTTATTCATATCTACCTCTCCCCCTCTTCTTTCCTCAGTGACAATACTATTTCGCGGGTGTTGACGCGCCCCATGTAGTCCTTGAAGTGCTGTTTTATCGTAACCCCGCCAGCCTGGATATCGGTCACGATGCCCGAGTTTTCACCGATCAGGGTCCCCACCTTGATGATATAGCCCATATTGGCGGTATCCTGGATCAGGGCTTTGGGCTCCTTGCCCATGATGACGCCCACCAGTTCAATCTGGGACAGCATCAGGCGCTGTAGAGGATCAACGCCCTTGCCGCCAAGGTCTTCCGGCTTGGCGATCATATACTGCTGGAAAGGATCACGCGTGCCTGTCACCGTGTATTCTGGCTTGGGCTTCTCCTCGGTGACCAGCACGGGTTTGATCTGTTGAATCGCTTTGGCCGGCGCTTTCGCGACAGGAGAGGTTCCGGCCGCTTTATCCTCGGTTTTGGAAGGGCACCCCGCCAATCCGAGAACGCATACCAGTAAGACAATGATCGCTGTCATCCTGTTCATTGCGTCGTCACCCCTTCGATAAACTTGTATGTGGTCGCCATGCAGGTCGTGGTGACCGAGGTCCGTCCGTCCGATTCCCTCTTGGGGCCGGACATGGAGATCTCCGACATGTTGACGATGCGCGGCATCTTGGAAACCCGGTCGAAGAAGGTGACCACATCGCGATAGGTCCCCTGGACTTTAATATCGACCGGGATTTCGGCATAAAAATTCTTGGGTACCTCGGGCCTGGGCTTGAACAGGATGAAGTTCAATCCGGAGGATTTTCCCAGGGACGATATGGTCTCCAGGAGCGAGGGGATCTCGCTCTTGTCGGGCAGCTGCTTGAGAGCCAGGACCAGTTCATGCCTAGTCTGCTCCAACTCGGCCTCATACTTGGGGCGTTCGGCCACGATCGCCTGCTTGGCGGAGAGCTCCTGCTTGAGCGTCGTAAGCTCCGGTTCGAGGGTCTTCACCTCGGTCATGACCGGCCGGTAGAGAAACTGCCAGTAGACGGCCACGATGATACCCAGGATCAAAGCCAGTACGACGACCTTTACGATCGCTTTCTGCCTCATGAGTATTTCGATCACATTCATATGCCACCTCAAGCCGGTAACTTTACTTTACATTGGATGACAAACTTGACGTTGGCGCCTTCCTGTTCGGTCAGGATGAGCTCCACATCGCCGAACTGCTGCGATCCCTGGAGTTTTTTCATGAATTCGGCGATGACGGTGTTGTCCACGGCCAGACCATCTAGGACCAGTTTGCCGCCGGTATTGCTCAAGGACCTGATCCAGACCTTTTCCGGCATCAGCGTGCTCAACTCGTCCAGCATCTGCACCGGACCGGACTTCTTGGCGTTGAGATCCTTGATAATATCCAATTTGCGTTCCAGCTCTTGTTTGCGTTTTTTGAAGACCTCGATCTCGCCCGCCTGGACGGTCAGCTTCTGGATCTCGATGCGGGTATCGGTGATTTCCTGCTGCAGATTGTCACGGCGGATCTTCAGGGTTTCATGGAAGGCCCCCAGCACGACAACCAGAGCGATGATGCTGATGCCCAGGACGGCCAGCTGGGATATCAAAGCCTTGCGCCGTAGTTCAGCCTTTATGGGAAGCAGATTGATGGTTACCATTTGTAATCCGCCCTCCTTAGTGCAAGGCCTACCGCAACCGCCATCTGGGGGGCGATATAGGCCATATATGCTGGATCGAACATTTTTTCGTTCCAGGAGATCGTATTGAAAGGATTGACGAGCTCCACGGGGATCTCCATCTGCTTCTTCATCAGCGTGATCAACCCCGGGGTGCGCGCCGCGCCTCCGCTCATGTAGATGCGTTCGATATTTTCATTGACCATGGTGGAAAGGAAGAAGTCGATCGTGCGGCGGATTTCCTGCACAAAGGTTTCACAGGCCATCTTAAAGATATAGTTGATGCGCTCCAGATCGATGCCCTCGATATTGGCCCCGTGCTTGATATTTTCGCCCCTCTCGAAGCTCACGCCGAATTCCCGCTGGATGCGTTCCGTCAACTGGCGGCCGCCCATGGAAATGTCGCGCGCGAAGACGCTCATCCCGTCCTTTAAGACATTGATGTTGATCATGGAGGCGCCCACGTCCACCAGGGCGACGATGGATTCCGGGGCGTCGGGATAATTAACCTGGTACATGGTCTCCAGAGCGAAGACATCCACATCTACCACGGTCGGCTTGAGGCCGGCATTACGGATGGCGGAGGCGTAATCGTCGACCATTTCTTTCTTGGAGGCCACGAAGAGCACGTCCATCATGTCCGAGCGCTCGAGACTTTCACCCAGGATGTAGAAATCCAGGTACACGTCGTTGATGTCGAAGGGGATGTACTGCTCGGCCTCCACCATCAGGGTCTGTTCGAGCTCGGCGTGGGTCATGATCGGCAGTTCGGCCTTCTTGACGATGACCGAGTGGCCCGAAACAGCCGTGGCCGCTCCCCGCACGCGCACCTTTAAATCGTCGCGCAGATTCTTGATGGTCTCAACCACCGTCTCGGAATCCATGATATCCTTATCGACGATGCATTCCGCGGGCACCATACCCAGACCAAGGGACTTGAGCTCATACTTGCCCCTGGTCTTTTCCAGGTCCACCATCTTGATTGAGTGCGACCCGATATCCAGGCCTAACAAGGTCTTTTTTTCAAATAGCATCTCCTCACCCCGTAATCAGATCTTTTTCTTTTTGATTACTACGATGATATCCCCAGGTCGTACCAGATTCATTTCCTTGGTGATAACGTGTTCGATGTAGGGCAAGTTCTCTCTGAGGAGACGTGCCTCCTGGGCCAGAACTTCGTTTTCCTGACGCAGGACGGTGTTTTCCGTGTTCAAGGTTGTAAGCTCCTGTTTGAGATGGTAGGCCTTGATGAGCCCCTTTTCGCCCGGAATGCTCATGAGCGACGTCAAAACCGCCACCATGATCAGCCCATACATAATGAGACGTGATATCTGCATACTTTTCCGTCTTATATACCCATAATACATTCGAATCATTAAAAATCAATCCCAGCACACACATAGGAGGAGTATCGGGTTCAATGAAAAATATCTTTACATTATTTTTTCTTTCGTCAAGCAAAATCGAGCATCTCAAGCAATCCCGTCCCGGACTGTTCGCGGCAATGATCGATCGGAGGGGTAGGGGGAGTCGCAGCCGCACAGTCTTCAAGGAAATCAAGCGCCGAAGCGATGATGCAAGCCTGCCGCCACGCCCATCAGAAAGCCGCCGATATGCGCGAACCAGGCAATGGAGGTAGGGGTGCCCAGGGTCAGGTAACCATTGGCCCCTTGTAGGGCAAACCAGCCGATCATGAAGATGATGGCCGGCACCTCCACGATCTTGATGAGAAAGATGATCGGTATGAGCGTGACGATCTTGGCCCGCGGAAATAAGACCAGGTAAGCGCCCATCACGGCCGCGATGGCGCCCGAGGCGCCGACCACGATGACCTCGGAATGCGGGTGGACGATGGCATGGGCATAAAAGGCCACCAAGACGGCCGCGGCATAAAAGACGACAAAACGCATCCAGCCCAGCTCTTTCTCGACCGCCGGGGCGAAGACCGAGAGAAAGAGCATGTTGCCGCACAGATGAATGTACCCGCCGTGCATAAAGCCCGAGACAAAGATGGAGCGGTGGATCGCAAGCAAGCTGCCGGTGCCGGCCGTTAGGTAAACGTAGATATCGTGCGGACTCACCCCGTAGAGATTAAAGATGCGCGTGCCGGAACGGACCTCCTCCACGAACATGGCCAGATTGACCAGCACTATGAGCACGGTAATGAGCGGCCATCCGCGCTTGGAGGTCGAGGCGTCCTTGATGGGGATCATTGCACAGGCTCAATAGCATGAAAATATTTTGTCCTTCCAGAGAAAACCGGCATATGCATGAGGAGTATGTGGACATACCCCCTCGTTTTCGCTATAAGTCCGGTCATGAAGAACATAGGGCTCATCCTCATGGCCGGCGGGATCATACTGATCGTCGTCGGCCTCACCCTGAACCTCGGGATCATACCCTGGGGCAGGCTTCCGGGCGATATCCGCATTGCCAGGCCGGGGATGCATATCTATTTTCCATTGGCGACCTGCTTGTTCATATCGCTGGCAGCCAGCCTCGTCGTCTTCATCCTGCGCTTTTTCCGGTGAGCACCCATGCTGCCGGTTGACACCTTCATCGGTTGGTTCATGCGCCTTAAGTCAAGGGAGTATCTGACCTTCAAGGATATGGGCCGTATAGACCCGGCACCGGCGCCGGAAAAACCCATCCATCTCTACCTGCACGTGCCGTTCTGCGCCCGGCTCTGTCCGTACTGTTCCTTCCATCGCGTGCGCTTTGAAGAGAGCCTGGCCCGCGCCTATTTCACGGCCCTGCGGCAGGAGATCAGGATCTACCACCGCCTGGGGTACCGTTTCTCGGATGTGTATGTGGGCGGCGGGACCCCGACCATTATGATGGATGAGCTCCTGGATACTATTGCGCTCCTTAAACAGCTTTCAGACCCGGGCAATATCTCGGTGGAGACTAATCCGGACCGCCTCGAGCCAGGTCAGCTCGCCGCCCTGGCCGATGCGGGCGTGCGCCGCGTATCGGTGGGCGTGCAGACCTTTGACGACGACATCCTCAAGCTCATCGACCGTTATGACAAGTATGGCAGCGGCGCACGCATCGCGGAGAAGATCCAGGCCGCGCAGGGCATCGTGCAGACGCTCAATATCGACATGATCTACAACTTCCCGGTCCAGACGCTGGCCCAGCTTGAGGCCGATCTTAAGGTCCTGAACCGGCTGAAACCGGACCAGATCACCTTCTACCCGCTCATGATCTCGGATGCGACGCTGGCCGGTATGACCGGCATCATGGGAAGGCACAGCCTCAAGCGCGAGCGGCGCTATTACGAAACCATCCTCCGCTCCCTGGCCGCGGAATATCGGCCCGGATCGGCCTGGTGCTTCTCGCGCACCCCGGGCATGATCGATGAATACATCGTCACGCATGACGAGTATGTCGGCGCGGGCAGCGGGGCCTTTGGCCTGGTGGGCGGCGCCATCTATGCCAACACCTTTTCCATCCCCGACTATATCAGGACCCTGTCCGAGGGATGCCTGCCGCTGAAGGCCCGCAAGCTCTTTTCCCCCACCGAGCTGGCGCGCTACACCTTCCTCATGGACCTTTTCGGGCTCAGGATGGACAGGACCGCCTTCAGGCGCAAGTTCGGCCGCGATGTATGGCGGGTCCTGTGGATGGAATGCCTCTTCTTTACACTGATCGGGGCCCTGTCCACGGACAAGCAGGCGCTTACCGTGACCCCGCGCGGGCAATACGACTGGGTCATCATGATGCGTGAGTTCTTCATCGGGGTGGACAATTTCCGCGACTTAAGCCGCAAGACGTCGTCTTAAAGGGTTGGTCGGGAAAATCGGGTAGGGGCGACCGCTTTTGCGGCCGCCCCTACAAGTACCGTCCCTACAAGAACTGGCTGTCGAGCCGTTCAACGAGGAAATCGATCTCCTTCTTGGTCTTGAGGTTGCCGGTATACTGCGCATCCATGACTTCCAGGGCGTGGATGATGGAGGAATGCTTGCGGTCGAAGGCCTCACCAATAGTCTGGAGGGACTCCTTGGTATAGCGCTTGCACAGGAAGATGGCCACCTGCCGGGGATAAAGGATTTCCTTCTTGCGGGACGAAGACGACAACAACTCCTTGGCGATGCCGAAATTCTTGGCCACGAAATCCTGGATAAAGGGGATATCGATGCGGGCCTGCTTCTCGAGCGTGCCCTCCAGGATCTCCTTGGCCAGGCCAAGCGAGATCTCGCGCTTCATGAGCGAGCTCATGGCGGCGATGGTCAGCACCGCGCTTTCGAGCTCGCGAATATTGGCCGTGATGTTGTCGGAGATGAAGCCCACCACGTCATCGCGCAGATCGATACCCTCCTTGCGGGCCTTGTAGCGCACAATGGCGGCGCGGGTTTCGTTGTCCGGTCGTTTGATGTTGATCACCAGGCCGGAGGAGAAGCGCGACTTCAAGCCCTTGTCCACCTGCGGAATGGACGACGGCGGCCGGAATCCGGACAGGATCACCTGGGTGCCGGCGCTGATGAGGTCGTCCATAATGCAGGCCAGCTCCATCTGGGTCTTCTCCTTGTTGCCGAAGAGGTGCACGTCGTCGATGAAGAAGACGTCCATACGCGAGCCGTGGTAGGCATGCTTGAACTTGTCGATGGTGTTGTTCTTGATGGCGTAGATGTACTCTTGGGAGAAGTCGCGGGCCGTGGTGTAGCGCACCCTGAGCCTGGGTTTGGACCTGACCACCCGGTTGCCGATGGCATGCGAGATATGGCTTTTGCCCAATCCGATATCGGAATAGAAATACAGGGGGTTGTAGCGGCTGATGGAATCCTCGGAGGCGGCCATCGCGGCTTCATAGGCGAAGGCGTTGCACTTACCCACGATGAACTCCTCGAAGGTGAAGCGGGGGTTGAGTCCGCTGCCCGCCGCGGGTGTGGCGGCCGGGGGCAGGACCATCTGGACCGGGCGGGGGGTGCTGGCCGCCACGCGCGGCTCGGTGCGCGTACACACCAGAAAATCCACATCCGCGGCCCTGCCCAGCGTCTCACGCGCGCAGCGGCTGATGAGATCCTTGTACTGGCGTTTGATGTACTGCTGCATGAACAGGCTGGGACAGAAGACGAGGATTGTCCCCTCCCGTTCAGACAGGTCAATCTGATCGATCAAGGCTTTTTCCGAAGGACAGCTGACTTCTGCAACGATGGCGTTTCGAATTCGAACGAGATCTACCTCCAGCACAACTTGCCTCCGAAAACAGAATTTTTATTTGAATGCATCGTGAACGAGCCGCATATTGTTCCGATTGCCGGTAAAGGTCAAACACGGATTGCGGCGATTATCAGCATTGGTTCGATTCTGTAATATGTTATGAAAAATTGATGACATATATCTCCAAAGCTTGTCTTTCCGGCATGTCTCGGTGAAGCTAGTCATTGCTATCAAAGCCTGTACGGATCGCCTGCGGTTGGGTTTTCTACAAATTGTAGAAAACTCACGAACTCTCAAATTCGAGCGCTTTCTTTGAAATCTTTTTGTTTGCTATACATCTCAAGGTAGCGCCTGGCCGGAAGTGACCAGCTCACATCACGCTCCATGCCGTTTTTTCTCAAGCGTAGAAAGAGCCCCTGATCCTCCCTGAAAATACGGATACTTTCCTTTACTGTTTCTGAAAGGGCGTAGCTGTCGATGCCTTTGACGCGCAGGCCCACAGGCTTTTTACCCTCCCCGAGGGCCGTCACCGTATCGGCCAGTCCGCCGACCGGGGTGACGATCGGAATCGTGCCGTAGCGCATGCTGATCATCTGGTTCAAGCCACAGGGTTCGAAGCGCGAGGGCATGATGAAGAAGTCGGCTCCGGCCTCGATGGCATGCGCCAAGCCGTCGTCGAAACCGATATGCGCGCTTACGCGGCCGGGAAAGGCCCGCGACAATTCCCGCAAGCGGTCCTCATACCAGGCCTCGCCGTTGCCGAGCGCGGCCACTTGGGCGCCTGCTGCCGCCATCTCCGGGATGACGGGCAGGATCAGATCGAGGCCTTTCTGGTCCACCAGGCGGGTGATGATGCCGAAGAGCGGGACCGCCGGATCGGTCTCCAGGCCCATGCGCTGCTGCAGCGAGGCCTTGCACGCCTGTTTGCCGGACATGTCGCGCATGTCGAAGACAGCGGCGATCAATGGGTCATGGGCCGGGTCCCAGACCGCCACGTCGATCCCATTGACGATCCCGGTCAGCTTATGGGCCGCCGACCGGAGGAGACCGTCCAACCCGACGCCGAACTCGGGGCGCTGGATCTCCTGCGCATAGGTGGCCGACACCGTATTGACGTGATCGGACAGGACAATGCCGGCCTTCATGACGTTGATGCCCCCGTAATACTCCAGACACCAGGGCGCGAAGAACTCCTGCGGCAGAAAGAGCTGCGGCCAGAGCGACGCATCGAACAGCCCCTGGTAGGCCAGGTTGTGGATGGTGAAGATCGTCACGATGTCGTGCATGTCCAGGGCGCGCAGATACGCGGGGATCAGGGCGGTCTGCCAGTCGTTGCAGTGCACGATGTCCGCTCCCAAGAGCGGTATCAGCTCCACGCAAGCGCGCGCGAAGAAGGCGAAGCGCTCCAGGTTGTCGGGATAATCCCGGCTGGCGTAGGAGTACAGACCGCCCCGGCCGAAGTGTTCATCGTTGTCGATAAAATAGACGTGCCCCAGCCGCACGATGGAGGCCTGCGCGATGCCGGCGCCTAAGGGGAAAAAGATATCGTCGACTTTCTGCAGGGGCAGTCCTTGGGCCTTGACCGGACCGTAGAGCGGCATGAGAACGTCGCAGGCCACGCCCAGTTCACGCAAGGCCGCCGGCAAGGCCCCGCTCACGTCGGCCAGACCGCCGGTCTTGGCATAAGGTGTCACCTCGGGCGAACAGAACAGTACACGTTTGATCATCAGCCCCATCCTAACAGAATTTCGTAGCCCTTAAAAGGCCTTTGAGGCTTGGGGGAGAGGGTTGATTTTGGAACCTCTTTGATCTATGATGCATCCATGAACGCCCTGGAATTCGAAAGCGCTTTACGGGAATTCGAGCTCAATGTCCAGAAGCGCATGCCCTCCATGGTCAATGTGTACCTGGCCAACCGCGGGGTGCGCGAACACGAAACGACCTTCAACCATTTCATCGAAAACCTCAAACGGCAGCGCGCCGTGCTGTTGCGGGATATCCCGCGCCTGGCCAAACCCGCCCAGAAGATCCGATACTTCAACACGGTCTATAATATGGATTCGCAGCTCAGGAGCATGGGCAACCGCGATGTGCTCAAGGACAGGATGAAAAAGCGGCGTCATACCATGGAGGCCCCGGTAGATTATGATATCGGCCAGGGACCCGAGGCCGGAACCTTGATCAATGTCTTCAACGACGGCCTGCTCTTGAAAACCAGCCACAAGGTGGCCTTGGATCACGAGGTCGTGGTCATGATCGCGGGAACCCGCGCCCGGGGCAAGGCCGTATGGTCCATCCCGTCCGACAACGGCAAGGTCGAGACCGGCATCAAGCTCATCGACATACCCCAGGAACTGGCCGCCGAGCTGAACAAATTCATGGAAGGCAAGGAATAGGGCAGGAGTAAGAAGACAGAATTCAGGAGTCAGAAGTCAGAAGAGAACCCTGGAATTCAGGAGCTAGAATTCATGAGTCAGAATAAATCTAAACGTGATGAATGATCTGTTATCTGAGCATCAACCGATAGTATTCCCCAACGTGTATTCCTGGTCCTTTCATTCCGAATTCTGACTCCTGAATTCTGTCTTCTCTCTTCTCTCCCCTGACTTCCATTGACTCCGCGGCGTCGAAGATAGTATGCCTGGCATATGACATTCGCGATCGTCACGCTGGGCTGCAAGGCCAACCAGTACGAGGGCCAGCGCATGCGCGAGGCCCTGAGCGCTCAAGGGTGGCGCGAGCAGCCGTTCGGAAGCCGGGTCGGGCTGAGCATCATCAATACCTGCACCGTCACACACCAGGCGGATGTCGAGAACCGTAAGCTTATCCGCAAGGCCCTGGGGCAGGGCCGCGTGATCGTGAGCGGGTGCCAGGCCGTGACCGACCCGGATGCCATCTTTGCCATCGATCCCTCGATCGAGGTGATGACACCCGCCCAGGTGGCCGAGGCCTTTGCAAGCCCTCTGCCGCGCTTTATCAGCGCCTTCGCAGGCCATGCCCGCGCCTTCGTCAAGGTGCAGGACGGCTGCGACCACTTCTGCGCCTACTGCATCGTACCCCGTGCCCGGGGCTGTCCGGTCAGCCGGCCGGCAAACGATATCGTGGACGAGATCAATACCCTGGTGCGCTCCGGATACCGCGAGGCGGTCCTGACCGGGATCAATATCGGGCTCTACGAGGGCGGTCTGGCGGCGCTGATCGGGAAGATCCTGAACGATACGGCCATCGCGCGCGTGCGCATCAGCTCGATCGAGCCCTGGACCTTTGATCCGCTGCTGTTTGAGGTCCTGGAATCTCCCCGCGTCTGCCGGCATCTGCACCTGCCGCTGCAGAGCGGAAATGCCAAGGTGCTTGAGGCCATGGGCCGGCCGTACACCCCGCAGTATTACGAGGCCCTGATCCGCGAGCTAAAAACACGCTTTCCGGACCTGGGGCTGGGGTCAGACGTCATGGTGGGCTTTCCGGGCGAGGACGAGGCTGACTTCGAAGAGAGCCGGCGTTTCATCAGCGGTCTGCCGCTGGCTTACCTGCATGTCTTTGCCTATTCGCGCCGTGAGGGCACCAAGGCCTCAGCCCTTTCCCATCAAGTGCCTTCGCCGGTGAAACGGCGCCGGGCCCTTGAGCTCAAGAGGCTTTCAGATGAGAAACGCGCGGCCTTTGAAGCCTCGCAGCAGGGCCGGCACCACGATATCCTCGTGACCACGGCCGCAGGCGGCGTCTGCCATGGCATCAGCGGCAACTACCTGCCGGTGCGGGTCGCCTGTCCCGGGGTGCGCGGCGAGCTCCTGCCGGTACGCATCGACGGCGTGCAGGCCGCGCCTTTCAGGGGGCGCATCCATGGATAACCGCTCCATCGCCGCACTGCTCAGGGAAGCGGCCGACGCCCTGGAATACCTGGACGAGCCGTTCAAGGCCCGCGCCTATCGCAAGGCCGCTGCAAGCGTGGCTGACGCAAACGTACCGCTGGCCGAGCTTGCGGCCGCCGGAAGGCTGACCGACCTGGACGGCGTCGGCAAAGGCCTCGAAACCCTCCTGACGGACTGGGCGCTTAAGGCCGATTTCTCCGCTTTGGAAGGGCTGCGCGCCCGGCTCCCGGCCGGTTTATCCGAGATCCGCAAGGTGCCGGGCTTAGGAACCACGAAGATCAAGGCCCTGCACGCCCTGGGTGTTCAGACGCTCGAAGACCTGGGTTCAGCCTGCGACAGCGGCAGACTCCTGGGTCTCAAAGGCTTTACGCCCCGGCATATCGGCCGCATGCGCCGGGCCGTGGACGACATCATGGCCTACCGGGGCCGGTTCCTCCTGGACGAGGGGCTCTCTCAGGCGCACTATCTCATGGACTTGATGGCACAAGCAGACATCATGGCCGCCCTGACCGGCGAGTGCCGCCGGGGCTACGAGACGCTCGCGGGCGTCGATATCCTGGTGAAGGAATCGCCCCAGGCCATGGCCGCCCTGGACAGAATCATGGGCGAGCCCGACATCATGACCGAGCTGAGCCTGAGCTATGTGCGCGAGCGGACCCTGCCGGTCAACTGCCATATTGCCTCTGAACAAGGCTTTGCGGCGAGCCTTTTCCTCTTGACCGGCTCGAGGGACCATACGGATCGGATCGCCTCGCTGGCGCGCGCCCAAGGCCTGCATATCCGGCCCGACGGTCTGTTCGCGGCCGACAAGCGCCTGGATCTGCCGGACGAAGAGGCGCTCTATGCCCGCCTGGGATTATCTTTCATCCCGCCTGAGCTGCGCGAGGAGGGCGGCCGCGAGATCGCCCTGGCCGAACGTGGCGCATTGCCCGAGCTGATCAGAGAGGCCGACATCGTTGGGACCATCCATAACCATACCACCTTCAGCGACGGAAAATGCACGCTGGTAGAGCTGGTGGACGCCGCGCGCGAGCTGGGATACGCCTGGATCGGCATCAGCGACCACAGCGTAAGCGCACGCTATGCCGGCGGCATGAACCTCAAGGCCGTAAAGAAACAACAGGCCGAGATCGAGGCCTTGCGAGGCGTTGCCGGGATCGCCGTGCTTAAGGGCGTGGAGTGCGACATCCAGCCCGACGGGTCGCTGGATTATCCCGATGAAGTGCTCGCCGGCTTCGATTTTATTATCGCCAGCATCCACACCCGGATGGACATGGACGCCGCGGCCATGACCGGCCGCATCATCACGGCGCTCAAGCACCCCCGCACCTCTATCCTGGCGCACCCCACCGGCAGGCTGCTGTTGGCGCGCTCGGCCTATGCGCTGGATATCGAAGCCGTGCTGGAAGAGGCGATCCGGCAACGGGTCATTGTGGAGCTCAATGCCCACCCCTGGCGTCTGGACCTGGACTGGCGTCTGATCGAGCGTTTCACCGCCGCCGGCGGCATGATCGCCATCTCACCGGACGCCCATGAACGCTTAGGATTGATGGACATGCGCTACGGGATCATGATGGCGCGCAAAGGCATGCTCACCGCCCGACAGTGTCTCAACACCTTCGACCTCGAACGCGCCCGGCAGGTCCTGAAGCGATGCGCATAGAAGCCTCACAGGCCTCGTACCGCTATGAGCTGCCCGGCGATGAGTGGGCCGTGCGCGATGTCAGCCTGACCATCGAGCAGGGGGAGAAGATCGTCATCACGGGTCCGGCCGGTTCGGGCAAGACTACGCTGATCGAGATGCTCGACGCCTTGATCCTGCCGAGTAAAGGAGATATCCTCTTCGACGGGATGAGTGTGCGCCGACTGGCCAAGGCCAAGCGGCTGACCGACATCCGCCGGCGCGTCGGGGTCTTGTTCCAGTTTCCGGAACATCAGTTTTTCCAGGAAACGGCCTATGACGAGCTGGCCTTCGCCATGCGCAATTTCTTCGGTCCCGACGAGGAGAGAATCGCCGCGCGGGCCACAGAGATCCTGGAGAAGTTTCACATGGACGTGGAGCGGCTTCGGCACATATCGCCATTCAATTTGAGCTCGGGCGAGAAGCGCAAACTGGCCCTGGCGTCGGCCCTGATGCCCGCGCCCGAGGTGCTCATCCTGGATGAGCCCACGGCCGGCATGGACGCCCTGGCCAGGCGCGAACTGCTGCGACTGGTTGAGACTTTGGATGGCGCGACCGTCATCATCGTGACCCATAACCTGGAAGACTTCCTGCCCATCGTGGACCGCATCATCGGTCTGGCGGCCGGCGAGAAAGTTCTCGACATGCCCGGGCCCGTGATCCTGGAGGATATCGAGCGCATGGCGGCCTGCGGCATGAAGCCGCCGCTGGTGCTTGAGGTGCAGGCCTGGATGAAGCAGCAAGGCGTGACGCTGAGAAGGGTCTACTATGAGATGGAAGGCCTCATTGAGGAACTGAAGAAGGCCGCCTCCTCCGGCGCAGGTTGACTATTGTCCGCTTAGACTTATTAATGGTTATAGCAGCGGGAGGACCTATGCAGAAGCGGACCTTTGTGGAAATGAAGGTGGCCGGCATCGCCCTTGACCCTACCAACAACGCGCCCATCGTGGTTTTGAAGGATGTGCCCGGCAAGATCGTCCTGCCGATCTGGATCGGCATCATGGAGGCCAGCTCGATCGCCGCGGCCCTGGAAGGCTTGAGCTATGCCCGCCCCATGACCCACGACCTCATGGCCGGGCTCTTGCAGCGCATCGACGTGCGCGTCACCAAGATCGAGATCGTGGACCTGAAGGACAATGTCTTCTACGCCCTGATCGTGCTGGAGTTCGGCGGCGAGGTCGTCAGCATCGACGCGCGGCCTTCGGACGCCATAGCCCTGGCGCTCAGGACCAAGGCACGTATCTTCGTGGCCAATCATGTGGTGAAGGAGGCGACCCACGTAGAGGAGGAACCCGCCACCGGCGACAAGATCGCGGTGGGCTTCGAGCAGAACCAGGACAAGCTCCAGGAAATCCTGGAAAAGATGGACCCCGAGGATTTCGGCAAGTTCAGGGCCTGAAAAACCTGCCCGGCATTGCCGTGGGGCAGGGGCGAGAGAGAAAACGGCGCCCTGCATTCCCGAGCATGCCATCGGCGGCGCTTTACTGAAAAAAACCTATCCCATCGAAGTGTTGCAATCCGCGCCGCCGTAAGGTATCGGCCTTATGAATGATGCGAAACGAACGCGGCTTTGTCCTGGTCAGTGTGCTGCTCTCATCCTTTCTGACGCCCTTCATGGGCTCGGCCGTGAACATCGCGTTGCCCTCCATCGGCGCAGAGTTCGGAATGGATGCCGTAGCCTTGAACTGGGTGGCGACCTCGTTTCTTTTGGCCTCGTCCATGTTCCTGCTGCCCATGGGCAAGCTGGCCGATCTGTACGGCCGCAAGCAGGTCTTTCTGATCGGCATCGTTCTGTTCACCCTGGCCTCTCTGGTGTGTGGTCTGGCCGGGTCAACGGACCTGCTCTTAGGCGGACGCGTGCTGCAGGGCATCGGCGGGTCCATGATCTTCTCCACCGGCATCGCCATCCTGACCACGGTATACGCGCCCCAGGAGCGCGGCCGGGTCCTGGGCTTGAGCGTCTCGGCCGTTTACCTGGGCCTCACTTTGGGGCCTTTTATCGGCGGCGCGCTCACCGAACACCTGGGCTGGAGGAGCATCTTTCTGGCGCTGGCGCCCCCGAGTGTTGCCGCAGGCATCTGCGCGGTCTTCTGCATCAAGGATGATCGGCTTGCGCGGGAGGCGGGGGCCTTCGATCTCGCGGGCGCCGCCATCTACGCCCTGGCGCTGCCGTCATTGATCTTCGGACTCTCGCGCCTGCCCAAAGCAGGATGGCTGCTCGTGGCCCTGGGATTGTCAGGCCTGGTCATCTTCACCATCCGGGAGCTCATGGCACGGCGCCCCCTGATCGATCTGAAGCTTTTCACCCAGAACCGCGTCTTCGCCCTGTCCAATCTGGCCGCCCTGATCCATTATTGCGCCACGTTTTCACAGAGCTTTCTGCTCAGCCTCTATCTCCAGTACATCAAAGGCTTAAGCCCGCTCTTGTCCGGTCTGGTGCTGATCGCCGCGCCGGCGGTCATGACCGTCATGTCGCCCCTGGCAGGTCGGCTTTCGGACCGCGTCGAAGCGCGCCTGCCCGCCTCGGCCGGCATGCTGCTGACCGCCCTGGGGCTCTGGCTTCTGAGCTCTCTTTCGGCCGCCACCCCGCTTGCCTACCTGGTAATCACCTTGCTCATCAGCGGGCTGGGATTTGCCTTGTTTTCCTCGCCCAACACCAATGCCGTGATGGGCGCGGTTCAGCCCCGCGACTATGGGGTGGCCTCGGGCATCCTGGCCACCATGCGCCTGACCGGCCAGACCCTGAGCATGGCGATCGCCATGCTCTTCTTTGCCCTCTACCTGGGCCAGGTCCGTATCACCCCGCAGGTCTTCGGCGCCTTCCTGACCTCCACGCGCGTCACCTTCATCACCTTCACGGTCTTATGCCTGATAGGGACCCTGGCCTCGCTGGCCCGCGGCACCAAGACTAACCTTTGAGCATGTCCTTGATGTCGGCCGAAAAGCTGGGAAAGCTGAAGACGGCATTGTTGAGGTCATGGACGGTGAGGCCGAAGCGCACGGCCAGGCTGAAGATATTGATCAGCTCCTCGCCGCGATGCCCCAGGATATGGGCGCCCATGATTTTGCCCGTGCCTTCCTCGATGACCACCTTGGATAGGGACAAACTCTCGCCGTAGGTCCGGCTGGTTTTCAGCCCCGTCAGATCGAGCATGCTGACGCGGTGTTTGCCTGCCAGGGCCTCATCGGGGAGCAGCCCCACCCCGGCGATCTCGGGGATGGTATAGACCACGAAGGGCACGCTGTCGTAGCGGGCGGGGGTCATTGCCTCGGCAAAGAGATTGCGGGCAGCGAGCTTACCTTCATAGGCGGCGACCTCGGAGAGCTGGGGCGAGGCGGCCACGGCATCGCCCGCCACGAACACATCCGGGTTGCTGGTCCTGAGGAAGGCATCGGTGATGATGCCGCGGCCGTCACGTTCGATACCGGCCGTTTGAAGGTCGAGATCGTCGATATCCGCTACCCGGCCGGCGCCGCCAGCCGCCGCTTCGGCCAGGACCGATTTGGTAAACCCGCCGTGGCTGAACGTGACCGCCAGGGCATGGGTCGGCCGCTCGATGGCCTCGATCAGCACGCCGGTATAGATCTCGATCCCGAGCCGGCGGCTGGCAAGCGCCAGGCGTTCGGTCAGATCCTTATCCAGGGCGGGCAGGATCCTGGGCGCGGCCTCGAGGATCGTCACCTTGGTCCCTGTCCGGGCCAGGACATGGCCGAACTCCATACCGATGGGGCCGGCGCCGATGAAGATGATCGACGCGGGCGGCGTCTGGATTTCGAGGAGCATGTCGCTGGTCAAGGTATGCTCGAAGCCCTTGATCGGCAGCGAGCGGGGTTTCGAACCCGTGGCGATGATAAGCTTGCGGCCTTCGAATTCCTTCCCGTCGGCGATTACCGTATGCGTCCCGCTGAATCGCGCCCGGGCTTCCAGCACGTCGATATCCTGCGCCAGCAGGTTTTTCCTGACGTTCTCCGGGGTATCCTTGATGATTGCATGCTTCAAACGCATGAGAGCGGGCCAGTCGATGCGCAGGTTCTCGGCCCCGGTCAAGGCCGCCGGTAAGACACGCGCGTGTTCCATGGCCTGCGTTGCGGCCACGAGGACTTTCTTGGGGATGCATCCCCGCAAGGGACAGGTCCCGCCGAAGCCGTCCTTTTCGATGACCAGCACGTTCAGACCTGAGCGGCGCGCGATGACGGCGGCGGCCCTCCCGGCCGGTCCGGCGCCCAGGACGATCACGTCATACTGTCCCTGCATGCGCATGCCTCCCGTTGAAAACTTGTGCTTGATTCTTTATAAATAATGGACGATAAGCCTCAGTCAATGAACGGGTGAAGTTTGAGGCGTCGCGGTCAGGTTGTGTGCGGCCTTTGACGGTTTGCATGGGCCGCGTGTTCGATCACCTATATTTTATTATAATGATAAGGGAAAAAAAGGGGCCGCCATGAGCTTTCGAAAACACTATTACAGGGACAGACCGATATGCCGGGTGACCTTCAGTCTGCCCAAAGAGGCCGCCTACAGCGCCATCCATGCCCACCTGGTCGGGGACTTCAACAACTGGAACATCTACGCCACGCCCATGAAGAAACTGGAGGACGGCTCCTTCACGGTGTACCTCGAACTCGAGTGCGGAAGGGAGTACCAATTCCGGTACCTGATCAATGAGGCCACCTGGGAGAACGACTGGAAGGCCGACAAGTATGTGCCGAGTCCCCTGGGGGCCTGCGACAACTCGGTTGTGGTGGTCGAATCGTCTCCGGGTCCCAATGGCGACGACAGGGAGTAGCTTTATGGCGGAATGCGGCCGATGATCGGATTGATCGCCGCCACCCGCCTGGAAGTCGAACCGCTCATCAACCTCTTAGACCTGCGCGCGGCTAAGACCGATCCGTTTGCTGTCTTTGAAACTCATGACACGCGCCTCATCCTTTCCGGCATCGGCAAGACCAATGCCGCCATGGCAACCGCATATCTGATCCTGCGCTCGCCTCCGGCGTGCGTCTGCAATCTGGGCAGCGCCGGCGCCACGGGCGAGGGCTGGTCATTGGGCGCGTGTCTGCACGTCTCTCGAGTGATCGAGCCCGACCGGCTTGATCTTCTCACCGGTAGGCCCAAGACCCATGCTCTCGACACCCTGGAGGGTTTCACCACCGTAAGCCTTGCCACCCAAGACAGCCCCGTGGTGGATATCGGCCGGCGGCGACAGCTTGCCCCTTTCGCCGAGCTCGTGGACATGGAAGGCGCCGCCGTGACCCAGACCTGCCATCGGCTGCATATGCGCTGCCATGTCTTCAAGTTCGTCAGCGATACGCCGGAGCATGGTGATTTAGGTCTCATCCAGGACAATATCCTTAAGCACCGCGAGGCCTTCGCGCGGTTTTTTGCGCGTGAGGTGCGGCCGAAACTTGCATAGCCCTTGACGGATGGGAAATTCTGTGGCATGTGGCTCTCACTTTGCAAATAGCGAGGAAGGAGAATCATGGCACGGGTTACCGTAGAAGATTGTCTCGATAAGCTCAATGATCGCTTCTCTCTGGCGATCGCCGCTTCCAAACGCACCAAGCAGCTCATGAAGGGCGCCGAACCCCTGAGCCGGCGCAAGGAAAACCGGCACGTCGTTACCTCCTTGAGGGAAATCGCCGAAGGGAAGATCACCATCGTCAAGAAGTAATGACCAAAAAGGATTACTACGAGATCCTTGGGGTATCGCGGTCAGCCACGGCCGAGGACATCAAGAAGGTCTACCGCCAGCTTGCCATGAAATATCATCCGGACCGCAATCCGGGGGATAAGGACGCCGAAGAGCGTTTCCGCGAGGCGGCCGAGGCCTATGAAGTCCTGCATGATTCCGAGAAACGCCGCATCTATGACCAGTACGGCCATGAAGGCCTGTCCGGGTCCGGCTTCCAGGGCTTCTCGAATTTTGACGATATCTTCTCGAACTTTTCAGACCTCTTCGGCGAGATGTTCGGCTTTTCCGGATCGCGCCGGGGGGGGCGCCGCCGGCCGGTGCGCGGCGCGGACCTGCGCAAGGACATCATCCTTACGCTCGAGGAGGCTTCCACGGGCAAGGATCTCGAACTGGATATCTCCAAGACCGAGCCCTGTGACGTTTGCTCCGGCTCGGGCGCGGAACCCGGGACCACGCCCCAGAACTGCGGCATGTGCGGAGGCAAGGGCCAGGTCTACCGCTCCCAGGGTTTCTTCACCATCAGCAGCACCTGCCCGCAATGCCGCGGCGCGGGCAAGGTCATATCCAAACCCTGCAAGAGCTGCCGCGGCACCGGCAGCATCGCGCGCGTCAAGAAATTGAAGGCCAAGATTCCGGCCGGGGTGGACAACGGCTCCACCATGCGGCTGACCGGGGAAGGCGAGCTGGGCGTTGGCGGCGGACCCCCGGGCGACCTCTATATCCTGATCCAGGTCAAACCGCACCAGATTTTCATGCGCCAGGGCGACGACCTCTACCTGGAGGTTCCGATCTCGTTCGTCCAGGCCGCCTTGGGGGCTACCCTGAAGATACCCACCTTGGACGGAGAGCATGAGTTCGAGGTCAAGCCCGGCACGCAGCCCGGCGATGTCTATGCCGTCAAGGGCAAGGGCATCAAGCATCTGCGCGGCGGCGGTCACGGCGATATCAAGGTTGGCATGCGGGTGGTGATTCCGACCAAGCTCACCAAAGAACAGGAAGAACTCCTGCGCCAGTTTGCGCAAACCTCCAAGGAAGATAACACTAAAGAGCACGGCAGGGGCAAGAAGAAGTTCTCGCTCTTCTGATCCTCACGGCTAAGACCTTCCATCCCGAAAGGATGAGACATGGTTGCGATAGTGCTGGGCATTATTCGGGTCATCCCGCGTACGGTAGGTTTGCGCCTGATGCGCGCCCTGGGTTTCGTTCTCTATTACCTGATGCCCGAGCGGCGCAGGGTGGCCATGACCAATCTCGATATCGCCTTCGGGTCCGAGAAAAGCGCCTCCCGCAAGAGCAGGATCGCCAGAGAGAGCGTTCAGACCTCCATGGCCCTGCTGTTCGACTTTCTCAAGGTGCCCCAGCTTGGTTTTCAGGAGCGTGAGACCATCGTTTCGATTGAAGGTGAAGAGCATCTTAAGGAAGCGCTTGGGATGGGGCGGGGCGTGCTGGCCGTCGGCGCGCACTACGGCAATTTTCTCCTGCTCCTGTGCGTCCTGGGCCTCAAGGGTTACCCCCTTCATGTGGTGACCAGACATTTCAGGTCGGAGCAAATCGAGGGCATCTACACCGCTATCCTTGCGCGCTTCAGGGTCTTTACCTTCCCCCGCAAACACGAGGCCGCCAATATCCTGAAGGCCTTGAAAAACGGCGCGATCGTCGGCTATGTACTGGACCAGAACATGCGGGCGGAAAACGGCATCTTTGTGGATTTTTTCGGCCAAAGCGCCTCCACCATCAAGGGTCTGGCGAGGCTGGCCGGTCGGTACGGCAGCCCGATCCTGCCCGCTTACATTGTGAGCACCCCCGATGGCCGGCATCACATCCATATCGGGCAGGCCGTGCTCCCGGAGAATCACAGGAAGATGAAGGCGCGTGAACAAGAGCTCACCCAGCACTACACGACCCTGATTGAAGGATGGATCAGGCATTATCCCGAGCAGTGGCTCTGGGCCCACCGGCGCTTCAAGACCCGGCCGGTGGGCGAACCCCCGATCTATCCGTCCCGGCGCATCGTCAAAACCTTGCTCAGACTATTGCGCCGACGGAGGCGCGCCTCTTAAAGGGCGCTAGAGTTTTCTGCGCGGGGTCACGAGGGGATACCCCCGGCCTAGTGAAGAAATTTTTCAGCAATGCCGAAATAACCATAATAATACGGTGCAAAGGACGGAAGGATGATCGAAGCGTTACGCGCCAAGTTCTCCGATTATGAGTGGGAGATGGTGGCGCACAACGAGCATAGGAGCATTTATCAGCTCAAGCAGGCCGGTCTTCCGGCGCTGTATGTGAAGCACCACCATCCATGCACGCCTTTGGCGCGGTTGCGTTCCAGCCTGAGGCCTCTGACCGAACACGCCTACCGGATGTATGAAGCGCTCTCTCAGGCGGGCATCGGCGTGCCTGAGGTCGTTCTGCATCACCACGCGGGCACGCAATCCGCCCTCGTGACCAGGGTCGTCGAATCCGGCACGCCGCTTTCGTCCCTGTCCCGTGACCAACAACTGAAGGTGCTGCTCAGCGTGGCCGGCGCGCTCCTCAAAGCGGGTTTCGTCCATAAGGAACTCGTCGCTCGTGATGTCCTCATAGATCACGCCGGCCGGCCGGTGCTGGTCGATGTCTCCAAAGCGGCCAGGCATTCCGGCTTGGCCAGATACGATATCGTTGGCAGCCTGGCGCGGGTCATTTCCCCCTATGAGGTCGATGATGAGCAGCTCAAGGAAATCCTGCCGGAAAAATACCGGCATGACCCGCACCTGCTTCTGGCCATCCGCATGCGCGCCCTCAAATTCAACCGGGCGCGTGCCCGGCGTCTGGTGCGCCGCAGCCTCAAGCCCGGGAGTTTTTCAGAAACCCTGAAGACCCCGGAGTACACGGGCATTCTCAGGCGTGGCATGGCCATCGACCTGGACCGCGTCATCATGGTGCACAGCAAGAATATTCAGGAACAGAAGAATGTGCTCAAGTGCCAGGACAAGACCCAGGTCAGCAGTGTGGGTGAATGGTGCGTGAAGTCATACCAGCGTTCCAGGCCCTTCACCACCCCCTATGCCATCCGGGCCTGGAAAGGCATTCTGACCCTGTACTTCAACGGACTGCCGGTGCCTGAACCCGTGGCTCACGTCGTGTTCCGCGACAAGTCCAGCCTTTTGATCACGCGTATGCTCGACCTGCCAACCCTGGACAAGACCTTGTTTCATGACTACAATAATTTTCCGCCCGATCTGAGGCACGGCATCCCCGAACAATTAGGCGAATTGATCGGCCGCATGCATACCCTGGGGATCTACCATGCCGATCTCAAGGCCTGCAACATCCTGACGGACAAAGACAAGCTCACCTTTTATCTCACGGATACCGACAAGGTTCGCCAGTATCGCTACCTGGCCGAGCAGCGGCGTATCAAGAACCTCATCCAGATTCACCTGAGCATTCCCAAGCATGTCAGCCGGGCGTTTCGTATGCGCTTTCTGAAAGGGTATACCAAGGAGACGCGTGAGGACGCCAAGGTCCTTTTTTCCAAGGTGTGGGGCCTCTCGCGCGGCATGGAGATCGTCTACACCACCAAAATGGGAGACAAGTTCGAGCGCTGGGACCAGCAACGCCCAGAGAATCAAGCGGAACAGGAAGAGACTTAAGGCTTGTAATCCTTGAGCACGCTGCCGGGATCGCTGCGTGCCCGCTCAAGCTTGTTCTTGAAGTCGTCCGTGGGCTCGACCCCGGCCTTTTTGAGCATGCGTTCGGCTTCGAGTCCGATGTTGCGGGTGTCCTTAAAGAAGCCGTCATTTTTGCTTGTCTGTGCATTATAACCGGCTAGACGGTCGGCATGCGAGCCGTGATAGTTTACCGGCGATATGATTTTAACGAGCTGGTCATGGCCGCACTGTTCACAGGTTAAGCCTTGCGGGTCCTTGAAACCCTGTACCAGAAAGCTGCTCACATGACCGCAGACGCTGCATTTATATTCGTAGATCGGCATAGTCGTGTAATGGCTGGGAGGACGCGGTCGGATGCGCATACGGTCCGACCGCGTCGGTTTTAGTGTTTGTCTCCCTTGACCTCTTCGAACTCGGCATCGACCACGTCGTCGCCTCCCCGCTGGGGAGCTTCGCCCGGGCCGGCTCCCGGACCGCCGCCAGGGCCGGAAGGACCGGCCTGGCCGCCTGAGGCCTGGGCATACATGGCCTCGGCCAATTTATGCGAGGCCGCGGTCAAGGCTTCGATCTTCTGGTTGATCAAGTCCGTATTCTCGCCCTTCATGACATCCTTCAGATCCATGACGGCGCGTTCGATATTGGCGCGCGTCTCGGAATCCACGCTGCCGCCGTGCTCCTTGAGCGTCTTTTCCGTGGTATAGACCATGCTGTCGGCCTTGTTCTTGGACTCCACCAGGCCCTGACGCTTTTTGTCATCGGCCTCGTGATCCTCGGCCTCCTTGATCATGCGGTTGATATCGTCCTCGGTCAGACCCGAAGAGCTGGTGATCTTGATGGACTGCTCCTTGTTGGTGGCGCGGTCCTTGGCCGAGACATGCAGGATGCCGTTGGCGTCGATGTCGAAAGACACCTCGATCTGAGGCATGCCGCGCGGCGCCGGCGGAATACCGATCAAGTCGAACTGGCCCAGGAGCTTGTTGTCGCCCGCCATGGGCCGCTCACCCTGGAATACCCGTATCGTCACGGCGTTCTGGTTGTCGTCGGCCGTCGAGAACACCTGCGACTTCTTGGTCGGGATGGTGGTATTGCGCTCGATGATTTTGGTGAACACGCCGCCCAAGGTCTCGATTCCTAAGGATAGCGGGGTCACGTCCAGGAGCAATACGTCCTTGACGTCGCCGCCCAGCACGCCGCCCTGAATGGCGGCCCCTACGGCTACGACCTCATCCGGGTTGACCCCTTTGTGGGGTTCCTTGCCGAATATGTCGCGGACCTTCTCGACCACCTTGGGCATGCGGGTCTGTCCGCCCACCAGGATGACCTCGTCGATAGCGGCGGGGGTCAGGCCGGCATCGGCCAGGGCCTTGCGGCAGGGCCCTTCCAGTTTCTGAATGATGTCGTCCACCAGGTTCTCCAGCTTGGCGCGCGTCAGACGCATGTTGAGGTGCTTGGGACCGGTTTGGTCGGCCGTGATGAAGGGCAGGTTGATTTCGGTCTCCATCATGGTGGAAAGCTCGTGTTTGGCCCTCTCGGCGGCCTCTTTCAGGCGCTGCAAGGCCATGCGGTCCAGGCTCAGATCCACGCCGGTTTCCTTGCGGAACTCGGCCACGATATAGTCGATGATGCGGTTGTCGATGTCCTCGCCGCCCAGATGGGTGTCACCATTGGTGGCCTTGACCTCGAAGACGCCGTCGCCGATCTCCAGGATCGAGATATCGAAGGTGCCGCCGCCCAAATCGAAGACCGCCACGGTTTCGTCCTTCTTACGGTCCAGGCCGTAGGCCAGGGCGGCCGCGGTGGGCTCGTTGATGATGCGCTTGACGTTGAAGCCGGCGATGCGCCCGGCGTCCTTGGTCGCCTGGCGCTGGCTGTCGTTGAAATAGGCCGGCACGGTGATGACGGCGTCGTCGATCTTTTCGCCAAGATAGGCCTCGGCGTCCATCTTCAGTTTCTGAAGCACCATGGCGGATATCTCCGGCGAGGCATATATGCGGCCGTCCACCTCGATGGCGGCGTCATTGTTTTCGGCCTGCGCTATCTTGTAGGGCATGATCTTGATGTCGCGCTGCACTTCGGTATCACTGAAACGCCGTCCGATCAGGCGTTTGATGGCATAGAGCGTGCGCTCCGAGTTTGTTACGGCCTGGCGGCGCGCTACCTGGCCCACCAGCCGCTCCCCGCCGCTGGTAAACGCCACGACGGAAGGGGTCGTGCGCGCGCCTTCAGCATTAGCAATCACCTTTGGTTCGCCCGCCTCCATGATCGCCATGCATGAATTCGTCGTCCCAAGATCAATCCCAAGGATTTTTCCCATTGTATTTATTCCTCCTTCGTCGTTTTCTCTCTCGCCTTCGATACCGTCACCCGCGAAGGGCGCAGGACCCTATCGTGGAGCATGAACCCTTTTTCCAATTCATCGACCACCAGCCCCGGAATCAGGATGTCATCACGATCCACATGCAGCATGGCTTCATGATACTGCGGGTCAAAGGGCATGCCCTTGGCTTCAATAGGTTCGACATTATGTCGTTTCAAGGTCTCCAGGAAGAGTTTCTCCACCATGCGATTGCCGTCGATGAACTTCGAGTCCTCGGGATGAAGCTCGAGTGCCATCTGGATGGATTTCTCGATGGCGTCGTAGATGCGCAGGAAGTCCTTGATCAGGGATTCGGTACTGTACTTGACGATGTTGTCACGCTCCCGGTGCAATCTTTTTTTCATGTTTTCCATTTCGGCCAGGGAACGCAGGTACTTATCCTTCATCTCATCGAGCTGAGCTTCCAGTGACTGGATCTCCTGGCCCAGATCGCACGGTGTCTCCGTTTCGGCAGGTTCCGGCTGGGCCTCATTCGTTTCGGCCGCCGTCGTGTTGTTGACGTTTTCTTCATTGTCCATTTTTAGATATCCTCCAAAAGACTGCTTAATACCTTTGCTACATACTCGACCAACGGGATCACCCGGCCGTAATCCATACGCAATGGGCCGATGACCCCCAAGGTGCCCACCGGGGTATCACCGCGGGAATACCCACTGGCCACCATGCTGAAATCGCGCATGCCCAAGGCGCCGAGCTCTTCCCCGACAAAGACCTTGACCCCGGAGTCGGCTAGGACCTGATTCAGTAAACGCAGAATCCGCCCTTTGTCCTCAAAGGCCCGCACGATGTCGCGCAGCCTGTCGATGTCCGAGAACTCCGGATAATTAAAAACGCTCTCCTTGCCCTCGATAACGATATCAGGCGCGTCCTCAACGCCCTCCAAGGCCGTTTTCCCGAGCTCCATGGCCTTTCTGACCAGATGATCGAACCTGGCCTTCTCGCTTGACATCTCGCTGACAAGCATGTCGCGCACCTTCTGTATCGTCATGTCGGCATAGGTTTCATTAAGAAAATTACTGTATTTTGTCAGTTCATCCTGGGCGATGTATTCGCCCTGCACGATATGGTTGTAGACCATGCCCGATTTACTGATCAGAATGACCAGGATGCGTTTATCATCCAGCCGCAGGAATTCGATGCGTTTCAGGATGAACGTGGTGAGCTTGGGCAGGATGATGATGGCGGCATTTTGGGATATCTCGGAGAGCAAGAGCGAGGTTTCGTGCAGGGTATCCCTGAGGCTGCCGAAAGATTTAGCAAGGTGCCGCGCGATCATGGTTTTTTCTCCCTTGGGCAGGATCCTGGTCTGGAGGATCTCTCCCAAGAAGAAGCGGATGCCCTCAGGGGTCGGTATGCGACCGGCGCTCACGTGCGGCTGCTGCAGATAGCCGTACTCCTCCAGATCGGCCATGACATTGCGGATGGTGGCCGGTGAGACGTTGAGGTCGTAGCGCCGGGAGACCACGCGAGAACCGACCGGCTCCCCCGTTGATATGAACTCCTGCATGATTATACCGAATATCTGTTTGTCGCGCCCGCTGACCATATTTTAGCACTCGCCTCGTCCGTCTGCTAACGATATATAGAAACTCTCTATAATGATGTCAATAGTCAAAAGGCCTGGTGAATTTACCTCCAAAAAAACTGGACAAAGACATGCGATATGGGTATGCACTGGGTCAATGAGGAACAGACCATACAGGCGAGGCAGGGCATGAAGGAAACGGTTGCGGCGCTGGTAAATAAAACGATTGCGGATCTCATGGAGCAGAGAAGCCTGCCGCCTGATTCGCGGTCGGATTTCGGGGTTAGTGTACCTGCCAACAAGCAGTTCGGAGATTTTGCGACCAACGCCGCCATGATCCTGGCGGCGGCCGCCAAACGGCCTCCCCGCGAAGTGGCTCTGATCATCGCCGCGGCCCTTAAGGCGCATGCCGAGACCTTCGAGCGGGTGGAGATCGCGGGCCCCGGTTTCATCAACCTTTGCATCCACCCGCGGCGCTGGGTTGGCGTGCTCACAGAGATACTTAAGCAGAAGGGCGCTTACGGGAACGGCACCTTCGGGGCCGGCAAGAAGGTGCAGATCGAGTTCGTAAGCGCCAACCCCACGGGACCTTTACATGTCGGGCACGGACGGGGGGCGGCCGTGGGCGACACCCTGGCGCGCATCCTAAAGGCCGCCGGATTTGATGTCCAGCGCGAGTATTACATCAACGACACCGGCAACCAGATGAACATGCTGGGCCTCTCGGTCTTATGCCGTTACCGGGAGCTCTTCGGTTTGAGCGCCGACTTCCCGGAAAACGGGTATAAAGGCGAGTATATCCGGGACATCGCGCAAGAGCTGCGCGCTCTGCACGGCGATTCCCTGCTTGAGCTTCCGCAGGAAGACGCCCTGGCCCGTTGCCGCGCATACGCCGGTGAGACCATTCTGGCCGGGATCAGAGACGACCTTGCGGCCTTCAATGTGAGCTTCGACCACTGGTTCAATGAATCGCGACTGTATCAGGAAAACAAGCTCGAAGAGACGCTCGGCCGTCTCAAGGACCAGGACCTGATATACGACCACGAAGGGGCGCTGTGGTTCAGGAGCAGCCGCTTCGGGGATGAGAAGGATCGCGTGATACGCAAACAGGATGGATCGCTGACGTACTTCGCGCCGGACATCGCCTACCATCAGGACAAGCTCGAGCGCGGTTTTGCCTGGATTATCGACATCTGGGGCGCCGACCACCACGGCTATGTGGCGCGTATGCGCGCGGCCTTCAAGGCCCTAGGCGCTCCGGACGACTGCTTTCACGCCCTTTTGATCCAGCTCGTGGCGCTGGTGCGCGGCGGCGAACCCGTGCAGATGTCCACGCGTTCGGGAGAGTTCGTAACCCTCAAGGAGATCCTGGATGAGGTCGGCAAGGACGCGGCTCGCTACTTCTTCATGATGCGCCGCTGCGATAGCCACCTGGTTTTCGATTTGGAATTGGCCAAAAAAAAGGGCGAGGAGAACCCGGTGTACTATATCCAGTACGCCCATGCCCGCATTTGTTCCATCCTCAGGAAGGCCGCGGAACAGGCCCTGGTTCCCGACCCGGACGGAGCGGACCCAAGTCTGCTGGACCAGGGCGATGACCTTGATATGGTCAAGCTCCTGGCGAGCTTCCCCGATACCGTACTTTCCGCCGCCGCGGACCTCGAACCACACCGCATCGCTTTTTATCTTTTAGACCTTGCAACCGCTTTTCACCGGTTTTATAATAAGAACAAAGTGATATCGGATGATTATGCACTCACTCGGGCACGCTTGATCCTCATCGATGCCATCCGGCAGGTGATCGCCAATGGATTGGCATTGATGGGTATATCGGCACCGGAGACCATGTAGACGCCATGGCCAGAAAGAGGACGGTCCAACGCGGCACGGGTTCCCTGGCCCGCAATGTCGTGTGGTTCTGCGTTTCGGTCACGATCCTTATCTGTGCCAGCCTGCTCTTCCACCATATTATTCAATGGCCTGACCTGCCCCTGAAAGAGGTGCTCGTCAAAGAATCATCCAAGGTTGCCGTACTGGCCGGTTCCGAACGGAAGCCCCAGGACGAGCACGCCGGCCGGAACGGACCCGCTTCGCAGAAGACTTCCAAAGACCGGGAGGCTTCCGGCAAACCGCAGGCTGCGGCGGCGGCGCCCTATGACTACAGTTTTTACGACATCCTCAGCCATCCCCGGAAAGGCACGGATAAGTCCGAGCCGAGTCAATACTCCATTCAGCTGGGGGCCTTCAAGTCGCGCCAGCAGGCCCTGGCATACCGGGATGATCTCAAGCAGTCCAAGAAGCTGGATTGCAGGGTTGTCAAGAAAGGCGCATGGTCCGTGGTGCTTTGGGGTTATTTCCCAAACAAAAAGGCCGCCGAACGCTTAAGCCGGCAGATCGAGCGCCGTTTGGGGCGCGATTGCCTGGTCATCGACCTGGGTTAGCCATGATCCTGCACGTGGTGGGGGCCAGGCCCCAGTTCATCAAGCTGGCGCCGGTGCTGAAGGCCTTCCGGGAGCAGGGGCTTGTCTCCGAGGTGCTCCATACCGGCCAGCACTATGACTTCGAGATGTCGGAGCTCCTCTTCCAGAACTTAAACCTGCCCGAACCGGAGTACAACCTCGGCATCGGCTCCGGTACGCATGCCCAGCAGACCGGCAAAATGCTCGGTGCGATCGAGGAGGTCTTGAACCGGAGAACTCCGGCGTTATTATTGGTGTATGGCGATACGAACTCGACCCTGGCCGGCGCCTTGGCGGCATGCAAGCTGGGCATCCCGGTCGGTCATGTGGAGGCGGGATTACGCAGCTTCGACCGCCGCATGCCCGAAGAGATCAACCGCATCGTGGCCGACCACATTTCCACCTATCACTTCTGTCCCACGGCCAAAGCGATGGAACTCCTCAAGGCCGAAGGGATCGAAGGGTACCTGAGCGGTGACGTTATGGTCGACGCCCTGCGGACATTTTCTCAGATGGTGAGGACAAGCCCCTGTGAGCCTCCCTTTGTGCTGGCTACCATCCACCGCGCCGAGAACACCGATGATCCCGGCCGTTTTCTGGCCATCTGGGAGGCCTTCAAGGCCATCGCCCGCGAGATCCCGGTTTATTTCCCCATCCACCCGCGCACCCGTTCCCGGTATCGCGATATCATCGAAGAGGCCACCCACCCTGTCACGGTGGCGTCTCCGGCCGGCTATCTGGACATGCTGGCCTTGATCAAGGGCGCCGAAGTTATCATCACCGATTCGGGCGGCGTGCAGAAAGAGGCCTTTCTCTTGGAGACCCCCTGCCTCACGGTCAGGGACACCACGGAATGGCCCGAGACCATCGAAGCCGGATGGAACCGGCTGGTCGAGGCCGACCGCCAGGCCATTTACAGCGCTTGCCGGGATGTACGTACCCGAGCGCGGCCTGCCACGTCGTCGCAGCCTTTCGGCGACGGCGGCGCCGCCGGAAGGATCGCCCGTTTCATCAAGGATGTCTGTGGTTAAAAGCTGTCTTTTTCTAGGAGGTGTGCATGAGAATCTCCATCAAGAAGGGAGTCGGACCGAAGGATATTCTGTCAAAGGCCGCTGCCTTAGCGGCCAAGGGGGAAACGGCGCAGGCCTCCCGCTACTTTGAAGCCTGCGTGCGGGCCTACGTCGAGCAGGGTCTGCCGCTGAGGGCCTTGGCGGCGGCCAAGGCCGCCCGTTCAACCTTAGGCGAAAGCCCCAAAGTCCAGGCCATGCTCGCGCGCCTCTACACCGAACTGGGTCTGCCCGGTGACGCCCAGAAGGAGATCCTGAGCGGATCGAACCTGGTCAATAAGGACGCCATTCCCCTCTTGAAAGGACTGGGCAGTGAAGAGATGACCGATCTGCTGGACATCATGGAACTTCTGCCGGTCAAAAAAGGATCTTATGTCGTCAAACAGGCCGAAAAGGGCGAAGACCTCTATCTGGTGGCGGCAGGGTCCTATGAGGTTATGCGCGACGCCATGCGTCTGTCCCTCATGCACACCGGGGATATCTTCGGTGAGATCGGCTTCTTCCACCACGCCGCCCGCAGCGCCTCGGTCAGGGCGATGGAGGACGGCATGCTCATCCGTCTGCCGGCCGAAGAATTGCGCGGCCTGTGCCGGAAGTATCCGGGGCTGGCGCATGCCCTTGAACGGCTCTACTTCGCGCGCGTCATCAAAAAGGCCAGCGAAGACCTGGCCATTGCCGCCGGCGACCTGGACGGCGTACAGGAGATGCATTTTTCCAAGGGCCAGGAGCTTTCACACTTGGACGGCATCACGATCATCAAGCATGGGGTGGTGGAGATCGACTACGATGCCCAGGGACTGAGTAGAAAACGGTTTTTAGGTCCCGGGAGTGTCTTTAAAAGAACCGACGGCCGGGCCAGGGCCAATACGGATGTCGATATTATCCAGGCCCACCCGGATATCCCTTAGAAAGGGGGCCGCGCCTCGCTGATAAGCCTAGGCGCAAAGATCCGCCAAACCATGCTTGCCATGCCGGGTAAGCTCTGCTACATCGAATGATGTGCGTTTGACAAGGGTTGAAATCAAGGGCTTCAAGTCCGTGGCCAAGAAGACCGTGCTCAGCTTTCCCGGGGCCATCACGTGCATTGCCGGACCGAACGGTTGCGGCAAGAGCAATGTGGTCGACGCCATACGGTGGGCCTTGGGCGAGCAAAGCGCGCGCGCCATGCGCGCCGGCAGCATGGGCGACGTCATCTTCGCCGGCACCCAGGATGTGCCGGGCAGCTCGCTGGCGAGCGTCACGCTCGATTTCGCCCGTGTCGGAGGTTCTTTTCCCAAGGAGCTCGACGGTTTCAACGAGTTTTCCATAGCCCGCCGCCTGTTTCGCTCCGGCGAAAGCATCTACACCATCAATGATATCCGCTGCCGGTTGAAGGACATCACCGATCTGTTTCTGGATACGGGTCTGGACCGGCAGGGCTACGCCATAATCGAGCAGGGCCGGGTCAAGGATGTCATCCTGGCCAAGCCCGAAGACATCCGCCATATCCTCGAAGAGGTCGCCGAGGTCGGCAAGTTCCGCGTCAAGCGCGGTGAGGCCATCAAACGGTTGGAGGCCACCCAAGGCAACCTGGAACGCATCAAGGACCTGCTGCAGGAGGTCGGCCGGCAGCGGGACACCCTGAAAGCGCAGGCCGGCAAGGCCAAGCGCTATCAGGTCCTGCGCGACAAGATCAATACCCAGACCCAGCTGGTATGGAGCGAGGAGCTCGACGGCATCAAGCGCAAAAAGGATGGCCTGGACGATGAGGTGCTCGTCATCGACAAGGGTATCCTGGAGGTCGATGAGGGGCTGACTGAACAGAACACGCGCCTGGGCGAGATCAATACCCGGTTGATGGCCCTCAAGGAGGACATGGACAGGGTCGGCGCCGAACTGCAGGCCGCCAAAGCGCGGCATGCACTGGTGAGAAGCGAGCGCGAGGCCTGCGAGGTACGGCTGGCCGACATGCAGACCACCATCACGCGCTCGAGTCAGCATCGGCAAACCTCGGAACAGGAAAACCAGGCGGCGCTGGCTGAGATCGAGGCCGGCACCCGTGAGCTGGAAGAATTGGGCCGGCGGCTTAAGGCGGTCATGGAGGACTTCGATCGGCACAAGGCACAGGCGGATACCTGCCAGACCCGGTTCAGCGCGGTGGCGGCCGACTACGACACCAAGCGCGCCGAGCTTTTTGATGCCATCGGACAGGTGCGCTCCGTCGAACAGCGTATCGGTTTTTTGCGGCAGCGTCGGGAAGAGGTAGCGGCCAATATCGCCAAACGCACACAAGAGCTTGCCGCCATGAGCACGGAGGAAGAAACGCTGCGCGCCGAGCTTGAGTCCCTTACGACGCACAGCCTTAAGCACACGGACTACATCAGCCAGAGGCGGGAACGGGTGCGGCAGCTCAAGGACGAACAGGCCGAGCTTCTCGCGGGACTCGAGCGCGATTCACAGCACCTAATCGCCCTGGAAAAGCGACACACCGAGCTGGCGACCAAGATCACCATGCTGGGCCGGATCGTCAAGGGCGCGCACGGCGCGCAGCCGAACACCGCTTCCAACGGGTTCAAGCGCGTGGCCGACGCCATGGACGTGCAGGCGGGGTTCGAAGAGGCGGCCGGTTCCTTCGGGGACCTGCTGGACTATCTTATCATCCGTGATTACGATGAGGTCCTGGGGCCGCAAGGGGTACGTACGCAAGGCCCCGGTTTCGTCCCGGCCGCTCCGCATGTGCAGGCCCGCGGCGATGAAGCCCCGCCCAAGGGCGAAGGGCTCCTGGGACCCTTGAAAAGCTATGTCGAGGCCGGGGCAGGTTTCGAGGCCGTGCTCGAGGTGTTGACCAGGGACAAATGGGTGGTGCGCGACCTCCCCAGCGCGGTCAGCCTCTGGCGCGCCGGGCAGCGCTCGCATACCCTGGTCACCCGTGACGGCATGATCCTGGAGACCTCGGGAATCTTGAGAAACAGTCCGGAAAAGGATAAATACGCCGAGATCCTCAAGGCCAAGGCCGAACTGGCGGCTCTGAACGGACAGGAGCACGATCTCAAGCTCGACCTCGAACGTCAGCGCACCTGCCAGCTTCAGACCAAGGGCCGCATCGCCGAGGTGAACCGCACCCTGGAGGCGCTCCTGGCGGAGCAGCAGAAGGCCGAACGTGAGCTTGAGGCCATGAAGACCAAGGGGCAGAGCCTTCAGGGACGCCTGGAACGCATGGCCGAAAGGCGTGAGACCTTTAGCCGTGATATCCAGGCCTGGGAGGAGATGTCGGGCGGCATGGACCAGGAGGCTCATCAGATCGAGGAGGAAAAGCTTGGCTGCGACGCGTGCGTGGAGGGTCAGCAGGCGGGGCTCAAGGAGTTGGACGAGCAGAAGACCCTCTCACGTCAGCAGCTTGATACGGTACAGACGGCCCTGCAGAAGGTGAGCGCTACCGTGAGCGAATTGAAGGTGGCCTATGCCTCCCGTGCCGAGAGGCTCAAGGGCTTAAGCGAGCTGCTTGAGCGCCGCAACCAGGAGATTGCCGGCGATACGGCACGTATCGAGGAACTGGGCGGCAAGGCCGCCGAGGTCGGGGCCTCCCTGGATAAGAGCCGGGAGGATCTGGTACGGATAGAGGCGGAAATAACCACCCTCCAGGCGCGTCATGACGCCTATCAGCCGGAATTTCAAACGCTTACGGACAATGGCGGGAGCTTGCGCCGGCGCATTGAAGAGCTGCATCATGCGCGCGGCGTGCTCGAGAAACAGAAGCAGGAGCTGCTCTTAGGGGATAAGGAGCAGGCCATCGCCCTGAAGATGCTTATGGAAAGGTATCAGGCCCGTTTCGGCGAAGAACCACCTCCGCTGCCGGAAGGGTTCGATACGGGCAAGGCCCGCGAAGAGATCGCCTTGGCTCAGACAAGGATCGACGCCATGGGGCAGATCAATTTCGCGGCCATAGAATCCTATGAAGAGGCCCAGGCCCGCTTCGACGACCTGCACCGGCAGTACGAGGATCTGGTGGTGGGCAGCACGCGCCTGAAGGAACTGATCGCGAGCATCGAACGCGAGAGCACCAAGGAGTTCATGGCCACCTTCGTGAAGGTGCGGGCGTATTTCCAGGAGCTCTTCACCCTGATGTTCGGGGGCGGCCAGGCCGATATCGTGCTCAAGGAAGGCGAGGGGATGGACGCCGGGGTGGAGATCTTCGCCTGTCCGCCCTTCAAACGTCTGAAGGCCATGAGCCTCTTGTCCGAGGGAGAAAAGACGCTCACCGCCATATCCTTCATCTTCGCGCTCTTCAAGGTTAAACCCTCACCGTTCTGCATTCTGGACGAGGTCGATGCGCCGCTCGACGACGCCAATGTGGAGCGTTTGAACCGTCTGATCAAGAGCTTTGCGCGCGATGCCCAGTTTCTGGTGGTGACGCACAACAAAAATACCATGGAGATCGCGGACATCATCTATGGCGTTACTTTTGATGTCCCGGGTGTGACCAAGGTGGTCTCCATGGATTTGCAGAGCGAAAACAGTGCATGAGGTTCTGTGGCATGGTAACACACAGGAATCACAAGGCAATTTTGGCCTTGATTTTTCACGATATTGACTGCAATGGATGAATGGGGACGGTGAACTATGGCGCGAGTGATTGCGGTAACAACCGGAAAAGGTGGTGTTGGTAAAAGCAACTTTGTCCTCAACGTGGGCATATGTCTGGCAAAGATGGACAAGCGCGTGCTCTTGTTGGATGGTGATCTGGGTCTTTCCAATCTCGATATCCTCATGGGGTTGATGCCGCAGAGGAGCCTGGAGGACGTTTTCCTCGGCAAGGTGGCGGTCGATCGCATCATTGTCGAGACCGATTATAAGGTGCGGCTCCTGCCGGCCAGTTCGGGGCTGGTGGATTGGGCGGACCTGCCTGAAGAAAGAGATCTCGATCTGGTGCATAAGCTCATGAAGGCCAGCGCCGATGAGGACATTATCTTGGTCGATACCTCCTCGGGGACCACCGCGCATCAGATCGCCTTTCTCTCCTGTCTGTCGGAGATCATCCTGGGGATCCGCGACGACCCGAGTTCCGTCACGGAGAACTACGGCCTCATCAAGGCCCTGAAGAACGCCGGATACAGCGGCAGGGCGGGGCTGTTTTCGAGCATGGTGCCCGACTATGTGTCAGGGCACACCCTGTTCAAACATCTTTCCACACCGGCGCAGCGGTTTCTCGACATGCAGGTCGATTACATGGGGCCGGTCTGCCACGATGAACGTCTGCAGACCGCCATTACCGAACAGGTTCCGGTGGTGGTGCGCTTCCCCACCTCGGATATCGCCAAGTGCTATCGGGTCATCGCCTCTACGCTCCTATCGCAGACGAGCCAGCCCATCAACCTGGAGCGTTTCTGGGTCAGATTCGTCCAGATGGTCAGGGAGGTCAGCCTGCCGAAAAGCCTGCGCGAGGTCTCGTTCGATTTCGAACCGCCCAAGGAGAATATCACGCCGACCTTAGAGAAGACCATGGATGCGATCCTGGAGGAGCAGCGGCGCACCCGGCAGCTTCTGGAGCGGCTGGTTTATATCATGGAAGGGCCTCTGCGCGGACGCATGCATGAACATATTGACGGCTGAGGTGCCCACCCCGTGCGGCATGCTCTGGATCGGCGGAGATGCCGGGCGGATCACGGAAATTTCATGGCAGCCGATAGAGGGCCCTTACCACAGGGGCGAAATCGACTGGTTCCTGGAGGCCCTCGAGGGCTATCTGATGGGCAGGCTGAAAGAGTTTCCGGGCGGGCTCGGGTTTGCGGGCCAGCGCCCGGTCTGGTTCAAAACCGCGTCCCGATGCACGGCCGTAACCTTCCCTCAGAAGACCTACCGGGCCATGTGCGCGATTCGTTATGGACAAACGAAATCGTATGCCGGTCTCGGGGAGGCGCTGGGCAATCGCTGCCTGGCCAGGGCCGTCGGCAATGTCTGCGCCGCCAACCGCGTGCCGATCGTGGTGCCCTGTCACCGCGTCGTGGGCGCCCACTGCCTGGGTGGATACACGGGCGGACTCGACAAGAAACATTGGCTCCTGACTATCGAAGAATCGACAAAGACCGAAAGGTAATCCATGAGGCGTGAAATTTCTCTATTTGCAAAAAATCATAGTATAGTTTATTATATTAATCATAACATAAAAAAAGAAGGCATCCATGATGGAAAAGGTTGTGGTTTACCTCGCGGATGAGTGCACGTACGCGGAGATGTCGCAGGTGATCGCGAAAGCAGAAAACATGGCCAGTGAAAAAACGGGCGGTCTCCTTGCAGCCTGGTATTGTGCTCCAGACATGCAGCCGCACAACGGTGTGCCGGCATGAACACGCTTATGGACACCCATGGCCGCAGGATACGGTATCTGCGGGTCTCGGTAACGGACCGCTGCAATCTGCGTTGCCGGTATTGCATGCCCGAGAACGGCATAGACTGGCTGCCCCATGAACGCATCATGCGCTATGAGGAGTTCCTGCGCATTATCCAGGTGGCCGCGCGGTTGGGGGTGGACAAGGTGCGCCTGACCGGTGGCGAACCGCTGGTCAGAAAGGATTTTCTGGACTTCGTGGCCAATGTTTCCCGAATCGAAGGGATTGCCGACCTCTCGCTCACCACGAATGCCGTGCTCTTAGAGTCCATGGCCCCGGCCTTGCGCGCTCACGGCATCTCTCGGGTCAATATCAGTCTGGACACCCTCGAAAAGAAGAAATTCGCCTATATAGCACGCACTGATGCCTTCGAGCGGGTGATGTCCGGTATCCAGGCGGCCAAGGACCAGGGTTTGCGCATCAAGATCAATGTGGTCGCCATCCGGGGATTCAACGATGACGAGGTCCTGGACTTCGCGGCGCTGACGCTTCATGAACCCGTGGAAGTGCGCTTTATCGAACTCATGCCCATGGGCTGCGCCGCCCGTTTCGACACGTCCCAAACCATCAAGGCCTTTGAAATACGCCGGCTCATCGAGCAGGGGATGGGTGGACTGAGCAAGGTGGTTTCAGGACTTGGTCCGGCGGCCTTGTATAGAATCCCCGGTGCCTCCGGGCTGCTGGGTTTTATTGAACCCGTTTCGGAGCGTTCCTTCTGCGCGCGCTGCAACCGTATCCGCATTTCGGCCAGCGGCGGGTTGCGGCCGTGTCTGTTCTCCGACAGACAACTGGATCTGCTGGGCCCGCTGCGGGCCGGGATCGATGACGCAGGGCTGGAGGAACTGATCCGTGCCGGAGTGGCGCTGAAGCCCTTAAGCGGTTTGGATATTCATCAGGGGTGCGAGACCTTGATGAGCCGGATCGGTGGATAGCCGGTTCTCTTCAGGAGTTGACGGCCGCGGATGCGATGAGTCTTCCGAAAGACTCCAGTTCCTGCTCAAAGAGGATGCGGTTGGTATTCAACAAAGCCAGACCTGAAAGACCGCTCTCATCGGTACTGCTCTCCACCCAGACGACCTTGCAGTACAGGGAAATGGTGCCGACCGTCTCGGGGTGGTCGATAAACAGCCGCACGATGTCGCCCAGATCCATCTCAACCCCGGCGACGCATACGCCCCCGCTGCAGGCATTGATGATAGAAACCTCTTTCTTGACGTTTTTCAGCTCTATCATGCCGCATATGTTCGGTACATGGATACGTTCGAAACATCTCTTTTCTTTTGTATACGGCATTACTCTTGCATTAATGTTAAATATCAGCTTTTGTCAAGTGGGGAAAAACCATTTTCGATCAAGATGTTCATACATCCCGCCCCAAGGCCCTTGAAAGAAATCATTCGGCGTCTCTCATGCGTTCCAGGTCTCCACGAACGCCCCGATCTTGGCAACATAGTCCGCCATCAACGGCGAACCCAGGGCGCCAATATGCTCGACCCCTTCCAGGATCATGATATCCTTGGGCTCGCTCGCTACGGCGAACATCTTCCGTGAATGGGCGTAGGGTACCACGACATCGGCCGTGCCATGAATGAAGAGCTTCGGCACGCCGCTCAAAGGCAATGTCTCAAGGGCGGAGATCGGCGGCACCGTGCAGGGTACGCCCGGATAGGCGTCCTGGAACAGGTCGCGGAAGGAATACAAGGCCGAGTCCATAATGGCGCCTTTGAGCGCGGGGATATCGGGCAAAATACGCGCCAGCGTGAACCCACCCATGGATTGGCCGAAGCCGAACACGCTTTCGCCAAAACGCCGAGGCTCGTTGAATACAAAAGTAAATACGGCCCGGGCGTCGTCCTGGATACCCTGGAGCGTGGGACTCCCCTTGGACCGGCCATACCCGCGGTAGTCAAAGGTCACGAGCCGGTGCCCCATTTCCAGGAAGAAGAGCGACGCCAGGATATGGGAGGTCATGTTCTCGGCATTGCCATGCAGGTTCACGACGGTCGCCGTCCCGGCATGCTCCTCTTTGGGGCGGATGAACCAGGCATGCAGGCTACCGTCCACCCAGAGGTCTTCCCGCGCATACCCCATGCCCGCCGGATCGAAATACAGGTTGGAATCGGGATAGAAACAGTTCGCTTCCGTTATGGTCATAGGCGCGCATTATAAACGGACCAGCGCCGGGTGTAAAGGAGGCAGAAGTCAGAAGACAGAGTTCAGGATTCAGAATAAAACCTGTACCCCGGGACTGATTGTCTGTCTCCATTCTGACTTCTGAATTCTGACTTCTGAATTCTGTCTTTAAATGCCCTTCAAATTCTGCCCCGATCCGATTATACTCTACCCATGTGCGGAAGATTCGTATTCACCGATCCATCCCGTATCAAGGCCTTGATGCCCGAGGCCGTCATTGATGAGCAGGTTATCCTTGAATTCCAGCCTAATTACAATATCGCTCCATCCCAGCCCGTGCTGGCCATGCTCAATGATGGGTCGCACACGCTTACCTACACCCGCTGGGGATTGATTCCATCGTGGACAAAGGATCCGTCCAGGGGAGTGCATCCGATCAATGCGCGGGCCGAGACCCTTGAAGATAAACCCATGTTCCGCGCCCTGGCGCAGAAGCGGCGTTGTCTCATTTTCGCCGACGGTTTCTATGAATGGCGCCACGAGGGCAAACGCAAACAACCCTACTTCATCCATAGGATCGACCGTCAGCCCATGCCCTTTGCCGGGCTCTGGGACACCTGGAAGAACCACGGCACGAGCGTAATTTCCAGCACCATCATCACCACTGCGGCCAGCGCGCAGCTTGCCCCTATCCATGACCGCATGCCGGTCATCCTGCCACCCGACTGCTCTGCGTCCTGGCTCGATCCTGGCACAATCAAGGCGGACGCTATCAAGGGCTGTCTGCTGGCCAAGAACACCGTAGCCCTTGAGGCCTATGCCGTATCTTCCCTGATTAATAACCCGCAGAACAGCGGTCCGGAATGCATTCTACCGCTTGCGCCCCGGAGCTGAAGACCGCCGCGGGTGTCTGAGAAAGGATGGCGCATCACCAGGTATAGATGGGATTGGACAGGGCGCTGATCGGCGCGCTGATGAGTTCATCAAAGGATGCGGGCAGGATGGCAAGCTGCCGCACCTCGATGCGGTAGTAATCACCCGGCTCTGGAGTGTCCGTGAAGGAAAAGGCATTTACCGGGTCGGCGAAGGTCTGACTCCAGAGTTCCTGCGCCAGCCCGTCCTTGATGATAACCACACCGTAGGGCACGTCGGCATCCGAGACGCTCACGCTGAAATTCACCTGCGTGCCCAGGTCTTCGGTGGGTAGGGTATCACCCATGATGCGGATATCAGGATCAGCGCCGGCCGTGAAATTCAGCCGCGGACCGGTGGATGTGGCGCTGATGAAAACATGCCCCTGCTTGATCCCCATGAGAATGTCTTTCCCGCTCCTCGAGTCGGCATAGACCCATGTAGTCGGCCGGCCGAGCCTTTCCGTAAAGGCCGGTATGGCATCGTCGCTTTTGAGATGGTCGTCGCTGCCTCCCTCCATGGTCATTTTCGAACCCTGCGCGATGTAGGCCGGGAAGGTGTCCGTCGATGCCATGAAGATGTCATCCCCGTTCCACACCTCGATGGCGTCGGCGCCGGCACTATCCCCAAGCGAGGCCTTCCACGAATGCAGGCCGTTTTTAATTCGATCGGGGTGGTTGATCGAGAACAGCACAGGATGCTCAGGGGTTGAAAGCCCGTGGGCGATTTTGATGGCCTGTTTGGCATCCGCGGTGGCGAGTGTCGGCGCGATTGCATCCCAGTCAAACGGTTCATCGGACCATATGTTGGCATGCCCTTTACTCGAGGACCACTCCAGGCCATAGAGCATGGTAAGTTCCGTGGAATAATATCCCGGATCAGACCATTGAAAGACCGTATTATGATTGGTTATCACGAAGAAATCGAATCCCTCCTGCTCGGCAATGTCGACGACACGAGCAATGGGTGTGGCTGTTTCTCCGGCATCATAGAGGGCATGACTGTGCAGCACGCCATGGTACCAACCGGGGCTGTAGGGATACACCTGATCATTGTATATGTACCTTTCAGCATTGTTGGCCGTTTCATTTGTGTTTGATCCGCCGCATCCAAAGAGAATAGTCAAGCAAAAGAATAGGAAAGCCAATGATCCGCCGAATCTCCAAGCCTTGTTACTTATCTGGGAATCACCTTTTTTCATGATGATGGTCCTGCCACGGAATGGTTTTTATTTTGATGTTGTGCGTTCATGAAGGGTTCAGGGTTTAAAGATCAACGGCAATTCATATTGCAATTCTTAATCAAAGGCCGCATGATTGAAACCCACATGAGGGAGGGATATGGCGAGAATGCACGGACTGTTCGATGCGACGGTCGGGGATCTCATCCGTCGACGGTGTTCCTGGAGAACATTCACCAACCAGGCGCTCACGAGTGAACATAGGGAACTGATGCAGAAGTTCATCGACGGGCTTGAGCCGGCGCCTTTTGCTAACCGAATCCGCGTGAAGGTCTTTGACGAACCGGCCGCCAAAGGCGGCATCAAAGGGACCTATGGCGTTATCCGGGGGGCATCGACCTTTCTGGTAGGCGCCGCGCCTCAAGGTCCGCAGAGCCTGGAGGATTTCGGCTACGTCTTTGAAGAGGTGCTCCTGCGCGCCACGGATCTGGGGTTGGGCACCTGCTGGATGGGCGGCACCTTCAGCCGGACGGTGTTCGGGGAACGGATCGGACTTGGACCCTCAGAGGTCGTCCCGGCCATCAGCCCGGTGGGATACCGTGCCGATAGACGTGGTTCCGTTGATGCGCTGTTTCGCTTCAGCGCCGGGTCGGCCAAGCGCAAACCATGGCAGGACCTTTTTTTTCAGCAGGATTTCAAAACGCCCTTGACCAGTGCTGAAGCGGGCGCGTTTACAGAGCCGCTGGAGATGGTGCGGCTGGCCCCTTCGGCCGCCAACAAGCAGCCCTGGCGGCTGATCACGGATGGTGAAGCCTGGCACTTCCTGCTTGAGCGCACCTCGGGGTTCAGCGCCCTGTGGAGCGTTGATCTGCAGCGTATCGATATGGGCATCGCCATGTGTCATTTTGAACTCTGCGCGCGGGAGGCCGGACTCAAGGGACACTGGGAATCCAGGGTTCCGGGGCTCATCCTGCCGAAGCGGTACGAGTACAGCATCAGCTGGGTGCGGGAAGGATAGGGGGAAAGATGGAGATCATCTATGGGGTAAATCCCGTGAAGGAGGCCATCAAGGCCGGACGTCGCCGGGTTTTCGAGGTCATGGTGGCCCGCGAGCGGTATGAGGATATCGCCCGCCTGGCCAAGGGTATCCCCATCAACCCCCTGTCGCGCAAGGAGCTCGACACCATCGCCGGAATTAAAAATCACCAGGGTGTGATGGCCAAGGTTGCGCCCTATCCGTATGCCGATCTGACGGATCTCATGGAGCTGTCCACCGTGGTGCTGCTCGACTCGGTGGAGGACCCTCAAAACCTCGGAGCGGTGATCCGCAGCGCCTATGCCCTGGCCGGTGCGGGTGTCGTCATCCCGGCCGACCGTTCGGCCTCGGTAACCCCGGCCGTGGTCAAGGCCTCGGCCGGGGCCGTCGAGCATGCTTTAATCGCCCGGGTTACCAATCTGCGGCAGGCGGCCAAGGAGCTGAAAAAGGGCGGCTTCTGGATCATCGGTCTGGACGCCGCCGCCAAAGAGCCGCTGCAATCCATTCCGTCTTTCGACAAGTTTGCCCTGGTCCTAGGCGGCGAGGATGCGGGCTTAAGGCCGGTCATGCACAAGGAGCTCGATCTCCTGGCCTCAATCCCCATGCGGGCCTCATTCAATTCCCTCAACGTGGCCCAGAGCGCGGCGATTGCGCTGTACGCCCTGGCACGCTAGCCGGCGGATTCCTCAGCGTGAAGGGTTGCGGCTTACATTCCGTTTGAGGATCAGCCGGATTTCATGGTATTGAACCGGGTATGCACGCTGATACGGACAAGTGTTCCCTCGAGGTTCAGGCGCGGTGTTTCCAGGGTGAGGGCTTTATGCCCGCGTTGAGCGAGGTCTGCGTGGAACGTACCTACAGCCTGTGGCTCAACGGCCGGGGGCTGGTGCGGCTGGTGGCCAGCCCCAGCCAATTGCAGGAGCTGGGGGCGGGCTTCGTCGTCACGGAAGGCCTGGCCGGCGCGGTTGATGACGTTCAGGTAATTGGGTCCGAGATCCATGTCAATGCCCCGGCGCAGGAGCCGCCCTCGGGGGCGATGATCATGGAATCGAGCGGCGGCCTTGCCCTGTCCAGGCCGGTCACGCCCGTCTCCTCGGATCTCATGCTTGCCGTGGAGGAGGTTTTCTGGATCATCAAGGCCATCGTTTCCGATCTCTGGCAAGCCACGGGCGGGGCCCATTGCTCGGTCCTGTTTTCGAACGGCAGGCTTGTCGCCAAGGCCAGTGATGTCGGCCGCCACAATACCGTGGATAAAGTCATTGGTGCGGCGATCCTGGGGGGCATGGACCTTTCGCGCTGCATCCTGGGGTGTACCGGCAGGCAGCCCGAAGGCATGGTGGCCAAGGCCGCCCGGGCCGGGATACCGGTAATCGTCTCCAAGGCGGCCACCACGAGCAAGGGCGTGGAAATGGCTCAGCGCGCCGGGGTGACGCTTATCTGCCGGGTCAAGGACAAAAGCTTTACGGTTTACACCCACGGCCAGCGTGTCGTGGGTCTACCGATAAAATAAAGATATCATGGAGTTGAAGGAGGAATAGCATGTCGAACGAGGCTCGCACCGCTGATCTGCTGCGCTATTTCAAGAAGGACAAGTTCGCCAATTATATCGGCATAGAGCTCCTGGATGTCAAGGACGGCTGGGCCAAGGCCACGCTTGAGATCAAGGAGCACCATCTCAACGGGCTGAACTCCGTGCACGGCGGCGTCATCTTTACGTTGGCCGATCTGGTCTTTGCCGCGGCCTCCAATTCACGCGGGCGCGTGGCCGTGGCCATCAACAACACGATCTCCTATGTCAAGGCGCCCCAGGGCGATGTCCTGTTTGCCGAGGCCACGGAGGTGGCGCTGAACCACAAGCTCGCCACCTATGCCGTCAACGTCACCGACGGTCAGGGCCAGGTCATCGCCGTGTTCCAGGGCATGGTGTACCGCAAGGGTGAAAAACTGGATCATTACGAGAAGATGTGAACGACGGAATGGGCGTTTCCGTTCTCATCATCCTGACGGCGATCCTCGTGGGAGGATCGATCTGGATGTACAATCGCCTGATAAGGCTCAGGAACATGGTGGCGGAAGGCTTGAGCGCCATCGACGTGCAGATAAAGCGTAGAGCCAATCTGGTCCCCAACCTGGAGCAGGCCGTCAAAGGCTATATGGGGCATGAACGTGCGCTCTTAGCCGAGATCGCCGAGCTTAGGGCCAGGTCACGGGAGGCCCGGACCATCGGCGACAAGGGCCGGATCGAAATGGACCTCTCGCGGGCGCTTGCCGGCCTCATGGCCGTGGCCGAGTCCTACCCGGATCTCAAGGCCAGTCAGAATTTTCTGGCCCTGCAGCGAGAATTGAGCGACATCGAAGACCAGATCCAGATGGCCAGGCGCTACTATAATGGGACGGTGCGCAACCTCAATATCGCGGTGGAATCGTTTCCGAGCCTGATCATCGCCCGTTTGGGCGGCTTCAAGGGGGCGGAATTCTTTGCCGCCGAGGCTGAAGACAGGGCAACGCCTCAGCTCAAGATCTGAGCGCTGCTTCGTGTCGGGAAGGGGGCGGCATGCACACAACGTATCGCTGGCTGCTAGGCGTGATGATCGGCCTAGGGGTGCTGGCCGCGCCGCCCACTCTGGCCGGCCAGGATACAGAGCATATCCGTTTGTTCAACAGCCATATCGTGGTTCGGCCGGACGGCGGCCTGGATGTCACCGAGACCATCAGCGTGATTTCTCAGGGCCTCGCCATCAAACATGGTATCTATCGCGATTTTCCCACCCGTTACCGTGACCGCTATGGCAACTCCGTGCAGGTGGCCTACCGGATCCTTGGAGTCATGCGTGATGCCCAGCCGGAAGGCTGGCATACCCAGGATCTCAAAAGCGGAGTGAGGGTGTATTTCGGCCGGGCCGATACTGTGCTCAATTCCGGGGAGCATACCTATACCTTTACCTATCATACCGAGCGTCAGATCGGTTTCTTTAAAAGCTACGACGAGCTCTACTGGAATGTGACCGGCAGCGACTGGGACTTCTCCATCGACCGGGCTCAAGCCACGGTGGAGCTCCCGAACGGCGCCCGGATTCTCTCCCGCGCCGCCTATACCGGTCCCCAGGGTGCCAAGGGCACCGACTTCACCACTGGTTTGGATAGTGAAGGGTACGCCGTTTTTTCCACGACCCGGCCGCTTAAGCCTAAGGAGGGCTTTACCATTGCCCTGTCCTGGCCCAAAGGGTTTGTTCGGGCGCCGACCAGGGACGAGAAGCTCCGGTATTTCATTTCAGAGAATGCCGCATCCACGGCCGGGGGCATCGGGCTGGCGCTGCTCCTGGGCTACTTCTTTATCGTCTGGGCCAAGGTCGGACGCGATCCCGCCTCGGGTGTGATCATCCCGCAATTCGAGGCCCCGCAAGGCCTTTCACCGGGAGCGCTGCGGTATATCCTACGCATGGGGTATGACCAAACAATCTTTGCCGCGGCCCTGATCGACATGGCCGTGAAGGGCTTCATAACCATTCGCAAGGATGAAGGCGGCGACTACACCTTCACCAAACGCAAGACCGATGAAGTCGCCTTGTCCACGGAAGAACGGAAAATCGCCCAGACGCTCTTTGGTGCGCAGTCCATGACGGCCGTCACCACGCATGCCAACCGGGTGAGCATACAAAAGGCCATGCGGGCCTGCAAAAGGATTCTGATACGTGAGTATGAACGCGTATACTTCGTTACCAATGCCGATAAACTCATCCCCGGGCTGCTCATTTCAGTGCTGGTGCTGATGGCGGAGGTGGCTCTTTCCAGAGAGAAGGCCCTGGCTGGTTTCATGACCCTCTGGCTGAGCGGATGGTCGGCCGGATGTGCCGTGCTTGTCTACCAGGCGTACCGTGCTTGGCGAGCTCTCGCGAATCGTGTCGAGGCCAGATCCCTTTATTGGGGGAAAGCCGTTTCCCTATCGCTCTTTGCCCTCCCGTTTCTGGGCTTTGAACTCTTTGGCATAGGCGCTTTGATCTTCGCCACTTCAGTGATCAGCGTGGCGGTGATCCTGTCCGTGATCCTGGCTGACATCCTCTTTTATCATCTTTTGAAAGCGCCCACCATCAAGGGGCGTGCCGTTATGGATAAGATCGAGGGCCTGGAACTCTATCTGTCCATAGCGGAAAAAGACCGGCTCCAGGAGCTCAATCCTCCGGATAAGACCCCGGAAACCTTTGAAAAATTTCTCCCCTATGCCCTGGCCTTGGGTGTTGAGCAGGACTGGTGCGAACGGTTTGCCGACCTTCTGGGCGCCCCCGGTGCCGCGCCGGGCTACACACCGGCCTGGTATGAGGGGGCTCGGCTGAACAGTTTCGGCGCGCATGGGTTGGCTTCCAGCCTGGGTTCATTCGCCGCGGGTCTGGCCGATGCCGCCTCGCCGCCGGGGTCCTCTTCCGGTTCAGGGGGCGGCGGGTCTTCGGGCGGCGGCGGAGGCGGCGGTGGCGGAGGCGGGTGGTAGGCTGGGACAAGAGCCCCCCCCAAGATGGGGCGGGGAACAAGCGACCGGTCTTTTAGCGTTGCGCGATGCGGTCGGATGGGTAGATGAAAATGCCCCGATAATCGCGCTGCGCGGTTCTCACCATGGCCTCGGCCACGGTTTTGGCTTCAATGGGCCGGTACTTTTTTAAAGGTCCGATCATGATCCGGGCAAGCGGAGCGCCGATGAGCTGGGCCAGATCTTCTCCCGGTCGGGAGGGGTAGTGCTTGCCCAGCAGCAGCGAGGGGCGGAAGATATGCAGGCCGAAATAGCCCAGGTGGCTGAGCTTGACTTCCACTTCGCCCTTGACGCGGTTATAAAAGACGCGCGAGTGGGGATCGGCGCCCATGGCCGTGACGACCAGAAACTGCCGCGCGCCTTGCTGCAAGGCCAGATGGGCGATCTCAAGGGGGTAGGTGCAGTCCACCTTGTGGAAGGCTTCTCGCGAGCCGGCCTGTTTGATGGTGGTGCCGAGGCAGCAGAAGACATCGTTCACCGCCATGAGGCCGGCGTATTCCTTGAGTCGTCCGAAGTCGACGATATGCTGGTCCAGTTTGGGGCTGGATCTTGGCAGACGCCGACGGACCAGGACCACGATCCTGTCATACGTGGCTTCGTTCAGGAGCGCATCCAGACAGAAACCGCCGATCAAGCCGCTGGCGCCGAGGAGCAGTGCCGAACGCGTCTGCATAGGGACCTCTCAAGAGGGGCGAAGTTTCCCCTCTAAAACAACCGCACCATGATAAGCAGGGCGATCAAGAAGACTACAATACCGGTCTGATGTTCGGTATTTTCGATGGCCTGCGCAAAGGACCAAGGATGCTTGGCGCCGTCCGGGTACGGATTGAGCCGCGGCATGAAGTAGGGAACGGCCGCTTTGTACGTGAGAAACTGCTCGCCGAACATGCGCTCCAGGCGGCCCCACTCCCTGGCTTGCTTGCGGGGCACATAGGACAGAAAGAAGACCACCGAGGTCAGCACGAAGATGACCGGGTTGCGCGCCATGATGCACATGCCGGTGCCCACGATGAAGCTGCCGAGGTAGAGCGGCGATTGCAGGTGCGCATACGGACCGGAGGTGGTAAGCTCGTCGTTTTTGCGGATATGTCCGGCGGCCCAGAAGCGCAGCGCTTCGCCGGCGGCGACAAAGATCAGGCCGAAGAAGCACGAGGCCCAGCTGGGATTGGCGAAGACCACGAGCAACGCGATCATGCCATACAGCACACCTGTGCGGCTGGTTACTTTTTCCAGTTTTTGAGCCAATTCCATGGGCACATTCCTTTTTTAATTTTTCTTTTTGTGGCTGATACCTGATTCCATCACCGAACGTCAAGCACCATTCTTTTTAGATGCATCCGGCCCTGATCGCGCGCGGCATGGCGCGCAGGTTCAGGGCCTTAAGCAATCATGCCGCCTGCGGTCCTTTTTCGTCCTCGGCCGTGCTCGTCCCGGAACTTCCCAGATAGTACAGGGCGCCGATAAGGGCCAACGCGATCTTATGACTCCAGAGCATGCCCAGGATAATCCTCAACACCAAGCGTGCGATCTTCAGCCCGTAGTAGGCCGCGACCAGAGCGGCTAGGATTTTGAGTCCGATCAACCCGTCTTCCTTCATGTTGGCAAAGCGGATGGAAAGCTCCTTATTTATGCTCAGGAGGTCGGCCTTGAGCTCCTCGATTTCATTTCTCACCTTTGTCTCACCCATCGTATATCCTTTCCGACTTGTTCTATGGTCGCTTTGGTCTGATCAAGATCCTTCTTGGCCTTGGTGAGCCCGATCATCGCCAGGATGGCCCCGGTGCTCAAGAGAACGACGGTGACGATCAACGCCGAAGCCCAGGGCGCGAACCAGATGTTCAGGTACAGGATCACGGCCACGAGGAGGATCAGGCCTCCCAATGCCAGGCAGATCAAACCCGCCACGGCCAGCACCAGCCAGATCGAGAGGGTCTTCACATGCGCGCCGACTTCCTCTTTTACATACTGCTTCTCAAGCGAGGCCAATTGTTTGGCGCCCTTGAGGTAGGCGTATGCGAGCTTGAATACATTTGCCTTTGTAACATCCTCAATCTTCATATACATACACTCCCTGTTGTAATGAATTTTATTCGCCGATCAGCGGCTTTTTGGCCTGCTTGCGGATCTCCTTTTCATCCGCCCACTCGATCAGGCCGCTGCTGATGTTTACCAGATTTAGCGTCATCTTGAAATACACATCCTCGACCCGGCCGGAGCGTTTCCTGATGGATGCGATCTCGCCGTAGAGGAAATAGTCCGCCCCCACCTGGCGGCCGAAATTCTTGGCCGTGCTGGGATCGACCACGCCGGATCGGGCCTGATATTCGAGCTGCTTGAGGATCTCATCATTGGCCTCACCCACGGCCGAGAAACGAACCCGCCCGGATTTGAGCAACGTCACCTTGATCTTGTCCGTGATCGAGGTGGTGTCGATGTGCTCATCGGTTCGATTCTGGACCTTGTGGACATAGATGACCGGCTGTCTGCCCGACTGTAAGAGCGGTGTGGCCAAGAGCGAGTTCACCATCTTCTCCGCGATCATCTGCAGGTCGGTGGAGCCGAAGTCGGTGGTCACGGTTTCAACCTGATCAGCGCTCCCGTATTGAACTCTCGGCTCCGTGGCGCAACCGGCGCTCAGTATGAGCAGCCAACCGACGGCCATATACCATATGCTCTTTTTCATAGGGTTAACCTCCTTGGTTTCCTTGTTATGTCATGTTGGTGAGCGGATGGGGAGAGCGGATCATGAGCTTGAAGTTCACGGCCGTTGCCGTAGGCGCGGTGGATTTCAACACACCGATGCCTAGGCTGGCATCCAGTATGGCCGGTATCCAGGCCGTCGTCGAGGACACCTCGAAACCCTGGGCGTCATACCAGATGAACCGGTACTCGAAGTGGACGTCACGCTTGGTGAGGTTCTGGATCATGACCTGCGCCTCGATGCCTTGCGCCAGCGTTCGCAGAGATACTTCGCCAAAGGTTATTTTCTTTTCCAGCATGCTATCGTTAATCTCGACCTTCTTAACCCCCGATTGCTTGACTTCCAGTATGTTGGGGGCCGATCCTCCGGCGCAGCCGAACAACAGCACGACCATGAGCCATGTCATAGAGCGGATATTTCTCATATCTCTCCCTCCTAATATGCCTGTGATTGTATCGTGAGGACGCCGTCAGGCGCCCGGGCCAGGATGATAAAATGCTTGGTACCCGCCGGTATGTCAAGGCTGGATCGCTCGCCGCCGCCCGGCAGGGCGGCGATCTCCACCCGTGATGTGCCTGGCGGAGCCGTCAGTCTCGCGATTTGGACCTGCTTGGGCAAGGTCGACCAAGTCCTCAGGTCGGCCTGTTCGGTAATGAGGGCCAGGATATTGGCCAGAAAGGCCGTTCCCGCCCCGCGCCGACGATCAATTTGGTGGGTGGCAACGGCCTTGAGGGTCGTGCGGGCGATCTGTTTGGCAAAAAGGATGGGAAATTGATCGAGCAGATTGCGGGCGGCGATGGCGTCCGTATCCGAGACGAGGCAGGTCGTTTCCGTTTGCTCGCCGCACCTGACGCGGCCGGCCAGGACCGACGAGGGACTGAACTGGTAGACCGGAAAGGCCGCGGCGAACAAACCGCTGGCGGTCGGAATGGGTATGGTCAGCTGCTCCTTGTAAGGGGCCAAGCCCGCTTCGAAGATCACGAAGATATCGATGCCGTCCTGGGGGGCTTGATCAGGCGCACCGAAAAGGGTCTTCCAGCGCTCGAAATCATCTCCATAGTGCAAGGACCTGCTCAGGCGCAAGAGATCCCTCTGGATGAATCGGCAGCGCGGGGCGGCGTCATAGGCCTTTTTCAGATCGATATAGGCCTCATCGGTTTCCTTGTTGAGTTCATAGACCAGGGCGCTGATATAATAGGCAAAGGCATTCTGGTAGATGCTCTGGACGTCTTGGGCGGATTGCGCCAGCCGTTCGTAGGTCCCGGGTTCGGCTTGGGCGAAAAGGCCTTCCCATTCGGATGCGCGCGCCTCTTTGCGCGCCTGTTCGAGTTCCCGGTAGTGCCTATCCTGGAGTTCCTGCTGCCGACGATAGGCATTCCTGATTTCGACGCGGGCCCCACCCAGATCCTTGAGCATCAGGTAATTCAGGGCATCATAGGTATGGATGAATATCTTCTCGAAGTCGGCGCCTTCATAGGGTAAAGTTTTTTCGTTGATGATGAGCGTAGCGGCCTCGGCCGCCGTTCGGGAGGCCGAGATGACGGCGCGCCGTTCCGCGGCCTCGATCAAGGCCGCCGCGGCTTCGAATTCCACCGTGCTGTCTTTGAATTTTCCCATATCCTGCAACAAGGTGCCTCGCTCCATACGGATCAAGATTTTATCCCCCCCCCTAACGGCGCTGGGAGGAAATACATTCAGAGCCCCGGCATAATCCCCTATTGAAACCGCCAGGCGTGCCGGGGCGCTTTTGCGCGTGTAGTCCTGAAAGATGGCACAACCATTCAAGAACAGTACACAGATACTTATGATAACCCAGGAATTGCGATGCCTCATGCTATAGCCAACATTCCTGGATTTCAACATACGTAATGGCGGTGGACCGCCTCTCGGCCGCGATCCCCGGTCCTTAGAAAGCGATGCCAGCGTTCACCACGATGCCGCGGCGGGTATGAAAACCGATTCCGGCTGAAAAGCCCTGCATGACATAGCGCAAGCCGATCATACCGGTAAAATGTTCTTCGGTCTCGGAGTCGATTTCACCTGCCCGGGCGATGGTGACGACCTTCTGGGTTGCATAGCCAAGACCGACCGTCCCGAAAAACCCCGGGATGAATTCAGCGCCACAGTTGACATAGCCCTCGTATTCGTTGCCGTCATTGAACTTTTTCGGGGTTGGGTAGGTCGAGGGGACATCATCATCGGTCTCACCCACGGAAAAGCCGATGCCCGCGCTCAAGGCGCCACCCGTCGGATGTAGGTCGGAAAGGAAGACGCCGCCCAGCTCGGCCCCCCAACTGGGATCGTCCATAGACCCTCCGAACCCGTAGGTCCCGATAACATAGCCGGAGCCGTAGGATAATCCGGGCACCAGGTACAGTATGCCGATCAAAAGGCCTATTCTTTTGAACATGGTCTACCCCCCAATACATCGCTTGTGTCACGAAGTTCTATGCATGCTATAGCATAGTCTCGGAGGTGTGTAAAATGACAAGATGGCGCTGCCGCGCGGGTATGGAACCCTCCTGGATGATCAGGCCTGGCGAAGATACTGGGTGATGCGAGCGATATACTCCCTGGTTTCCTGCGGCAGTCGATCGGGATAGCGCTCCACATTGCCCATACCCCAGTTGTAGGCGGCCAGCGCCCGTGGGACATCACCCTCGTAGCGGTCCAGTAGTGATTTTAGGTAGCGTGTCCCGGCCATGATGTTTTCTTCCGGATCGTAGGCATTACTCACCCCGAGGTCACGGGCGGTATCGGGCATCAGCTGCATGAGCCCCATGGCACCTTTGGATGAGGTGGCCTGCGGATCGAAATCGCTCTCGGCCTTGATGACCGAACGGATCAGATCCTTATCGACCCCGTAGGTCCGCGATGCCCGATCGATGGAGGAGCTGAAGTCCGCGCGCGCGGTTTTGTTGTCGCTTTGAGGCCGACTCTGTTCAAATTTTGACGCATCCGGGGGTGCGGCGATAGTGTCCATACCGGACAGCGGCATGGCAGCTAGCGGGCTTATCAGTTCATCCTGGTCGGTGGTATGGAAGGCCTTCAGCAAGGCCCTCTGCATCTGGAGCTCGACCAGTTCGATCAGGCTCTGCAGGCGCATATTGCCCAAGGGGGGCTGCTCCGTCCGGCGCGCGGCGCTGTTCTGCAGGCTCAGATCCAGATAAGCGGTAAAGTCCAGGGCTGCCTCGGCGTTCTGGTCCGGATTGATCGAACCCACGCGGGACTCCCGGGGTTGGACGATCGATGCCAACAGATTCTGATTGATCGGTATCTTCATACGCTCCCTCCGGATTGAAATATCAATGCATACACTTCAATTTCCGTGCCATGCCATCCCGTGGTCGTAACACTTTGCGGAGAGACAAAAAAAATGCAGGTCCTTGGCGACCTGCAACATATGAGGAGGTTCTACGGGGAATGTACCTGAAGAACCTGAAAGTACTATCGGCATGAACCCGAAAAGACTTAACACCCTTGAAGAGAAAAATTTTGAAAATATTTTTGCGGAGTCTTTTATGCTATAGGATTTATATGGAAAAGCATGCACCTCCGCTGGCCTTTCGCGTGCGGCCCGCCAACCTGCAGGACCTTATCGGGCAGGAAGCGGCCAAGGCCTACATCGAGGACTTCGGGCAAGGTAACCGTACCTCGGCCATACTCTGGGGACCGCCGGGCAGCGGCAAGACGACCGTGGCCCACATCATTGAGCGGCTCTTCCCGGATGAATATGTGCCGTTGAGCGCCGTCACGAGCGGTGTCCAGGACTTGAGACGCGTGACCAGTCAGGCCCAGGCCAGCGATACCACCCCCATCGTGTTCATCGACGAGATCCACCGCTTCAACAAGGCCCAGCAGGATGCGCTCTTGCCGCACGTGGAAAACGGACGGATCATTCTGATCGGCGCCACCACCGAGAACCCGTCCTTCGCGGTGATCGCTCCGCTGCTTTCACGCATGCGCGTCATCGTCCTGCGCTCGCTCAAGAGCGATGAGATCTTTGCCATACTCAAGCGGGCCCTGGCGGACGATATCGTCATGGCCTTGGGCAAGCATGTGGCCGAAGATTGCGTCGAGGCCCTGGCGCGCGCCGCCGATGGGGACGCCCGCGCGGCCTTGAATCTGCTCGAATTTATATTGACCAAGGTGGACAAACCCCACATCGAGAGGGAAGATTTGGAGGGCCTCTTAAAAAGGCCGCTCTACCACGACCGTATGGGCGACTATCATTACGATCTCATCAGCGCCTTTCACAAGTGCATACGGGCCGGGGATGTGGATGCCAGCGTCTACTGGCTCTCACGGATGCTGGAGTCGGGCGAGGACCGGCTCTATATCATCAGGCGCATGCTGCGCATGGCCAGCGAGGACATCGGCATGGCCGAGCCCAATGCCTTGCGTCTGGTCCTGTCCGTCAAGGATGCATTTGCCGTGCTGGGCATTCCCGAAGGCGACCTGGCCCTCTATCAAGCCGCGGTGTATCTGGCATTGGCGCCCAAGAGCAACGCCCTTTACCTCTGCGATATCAAGACCAGAACGCTGATCGGCCGCACCGGGACACCCCCGGTGCCGCTGGCGCTGCGCAACGCGCCCACCAAGCTCATGGCCGAGCTCGGTTATGCGCATGGGTACATCTACGCCCACGACGACCCTCAAGGGGCGCTCGATCTTACCTATATGCCGGCCGGCCTGGAGGATGAGACCCTGTATGCTCCGCGTGAAGCCGGATTCGAAAAAAAACTCAAGGAGATCATGGATGCTCGTGCAAAGGCTAAACGAGATCGGGCAGGATCACATCGCCCGGCTGCTGGAAAAAAGAGCTGATTTCATCAATGCCGCCGCGATCGAAAAGGATCTGGCCGCCATGGATCATGGCCTTTTGAAGAGGCTCCTGGCCGGTGAGATGCTCTTTAAGACCCCGATCGGCCGGATTGAACCCGCGCAGGTGATGCCGGTCGATACGGCGGCAACGCCCGCGGGTGCGCACGCCGCGGAGCTGGGCCGGGAGATCCTTTCGCAGGGCAAGCTGGCGGTGGTGGTCGTGGCCGGCGGACAGGGTTCACGGCTGGGGATCTCGGGGCCCAAGGGCATCGTACCCGTGAGCCCGGTCAAAGGCAAAAGCCTCTTTCAGATCCATGCCGAAAAGATCCTGGCCCTCCATCGTCGTTACGGCGGCTCCATCCCTTTCTTCATCATGACCTCGCGTGACAACGATGCCGAGACCCGATCCTTTTTCAATGCGCATGCCTATTTCGGACTTGACCGTGAGGATGTCTTCTTCTTCATGCAGGGTATGCTCCCTTCCGTGAGTTCTGAGGGACGTTTTCTGCTCGACCAGAGCGGCGGCCTCTTCATGAATCCGGACGGACACGGCGGAACGCTGCGAGCCTTGAAGGAAAGCGGCGCTCTGACCGCCATGCGCAGCCGGGGTATCGAAGAGATCTTTTATTTCCAGGTGGACAACCCGCTGGTGGGCGTCGCTGATCCGCTCTTCATCGGTCTGCATCATCAGGCCGGGGCCCAGATGTCATCCAAGGTCTGCCGCAAGCGCGATTTTGGCGAGAAGGTCGGGGTGATCGCCCTTGTGGGCGGACGCACCACCGTGATCGAGTACAGTGATATGCCCGACGACATGCGCTATGCCGTCGACGCACAGGGCCAGATGGTCTATTGGGCGGGCTCCATCGCCATTCACATGCTGCGCCTGGATTTCGTCGAGCGCCTGACCGCCGGGGGGGTGAGTCTGCCTTTTCACCGGGCCGCCAAGAAGATCCCGGCCCTGGATGAGCAGGGCCGTCCCGCCGAGATCGAGGGCATCAAGTTCGAAACCTTTATTTTCGATGCCTTGAGATTTGCGGAGGTGAGCGTGACGTTAGAGGTGCGGCGCGAGGAAGAGTTTGCCCCGGTCAAGAATATGAGCGGCGAGGATTCCCTGGCCAGCTGCCGGGCCATGCTCTCAGCGCTCCACCGCTCGTGGCTTGAGGGCGCTGGTATAACCGTCGGTGAAGGAGTGGCAGTGGAAATCAGTCCGCTGCTGGCGCTAACCAGGCAGGACGTGGCGCGGTGCGCCCGGAACCTGCCGCGGGAGATACGCCATGACGTCTATTGCGAATAGGGATAGGACCTAAGCCTATGTGGAAGCGTTTTATCGAGGGCCGTTGGGGGATCGTGATCTGGGCGGGCTCATTCATCGTGCTGGGCTTTGTGGTGCTCTTCGCCATGTATTCCTACCGTATCGTCGAGCGGGAAATGGCCGCCCAGTTCAACCGCGAGCAGGCCCTCCTGGCGGAACAGACCGCCATGGGTATCCAGCAGTACATGAACGATATCACCAATATTTTAAGCCTCACCACCCATATCGAGACCGTATCCGAGGGACGTCCCAATGAGATCAAACTGGCGGTCAAGAATGCCTATACCCCGCTCAAAAGCAAGGTTATCTTCGTGTTCTGGGAAAACGAGAAGGGGATCATGCAGTACCATTATCCCGAAGAAGTGCTGCCCGGCATAAACGGCAAGGACTTCAGCTTCCGCACCTATTTCCAGGTGGCCCGGCAGATGCACGTGCCGTATGTATCGGAAATCATCCTGGTCGGCGGCGAGAAGTATAAGGACATCCCCGGACGTTTTGAATCCTTCGTCATCTCCTTTCCGATTCTCGGATCGGACGGACGTTTCAAAGGCGTGATCGGATGCGCCATCGACCTGGAAAACATCACCGCGCGCTACGTGGCGCCCATCCAGCCTTCCAAGAGCGGCTATGCCTGGCTCATCGATGAAAGCGGCATGGTGCTCTACCATCCCAACCCCAAGATGGTTGGCATGAACATGTACGATATCGTCATGATGATGCGTAAGCAGGGGATCAATGTCCAGGGCATCGAAGAGGTACGCCGCGCCATGGTGCTCAAGAATGACGGCATGTACGAGATCGTCTTCCCCCATTACCCCACCGGTGAGCTCATGCGCAAGCTTCTGGCCTTTTCCTCGGTCCATTTCCTGAACCGTCGCTGGGTGACGGTGGCGACCTCGCCCTACAGCGAGGTGGTCTACCTCATGAGCGGAACCTTCCGCGTCACCTTCATCCTTGGCGCGGTCAGTATCGCCTTCGTCATCGTGGCCACGCTGATCATGCTCAGGATCAACAAGGCCCGCGCCAAGGCGGATGCGCGATCGCGCTGGGCCGATGAGGTGCTGGTGGCGCATAAACGCCTGGAAACGATCTTCGACGGTGTACCGCATTACCTGGTCATGATCGATACGGACTACATCATCCGGGATGTCAACCAGATGTATTGCGACCTGTATGGCATGAACTCTCAGGAACTGATCGGCGAGGTCTATTACGATCTGTTCCCCCCCAAGGCCTGCCTGTGCGAGAAGGATATCGTCGATGAGTGCATGCAGAGCGGAGTGGTGAAGACCATCCGTGAGCGTCACATCGAGATCACGGGCAACCTTTACTATTTCGATGTCAGCGTCATACCGCTCTTCGGCGCCGGAGGCAGGGTGGAGTTCGTGGTGCAGTACGGCGACGACATCACGGAGCAGAAGGCCCTGACCGAAAAGCTCATCCAAGCCGAGAAGCTCGGGGCCGTCGGCCAGATCTCGGCCCATATGGCGCACGAGATCCGCAACCCCCTGACCTCGGTGTTGCTCCATTCCGAGCTGCTTGAGGATGAGCTGAAGGAGAATCGCGGCGAGGATCAAGAGGCCTTGCGCCTGGTCAAGATCATCATGGATGAGATCGACCGCCTTTCCAACATCACCGAGGAGTATCTGGCCTATGCCCGGCTGCCGGTGCCGAAAAAACAGCTGGTTAGGCCCGATAGCGAGGTGGCTTCCGTCTACGCCATGATGCAGCCCGAACTCAAGCGCCGCTCCATCGAGCTCAAGGTGAGCAGCACCAATATCAGCGCTCGCATCCTGATCGATCGGGGGCAGTTCCGCCAAGTTCTGATCAATCTCATCAAGAACGCCATGGACGCCATGCCCTCGGGCGGCGAGGTGGAAGTATCCCTGATGGAGATCAACAAGCACTTTGTCCTGTTCGTCAAGGACAACGGTTTGGGCATCCCGCGCGAGAATGCCCGCCGAATCTTCGACCCCTACTTTACCACCAAGGAAAACGGCACCGGTCTGGGGCTCTATCTGGTCCAGTATATCGCCAACGCCCATGACGGATGGGTGGATGTCGAGAGCCAGCAGGGATCAGGCTCTACTTTTGTGTTCTCCATCCCGATATATAGGGAAGAACAAAGCTTATAAGCGAGGTGAAGTGCATGAAACGATGGATAGTACTTGTGGTTGGCGTGCTTATTCTGGTTCCCTGTCTGTCTCAGGCAGCTACGCTGAAGCTCGTCATACCGTCGGGTTTCAATGAAGCGTTCCTGCTTTCCCCCGGCACATCCGCGGTGTTGGACCATATGCGGGGCAGGCTGACCGGCAGTCTGGAGGCTCTGTCCGCCCAGTACAATATCGCCGGTCTCAAACAGGAGCTCGAAAAGGCACAGGCTTTGAGCGCCAACCGGCGCGAGGTCTATCGCCAGGGAGGCAAGGCCATCCGAGAGCAGTACATATCCAAACTGAACATCACCATCACGAGTGTTACGGCCAATATCTCATCCGAGTCTTCGATGGGTGAAATCATATTCACCTACACGGCCACCAACAACTCCGACCGTATCATCAGCGATGTCATCTACACCCCCCGCATCGGCGACAAAAAGATACCCGTGGCCTCCAAACTGGTGCTGGAGTTCATCGATGCCAAAACGCTCAAGTCCGGACTGGCGCCCGGTCACAGCATCAGCGACAATTCCGAGAATCCCGAACGCTTCTCCTTCTTCGTGGGCGAGATCTCCAAACAGGATATGCAGTACATCAAGGCCAATCTCAACAAGGCCTTCGCCCTGGAAATCCAGGATCTCCATTTTATGAACGCCGTCGGCTACAAAGACCAGGCCCAGATCCTGGACGCGGAGCATGCCTTCCAGGTCAGGCTGCGGGAGCTCGAACAGGGGGGCGAAACGGCGCAGCGGGACGCCAAGGCCAAGGCCGACGCCTATGCAAGCGCCGTGAGTGCCTATAATCTGGGCAAGGAAGAATCGGTGGGGCAGTTCAAGGTCGAGGCCACAGAGCTCAAGAACTCCTCGCGGCGCGCCTCATCCGCGGTTGATAAGAAGAACCGCTGTGTATTCAAGGATATCGAACCAGGCAGCTATTATATCTATGCCAGCAACGGCCAGGGCAACGCCGTCTTCCAGCCGGTTGAAGTCGGTCAGGGGCGGGTGAAGAAGCAGATCGATACCGTAGTGCGTGATCCGTTCGTCCCATGAGCAAGCACATATTGGTCGTCGATGACGAGGTCGGCATCCGGGAATCGCTCAAGCTCATCCTGGAAAAAGAGGGGTATGCCGTCAGCACCGCCTCCAACGCCGATGAGGCCTTCAAACAGGTGCGCCAGGGCGACATCGATCTCTTGATCACCGATATCCGCATGGCCGGCATGGACGGCGTGGAGCTCCTCAAGCTCTCCAAGTCGATCTCGCCTTATACCGAGGTGATCATGATCACGGGCTATGCCTCGGTGGATTCGGCCGTGGAATCCATGAAGGAGGGGGCCTACGATTATATCACCAAGCCCTTCAAGAAGGCCGATATTCTGCGCGCCGTGAGCAAGGCCGTCGAGAAGCAGACCTTGGCCCTGGATAATCAGAGCCTGAAGAAACAGGTCGAAACCCTGGAAACCAACCTCATCGTGGGCGTGGAGAGCCCGCAGATGAAGGAGGTCCTGAGCCTGGTGAACCAGGTGGCGCCCAGCCAGGCCACCATCCTGATCCTGGGCGGGACCGGCACCGGCAAAGAGGTTATCGCCAACATGATCCATAAGCTCTCGCCGCGCGCGGATCGTCCCATGATCAAGGTGAACTGCGCCGCTATCCCCGAGACCCTGATCGAGGCCGAGCTCTTCGGTTATGAAAGAGGGGCCTTCACCGGGGCCGAATCAAGGCGCGAGGGGCGCTTTGAGGCCGCGGACAAGTCCACCATCTTCTTAGACGAGATCGGCGAGGTGCCGGCCGCGGTGCAGGTCAAGCTCCTGAGGGTGTTGCAGGAGGGCACCATCGAACGACTGGGAAGCAACAAGAGCGTGCATGTCGATGCGCGCATCATCGCCGCCACCAACAAACACCTGGTCGATATGGTCAAGGAAGGCGCGTTCAGGGAAGATCTCTACTGGCGGCTCAATGTCATCACCATCAACCTGCCGGGACTTAAGGAGCGCAAAGAGGACATACCTGCCCTGGTCACCCATTTCCTCAGCCGCTATGCCATGAAAAACGGCAAGAACATCAGCGGTATAGAGACAAAGGCCTTGCATATCCTCCTGACCTACGACTGGCCGGGCAATGTGCGCGAGCTGGAGAACGTGATCGAACGCTGCGTGGTCCTGGACCGCGACGGCATCATCGGCGAGGACGATCTTCCCAAGGTGATCGCCGAGGGCGTGGCCGCGGCGCACACCCGCGAGCTGCTTACGTTCCAGGTCGGTACCCCTCTGGAAGAGGTTGAGCGCCTGCTCATGGAGCAGACCCTCAAGTACACCAAGGGCGACAAGGCCATGGCCTCCAAGCTCTTGGGCATCTCCACCCGTACGCTGTATCGCAAGATTGATCGCAAGGAAGACGAAGAGTAAGGCCCATTTTTGAATCAAGCGACGATTGTGATTCGGGTCGTTCATGACCCTCACCCTCAGGGCTGCTTTGGAGCCGTCCAATTCGTTTGTCCTTACGAAAGAAAAGACATGGCAATTCAATATACCGCATTTCTTGCCTGGAAAGTGCTGCTGATGATGAGTGTATTTCGTTCTCATCATGAAGCTAGTGCCGGTCGAATGGCATTCCAGCTTCTGAAGTAACTCTATAAAATATAGCACTAACACCATGCGTAGATTATGTCCCGGCGGACAGATTGAACTCTATTATTTCTTTCTTATTATAATAAATCATGAAAAAGGAGCCTCCATTGAAACCAGGCAGGCGAGCGACAGGCCATATCGTGCGGATGTGTTTTGTTTTCTGGATCTGCATACTACTCATCTCCGGCTGCCAGAGAGAGAAAGCGCCGATCAAAATCGGATTCGTCAGCAATTTAACTGGGGTTTCACCGGCATTGAAAGCGATTAATACAAGAAACGGTGCCATTTTTGCCGTGGATGAGATCAATGCCGACGGAGGCATACATGGACGCAAGATCGAGCTGATTGTAAAGGATGATCGTCTGGACCCTGAAACGGCTCGAAAAGTTAATCAAGAACTGATCCGGGAACATGTCGCGGCCATCGTCGGCCCTGTCAGGAGTGAAATGTGCCTGGTTGCGCTTCCCTTAGCCAGCCGGGAAAGATTGGTACTTATGAGCCCCTTTGCCTCCTCTAACCAGTTGACGGGGAAAGACGATTTTCTGTTCAGGATTAATACGCCCGCATCGGGAACAATTATGAAAACCGCGAATTACGCCTACAGCCGGGGCCTCAGAAAAATAGCCGTGGTGTATGACCTGGAGAACAGGAATTTTTCTGAACCGGCATTCTTGTATTTTAAAAAATATTTTGAAGCAATGGGAGGACGTGTCACGGTAACAACCTTCACTGCCGGCAAGGATGTTTCTTACCCTAACCTTGTCGGCGAACTGATGCGGTCCCGCCCGGATGGATACTACATCATTGCCACGCCTGTCGATTCAGCCATGATCTGTCAGCACTTGCGAAAAAAAGATTCCATACACCCGGTTTTGCTTACCGGATGGGCGTTTCATCCGGACTTACTTAAACAGGGCGGCAAGGCCGTGGAGGGCGTTGTGCTTGCCCATGCTTTTCAACCAGACAGCAAAGCCCCGGCCTTCCTTCAATTTCAGGATGAATTTTTCAAACGCTATAAAACCATTCCGGAGACATGGGAGACCTTTGGCTATGAGGCCGTCATGGTGCTTGCCCAGGCGCTCTCACAAAACCCGGACCCGAAACGGCTCAAGGAAACCATCCTTGCCATGAAGAGGTTCAAGGGCCTGCAGGGCGATATCGTGTTTGACCGGTATGGCGATAACCAGCGTGAGCCATTTCTTTTAACCATAAGAAAAGGAGCATTCGTTGAAATTCGGTAAATTCAAACCAGCACCTTGTGGAAAGACAGGGTTCATTCTCCTGATCCTTATCATGCTTATCTCGGGCTGCCAGAAAGACAAGCCGCCAATTAAGCTTGGATTTGCCCTCAATCTGACGAACAGCACCACCCTGAGCATCGGCGCCAGAAACGGTGTTCTCATGGCGGTTGACGATATCAATGCAGGGGGCGGCATTCATGGGCATAAAATTGAACTGATCATGAAGGATGACCGTGATGACCCCGCAACCGCCGTAAAAGTTGACCGGGAACTGATCCGGGAGCATGTCGCGGCCATCATCGGTCACATTCACAGCCCCACGACCATTGCCGCAGTTCCGGTTATGAATAAGGCGAAAATGGTCATGATCAGCCCGATAGCGGCCACGAGCAGACTGAGCGGGATTGACGATTATTATTTTCGGATCGATCCGCCCGCCCTTGCAAAAAGCATCCTGCAGGCCCGATATGCATACCGCCTGGGTCTCAGAAAAATGACCGGGATTTATGATGATAAGAACAAAGAATACGCGGAAACAAAATATCTGGAATTCAAAAAGACGTTTGAAGAGCTGGGCGGTCGGATGCTTACCCCGCGGACCTTTTCATCCGGCGGCAACGTATCCCTTCCTGACCTGGCGGCAGGTATGACGGAGGGGAATCCGGACGGATATTACATCGTCGCCAATCCCCGCGATAGTGCCATGATCTGTCAGCATCTTCGAAAACTCGACCCCTCCAGGCCTATAATAGCAACCGCATGGGTATATGACAGGGAATTCATTGAACAGGGCGGCACGGCCGTAGAAGGAGTTGTCTTCTCACACTCCTTTCAACAGGACAGCCGGGATCCCGCCTTCATGAAATTCAAGAACGATTTTTACCGGCGCTATAAAATAGTGCCCTGGATGTGGGAAACTGATGGTTACGAGTGCGTCATGGCGCTTGCCCAGGCGCTCTCCCAGAATCCGGACCCGAAACAGCTCAAGCAAACCATCCTGAAAATAGGCCGCTTCAAAGGTCTACAGGGCGATATCGTGTTTGACCGGTATGGGGATAATCAGCGTAAGCCGTTATTATTCAAAGTTACCCATGGAGCATTCGTTGAGATCAAATAGCCGGAAGCCGGTTAGCTTCAGAGCCACCCTGCTGATATATTCGCTTATAATAACAGCCCTTCCCATATTGCTGGTGGGGCTGATTATCCTGTATGTCGTGATGGAAAATATGAAACAGGAGATCTCCGCTAACACCCTGCTCCTGACGCGCTCATTGGCGAGCGAGGTGCGGGAATTTCTCGTTCAGCCCCTTAATCTTTTACAACAGGTAGATGAGATCCTGATCCGGTCTGAACTGGTCGCGTCGGATAAACAAAACGCCTACCTGGAAAAGCTTGTTAAAAACTATCCGTTCATGGAACAAGTCATGGTGATCAACCACCAGGGGCGGGTAACCGCGGTTGCACCGTATGATGCCAATATCGACGGTATTGATATGTCCGGCATGGATTTCTTCAAGACCACCCTGGCGCAAAAGAAGCCTTCCTGGTCGCCGACCTTCATCCCACCCCAAAGCAGTCAACCGACGCTCAGCATCAGTATCCCTTCCGCCCAGAGGGTTATCGCGGGATACCTGAACCTTGCCTCCCTGGGAGACATCGTCGATAAATTTAACACCGGCACGGCGCGTTCCGCTTTTATTGTGGATAACAAAGGGACTGTGATAGCGCATCCCAACCGCGGCCTGGTGGCACAGCGCTGGAATCTGAATTATTTCGGCAACATCGCGAAGGGGCTGGCCGGCAAGGAAGGCGTATTTGCCTACCAGGATAATGGCAAGCAATACCTGGGCGGTGTAGCGGTCGTGCCGGGTGTGAACTGGGTGGTGCATATCTCGCAACCGCTTGATGTCGCCTATGCGCCCGTCTACCGCATCGGCCTGATCACGGTCGTCGGGATGATATTATCCATCTGCATTGCAATGGTTATTTCCGTGCCTGTCATGCGAAAGATCCTGAACCCCCTGCTCGAGCTCACCGAACAGTCCGGCCATATTGCCCGGGGCGACTATCGTCCCGTCCGTTTCAAAAGCACATTTCAGGAATTGCATGAACTTTCGGAGAGCTTTAACCTTATGGTGTCTGCGGTTCAGAAACGGGAAGACCAGCTGCGGCAGAGTGAGGCGCAAATCCAGAGGCACTCAGTCATGCTGGAAGATTCCAACCGGGAGCTGAAGATTGCCAAGGAATCGGCGGAGGCCGCCAACCGAGCCAAAACGGCCTTCCTGGCCAGCATGAGCCACGAACTCCGTACGCCGTTGAACGCCATTCTCGGTTTTTCCCAGCTCATGCAGCGGGATACCTTGCTCCCTCTGAAGGTCCAGAAGGAGGTAGGCATTGTCAATCGCTGCGGGCAGCACCTGCTGGAACTGATCAATGACATTCTGGAGATAGCCAAGATTGAGGCCGGCAGAATCGCGCTCAATTCCACCAGTTTCGATCTGCACTGGTTCTTGAAGGGCATACAGGAAATATTTGCCAGTGCCGTGACCACGAAGGATATCCATTTCACCGTAGCTGTCGAGCCGGATCTGGTGCGCCATGTCCATGGCGATGAAGGCAAACTGCGTCAGGTTCTGATCAATCTGCTCGGCAACGCCGTCAAGTTTACCCAGGCCGGCGGGATTGAATTGCGGGTTCAAAACAAGCTTGTGAACGGACAATCCTTGGTCAGGTTCGAAATTGAGGATACCGGTATCGGAATCCCGCCTGAAGATCTGGAAAAGATCTTCGATCCGTTTGTGCAGTCAGGTATAAAGGGCGCGGAATCGGATTTTGCCGCCGGAACCGGGTTGGGGCTTGCTATCAGCCGCCAGTATATCAGGCTGATGGGAGGTGAGATCCGTGTTGAGAGCACCCCGGGCAGGGGATCTGTTTTCAGTTTTGAAATACCAGTACAGGTGGTCGTGGCCAAGGATGTCGTCGCAAGGCCGCCCCTGCGTCAGGCGATCGCCCTGGCACCCAATCAACCGGTTTACCGCATTTTAACTGTTGAAGATCAGGAGGAGAATCGTACCCTTTTAATCATGTTGCTTGAGAGCATGGGGTTCGCGGTTAAAGCTGCCGTGAACGGCAGGGAAGGGGTGGAGATATTTTCAAGCTGGGAACCGGATCTGGTGTTTATGGATATGCGCATGCCGGTCATGGACGGTTATGAAGCGACCCGTCGGATCAAGATGACGGAAAAGGGTTCAAAAACGCCGGTCATCGCGCTCACGGCCCATGCCTTTGAAGAAGAGCGCGACCGGATTCTGGCCGCCGGATGCGATGATTTCATCGGGAAACCGTTCAGGGCAAACGATATATTCGACACAATCGGCAGACATCTTGGGGTGGAGTATCTTTACGATGAGTGGACGGCGTCCGCAACTCCGCCGGCTCAAGCCCCCCCCTGCCGATATACCAAGCCTGGGCGTCACGCCTAAGCTTCCGGAAGATATGGTCATGTTGCTAAAAGACGCGATTGTGGCGATCGATACGGATATGATCAGAAAATGTATCGATCTGATCAAGGATATCGACGGCTCTTTTGGAGAGACATTGTCAAGACTGGCGGACAATTTTCAATATGACCGGATTCTAACCATGATAGATTCGGGGCGAGGCTGAATCATTTCGGCCCTGTCACCACTGTGGAATATTGTTGCGACGACTGGTTGAAGCCAGTTCAAAAAGACTACATCGCCTTTTTTACGCGGACCGTATCGAGTGTTTTCTTTACCGCCGTGGCAAGTTCTTTCGTCAGGATGGGTTTCATGAGAACTCCATTGATCCCGCTCTCCACCCGGGCCTGCTCGGAAATCCCGGCACTGAAACCAGTGCTTAAGAGTATGGGGATATCCGGCGATATTCTGCGGATCTGAGCAGCCAAATCCAAACCTGTCATTTCGGGCATGGTCATATCGGTCAATACAAGGTCAAATCGGTCCGGGGCTGTCTCAAAACAGACAAGTGCATCCCGGCTGTTGGTGCAGGTCTCGACGTCGTATCCCAGCAGCATGAGAATTGCCTTGGTGGATTCTAAGATCGAGGGTTCGTCATCCACCAGCAGGATTGTGCCATTCCCATGGGGCGGTGGTTCGTTATCTTCCCGGAGCGGCTGTCTTTGAGCGCCCTGGTAGACCGGAAGCACGACATTGAAGGTGGTCCCTTGCCCGACCTCGCTGTATACCGTGATCTCGCCTCCCATGTTTTTGACAATCCCGTGCACCACGGATAATCCCATACCCGTGCCTTCGCCGGTCTTTTTGGTGGTAAAGAAGGGATCAAAAATCCGGTGAATGATGTCCGGGCCGATGCCATGCCCGGTGTCGGACACCGTGAGGCGTAGATAATCGCCCGGCGGAAGATTTTTATAATGGGGGAAGTTGGTGCTGTCGACCGTGATTTCGGTTAACCGGACATCCAGTACGCCTTTTCCTTCCATGGCATGGGCCGCATTGGTGCAGAGGTTCATCAAGATCTGCTGGATCTGGGTCGGATCGGCAAGGACAGTCTCATTGATGTCTTCTATGTGCTGGCGGATATCGATCGTGGTCGGAAGGGAAGAGGTAAGAAACTTCAGCGTCTCTAGGAGCAGGGGGGGGATGACAATGGGAGTGCGCTGAATATCGGTCTGACGGCTGAACGTCAGGATCTGGCTGACCAGATTTCGCGCGCGCAGGCCGGCCGACATAATATTCGATAGCATGTCGCCGATGTCATTCCCATGGGTATACGCCAACTGAGCAAGCTCGGTGAATCCCAAGAGCGCAGCCAGAATATTGTTGAAATCGTGGGCGATACCACCAGCAAGCGCACCGATGGCTTCCATTTTCTGCGCCTGGAGAATCTGTTTCTCAAGCAGCTTGTTACGAGCTTCAATTTCTTTTTTCTCGGAGATATCCTCCAGGATACCATCAATATATTCTCCCCCGGTCTTGAGGTCGGATAGAATCCTGCCGCTTACCGCTGCCGGAAACTCAGTACCGTCCCTCCGTTTCAAGCGGACTTCGTAGCCTGTCATCTTTCGGTTGATTTTTATTGCATCAAGAAAATGCTGGGAATCTTCAGGATTGACAAAAAAGGCGTCAACCGTGTCCTGGATCTTTTCATTGGTAGTGTCAAATCCTAACATACTCATCAGGGCCTGGTTGGTGGAGAGCAGGTGGCCCGATACGCTAGCGCGGAATACCCCTAAGGGGAGGTTTTCGTTCAAGGTGCGGTACTTCTCTTCGCTTTCGCTCAACGCTTCATTGAGCGCCATCAGCTCAGCCGTGCGTTCTATCACCTTGTCTTCCATATTCCGGTAGGCCTCTTGCAGCTCTTTCTGCGTTTTTACCAGCTCAAGCTGGATCCTGATCCTGGCCAGGACTTCATCGGGCTGGAACGGCTTGGTGATGTAATCAATGCCTCCGGCCTGAAAACCCGCCATCTTATTGACGGCGTCATCAGCGGCACTGATAAATATAACGGGAATGGCGCGGGTCTTTTCGTTGTCTTTCAATTGCCGGCACACCTCAACGCCATTCATTTCCGGCATGCGCATGTCGAGGAGAACGAGGTCCGCCGGGGTGTGCATAACGGCATTCAGGGCTGCCGTTCCATTCAATGCCGGTCGCACGACATAGCCCTCTTTTTTCAGGATATCTGAAAGGAGACGTAGATTTTCAGGCTGATCGTCAACGATCAGGATATTAATGGCGCTTCCTAATCCAGAGTTTTCGGATGGCATGGAAGTGCTCCTCAGATCTCTACCTTCATCGAGTTCCCATACCCCCTTTATTGCCAGCCATGCATTGTAAAAACTGATCATTGCCGCATGTATTATTTTTATGATGCGATAGACATAATCATGCGAATGATTTTCATGATGTCAAGGCTGTATGGCATAAGTTGATTATGCCGCGGAAAACGAGAATTATTTCGGAGAGAATGGATTACGCAGACAGATGATGTAGCCTCTGGGAGTGAAGATCAATCATCCTCACCCTTGCCCTCGATGACGATGCCGAACTTTCTGACCTTGTAGTGCATGACCCGGCGCGAGATGCCCAGGATCTTGGCGGCGTCCTTCTGCACCCAGCGGGCTTTTTTGAGGGCCTCCACGACCATGGCCTTCTCCTGTTCTTCGAGGCGGTTCAGGCCCATGTCAATCGAGGTGGCGGATGCGCTGGAGGAGAGTTCTCCGAAGCCTGAGAGCATGAGGTCGTCGGCGGTGATCATATCGCCATGGCACAGGACCACGGCCGACTCCAGCATATTCTTGAGCTCGCGCACGTTGCCCGGCCAGGTGTGGCGGGTGAGCATGGTCAGGGCGTCCTTGGCGATGCCCTTGATCTTCTTGTTCGATTTCCCGGAGAACTCCGTGAGAAAGACCTGCGCCAGGCCGGGGATGTCCTCGACGCGTTCGCGCAGCGGCGGCAGATTGATCGTGATCACCTTGAGGCGGTAGTAGAGGTCTTCCCGGAACGAGCCTTCCTTGACCTTGGCCTGGAGATCGGCGTTAGTGGCCGCGATCACGCGGATGTCCACCCGCCGCTGGAAGTTCTCGCCCACGCGCCGGAACTCGCCGCTTTCCAGGACACGCAGCAAACGGGTCTGCATCTCCGGGGAGATATTGCCGATCTCGTCCAGAAACAGGGTCCCGGCATCGGCCTCCTCGATAATGCCCATCTTGTCCTTGCCCGCCCCGGTGAAGGAGCCTTTGACATAGCCGAACAGCTCGGCTTCCAGGAGGGTCGCGGGGGTGGCGCCGCAGTCCATGATCACGAAGTTGTTGTCGCGGCGCTTGCTCTCGTAGTGGAGCATGCGCGCGATGAGCTCCTTGCCGGTCCCGGATTCGCCCAGGATCAGGGCCGTGGCATCGGACTGGCTGACCTGGCGGGTCAGGGAAAGGACCTTTTTCATGGGCGTGCTCATGGCGTAGATCTTGTTCTCGATGCCTTTCTCGACCTCTTTTTCGAGCTGGCGAACGCGCTGGCGCAAGGTCCGTTTTTCCACGGCGCGTTCGATCTTGGCCACCAGCTCCATGGGCTCGAAGGGCTTGAGGATGTAGTCATAGGCCCCGGCCTGCATGGCCTCGACCGCGCCGGCGATGGAACCATAGGCCGTGAAGATGATGACCTCGATGTCCGGGTCGATCCGTTTGGCCTCCTTGAGCACGGCCATACCGTCTTTTTCGGGCATCTTGAGATCGGTGAGCAGGACGCTGAAGGCGCTGCCCCGCAACACATCCAGGGCCTGGTCCGGTTTGGAAAAACCCTTGACCGGATAGCCCAAGGCCTCTAGCCGGGTGATAATCACCTCGACTATGTTGGGTTCGTCATCGAGGACCAGGATACTGGGTTTCATTACCGGTTGCCCCGTCGTTTCTCCGTCAGGGTGGAGATCTCCTCCAGTTTCTTGATCTTGAAGGCCAGGTCGTCGCGCTCTTTGGTCAGAGAGGCGATGATGGCATCCTTCTCACCGGCCATATCATCCTTGTCTTTGAGGGTCTTCTCCAAGCGCTGGCGGGTATGATCCAGATCGCGCTGCCGGGCCTCAAGTTTTTCTATAAGCGTGAACAGGTAGCCCGCCTCGACCTTGATCTCCGCCGAGGTATAGGGGTCCTTCTGAATGCTTTTCAGGGTCTGTTTGACCTCCGGAAAGGCGATATCGCCCTTGACCACGGTGTTCATGGCTAACGCCAATTTCTTGCGGGCCAGGATATCCGGCGAGGCCAGCGTGTTATAGCCGCCCAGATTGCCTTTGTAGGGCTTGCCCGAGGAAACGGAAGTTTCCGCTTCCTGGAGCTTGCCGGTCAATAAGGCGCCGCAGCCCGCCAGGAGCGTGCTAAGTAAGAGCAGGCAGACGGAAAGAAAAGATACTACCCTTACCGACCGTGCTCTGTGCATATATGGTTCCCCCATGTGCCTCCACGATGCGTTTGGCGATCGCCAGTCCCAGCCCTATACCGCTGTGGCCGCGCGTGGCCTTGGACTGATAAAACTTCTCGAAAATGAGTGGAATGTCATCCTTCGGTATCCCTTTGCCGTGGTCTTCAATGTCGATGCAGAATCCGTCGCTGTCCTGATTGAGGCGCAACGCCACCGAGCCCCCCTCGTTTGAGTACTTGATGGCATTATGCGTAAGATTTGTCAACACCTGTAAGATCTTGTTACGATCCACCCTGACAAGGCAGGGACTGTTGCTGTACCCCACGTGCAGGTGCACGCCGCGGTTGTCCGCATAGGGTTTCATCTCCGAGACGAAGGTGGCCAGAATGCTGTTCATGTCCTGAACTTCGGGATTGAGCTGGATGGTCCCGGTTTCGAGCCGGGACATGTCGAGGAGCTCGTTGGTGATCTGCAGCAACCGGTTAATCCCCTGATCCATGATGGTGATCAGCCGTTTCTGTTTGCCCTGCAGCTCCCCGCCGATCCCTTCCAGGAGCAGGTTGGCCGCCTCTTTCATGGACGTGAGCGGGGTTTTGAGCTCATGCGATACGATCGATATGAACTCCGACTTCATGTCGTCAAGCTCTTTCAGACGGGCCGACATGCTGTTGAAGGACTGCGCCAACACCCCCAGCTCATCCTTGGAATCGATGGGAATCTTGTAGGAGAAATCTCCCTCCGCGATATGCTTGATGCCCCGTTTGATGCGTCCGATATCCTTGGTGATGCCGGCATAGATGATCAAGGGAATGATCAGCCCGATCACCAGGGCGATCCCGAAGGACCACCAGGTAAAGGAGACGATCTCATCGCCTAGGTCCTTCAGGAAGACGATCTTTTCGTCCAGGGCGTGCACGGCTTTCAGGTTGCTGGCCTTGACCACCTTGACCAGGGCGTCGATCTCCCGGCCGTTGGCGTTGAAGAGATCCTCCAGCGCTTGTGTTTCCTGTGGCAGGCTGAAGATTTGGGTGTAGAATCTCTTTAAGAAGGCGTCCCACCCGGCCTGGCCTTTTTTCAGCGCCGCGGCCTCTTGAGAGTCATAGGTGATACCGGGCGAGGACAGGTAATTCCATTCATCACTGATCTCCCGCGCCCCTTCCACGATGCGGGAGAGATAGGTCTCATCACGCAACAGCATGTACTTTTTGGTGGTCTCCTCCATGGAGATGAGATCTTCAATGAGTGCGTCCGAAACCTCTTTCTTCTTATAATCCACCCGATAGATCTCGGTCGTCAAGCTGCCGACCTTGGAGGAAACATAGAGCAGAACCATGCTCACGCCCATGAGCACGACGAGGTACACCACAAAGGCCAATATCAGTCGTTCGAGCAGTCCGATTTTCATAGTCATGATTATAGACTTTCAACCGATAAGGGTGCAAGGGATACTTTATGGCCAATATCATCGCATCTTTGAATGCCAACGCGGGCCTCATCAGCAACGCCGCCTACAATGTGGCGAACCTCAACACCCAGGGTTATCAGGCCGTCCGCACCGCAATCGTCGAGGATACCAACGGCGACCCCAGCGTCGTCACCACGCGGTCGACCTCCCCGGGGAGTATTTTGGAGGACGGGTCGGAAAGCTCCAACGTCGAGATCCCCCAGGAATTCGGTGACATGCTGATGGCCCGGCAAGGTTTTGAAGCCGCGCTGGGCGCTATCCGCAAGCGCGACGAGATGATCCAGAACCTCATGGACCTCTTCGCCTGAAAGCCGCCCTATCTTCAAGACGCCTGAGACGGGCGATCTTGTCCGGACAGGGTCATGAAAACGCACATCCCCAGGGCGGAGAATAATCCGCCGATATAGAATACGTACTCAATTCCCAGATATCCCATGATGATGCCCGAGAGCAGCGGGCCCACGATCATGCCTAAGCCCATGGAGGCGTCGAATATGCCCATGGTGGCGGACATGCCGAGCTTGCGCCCGTGTTCCAGCACCAGGACCGACGCGGCCGGCATCGAGATGGCGCCGCCCAAGCCCATGAGACAGCCGAGCGCCAGGTAAACGGCGAACCGGGAAGCCAGCGGCAGGCTGGCCAGAGCCGCGATGCTTAAGGCTGAGCCGATGAGGATCATGCGGATCGTGTTGGTTGGAGTGACCAACCGTCCGAACGGTCGCTGCAGGCTCCCGGTCACGAAGATGTTGGTCGTGATGAGCACGCCGACGGCGGTGGTGGAGAGGCCGGCGCGATGCGCCAGGATCGGGATGAAGGCCATGAGATTGCCGCTGCCCAGGGCGCTGATCATGCGGAAGAGCAGCAGTCCGAGCAGAGAACGGCTTTTGAGGATGCCCTTGAGCGTGCCCTCGCTGTTGGTGGGCCGCACACGCTTCAAGGGCGGCAGCCAGATGGCGGCAATGCCCAAAGACAGGCTCGACAAGGCCGCCAGGGCGTAGAAAGCCGAGGCCGGGCCGAATCCGTCGGTCAAGAGGCCGCCGATGAGGGGGCCTGCGCCCATGCCGAAGAAGAGCGCCGTATTGAGCGAGCCCATGTAGACCCCTTCTTGGCCTTCCCCGGCAATAGTGGCGGCGTAGCTCATGGCCAGGGGGATGACAAAGGCCGAGGCCATGCCGTGCAGGAGTCTGATCAGGATCAGCTGCGCGGGTGATTTGGCGGCCGCGTAGGCCAACGACAGCACGGCGTAGCCCGCCAGACCGACGATCATGAGGCGTTTGAGCTCGCTCTTATCCGCCAGGGCGCCGATGACGGGGGTCAGGACCGTACGCGAGAGGGAAAACCCGGCGAAGATCAGCCCGATCTGGGTGGCCGTGGCGCCGATGCCCTGGGCATAGGTAGGCAGCATGGGTACTACGATACCCACCCCCAAGAGCATGACGAAGCTTACCAGCGCCAGAACGGCAAGCGTTTGTCCCGGCGAACGGGTGCTCACAAGGTAAGCACTTCCCTGACCAGGGATGTGTCGCCGTTGCCTTCCTGAAACTTCTCGTTTTTCAAGAGCTTGATCAGCAACTCCTTGTTGGTGGTAATGCCCTGGACCAGCGTCTCATCCAGCATTCTGAGCATACGGGTGAGCGTGCCCTTGCGATTGGTGTTGTGGGCGATCAGCTTGGCCAGGAGCGGGTCATAGTAGGGCGTGATCTCGCAGCCCCTAAAGATATGCGTATCCACGCGCACCCCCGGACCGCCGGGAAGGTGCAGGTCGCTGATCGTCCCATTGGTGGGCATGAAGTTCATGGAGGGGTCTTCGGCATTGAGCCGGCATTCGATAGCGTGGCCGCTGATGGATGGGGAGGCGGCATCGATGTGGGACCCGGCCGTGGCCAGGATCTGTTCCCTGACCATGTCGATGCCGGTGATCATCTCGGTCACCGGGTGTTCGACCTGAAGCCGGCCGTTGATCTCAAGGAAATAGATGACGCCGTCCTGGTCCATCAGAAACTCCACCGTGCCCAGGCCTTCAAACTCCAGCGAAGCCATGATCTTACGCGCCCAAGCCCAGATATCGCTGCGCACCTGATCCGGGATGTTGGGGATCGGCGCTTCCTCGATGACCTTTTGATGCCGACGCTGGATGGAGCATTCGCGGTCGCCCAGGACTTTGATGTTTCCATGGGCATCGGCCAGGACCTGGATCTCGAGGTGCCGGGGGGAGGGTATGTAGCGCTCGATATAGATCTCGCTGCGGCCGAAGGCCGCGTTGGCCTCGCTGCTCACGTTGGCGAACTGGGAGCGCAACTGGGCCTCTTCATAGGCGACCTTCATGCCCCGCCCGCCGCCGCCGTAGAGCGATTTCAAGATCACGGGATAGCCGATGTCGCGCGCCATGGCCACGGCGTGGTCCACGTCGGCCAGAAAACCATACGATCCGGGTATGGTCGGTATATCGAGCTTCTGCGCTACTTCCTTGGTGCGCGATTTATTGCCGATGGTCTTGAGCACCGTGCTGGACGGCCCGATGAAGGCAATGCCCGCATCCTCGCAGCGCTTGGCCAGCACCGGGTTCTCGGAAAGGAACCCGTAGCCTGGATGGATGGCGTTGGCCTTCCAGGTGATGGCCGCGCTCATGATGGCGTCTACGTTAAGATAGCTCTTGGAGGCATGCGCCGGCCCGATCTGGACCTTCTCGTCGCCGTAGGCCAGGTAGCGCATGTGCCGGTCGGCCTCGGAATAGACCAGGATCGTTTCCAGGCCGAGCTCTTTGGCGGTACGCAACACCCTGAGCACCACCTCTCCACGGTTGGCGATGAGAAGTCGCTTCATGTCCCCTCTTTAAGCCGTCTTAAACGCACAAGTCAAGGCGATAGAAGCATGGGGCGGCTAGGCCCGCGGGCGCGGCCGCCGGGTGAACATAGGGCATCATGTCTTGATTTATCAACGAAACGGAGTCATCTTATCTGTTGTTCTTCAACTACCTCGATCAGACCCCCGCCGTGATCCTCTGTTCTATTTGTCCGGTTATGAGAGTCGGAGTTGTGTAGGCTTTAGTCTTGCACGATGCGTGGCAGATGTTATAGTGTGACGACGATATTGTAATAGCACAGGTGGGACTTGTGACTGATTCCTGAGAAGTAAATTGCTTTGGAGTAAATTCACCCCAATGCGCATATCCCAACGTCCCATAAACACGGCATAAAATATTTATGAAAGTCATCGTTATTTCAAGAAAGTGAGTTACTTCTCAGGGATCACTAATTCACGGACGTTATATGGTCCCCTAAATATCTGATACCCTCTCTGACACCGTTGTTTTTGGGTTTCCTAAAATCTAAAAATAATCCCACCCCCGTACCCTTTTATGGTATTGCCATTGATAACAATCTCAATTATTTCGAGAAAAGACAAAGCTGCGGTTACTCCTATACCTGCGATCCACTCGTTTTCTTCCTTGGATATATAGTAACCTTCACTAAACCTTCTGTCGCTATATTTTGAATACACTGTTTTTGTGCCTCCAGATACCTCTGCGCCAATTCGAATGTACTTTGCCAAAGGATAGTAGTATCCAAAGTCAAACCCGATTATTTTGTCGAAATCTCCTATCTTTGTTCGTCCATAATTACTCGTTCCTGCGTCACGTTCTTCTGCTGTTGTCCAGTTTTTCCCGAATAGACCTATACTAAAATGTTTTGTATTTATTGATCCAGTGAAGATTTCTTCACTGCTATATAAGACACCAATTCCGATATTGTAGTCTGTCGATGCGAAAGCAGATAAATTACCAATTGTCATCAGAACAAATGATATTATAAAAATCAGTAAATATGATTTCATGGGTTTTGTAAAACAAAAGATTGAGGATGCCATGGTTAGTCTGCTCTTCTTTCCTCTTGTGAAAATTTCATGAAGACTATTCTCAATATTCATATAAAATCTCCGATTCAAGGATTCACAAAATATCACCTAATAATTTTTTCGATTTCATTATCTATTCTATTACAAGGTATGTCAACCCAAGTAGAGATTTGTTCACCATCCTCACAATATTCCTGCAAGAAAATATTGTCATTGAGCGATCCGAGGGAATCCGGCTAATCGCCTGACCGGTGATTCCTTAGCAGGCTGTTGAAAAATGATTTTACCGAATGATATTAGCTTTTCATAGATGAACGGCTGTTGTATACTATAACCAATTGATATTAAGACTGAAAGGTGGTTGTAGTATGCGAGGAAACGAGGAAGAACAAGACGCGATGTTCAGCTATATATCCCTGGAAGAACGGATACCGCAAGACCATCCCTTGAGACCGATTAAGAAGA
>Ga0209270_1000145_pt1 | contig 183628 bp, 165 predicted proteins | sample MTBAKSrepl1MetaG_FD_187456 | JGI IMG/M metagenome (GOLD analysis project Ga0209270, IMG submission 187456) | Enrichment culture microbial communities from Arthur Kill intertidal strait, New Jersey, USA, that are MTBE-degrading - MTBE-AKS1... | ecosystem: Environmental > Aquatic > Marine >... | reverse complement strand
ACCGTGCCCTGAGCGTAGCCGATCACGCAATCGACCGTGCCCTCGGCAAGCAGCTTCTTGGCCGCCTCGCGGATTTTAGTGACTAGAGCCTCCATCAGGCCACCCTCCGGATGTCTTTGACCATGCGCTGGGCCGGGCCAAGCTCTTTGACCGCTTCCGTGACCTTGATGACCGTATCCTGGAACTTGGTGGCCTCGGCCGAGGAAATCCAGCTGAAGTGCAAGCGGCCGGGTTCGATGCCAACGTACTCCAGGAGATTTTTCAAAACGGCGAACCGCCGTCGGGCGAACATATTGCCAGCTATATAGTGGCAGTCGCCCGGATGTCAGCCGGAGACCCAGACCCCGTCCACTCCCTGTCTGAAGGCCTGCAGGATGAACTTGGGGCTCATCCGGCCGGTGCAGGGAATGCGGATCACGTGAATGTTGGGGGGATACTGCAACCGGCTGACGCCCGCCAAATCGGCCGCGCCGTAGGAGCACCAGTTGCACAGGAATGCCGCGATGCGCGGCTGGAACTGTTCATTCTCACTCATGGGACCGTACCGTCCTATTTCTTACAGAGCCATGATCTGGGCCATGACGCCCTGATTGGTGAAGCCTCTCAAGTTCGGCGCGCCGGAGCGGCAGGAGGCCACGCAGGTGCCGCAGCCTTTGCACAGGGCCTCGTTGACCACGGCCAGGCCGTTCTCATCCTGGGTGATGGCCTGGTAGGGGCACACCGTCCAGCAGACCCCGCAGCCCACGCACTTGCGCTGCTCGATGAAAGCCACCGTGCCCGGCAGCATCATTTCCTTGGAGCTCAAGACCGTGACCGCGCGGGCCACCGCCGCCTGGGCCTGGGCCACCGCCTCTTCCAAGGGCTTGGGGTAGTGGGCCAGACCGGCCATGAACACGCCGTCGGTGGCGAAGTCCACGGGGCGCAGCTTTTGGTGCGCCTCCAGGAACCAGCCGTCCGCGTCCATGGGGATCTTGAACATCTGGGCCAGGTCGTTGGACTTATGGCTCACGATAGCCGTGGCCAGGCCCACCAGGTCCGCTTCGATCAAGAGGTCGCGGTCCAAGACATGGTCGCGCACCGTGACCATCAGGCCATCGTCGGTGGCCTCAACCTTGGGCTTATGCTCCAGGTCGTAGCGCACGAACAACACGCCCTTGCTGCGGGCCTCCTTGTACAGAAACTCCCGCTCGCCAAAGGTGCGGATGTCCCGGTACAGGATCACCACCTGGGCCTCGGGGTTGGCCTCCTTGATGGCCAGGGCGCTCTCCACCGAGTGGGTGCAGCAGACCTTGGAGCAGTAGGGGCGCTCCGGCTCACGCGAGCCCACGCACTGGATGAACACCGCCTTGTTCACCTCGCTCAGGTCCAGCTCGCCGCCCAGCACCGCCTGGTCGATCTCCAGGTGGGTCATCACCCGGGAATCCTGGCCGTAGAGGTACTCATTGGGCTTGTACTCGCCGGCCCCGGTGCAGATCAGGGTGACGCCGTGCTCCACCACTTCCTCGCCGGAGTCTCCGGCCAGGGTGGTCTTGAAGTTGCCCACAAAGCCCTCGCCCTCCTTGATGACGGTGTTCAGATGCACCGTGATCAAGGGCTCGGCCTCGATCCTCTCCCGGAGCTCGTCCAGGTAGGGGGCGATGGGCTGGTTCTGAGCGGTGACCCTCAGGCTGCGGGCGTTGCCGCCCAGGGCGTTGTCGCGCTCCACCAGGTGGCTGGTGTAACCCTGGGCCGCCAGGTTGAGCGCCGCGTTCATGCCCGACACGCCGCCGCCGATGACCAGGGCGCCGGGGGTGACCTCCAGCTGGACTTCCTGCAAGGGAGCAAGCAGGGCGGCCTTGGCCACGGCCATGCGAATCAGGTCCTTGGCCTTTTCGGTGGCCGCCGCCGGATCGCCGGAGTGCACCCAGGAATCCTGGTTGCGGATGTTGGCCATCTCGAACAGGTACTTGTTGAGCCCGGCGTTGACCAGGGTTTCCTGGAACAAGGGCTCGTGGGTGCGCGGGGTGCAGGCCGCCACCACCACCCGGTTCAGCCCCTCCTCGGCGATCACCTCGGCCATCTTGTCCTGGGTGTCCTGGGAGCAGGAGAACAGGTTGTTGCGCACGTAGGTGACGTAGGGCAGGGTCTTGGCGTACTCGGCCACCGCCTCCACGTCGACCACGCCCGCGATGTTGATGCCGCAGGAGCAGACGAATACGCCCACCCTGGGGATGTCACCGGCCACGGGGCGCTCCTCGGGGAACTCCTGCTCCTGGGCCAGGCTGCCCCGGGCGCTGCTGAGCTTGCCCGCCGCGGCGCAGGCGGCCGCCGAGGCCTCCATCACCGACAGGGGGATGTCCTTGGGACCGGCCAGGGCGCCGCAGACGTACACGCCCGGGCGGCTGGTGGTCACCGGCTCGAAGCAGCTGGTGGAGATGAACTTGCCGGGGCTGAGGTCGATGTCCAGCTTCTGGCACAGTTCGATGGTCTCCGGAGCGGTCTCCAGACCCTGGGAGAGCACCACCATGTCGAAGGTCTCCACCTTGGCCTGACCGTCTTCCGTGGCGTACTCGATCTGCAGGGAGCGGTCCTCCAGCTCGCTGATGGAGTGGATGCGGCTGCGGATGAAGCGCACGCCCTCTTCCTGGGCTCCCTCGTAGTAACGCTCGAAGTCCTTGCCGAAGGTGCGCATGTCCATGAAGAAGATGGCCGCGTCCAGGTCGCTGTGGGAGTGCTCCTTGGCGATCACCGCTTCCTTGATGGCGTACATGCAGCACACCGCCGAGCAGTAGGGGTGGTCGCAGGTGTTCACCTCGCGGCTACCCACGCACTGGATCCAGGCGATCTTCTTGGGCTCGGCCTCGTCGCTGGGCCGCACCAGGTGGCCCATCCAGGGACCGGAAGCGGCCAGGATGCGCTCGAACTCCAAAGCGGTGACCACGTTGGGGAAGTTGGCGTAGGAGTACTGCACGTAGGGGGTGGGATCAAAAGGCTTGAACCCGGCGCTGATAATCACCGAGCCCACCTTGATGTCGCGCACCTCTTCTTGCTGATCGTAGTTCACCGCGCCGGTGGGGCAAAACTTCTGGCAAGCCTTGCACTTGCCTTTTTGGAAGTAGATGCAGTTCTCGGCGTCGATGCCGTACTTCAAAGGCACCGCCTGGGCATAGCGGACGTAGGCCGCCTTGCGCTTGTCCAGGCCCTCGTTGTACTCGTTGGGGATGCGTTTGGGACACTTGTCGGAGCAAGCGCCACAGGCGATGCACTTGTCCAGGTCCACGTAGCGGGGATGACTGGCGACCGTAACCGTAAAGTCGCCTTCTTCGCCTTGAATATCCTGAACCTCGCTGAGGGTCAGTAACTCGATATTGATGTGCCGGCCGACCTCGACCAGTTTAGGCGAGATAATTCACATTGCACAGTCATTGGTGGGGAAGGTCTTGTCCAACTGGGACATGACCCCACCAATGGCCGGGCTTTTCTCCACCAAATAGACGTAATACCCGGAGTTGGCCAGGTCGAGAGCGGACTGCATGCCTGCAATGCCGCCGCCCACCACCATTACCGCTCCGGTGACTTGCTTGGCTTTTGCCATTGGTCTAACCTATCCTTATCAGAGTGACTTTCGATGAAAAAACACCGATATTACATACACAAAGGGGAGTTTGTTGTGCGATTCACAAGGTTATATCTTTAACACACATTTTCCAAAACGTGTCAAGTTTTCTCTTTATTTAAAACCCATGAATGAGCCCTCATACATAATTTAATTGCCTACTTTTCATATATATTCACTGGACTATAAGCGGATTGCCAAGAATTCAGCGGGGTAAGCTGACTACCCGGTCAGAGGGGAATCCCTCCTCGGTGAGCAGTACTTCGATCACCTGGTCCTCGCCACCCTTGAGCGACGCGCCGACAAAATCCGGTTGTATGGGCAATTCGCGCCCTCCCCGGTCTATCAGCACCGCCAACTCGACCCGGCGGGCCCGGCCGAAGTCCATCAATTCGTCCAAGGCGGCCCGCACCGTCCTTCCGGTGTAGAGCACATCATCCACCAGGACCACCCGGCGCTCTTCTATGTCAAAGGCGATGTCCGTGGTTCCCACCTTGGGCCGCCGGTGCTGGCGGGTCCAGTCGTCGCGGTACAAAGTGATGTCCATGATTCCGGTGTCCGGATTCGCCCCCAGGAGGCGCCCCACCAGGGCGCTCAGCCTTTGGGCCAAATGGGCTCCGCCGGTGCGTATGCCCACCAGGCACAGATCGCCGCCCTGGTTCTCACCGCCGGCTATGGCCCGGGCCATGGTTTCCAATTGTCCGGCCATCTGCTCGGCGTCGAAAAGCACCTTCGCCTGGCTGAGGTCCATTTGCCTATTGCTCCCGGCTAGAAGGTTGGGGCCCTGGAAAATTTTTTTATATCCCACCCCAAGCGTACTCACAAGATATTTTGGGGGAAAACCGGGCCCTAATGGCGAAAACCCTTACTCTTGCTCTTGACCTGAGCCCGTCTGGGGCCTATAAATTGGCCTGTGCGCCGGAGTGGCGGAATTGGTAGACGCAGGGGACTCAAAATCCCCCGGTCCTTGTGGCCTTGCGAGTTCGAGTCTCGCCTCCGGCACCAAATAAAACAAGCAGTTACGACCAGGGCCGATTCTCAGGAACCGGCCCTAACTTTTGCCAGGGAAGCAGGAGGGAAGCAAATGGGAGCGTTTGGGGAGCCCGAGTTCGTCTTTTTACGAAATTATTGGATTCATCCGTATCCTGTCTCCATTTCTCTACTTGGATACGGCGCTCTACTTCGTAATCAGCAGGCCGTTGGTTCAAATACTACCGACGGCTCCAATGAAATCAAGCGTTTACGGCATTTAGCCGTAACCGCTTTTTAGCTCTGGGAAGCACATGGGAAGCAGATGAGAGAATTTTTTTGCTCAAGAAGGATTGGAATTTTTATACCCGATTACTTGGAGGGACAAGGTGGAAGAAGGAAGAAAACTCTGGGATGCTTGAGACTCTCTCCTTGCGATGAGACGGTCTATTGAAGGGCTCCTAAACCGATTGTGGCCTGGCGCTTGGCATTAACCCCAATTAAGCGCCGCTTGCCAACCTCGAGAAACTCACTGCTCCAGCTACAATAAAGATTGGGGCGACCCCCTCCCGGCGGCAAGGCTCGGCGATAATCTCCTTACCCCATCTCTTGGACCTTACCTTCCGCCCGTCAGGGCTGGCACAAATCCAAGGGATGGAAGCCAAATGGCCGAAGGTACAGGCTCGGTTCACGACAGTCAGGGTTGGCGCTTGCAGCTGACACGCTCAGTTGATATGCTAAATTAGATAAATTATACATAGTGATCTATTAAAGTAGATCAAAAGCTTGCCAAATCGTTTGCGATGCGCTATTTTATATCAATAATACCATTTGATATGCGATAATAGATCATGACTTACGCGAGCGAAGAGATCATCAATGCCCTCAAAAAGGGCCGGGAAGCCAAAGGGCTCAGCCAGCGCGCGCTGAGCGCCAGCACTGGCGTGCCGCAAAGCCATATCTCCAAAATCGAAACCGGCGGCGCCGATATCCGCCTTTCGAGCCTGATCGAACTGGCTCGGGCCCTCGATCTGGAAGTCAAGCTGGTGCCGCGCAAAGCCATTCCAGCTGTAGACAGTGTCATCCGCAGCACTGCTCCGTCCGTGCCAGCGATCGAAACCTATAGCAACGCGGCCAAGGAGTTTCAGCGGACACTCGGCACGGTCGACAAGCTGCGCCTTGCCTACCCTGACCTCAGCGTCCTGAACAAGCTGGAAGAAAACCTGCACACCATCAGTCATTTCAGGACGATCCACAAATATCTGGACACGATCAAAAGAGTGACCCAGCCGCTAGATGCCCTGCAAAAAGAGGCAGACCGGCTGCAGCAACTCGACAAAGCCTTGCGCCTGTCCACCAAAAACATCAGGGCGATCGAAGAAGCGGCAAGCCGCGTGCAAAGTCTGAGAAACCAGCTCGTGCACGCGGCCCCACCCTCGCAGCCGCGCCGCGCCTACCGCCTCGATGAAGATGATGGCGATGATCATCATGAGCATAAGGAGCTTGGCGATGCCTAATGTTTCCGTGCTCAAGGTGAAGCTCTACGGCAAGACTATCGGCACGCTCACCCACGTCCAGGGTGAGCGGACGCTGTTCAGTTTCACAGAAGCTTATGTCGCCGATCCGAACCGGCCGACGCTCGGCCTTGTCTTCAAGGACGATCTCGGCGGCCTAATTACCGACCATCCGGCAACGCGGGTGCGCACCCTGCCATTCTTTTCCAACCTGCTGCCGGAAGGCCATTTGCGCGAGTACCTCGCCGAGCGTGCCGGCGTGAATCCGCTACGCGAATTCTTCCTGCTCTGGGTCCTTGGCCGCGACCTGCCCGGCGCGCTCACGATCGAGCCTGCCGAAGGTGAAGCTTGGCCGCCCGGCACGGATGCCACAGTCGAAGGCGTAGACGGTCCGCGTGAAGATGCGTTGCGCTTCTCGCTTGCCGGCGTGCAGCTCAAATTCTCGGCGCTCGGGGACACCAAGGCAAATAAGGGGTTGACGATCCCTGCCGAGGGAGTCGGCGGATCGTGGATCGTCAAACTGCCCGCAGTGCGCTTTGCCGGCGTTCCTGAAAACGAGTTCGCAATGATGACACTAGCCCGGATGATCGGCATCAACGTGCCAGAGATCGACCTTATCGATCTGGACGCGATCAGGAACCTTCCGGAAGGACTGGGCGATCTTGTCGGCAAGGCTTACGTGATCGCGCGCTTCGACCGCTCGCCGGGCGGCCCGGTCCATATTGAGGATTTCGCGCAGGTCTACGGCATCTACCCGGAGGAAAAATACAAGAGAGCGAGTTACCGCAACATCGCCACTGTACTCGGCGCCGAAGGCACAGACGCCGATGTCGCCGAATTCATCCGCCGCCTCGTCTTCAACACGCTGATCGGGAATGCCGACCTGCATCTGAAAAACTGGTCACTGATCTACCGCGACCGGCGCACCGCTTCGCTGTCGCCTGCCTATGATTTCGTATCAACGATCCCGTATATCGCGGACGATGCAGCCGCACTCAAATACGCCCGCACACGCAAATTCGCCGGGCTCGATAGCGACGAGCTCTCCTACCTCGCAGGCAAGGCGCACCTGCCGGAAAAACCGGTGCTCGACACCGCAAGGGACACCGTCGCCCGCTTCCTGGAAGTCTGGGCCAAAGAAAAAGCGCACCTACCGCAGGCAGAACACGTCACGAAGACCATTGATGCACATCTCGGCAAACTGCCGCTGACGAAGCTGTAAGGACACGAATACAGAACAACCCCAATGCCCGCATCCCTAGCCGAGGCGCAATAGTGGGAACAATGGACGAGAATTCTACAAACGATCCAAAACCACATGGATATGTTGTCGACGCGAAATATTTGCCGGGCCTGTATCCCACACATCGGCACTCCGCCGGATTCTGGGAAGCTTTAGGCCGCACAGTGGCGACATTTGGTTTTCTGGAGGAGGTGCTTGGAAAGGCAATCTTCGCGTTCACGGCGGCCCGTGAAATCCCCAAAGAAAAAATTGATGAAGAATTCGCGAAATGGGTGCCAACCCTACATATGGCATTGAGCGATCCGCTGGGAAGACTTATTCGCTTATACGAATCGTCGTTTCGTGCTCATCAGCAGGAACCAATCGAGAGCTTCGACGATCTGCTGGGTGACCTTAGAAAGGCGGCGGAGATTCGTAATGTCCTATGCCACGGGTCTTGGAAACTGCCTGACAGCCAAGGCCGTAGCATACCGTTCTTCGTGGACAAGAAGGATCGCATTTTTCAAACACTAGTTGACATCGCGTACCTTCGCTAAGTTCAGCAGCATGTCGCCGAACTGACATGCGCTGTCATCAACACGGTGACGCATTTGGGATGGCAGTTCCCGGGTTCAGCCGGCCCTGGCAATCCGATTTTTAAAAAATAGCCGAGGCAGCACAAGTGTCAGGGTTTTTTGCCCACCCCTCCTGGGGCGTATAGAGTGCGGATTGAGGTTTCTGGGTGCATGAATCTGCACCCATCTGCAACTCTAACCCTGTTTGGAGTCAGAGCCCCTGAGGCAAATTTGCGGATGACATAGCCTGAGAGATACGCAGGGAGACTCGCAGGAGGTACTCGGCCGAGGAGAAGATCCATTGCATCAGCCATCCAGCCGCCTCTCTCCGCATCAAAGGGTATGGATCTAATAGCGGGGAACACCTACCACCCCGTTTCATCTGCTTCCTATATGCTTCCTGTAACAAAAAAAGAGGCTAGCCCTGTCGGGATAACCTCTTGATATCTTTGGTGACGATGGACGGAGTTGAACCGCAGACACGGGGATTTTCAGTCCTGCCCCCCATATGTGTTCCTCGGAAGCACGCGTTTGAACCTTGGAACCTACTCCTCAACATCCGGTTCCAACCTCACCGGTGAAATAGCTAAACGATAACGACTCCTTCGGGTATAAAATCCAATCCTTCTTGAGCAAAAAAATTCTCTCATCTGCTTCCCATGTGCTTCCCAGAGCTAAAAAGCGGTTACGGCGAAATGCCGTAACCGCTTTATTTCATTGGAGCCGGCGGTAGGATTTGAACCAGCGGCCTGCTGATTACGAAGTAGAGTGCCATCCCCGAGGAGAGAAACGGGGGTAGGATACGAATGGGTCCAAAAATTTTATAAAATGGTAAATATGGGCTCCCTAAACGCTGCCATTTGCTTCCCCGCAAAAAATGATGGCTTAGGCCTATTGGCTTAATCCATCGATATCTTTGGTGAAGGTTGACGGAGTTGAACCGCCGAAACGGGGGCTTAAACTTCCTTATTGTTCAGCGAAGGAAGAGGGTTGATCATGGCGACAATGGCACCTGTAAGGTCACTTGCGTACCCCCGTCCTCCTTGGGGGTGATAGTCATTTCGCCCCCGGATCGGCGCAGCCGCTCCTGAATGGCGAACAGGCCCAGGCCCGCCAAATCCACCGAGGATGCACCACTGTACTCGAAGCCTGCGCCATCATCGACAACGGTAATCAATAAGCTGTCCAAGCCTGCCCATAAGTTCAGCTGCACTTTGGTGGCATTGGCATGTTTGACTACATTGCCCAGCAGCTCGGACACGGCCCGGTAGAGCATTATCATTGTTGCTTCGGGCAGCTCAGGGGGTTCGAGAATCACTTCGCAGACTACTTTTATACCGAAACGTCGGGAGTAATCTGCCGACAGCCTCCGCAAGGCTAAAGGCAGGCCGAACTCGTACAATTCCCGGGGATAAAGCTCAGTAACTAAGCTGCGCACTTCCGTCAGGCAATCTTCTACCTCCCGCTGAGCCTTACCGCTAGATGGGGCCTGCCCTGGTTCGTGCCCCGACATGTGTTCCAGTTCCCATTTGAGTGCAAAAAGTTTTTGCCCTAACGAGTCATGTAAAAGCCCAGCGATACGCCGTCGCTCTTTCTCCTCGCTGTCAAGCATCTCGTGATCCAGGATACGAAGGCGCTCTTGGTAAGCCCGCAGTTGTTGCTCGTTACGCTTGTATTCGGTGACGTCCATGATAATGCCATTGGCGTATTTAGGCCCACCGTCGGGGTCGGCCGTGATCTCTAGGACCAGCCTGAACCAATGCCATTGATTAAATTTCTTGTGCCAGCTTCTATAGATCACGGTAATTTCATTTTGTGCCTCCAAAGCCGCCTGCCCGTCGATAAAAATACTGATGTCGTCAGGGTGAAGGTAGGAATACCATTTCTTGGGTTCGTTCACCTCGGATATGCCAGTCAACTCTTCAAAGTTGGGGCTGACATAGGACGTTTTGGCAGCCCAGTATTCATGTTCAGGCTCTTGCGAGGTCAAAAGAGGTCCGATGTCGTGGGAGGAGAAGTCCGAGTCCATGGCCATTCGGTAGGCGGCAAAGTTGGCCGAGCTTTCAATTATCTTCTGCATATTGATTAAATCACCTCTCAGTCTCGCTTCCCGCTCCTTGGCCTGCCTCAACCGGATCAACAGCTCTCCATTGTGTCCTTCAACTTCGCGTAGGCGGGTTTGTAGATCCGCCGTTTTGCTCGTTTCTGCAAGCTTCATAAGGGCGCAGGCTCTGCTTCTGGATGGATTCTCACCTGAATGAGGGCCTTGGTCCCACCCTCTGGCCCCTGGGTAAGATTCAGGCGCCCACCCACCCTGACCAGGCGTTCCTGGACACTAAATAGGCCAATGCCCCTTTCCGCATCCTTGCTTTCCTGGGATGCTCTGAATCCCATCCCATCATCCGTAACCGCGATCAGGAGGCTCTCGCCATTTGATTCGACCGCCACTTCCACTTTGTGAGCCTGGGCATGCTTGACCACGTTGGTCAGCAACTCCGCCACCACCCGGTAAACCACCAACCCCAGCTTCTCCCTGGCCTCAGGCAAATTTGGCATTGCCCGAAATGCCACCTTCAAGCCGAATCTACGGCCATAGGCGGCGGAGAGGCTCTTTAGAGCCGAGACCAGACCCTTCTGGCGCAACTCTTGCGGGTAGAGTTCGGTGGTGAGTGAGCGTGCTTCCGCAATGCAGCTATCCAGGTGAGAAGTGAATTGGGCCAACTTTTGGCCTTCTTCTACTGCCATGCCCACCGATTGCCTTATGGACATGAGTTTTTGGCCGATGGAATAGTGCAGAATCGAGGCAAGGAGTCGGCGCTCCCTTTCCTCCGCTTTGCTTCTTTTCTCATTCAGGGTTTGCAGCCGCTTCTGGTGGACTAGGAGCTGGCTCTCAGTGTTTTTAAAGTCGGTAATGTCGATAATTATGCCGTTAATGTATTCAGGCTGGTCTTTTTGGTTTGATTCGATTCGAGCAATCAGATGGAGCCACTGCCAGGCGTCGATCGCCGGGCGAAAGCTCCGGAAGCGAGCATCTAGGCTGCCGGTTTGGTCGAATTCCTCATAGGCTGACCACAACAAGGGCAAGTCTTCAGGATGGGCGGAACCGAAGCAGTCATCGAGGGTAGTTACATCTTCGAGGCCGGTGAGCCGGACAAAATTGGGCCCGAGGTAAACCATCCGCCACTTGGCGGTGGAGTGGCGCGATGTAGAGGCGCCATGCTCTCCCGTAACAAGCCGGTCATCGGCCATCCCCCTGAGGACAACGAAATTGGGGGCATTGTTTAGCAGGGATTCGAGATTTTGCTGGTCCACGCGTAATCGGGCCAGGGTGTGGTCGTATTGGCCCAACTCGGCACGCAGCTTGAGGTTGCGCTCCTCCGCTTCCTGGAGGCGCGCTTGCAAACGGCTTACGCGAGAGTGCTCTGAGGGCGAAACTTTTGTTTCGTCTCTAGCCATGAGCAGCCCAATAGGCAGGCTTGGAAGTAGGTGCTCGTTCCCGGATTACTAACACATTTTATGTTGGACAAGCAACATTACCGTAAAGTCCGGGGGCGCCACAAGCGGGACAAATCATTGAATTTAAACCTTGGCGGCAGCTACGCAAACATGATAATTAGTGGCAAGTTTACCTGCCGGGAAAGTGAAATGGGCACCCGTATTATCTTGGCGGACGATCATCAGATCATCCTCGAAGGCTTGGCACGCTTTATAGCTGAGGAGCCAGATTTGGAAGTAGTGGGCGTCGCCAAGGACGGCCTCGCCCTTGTGGATCTAGCCGATGGCCAGCGGCCGGACGTGGCCATTGTGGACATCAGCCTACCCGGCATCGACGGCATTGAGGCCACCACCCGCATGCTGACCAACAACCCCGACCTCAAGGTGATAGCCCTGTCCATGCACCAGGACATGATGAGCCTGGTGTCCATGCTCCGGGCCGGGGCCAAGGGCTACATATCCAAAAGTAACGCCTCCCAGGAGCTGATTCGAGCCATCAGGGCGGTCAGCGCCGGGTTTAACTACCTGTGCCCCGAGCTGACCACCGCCTTGGTTGAGGTGTTTCTGGTTGGCCTGGGGGACAAGGAGTACTCCCCGGCCCCAGCGCTCACCCCCCGTGAGCGGGAGGTGCTCCGGATGCTGGCAGAGGGGGCTGGCAGCAAGGAGATCGCCTTTGACCTTGGGCTAAGCCCTAAGACAGTAGATGCCCATCGCCATAACATCATGACTAAGCTGGGGGTGGACAGCGTGGCCGCTCTGGTCAAGTACGCCCTGTGTGAGGGTCTTATCCAGCCCTAGCCCCGCCCCTTATCAGCCATTTCCCTAGTAACCATCTCCAATCGCCCTATTCTTCATTACGAACTTCCCCAATTGTGCGCCCGATGGCTGGCCACTTAACCTCAGACCAACGGTGCGGGTGGCACGAAAGAAGACGGGGGGCTTCCCCCTGCGATGCCACGCCGGCCTTGAAGATGAGGTCGTCGTGGCATCTGGCTCGTAGACCGAACCATGTATTACCAGGGGAAGGAAAAAGCCATGTGTAAAGCGCTCTCAACCATAAAACTGATGCTGGTTGTCGGTTTCATAACTGGAGTCTTGCTTGCCAGCTCAGCGGCCTCGGCTGAGTATTGGGCCGTGGACACCCACAAAAAAGGCGCGCAAAACATATCTTTCAACGGATCGTTGAACCGATTGAGCTCGGACAACGACTATTTTGACAACGCGCTTTGGCTGGGCTCGCTCAATGTCAATTATGGCTATTTCGTGGCCAACAACCTCACCATAGGCGCCCAGGGGGGGCTTCTGTATTTCAAGGTGGAAAGCGGCGATTTGGACGGGGTTGCGCTAACCCTTTCACCCTTTATCAAATACAGCTTCGCACGCAAGGACAGTAATCTCATCCCCTATATCGGCGTTAAAGTGACCGGAGCCTACGGCAAGGCTGACGAAGGCAGCGGCAACCAGGATATGACCGGCTGGGGCGGCGGCGCCTTTGCTGGCCTGGAAGTAATGTTCAACCAAAATTCCTCCATGTTCGTTGAATACAACTTCTCTTACACCCAATTCAACATCGATGGCCTGGACGAGGAGTTAAAGCTTTATCAAAATGGCCTAATGGTAGGGGTTAGCCTCTATTTTTAACCCGTGATGGCGGCATGGCCGTGCTTGAGCATGGCCATGCCGCCTCTAGAAGTCACAAGGTATTTATCCTCTGCAAGATGATATGCCGATACGCATACTCTTGGCCGACGATCACCAGATGGTGTTGGACGGCGTCGAACGGGCCCTTGCCGGCGAGCCCGGCATGGTAGTGGTGGGGCAAGCCAGGGATGGGGCCTCCTTGCTTTGCATGACCGAGGAGCTGGAGCCTGAGGCGGTGGTGATGGAGGCGCACTTGAGTGGCATGAGCGGGGTGGAGGCCGTCCGTCAACTACTGGACGCTAACCCGGAGCTTAAGATCGTGGTCCTTTCCATACACGAAAACCTGAATACCGCCCTGATCATGCTAAGGGAGGGGGCCAAGGGCTATGTGACCAAACACAGCGCCACCTCCGAGCTAGTCCGCGCGTTGCGTTTGGCCTTGCATGACCAGCGTCATTTGAGTCCGGATCTGTTTTCCCGCCTGGTCCTGGAGATACTCTCGGGCAGGATTGTTGCGGGCGGCCACTTGCATCCAAAACTGACGATGCGCGAACAAGAAGTGCTGGTCCTCCTGGCTGAGGGGCACAATGCGCGCCACATCGCCGGGCAGCTGAAAATCAACCCAAAAACCGTGGACAGCCACCGCAATAACATTATGAAGAAGCTGCAGATAGACAGTGTGGCAGGTCTGGTGAAATATGCCTTGCGAGAAGGCTTAGTAACACTCTAATTGTACTAGGCACCTAATATTTTTACCCAATTGGGAGTGAACCGCCCCGGGATTGCCGGAGACTCCATTACTTGAGAGGATGGAGTCATGTCCAAGCGAATCAGATACTCCCCAGAGGTTAAGGATCGGGCGGTACGGATGCTCCTGGAGCACCAGGATGAGTACCCGTCCCAATGGCAGGCCATCTGCTCCATTGCGGCCAAAATCGGCTGCACAGGCGAGACTCTTCGCAGCTGGTTGCATCGAGCCGAACGTGACCAGGGTATTCGGGCTGGCCTGACCACGTCGGAGCGCGAGCGCCTCAAACAGCTTGAGCGAGAAAACCGGGAGCTTCGGCGGGCCAATGAGATCCTGCGCAAGGCATCGGCATATTTCGCCCAGGCGGAGCTCGACCGCCGACCGAAATGATGGTGTCTTTCATCGACGCCCTTCGCCAGTCACAGCAGGCCACTGCCATGGTGGCCTGACTCAAACAAAAGAGCCTCCGGAAAAACCGGGGCGGTTCAGTCTCAAAAAAAGGCCCGCCCGACAAACCACGGGCGGTTCATGTGTGACTTTTCGACAAAGTCCTGTCTGCGGTGCAGGGTTTGTTTAACTACCGGGCCATACTTCACGATATAAACGCTTGGCCATATGAATCTCATGGCCGTGGAAATCACCCTCGAGCCCGGCCTGACGGCATTACCGGGTACGCACCTTAATTTACGCAAAGGATCAATGAGTCGCGGAGCTACGTAAATTGATGCTGGCCACCGGGCCAGGGCTCGGGGTGATTTTTTGGGTGAACTTGGCTTGCTTTGTGGGCTTGATCGGCTCGCCGCCCAAGGCCTGATAGAGGGTCACGTAGTTGACCAGGCGATTGAGCCGGTTCGCCAGCAGGGAAGTTTCTGTGTCCTGGCGGCTTTCCTGGGCGTCCAGCCAGTTCCGCATGGTGTCCGCTCCCAGGCGGTAACGGTCCTCGTAAAGCTTCTCCACCTTTACGGCGGAATCCAAGGCCTCGGCCAGCTGGGCGCCCTGGGCGGCGTAGTATTGGCGGGAAGACAGGGCGTCCTCCACTTCCTTGAGCGCCTTGTAAAGAGCCTGGCGGAACTCCACCACCGATTGTTCGTACTCGGCCTTGGCCAACTTGATGTTGAGCTTCATCTCGTTCCATTGCAGGAAGGGCAAGGTAACGCCGGCCAACAAGGCGGCCACAGGGTTCTGCACCACTTCGACCAATGCCGAGCTGGTGGAGCCCAAGGTGCCGGTGAGCGTGAAGGTCGGATAATAGCTGACGCGTTTCGCGTCCACGTTGAGCAGGGCCTTGCGCAATCTAAGCTCTGCGGCTCGCAGGTCCGGACGGCGGCCCAGTATCTCTGTGGGCAAGCCCTCTTGCACCGTGGGAAACGGACCATCGGGCAGTTTTTTGGGATCTGTGACCACCCCCTCGGGCGGCCCATCCAAAAGCACGGCCATGGCGGTGCGCTTGGCCGCCAGTTGGCGCAGCAGGTCTTCCTGGTTGGCCCTCAGCTTGGCCAGGTCGCGCTTGGCCTGGAGCACGTCCAGGGAGCTGTCCGCCCCCACGCCGTAGCGCACCTGGGCCAGCTCCAGGGTCTTTTCCCCGCGCGCGATGCTGGCCTGGCCCAGGGCAATGCTCTCGTTGAGATAGGCGATGTCAAAATACAGCTCTGCGGTGGTGCCTATGAGAGACAGAGCCGTGGCCCTGAGGTCTTCTTCAGTGGCGTCCGCCTCCCAGGTGGCCATGTCCCGTTCCTTGGCCAGTTTGCCCCACAGGTCCACCTCGTAAGCCAAGCTGCCGCTGGCCGAGTGGGAAGTGTCGCTGCCGGACTTGTCCAGTTTCTTGCTGTATTCTCCGTTGATCTCCACACTGGCCGTGGGCATGAGGGCATCAGCCTTCAGGCCTGCGGTTAGCCGCGCCTGACGCACGGCATAGGCCGCTGCCGCCAAGTCGTTGTTGCGCTCCAGAACCGCGGCCAACAAACTCCCCAATTGAGGGTCATGGAAACCCAAGGCCCGCGTGGCCAGGGACTCGGGGCTGAGGCCTTTCAAGACCTCGGCGTTTTTGCTCTTAGCCACGGCGCCCGCGTCCTTTTTCCCGGCCTCGTCCACCTTGGCGCCTTGCCAGCCGACGGGCATGTTTAGCTCCGGCCGCTGGTACGGCGAAGGCGTGGCCGCGCCGCAACCGGTGAGCATGGAGCCCAAAAGGGCCAAAGCCGTCCAACGAAGTATGCGTGATTTCTTTTTCATTCCCGTGCCAAAGCCTCCACCGGGTCAAGTTGGGCCGCATTCTTGGCCGGTAGGTAGCCGAAAACCACCCCCACCGCCGTGGCGCAGGCAAAGGCCGCCACGATGGACCAGGTGGAATAGATCATGCTGAAGGAGCTGCCCACCCAGGAGAAGACCACCCCCACTGCCAGGGCCAGGGCTATCCCCAGCACCCCGCCGCAGAGGCACACCAGCACCGCTTCTACCAGGAACTGGCGCATGATGTCCCCGCGCCGCGCGCCCACGGCCATGCGCACCCCGATCTCGGGGGTACGCTCGGTCACCGACACCAGCATGATGTTCATCACGCCGATGCCGCCCACCACCAGGGAGATGAGGGCAATCATGGAGACCAGCAGACGCATGGTTGCCGTGGTCTGCTCTATGGTCTGGCGGATGGCGTCGGTATTGAGGGTGAAGAAGTCCTTGCGCCCGTGCCGTCTGGTCATCAACTTGATAATGCCCTGCTCAGCCGCGTCAGTATCCACCGAGTCACTGACCCGCACGGTGATTGAGCTTAGATAGTTCTGGCCGATCACCCGCCACATGGCCGTGGTGTAGGGAATCCACACCTGGAGGTTTTCGCTGTTTCCAAAGGCGGATTGTTTTTTCTTGGTTACTCCCACCACCCGGGCGGGCACGGTGCCCAGGATAATGACCTTGCCCACCGGATTGGCGGCCAGGCCAAATAGCTTCTTGCGGGTGTTGTAGTCGATCACCACGTCCTGGGCCAATTTCTTCACATCGGCCTGGTCGAAAAACCGCCCCATGGCCAGTTCGTAACCCCGCACCCGGAAATACTGGTCCCCTACCCCCTGGATGGAGCCGGAGAGTGACATGTTGCGGTAGCGCAAACTGGCGGTTTGGGAAAGCTTGGGGGTCACGCTGTCCACATAGGGCTGCGCCTCCAAGGCGTCCGCGTCGCGGGGCACCAGGGTTTCGATCTTGGCGCTGCGCTCGTCGCCGAAGTCCTTGCCCGGAAACACCTCGATAGTGTTGGTGCCGATGGAGCTGATGTCCTTGAGGATACGCTGGCTAGAGCCCTCGCCCAGGGCCACCACCGACACCACCGAGGCGATGCCGATGATGATGCCCAGCATGGTCAAAAATGTGCGCAGGCGGTGGGAGGCCATGGCCAGAAGGGCCATGCGCATAGCTTCGGTGAACTGGTCCCACATGGCGCGCCAGGCGTGGGCGCCGTTCTGGGGTGGCCCGGGATCCACCTTGTGGGCGTGCGGCGAGGAGGGCCGGGCATTTTCCGCCGGTTTATCGGAGATGATCTTCCCGTCGCTGATCTCGATGATGCGCTGGGCGTGGGCCGCCACCTGGGGATCGTGGGTCACGACTACCACGGTGTGCCCCTCGGCGTGCAGCTCTTCCAACAGGGCTAGCATCTCCTGGCCGCTGCGCCGATCCAGGGCCCCGGTGGGCTCGTCGGCCAGGATCATTTGGCCGCCGTTCATCAGGGCCCGGGCGATGCTCACCCGCTGCTGCTGACCACCGGAGAGTTGGCCGGGCCGGTAGTTGAAGCGGTCGGCCAACCCCAGACGGCGCAACAGGGATTTGCCGCGCTCGCGGCGCTGGCCGCGCTCCCGCCCGGTGTAGATGGCTGGAATCTCCACGTTGCCCACGGCGGTGAGATCGCTGAGCAGGTGGTAGCGCTGGAAGATGAAGCCGAAGTGCTCGCGCCGCAGGCGGGCCAGTTCGTCACCGTCCATGGTGCCGGTGTCACGGCCCTCGAAAAAGTAGACGCCCTGGGTGGGCCGGTCCAGGCAGCCCAGGATGTTCATGAGGGTGGACTTGCCCGAGCCCGAGGCTCCGATTATGGCCACCATCTCACCAGGCTCGATGGTCAGGTTGACGTTTTTGAGCACCGCGACCATGTCGTCACCGGAAGGGTACTCTCGAAAGACCTCCTCGAGCTTTATCAACGGAGTATCGCTCATGCCTACAGTCCCATGGGCGGCCGGCGCTGGCCCACGGAATCGCTTTCGCCGGAGGCGCTGGCCTGGCCCACCACCACCCGCTCGCCGGGCTCTATGCCCTGGGTGATCTGGGCCTGGGTGCTGTCGTTGATGCCCACCTTTACCCAGCGCTGCTCTGGCTTGCCTTCCTTGTTCAGTACCTGGACCGAGTAGCGTCCCTTGGCGTCCTTTTCACCCAAGGCGGTAGAGGGGATGGACACCGCGTCCTTGGCCTCGGCCAGCACGATGGTGCATTGGGCGGTCATGTAAATGCGCAGCTTGTGGCCCGGGTTGGGCACGTCGAACAGGCCGTAGTAGTAAATGGCCGAGCTGGACGAAGAGGATGAGCTACTGCTGCTGCTGGAGCTGGAGGAGGAGTTGGAGTCCTCGTTCTTCACCGACTCGGGGGCCGGATTGATGGACCGCAGGGTGGCTTGGTAGCGGTGGTCCGGCTCGCCCAGGATAGTGAAATAGACCTTCTGGCCTGGCTTGACCCTGACCACGTCGGCCTCGGAGATTTCAGCCTCCACGGTCATGGTGTCCAGCTGGGCCAGCATGACGATGGTGGGGGCCGACTGGCTGGCGTTGACCGTCTGGCCCTGCTTGGTGATGATGGACACCACCACCCCGTCCATGGGCGCGGTGATCTTGGTGTAGCCCAGGTTGACCTCGGCGTTGGCCACGTTCACCTTGGCCTCTTCGATCTGGGCCTGGAGGGCGGCGATGGCCTCCTTGGTCTCGTCGCGGGTGGCCAGGGCGTCCTCATAGTCCTGGCGGGAGCCGGCGTCCTTGTCGGCCAGCAGTTTTTTGCGCTTGAGGGACGCTTCGGCCTGGCGCAGGGTGGCCTGCTTGCCGCGCAACTGGGCCTCGTAGTTGCGCTGGGAGGCCCGGGCGGTCTTGAGATCGTTCTGCTGGGTCAAGGAGTCGATCTCGGCGATTAGCTGGCCTTTGGCAACCTTGTCGCCCAACTCCACCTTGAGGGACTTGACCTGGCCCGAGGCCCGGGAGCCCACGCTCACCAGCTGGTAGGCCTGCAGTTCGCCGGTGGCCAGCACGGTATCTTCCATGTTGGTGCGCACCGCCTGGGCGGTCAGGAAACGCGGCGTGTCGGCGGCCGAGAAAAAATACATCCTAACCCCCGCTCCCATGATAAGCAGGGCCAATACCGCCAGCAGCCAGTGCAATACTTTTCTAGAGTTCTTTTTCATTTCCGGTTCGCCTGATGTCCCATGCTTGCCTCGCTCCTTTTCGCCCCGCCGTCCGGTCCGAGCCGATTGGGGCGGGGTCAATGAAAATATAGCCAGTCGACCCGCCCAACGCAGTTAAGGAGCTGAAATGGATGTGTAAAGATTGCGTAAAAATTGATGATTCCGGTCCGGCGGTCCTAGAAAAAGGCCAGGCTCCGGAGTAGTTTTAAGCTGACCCGGCCGGGTTGTTCTCTCCCCCGCCCGGCGAGTATGAACCCTTGAGGAGACCCGAAACATGGACAGGCCAGAGGCGCCAGCCGACATACGCGTGTTGCTCATCGACGACGACGCCGAGTTGGGCTCCATGCTCACCGAGTACCTGGGGGGGGAGGGCTTCGCCACGACCGTGGTCTACGACGGAGAGGCCGGGGTGCGGGCGGCCTTGCAGGGTGAGCACGATGTGGTGGTGCTCGACGTGATGCTTCCCCTGTTGAACGGCGTGGAGGCGCTCAAGCGCATCCGCCAGGCCAGCGGCATACCCATCATAATGCTCACCGCCAAGGGCGACCACGTGGACCGCGTGGTGGGGCTGGAGATGGGCGCCGACGACTACGTGCCCAAACCCTGTTATCCCCGCGAGCTGGTGGCCCGTCTCCGGGCGGTGCTGCGCCGCAGCGAAGGCGGGGCCGATCACAGACGGGGCCAGACCATGGCTCTGGGCGACCTCCGCCTGCAACCGGCCCAGCGCCGCGCCAGCTGGCAGGAGTGCCCCCTCTATCTGACCGTCACCGAGTTCAACATCCTGGAGGCCCTGCTGGGAGGAAGTGACCGGGTTTTGTCCAAGGACGAACTGTCGGAAAAAGTCCTGGGCCGCCCCCGCGAGCCCTATGACCGCTCGGTGGACGTGCATGTGAGCAACCTGCGCCAGAAGCTCTCCGCCCTGGCCGGGGACGCCGTGGAGATTGAGACGGTGCGCGGCGTGGGCTACCGCCTGAGAAGGAAGTAGCCGTGCGCTCGCGCCTGTTCTGGAAAATACTTCTCCTTTTTTGGCTTACCTTCATGCTCATCGTGGAAGGGATGTGGGTGGTCTACACCCTGTTCGGCAGCCCTCACCAGCCCCTGGACGTAAAGGTAGCCGAGCGTTTCGCGCACCAGCAGATGGCCACGGCCGAGGCCGTGTTGCGGCGCGATGGCGTCGACTCCCTGCGCGCGGTGATTACCGCCTGGCCCGCTGGGGAGCGGGAATGGCTCACCGTGGAACCCGCGGCCGGCGCTCCCGGGACCAAACCGGGTAATACCCGCGACCGCAACAATCTGCCGCCCCTGGTGGTCACGGTGACGGCCCCGGATGGAGTCGTCTATCGCCTGCGCTATGACCCCAGCGAGCTACAGGCCGAGCTCCGCCCACCGGGCCCCCTGAACATACCCCTCCCCTTGGTCCTTTTCGGAATGGTGGGAGGCCTGTTGTTCGCCGCGGTTTTGGCCTGGTATCTCACCAAACCCATCCAACGCCTGCGTGGTGGTTTCTCCCAATTGGCCCAAGGACACCTTAGAGTGCGGCTGGGGGAACAAATGGGCCGCCGCCGCGACGAGTTGGCCGACCTGGCCCGGGACTTCGACCGCATGGCCGAGCGTCTGCAACAGCTCATCACCTCCCGGGAGCGCATGTTGCACGTGGTCTCCCATGAGCTGCGCTCCCCTCTGGCCCGGCTGCATGTGGCGGTGGGCCTGGCCCAGCAGGACCCGCGCCGGCTTTCCGCCACCCTGGAGCGCATCGCGCTGGAGGCCAAGCGGCTGGACGAGATGGTGGGCGAAGTGTTGGCCCTGGCCCGGGCGGACGCCGGCAGCCCTCAGTGTGATGACTACCTCGATCTGAACAGCCTGGTGCTGACCGTGGCCAGCGACGCCCGTTACGAGGCCCAGTCTTCCGGAGTCGTGGTGGAGACCGACCTGGGGGAGGAGCCTTGCCAGGAGCAGCCCACGGTCAAGGGCAACGCGGAGTTGCTGCGCCGCGCCCTGGAAAACGTGGTGCGCAACGCTCTGCGCCACTCTCCTCCCGGGCGTACGGTGCGCATCGAGGTCACCCCAAATTGGGCCCGCCGCAACTTCATCATTAAGGTTTGCGACGAGGGGCCAGGCATGGAGCCCAAGGCGCTGGATACCTTTTTCGAGCCCTTTGTGCAGGGACACGGTTGGGTGGATGGGCAGGGGTTCGGCCTGGGGCTGGCCATCGCCCAAAAGGCGGTGCAGGCCCATGGCGGCTCCATCAAGGCGCAGAACCGGCCGGATCAAGGGCTCATGGTAATCATCGAGTTGCCCTTTGGCCCCAGAGGGTCCGCCTGAAGCAAGTGATTGACATAAACCCGCGCCTTCGCCCCCTGCGCCCCAGGCGCTTGTTCTCCCTTTTAAGGAGGGCTCCCCATGCGCTTTTCTTTCGGCCTTTTTCTGGTGCCAGCCGCGCTTTTAGCCGTTGCCTTGGGTTTGGGAGCCCCGCCCGCCTGGGCCCAACCCGACCCCGATAAACCCGGCACAGTCGCGGTGAATGTCTGGGCGGGCTATCTCAGCGAGGCCGGCATAGGCGGCGGCCAGGTGGGGGTGGCCTCAGCGCGCGCCCGCGTCTCTTTCGAGGGCTTTTCCTTCTTTTACCAACGGTCGGCTTATTACTGGGACAACCTGGCGGGTGTGCCTTTCGGCAACGGCAAGGACGATCCCTGGGGAAACCTACAGGTGGCTAGCCTGGGCTACCGCCATGGCGGTAAGATCAACCAGGATTGGATGTGGTTCGGCAGCCTCCGCGTCTATTCCGCTTTTGAAAGCGACATGGGCGACTCCTTTGGGGTGGGAGCCATGGGCGGGGCGCGCTACCACATCAACAATCAATGGAGCCTGCTGCTCGGCGTGGCCGGCCGTTACCATACGGTGGAATCGTTGGTTTTGCCAATGGTGGGCTTCGCCTGGAACGAGCAGGCGCCCCAGGGCTTCTCGGCCCAGATCGGCTTTCCGCGCTCCAGCCTTTCCTATCGCTTCAATACCGGCCTAGCCCTGCACCTTAAGATGTTGGAGTTTAACCAGTACACCTACCGCCTGGCCGACGACAGCAACGTGGAGCCAGGCGGTTACCTGAAGGTGGACGACATGATTTCCGGCCTGCAATTGGATTATTCGCCCGTAAAGCATCTGAGCCTGGAAGCAAGCCTCAGTTACACCATCAACCGCACCTTCACCTCCTATGACAGCGACGGCGATCATGAACAGGAATACGACGTGGACAACGCCTGGGGCGGCATGTTGCGGCTGGTCTACAGGTTTTGACCCTGACCCCTGCTAAATCGAAGGGGCGTAGCTTTATAAAATACTTCGCGATGGTTCTCGCCGTCGCGAGGATGGATACCGCAGCCAGAGAAATGGGAGCAAGGAAGGCCGTTCCGTTGCTTACAGCGCTGCGGTAAAACAGGCCCTATTTTAAGAGAGGGTTACAGAGCCCAAGTGTTGGAGTTGCCGTTTTTTTGCGGCGCCCGGACGCGCAGCCATATCGATTTTCTCGGTGAAACCCAGCGAAACGCTGCCCTGGCCGTTCCCCGTCCGACGGCACCAAGAACCATAGGACACCGTCTAAAGCCCATGAGGCGGAAAAGACCGGTTCTAGGCCCTGGCTCCTCCTCCGTAGACCTGCTCTATCTCCGTGGCGAACTTCTGGTAGATGTTGGCCCGGCGCACCTTCATGGTGGCGGTGAGCTCGTCGTCGTCGTGGTCCAGCTCCTTGGTCAGCAGGAGGAACTTGCGCACGTTCTCCACCCGGGCAAACTGCTCGTTTACCCGGTCCACCTCGGCCTGGATCAGGCGGGTCACCTCGGGGTTTTGGGCCAGGTTCTTGAAGTTGGTGTAGGCGATGTGGTTGTCCGTGGCCCACTTGCCCACGTTGTCGAAATCGATCTGGATAAGGGCGGCGATGAAGTTGCGCCCCTCGCCGATGACGATGGCCTCCTTGATGTAGGGGCTCACCTTAAGGGCGTTCTCGATCTCGCTGGGGGCGATGTTCTTGCCCCCGCTGGTGATGATGATGTCCTTTTTGCGGTCCACGATGGAAACGTGGCCGTGCTCGTCGATCTCGGCGATGTCGCCGGTGTGCAGCCAGCCGTCGATGATGGTCTGGCGGGTGGCCTCCTCGTTCTTGTAGTAGCCCACGAACACCGGAGCGCCCCTCTTGAGCAACTCCCCGTCCTCGGCTATGGCGAACTCTATGCCCGCGATGGGCTTGCCCACCGTGCCCATGCGGATGTCGTCGTCCATGTGGATGAAGCTCAGGCCGGTGGTCTCGGTCATGCCGTAGCCTTCCTTGACCCTGATGCCCAGGTCGTGGAAGAAGCGCAGCACCTCGGGGCTCACCTTGGCCGCGGCGGAGAAGCAGAAGCGCACCTTCCTCAGGCCCACGAAGTTTTGCAGGGCCCGCAGCATGAGCCAATAGGCCAGCCAGAACGACAGCTTTAGCCCCAGGCCCGGTTGCCGTCCCTCCAGGCGCTCGCCGGCCATGCGCCGGCCCACCGCGTAGCAGCGCTTGAACAGCCATTGCTTGAGGCGGCTGGAGTCCTTGATGTTGATGTAGATGGCCGATTGCAGCTTCTCCCAGATGCGCGGCACCCCCAGGAACACCGAGGGGGCGATCTCCCTCAGGTCGCTTTGGATGGTGGCGATGCTCTCGGCGAAGTTCACCGGATAGCCCACGTACATGGGCAGAAACAGGCTGAATATCTTTTCGGCCACGTGGCATAGGGGCAGATAGGACACCACCCCGTCGCCGGCCTTGGCCTTGATGGCCTCGATGGTGCCCAGGGTCATGGACTCGATGTTCACGTGGTTGATCATGGCCCCCTTGGGCTTGCCGGTGGTGCCGGAGGTGTAGACCATGATGCACACCTCATCGGACCGGCCCAAGGCCACCTGCTCTTCGAACCAGCCGGGCCGCTCCCTCTCCATCTCCCGGCCCAACTCCTCCACCGCCTCGAAGGACATGATGATGTCCTGGGGGTAGTGCCTGAGGCCCTTCATGTCCTTGACGATGATCTTCTTCACCAGGGGCAGGTCGTCCCAGACCTCCATTATCTTGTCGGTCTGCTCCTGGTCCTCGGCCACCACGAACTTGCTGTCCGAGTGTTTGACCACGTAGTGGACCTCGGGGTAAGGGCTGGTGGGATACACCCCCACCGACACCCCGCCCAGGCAGATGGCCGCCAGGTCGGCGTAGAGCCACTCCCGGCAGTTCTCGCTGATGATGGCCAGGTTGTCGCCCCGGCCGAAGCCCAGGGCGGTCAGCCCCAGGGCGAAGTGCTTCACATGGTCGAGGTAGCCGCTCCAGGTGACTTCCTGCCAGATGCCGAAGTCCTTTTCCCTGAGCGCCACCTGGTCGCCGCGCTTGGCCACCTGCTCCAGAAAGAACTGGCCCAGGGTCTTGCCGCTCAGCTCAACCAACGTTTCCTCCGCTTGTAGTGTTTGACCTCGCGGTAGCTCTTGCGGCCGCCGCTCTGACCCAGCCCCAGGTAGAATTCCTGCACGTCCTGATCGGCCAAGAGGCGCTCCACCGGGCCATCCAGCACCACCCGGCCGTTTTCCATGATGTAGCCGTAGGAGCTTACGCTGAGCGCCATCTGGGCGTTCTGCTCCACCAGAAGGATGCTGGTGCCCTCCTTCTGGTTGATCTCCTGGATGATGGCGAATATCTCCTCCACCAGGAGAGGGGCCAGGCCCAGGGAGGGCTCGTCGAGCATCATCAGCTTGGGCCGGGCCAACAGGGCCCGGCTGATGGCCAGCATCTGCTGCTCGCCTCCGCTCAGGTATCCGGCCAGGCGTCCCAGGCGGCTTTTGAGCACCGGGAAGTAGGCGAAGCACTTGTCCAGGTCGGCCTTGACCCCGGAGCGGTCGCGGCGGGTGTAGGCCCCGCAGGCCAGGTTCTCCTCCACGGTGAGGTCCTCGAAGATGCGCCGCCCCTCCATCACCTGGAAGATGCCCTTGCGCACCAGCACGTTGGGCAGCTCCTGGCGAAGTTGTTCGCCCGCGAACTCGATCCACCCGTCGGTGATCTCGCCGTCCTCCAGGGGCAAGAGCCCGCTGACGGCTTTGAGGGTGGTGCTCTTGCCCGCCCCGTTGGAGCCCAAAAGGCTCACTATCTGGCCCTTGGGCACCCGCAGGGACAGGCCCTTGAGCACCAGCACCACGTGGTTGTAAACCACCTCGATGTTGTTGACCTTGAGGATGGCCTCCTGGTCCGCTTGCTGCTCACTCATGGCCTTGTTCGCCTATAGGGCCGGAGGGGAGCCCCGCGCGGCGGCTCCCTCCCCGGCCCGTGAGGGTTAGTCCAGATAAATCCAGTCCGAGGCCGGCATGAACTTGCCGCCCTTGCCCACGTAGACCTTGCCCACGGCAGTGGCGTTGCTGTTCTTGAAGCTCACCATGCCGGCAAAGCCCTGGGTGTCCCAGTTCTTGACCTGGGGGATCATGTCCTTGAGGTTGGGGCCGGTGATGGCGAGTCCCTTGGCCTTGCACATCTTGGCCAGCTTCACGAAGACCATGCCGGTGAACCAGCCCTGCATGTAGCTGTTGGGGCGGTACTTCACGTCCGGATGGTGACGCTTGTTGAAGTCCTGGATGACCTTAATCATGGGCACGTCGGTGTGGTACCAGTAGGCATAGGGCATCACGCCCATGTAGCCTTCGCCGTCGGCGCCCAGCTTGTCCAGGAGCATCTTGGACATGGTCCAGAAAGTGCCCATGAAGGTGGTCTTGAGGCCGAAGTCCTTGGCCCCGCGGATGATCGACGGAATGGGCGGCACCACGTAGCCCTGGAAGATGCAGTAGTCGGGGTTGTGGCGCTTCAGGTCCAAAAGCTGGCTGGTGATGTCCACCGCGCCCACGGCGGTCACTTCCTCGGCCACCACTTCCACGCCCAGCTTCTTGGCCATTTCCCGGGCATAGGGAATGGGGTCGCGGCCGAACTCGGTGTCGCTGTAGAAGAAGGCCACCGTGGCCTTCTTGCCTTTGGTCTTGGGGTGGGCCGCGATGTACTTCAAGAGGATGCCGAACTGCTGGGCGTAGGTGGGGCCGGAGACGAACATGTAGGGGTTCTTGGCCCGGTCGGCCAGCTCCTGGCTGAAGCTGGTGGAGCCATAGACTATGTGGTAGCGGCTGTTGATCTCCGGGGCCAGGGCCTTGCCCTGTCCGGTGGACTCGCCATAGTCCATGACCGGGTTGTACTTGGCCATCATCTTCTTGAACGAAGCCACCGCCCGTTTGAGGTCGTAACCGCTGTCCTCGTAGATGTACTCGAACTTGACGCCGTCCACCCCGCCCTGCTCGTTGGCATAGGCGATGGAATCGGCCAGGCCCTGGTGGATGTGCTTGCCCGCAAAGGCGAAGCGCCCGGTGATGGGCTGCTGGGCGGTGATCTTGATGGTGTCCGCCGCCAGCGCCGCCCCGGCCCCCAGGACCAGGCACAAGGTCAAAATTACTCCCAAGGTAACCCTTAGCGATTTCATCTGTCCCTCCTCGCCATCGGTAAAACCCACGCCCGCCCGGCGCTTTTGCGCCGTGGCCGGACATCCCTCCTATGTCCCTCTCCCGGCTCCTCCCCGGCCGCCTTGGGGCCGCTAGTGCTCAAAGGGCCAGAGCCGGAAATAGTTCTTAACCCGCCGCCACATCTCGGCCAGGCCGTGAGGCTCGAAGACCAGAAACACCACGATCAACAGGCCGAAGACCACGGTTTGCAGCGGGAACAGGTAGCTCATCAGCTTGTCGTCCATGCCTTGGAACAAAGCCAAGCCGCTTTGCAGGGCCTCGGGCACCATGGTCATGAAGATGGCCCCGAAGATGGAGCCCAACACCGAGCCCAGGCCGCCCACGATGATCATGGCCAGGTAGCGGATGGACTCGTGCAGGGGGAAGTGCTCCGGGGTGACGATCCTGAGCAGGTAGACCTGCAGGCAGCCGGCCACCCCGGCGTAGAAGCTGCTGGCCGCGAAGGCGTAGAGCTTGTACTGGAAAAGGTTGATGCCCATGAGTTCGGCGGAGATGTCGCGGTCGCGGATGGCGATGAAGGCCCGGCCCACCCTGGTGCGGAACAGGTTGCGGGCCGCTGTTATCGCCGCGATCATGATGGGTATGGTGACAAAGTAGAGCTTGAACTCGGTGTCCAGCTTGTAGCCGAAAAGTTCCGCCGAAGGCACATTGATGCCCCGGATGCCCCCGGTCACCGGGGTCCAGTGCACGAAGATGAAATCGAAGATCACCTGGGCGGCCAAGGTGGCGATGCACAGATACAGGCCCTTCATGCGCATGGACGGCGCGCCCACGATTATCCCGAAAAAGGCCGCCGAGAGACCGGACAGGGGCAGGCACACCAGAAAAGGCAGGCCCAGCTTGGTGGTGAGGATGGCGCTGGTGTAGGCGCCTATGCCCACGAAGGCGGCGTGGCCCAGGGAGATCTGGCCCGCCGCGCCGGTGAGGATGTTCAGGCCCACCGCCGCGATGATGGCCACCCCGGTTAGGTTGGCCATGTACAGCAGGTAGGGCCCCACCATGAAGGGAAAGGCGGCCATGGCCAACAACAGCACCACTAGCCAGAAACGCACCGTGCCCGAGCGGAACACCGCCTCGTCGGCGGCGTAGGTCTGTTTGAAATCGCCCATGCGCATGGCTAGCTCAATCCCTTCCCACTACAACCGCTCGATGTCTTGTTTGCCGAACAGCCCATAGGGCTTGATGAACAGGATCAGCACCAGCACCACGAAGGGAGCCAGGTCCTTCACCCCGCCGCCCACGTAGGGATCCAGGTAGCCGCCGGCGATGTTCTCCACCAGGCCCACGATGAAGCCTCCCACCACCGCTCCGGCTATGGAGTCCAGGCCTCCCAGGATCACCACCGGGAATATTTTCAGCCCGATGCTGCCCAGGGTGGGTTGGATGCCTCCGATGTTGCCGATGATCACCCCGCCCAAGGCCGCGGCGATGGCCCCCATGGACCAGGCCACGGTGAACATGCTGCGCACATTGATGCCCATGGAGAAGGCGGCCATCTGGTCCCCGGCGGTGGCCCGCATGGCCACCCCCACCTTGGCGTACTTGAACAACAGGGCGAAGATGATCACCGCGAGCATGGCCACCACGAAGCCCCAGAACAGATTGGAGCGCACGATGATGTCGCCGATGATCACCGGGGCCCGGGGGAACAGGGCGGGGAAGCTCTTGAAGTCGGTGGACCAGATCATCTCGGCCAGGCCCATGAGGATGGAGCTCAGGCCGATGGTCACCATCACGATGCTGATGGTGGGCTGGCCCAGCATGTGCCGGAGTATGGCCCGCTCCACGAACAGCCCCAGCAGGGCCGAGCAGAGCATGACCAGCAAAAAGGAGGGAATGGGAGGTAGCCCGGCCATCACCATGAAGGTGTAGAAAAAGTAGGCCCCGATCATCATGAACTCGCCGGTGGCGAAGTTGATGATGCTGGTGGCCTTGTAGATCAGCACAAAGCCCAGGGCGATGAGGGCGTAGACCCCGCCCACCGCGATGCCGCTGACGATCAGTTGCAGCAGGATATCCATACGGCGCCCTAGCCCTTCTTCTCGCCCAGGTAGGCCTTGATCACCTCCGGGTGGTGCTGCACCTCGTCCGGGGTGCCCTCGGCGATCTTCTGGCCGAAATTGACCACCATCACCCGGTCGCTGATGTCCATGATCACGTTCATGTCGTGCTCGATGAGCACTATGGTGATGTCCCGTTCCTCCTTGATGTCCAAGACGAAGCGGGCCATGTCCTCGGTCTCCTCGGCGTTCATGCCCGCCACCGGCTCGTCCATCAACAGCACCTTGGGCTCCATGGCCAGGGCACGGGCCAACTCCACCCGCTTTTGCAGGCCATAGGCCAACGAGCCCACCGCCTGCTTGCGGATGGGCTCTATCTCCAGGAAGTCGATGACCTCGTGCTCCACCCGCTCCCGCAGAGCCATTTCCTCGCGGTGGGCCGGCCCCCAGTACATCAGGGCCGACAAAAGGCCGGTGCGCAGATGGGCGTGGGCCCCCAGCTTGATGTTGTCCAACACGGTCATGCCCCTAAACAGGGCGATGTTCTGGAAGGTGCGGGCCAGGCCCCGGGCCGCCCGGCGGTCGGGAGAGGTGCGGGTGATGTCCTCGCCCCCGAAGAGGATGCGCCCGGCCGAGGGCCGGTAAAAGCCGCCGATGCAGTTGAGGATGGAAGTCTTGCCCGCCCCGTTGGGCCCGATGATGGCGAATATCTCGCCGGGGTTCACCTGGAAACTCACCTCCGAAAGCACGTTCAGGCCTCCGAAGGACAAAGAGATTTCCTCCACACTGAGAATGGGCTGGGTCGCCATGCGCCTCCCGCGGGCTATGTAGGGTGAGGGGCTGTCCCCGCCGCACGAGCGGAGCGCCGGGCCGGGACGTTACTTGCTAACGCCCCGGGCCATGATTTCTATGGCCAACTCCAAGGTGTCCTGTAGATAGTCCTTTTCTGGCGCGAAACCGCGTTTGCTTTCCTCCCAAAGCACCAGGCCGCTGAACACCGACCAGACCAGGTCGGCCAGGGCCACGGGATGGTAGGGCCTAAACAGCCCCTGATCTATGCCTTGTTGGAAAATGCCGGCCATCACCTGGAGGGCCCGGGCGGCCATGGAGTTGATCTGCTCCTTCAGCTCGGGCGACAGATCCATGAGCTCTTGGCTGGCCTGCATGTGCAAAACGTTGGTCAGGATGAGGGGATCGAAGGTGTAGACATCGTGCATGGCCTGAGCCAGGCGGCGCACTTTTTCCAGCGGCTCCAAGCCCTCTTGGCCGGCCACTTGCTCCACTCGCTGGCAGAGAAAGGCCAGCATCTTAACGTTCAGCGAGGCGTATAGCTGGCTCTTGTTGTCGAAGTACAAATAAAGGGTGGCGGGGCTGAGTTCGGCCCGGGCGGCAATCTCCTCCATGGTGGCGCCCTGGTAGCCTTTGCGGGAGAATATTTCCTTGGCCGCGTCCAGGATGGCCTCCCGGCGCTGCTCCTTCTCCCTCGCCCTTCGTTCAGCCACTCCCATGCTCGTCTACTACAGCCTCCCGGAAACGGGGTTCACTGAATGCGATTCATGGTGTGAATGATATTTGTAAATGATCCTTCCCCTGAAAGTCAACTATTCCTCTGGGCAAACGCCTCTTTTCACAATTCCGGTGGGCCCCGCTCGGTCTGGGGAGGAGCGCCGTAGCATCTGGCAGGGGCCTGGGGCGAGGAGAGCCTTGCCGGTCCTAGCCGTGGGGAGCGATTCTCACCCCAAAGGCTCTGACCACGGACACCATGCAAATCATTACCAGCTTTGACGGCATAATTTCCAGCCTGGGTGGCGGCAAACCCTCATCAGACTATACACGTGTTGACTATTGCCCTCTCCGGCGCTATCCTGGGGTCATCGCTCTAACCCAGATGATCGACCCCATGCCGGAGCCTGCCGCCCATGCCGAGCGTATGGTCAAGGGACCGCCCCCGCGCGGTCATTCATATCAACGTGGCCGACTTCGCCGTGGCCGTGGAGCGCCTGGAGGACGCCTCGCTACGGGGCTGGCCGGTGATCGTGGCCCCCCAGGGCGCGGCGCGGGCGCGGGTCTTTGACATGAGCGAGGAGGCCTTCCGGGCCGGGGTGCGCAAGCACATGCCCCTGGCCCGGGCCCAGCGCCTGTGCCGCGAGGCCAAGATCGCCGCCCCCCGGCCCCATTGCTACGAGCGGGCCATGGCCGCCCTGCTCCAGCGGGCCGCGCCCTTTTCGCCTCTGGTGGAGGCCGAGGAGGACTCCGGCCATCTGTTCCTGGATCTCACCGGCACGAGCCGCCTCTTCGGTCCGCCCCAGGACGTGGCCCAGCGCATCAGGCGCACGGTGCAGGGCGAGCTGGGCCTGGACCCTATCTGGGGCCTGGCCGGCAACAAGCTGGTGGCCAAGGTGGCCACCCGGGTGGTCAAACCCAGCGGAGAGCACATCGTGGAACAGGGCCGCGAGGAAGACTTTTTGCGTCCCCTGCCCCTGTTTTTGCTGCCCGGCCTGGAGCGGGGCGACCTGCTGGCCCTCAGGGACTACCATCTGCACCGGGTGCACCAGGCCCTGGCCTGGAACCCGGAGCACCTGGCCGTGGTGTTCGGCCAGCGGGCCGGGCAGGTGCACGGCATCCTGCGCGGCCAAGACGACAGTCCGGTGCTGCCCCTGGGTCACAAGCCTCCCGTGCTGCGCCTGGAGCAAGAGCTGGGCGAGGACAGCAACCGGGGCCCCGAGGTGGAGGCGGTGTTGTGGCGGCTGGTGGAGCGGGCGGGCGCGGCCCTGCGCGGCCAGGGCCGGGTGGCCCGCCGCCTGGTGCTGGCCTTGGACTACAGCGACGGGGCGCGGGTCTTTCGCCAGCGCAGCCACCAGCCGGGCACGGCCAACGACTTCGTGCTCTTCGACCTGGCCCGGGCCTGCCTGGCCTCGGCCTGGACCCGTCGGGTGCGCCTGCGCCACCTGCGCCTGAGCTTCTCCGGCCTCGCCTTCCCCCCGGCCCAGATGGAGCTGCCCTTCGGGGATGAAGACCAGCCGCCAGCCAAGAGCGAGGCCCTGCTGGCCGCCCTGGACGCCATCCGTGGCCGCCACGGCGCGGACAAAATCAAGATGGGGCGCGGCATGGAGGCGGCCTGATGGCGCTGCCGGTGGTGCGCTCCCATTACTCCCTAATGCGGGGCACGGCCTCGCCCAAGGCCCTGGCCCGCCGGGCCAAGGAGTTGGGCTACTCCTGCCTGGCCCTGGCCGACCGGGACAATCTCTACGGCCTGTGGGAGTTCCGCCGCGCCTGCCTAGACAACGGCCTACGCCCCATCACCGGGGCCGAGGTCACGCAGCCCGGCGGTGTGGGCCGAGCCTGGTGCCTGGTGGAGTCGGCCGCGGGTTTTGCCAGCCTGTGCCGCCTGCTCACCCGCCGCCACACGGAGGAAGGCTTCAGCCTAGGCCGGGCGGTGACCGAGGAGGCAGAAGGCCTGGCCGTGCTCACCGACCATGCCGGATTGCTGACTGCCTGGCGCGAACAGGGAGTGCCCGCCTGCGCGGCCCTGCCCCGCCGCCCGACTGGCGCGTCGCTGGAGTTGCGCCGCGTCGCCCGCCGTCTGGGCGCTCCCATGGTGGCTGTTGCTGACGCATGCTTTTTGACGCCAAGCGACCGGGAGCGCCACCAGGTGCTGCGGGCCATCGCGGGCAACACCAGCCTGTCGCGCCTGGACCCGGCCGAGCTGGCTCCGGCCGACGCGCTGCTGGCCGGGCCTTCGGAGTACATCCGCCGCTTCGCTCCCTTGCCTGAGGCCCTGCATGGGGCCGCCGCCCTGGCCGAGCGCCTGAGTTTCATCCCCGCGCCGGGCATCACCATGCCCCCCTGGCATGATGAGCAGGGACGAAGCGCCGATGAAGTGCTCAGGGCGCGGGCCTACGCGGGCGCGGCCGGGCGCTACGGCTCGCCCCTGCCCGGCGAGGTGGTCGCCCGCCTGGAGCGCGAGTTGGGCATCATCGCGGGCAAGGGCTTCTCTTCCTACTTCCTGGTGGTGGAGGACATCGTGGGGCGCAGCCCGCGCATCTGCGGACGGGGCTCGGGCGCGGCCTCCCTGGTGGCCTTTTCCCTGGGCATCACCAACGTCTGCCCCATCAAGTTCAATCTCTACTTCGAGCGCTTCATCAATCCCCAACGGGTGGACCCGCCGGACATCGACGTGGACTTCGCCTGGGACGAGCGTGACGGGGTGATCGAGTCGGTGCTCCGGCAGTACCAGGGCCGTGCGGCCATGGTGGCCACCCACATCTTTTTCCAGGGGCGCATGGCCATCCGCGAGGTGGCCAAGGTCTACGGCCTGCCCGCGCAGGAGATCAAGCGGGTGATGCGCCATCTGCCCTGGCTCAGGGGGCCGGTGGAGGGGCACACCGGCTTTTACCCCAAGCGCCAAGCCCTGCCGCCGGGAGCCAAGGCCGACCTGGCCGCCCCCTGGCCCCAGGTGCTGGCCCAAGCTCAGGCCATCGTGGGCATCCCCCGCCACATCAGCGTGCACGTGGGCGGAGTGGTCATCACCCCCGGCCCCATAAACCGGCACGCCCCCCTGGAAATTGCACCCAAGGGAGTGCCCATCATCCAGTGGGAAAAGGAGGGGGCCGAGGAGGCGGGACTGGTCAAGATCGACCTCCTGGGCAACCGCTCCCTGGCGGTGATCCGCGACGCGGTGGCCGACCTGCGCGTCGGCGGCCACGCCTTTGACGAGGCCACCTGGCAACCCGAGGACGATCCGGACACCCAGGGCCTGGTGTCGCGGGGCCTGACCATGGGCTGCTTTTACATCGAAAGCCCGGCCACCCGCCTGTTGCAGGAAAAGGCGGGGCGGGGCGACTACGAGCATTTGGTGATCCACTCCAGCATCATCCGCCCGGCCGCCAACGACTACATCCAGGAGTATCTGCACCGTCTGCACGGAGCGCCGTGGCAACACATCCATCCCCTGCTGGCGCCGATCCTGGAGGAGACCTACGGCATCATGGTCTACCAGGAGCAGGTGTCCCAGGCGGCCGGGGCCCTGGCCGGATTCAGCCACGCCGAGGGGGACCGTTTGCGCAAGGTGATGACCTGGAAGGACAAGGGACGGGCGCTCAGTGACTACCGCGAGAAGTTCGTGGCCGGGGCCTTGGCGCGGGGGGTGAGCCCGGAGTGCATCGACGAGGTATGGCAGATGATGATGAGCTTCGCGGGCTACAGCTTTTGCAAGCCCCACAGCGCCAGCTATGCCCGCGTCTCCTTTCAGGCCGCTTACCTTAAGGCCCACTTCCCGGCGGAGTTCATGGCGGCGGTCATCTCCAACCAGGGCGGCTTTTACTCGGCATTCGCCTATGTGTCCGAGGCCAGACGCCTGGGACTCACGGTGCTGCCGCCTTGCGTGAACCGCAGCGGGGTGCGCTGGAGCGGGCGGAATGGCCGGGTGCGGGTGGGGCTCATGACGGTCAAGGGCCTGGGCCGCGAAACCATGGGGCGCGTCATCGCCGGGCGGGAGGCCCGGCCCTATCGCAGCTTTGACGATTTCATCCACCGGGTGCGGCCCGACGAGGACGAGGCCCGCGCCCTGATCCACGCCGGGGCCTTTGGCGAACTTCACCCCAACGCGGACCCGGCCGAGCTGCTCTGGCGCTTGGCCCGCGGCCGCCGTCTGCGCGAGGCGGCCGCCAAAGAACAGGACCTGTTCGCCGCCCCGCCCCCGGCCGAGGCCCCGCCCCTGCCGCCGGGCGACCAGATGGAGCGCCTGCGCCGCCAATACGCGGTGCTGGGCTTTTTGCCCAGCCGCCACCCCATGGTGCTTTTCGCCCAGGCCCTGCGCGGCAAGAAAACCATCAAGGCCCGCGACCTGCCCCGCCTGGTGGGCCGCCGGGTGCGCCTGGCCGGGTGGCTCATCACCGGCAAGACGGTGTGGACCAAGACCGACGAGCCCATGCAGTTCCTCAGCTTCGAGGACGAGACCGGCCTGGTGGAGACCACCTTTTTCCCGGCCGCCTACCGCCGCTTCGCCATGATGCTGGACTGGTCGCGGCCTTATTTTCTGGAGGGCAGGGCGGAGGAGAACTTCGGGGCGGTGACGCTGAACGTGGAGCAGGTGGCCAAGGTGGGCGGCTGCTGAGGGAAGATGGCTCTTAACCAGAAGGAGTAATCATGTCTTTGACTTGGGCCGACCCAAAAGGCTATCCTCATTATGGAGAACCATAGGGGAACAGCATAAACGGTTTGCCGCGGTATCAAGGGATGCCCACGGAGGAGTTGATGCCACGCATTACGCGGCGTCGGGTGGCTGGGGGGGCTGCGAAGCCCCGCCCCGGGATTAAAATCCTGCTCCTGGCGGTCGCCCTCTGCTTTTACGGCGGTATCCTGGGTGGCGCGGAATCTTCCGACGCCGCCGACGCCCGCACTTCCCAGCCAAACATATCCGGACGCTCTCAAGAGGGAACCGGCGATTCTCTCCGCGCAAACGAGGCGGCAAAAGACCAAACCATCCCGCTTTCCCCGCAGGAAAAAGCCTGGCTGCGCGACCACCCGGTCATCCGCGTGGCCCAAGACCCCGGCTGGCCGCCAATCGAGTTCGTCGACGAGCAGGGCAAACCTTCCGGCATGGCCGCCGATTACTTGAAGCTCATCGAACTGCGCCTGGGGATCAAGTTCCACTGGGTGCCCACCCCAAGCTGGCAGGAGGCCTACGCCAAGTTGAAGCGGTGGGAGATCGACATGACCACATCCGTGGCCGTCACTCCCGAGCGGACCAAATTCTGGGCCTTCACCACGCCCTATATGAAAATACCCATTGCCATTTTCGCCCAGTCGGACGTCACCTACCTGGCCAACATGCGGGCGCTTTCGGGCAAGAAGGTGGCCGTGGTGGCGGGCTATGCGGTCAACGATTGGATACCCAAGGATTTTCCCAATATCCGGCTGGTGAAGGTCAACAGCGCCAGGGACGGCCTGTACCTTTTGCAGCAGGGAGAGGTCTTCGCCTTCATCGACAACATGCTGGTGGTCAGCTATTACCTGGCCAAGTTGAAGGTGGCCAACGTCAAGATCGCCGGCGAAACCCCTTACTCGAACGCCCAATCCATGGCGGTGCGCAAGGACTGGCCCATTCTGGTGGGCATACTGCAAAAGGCCCTGGACTCGATCTCCCAAAGGGAGCGTGACGAGATTTATCAGAAATGGCTGCCGCTGCGCTATGAGCACGGGTTCAACTACACCCTGCTCTGGCAGGCTCTGGCGGTGTTTTTCGTGATCCTTGTGGGGCTGGTGGTTTGGAACCGGAAGCTGGTCAGGGAAATCAAGCAGCGCAAGGCGGCTGAAATCGCCCTCAGCGACAGCGAGGAGCGCTTCCGGCAGCTCTTCAGGATCGCGGCGGTCCCCATGTCCTTTGTCAACAAGGACGGCGTGGTGGTGGACCTGAACGACCGCTTCGTGCAGACCTTTGGCTATACCCATAAAGAGGTGCCCACCCTGGAGGCCTGGTGGCAAAAGGCCTACCCCGATCCAGAATACCGGCAATGGGTGATCGACAGTTGGGCCTCCGGTGTCCAACAAGCGATCGAGCAAAATACCGACATCGAGGCGGACGAATACCGGGTGACCTGCAAGGACGGGACGGTGCGCACCATCGTTATATCCGGCGCGGTGCTGGGCGACGATTTCCTGGCGGTTTTCTTCGACATCACCGAACGCAAGCAGGCGGAGGAGAGGCTGGCCCAGACCGCCCGTCAGTGGCAGACCACCTTTGACTCGGCCAACGACGCCATATGGATATTCGACAAAGACCAGCGCGTGCTGCGCGCCAACAAGACGGCGGAGAAAATTTTTCAACTCAGCTATGACCAGATGGTCGGACGGCATTGCTGGGAGATCGTGCACGGCACCACCGAACCGATTCCCGAATGTCCCCTTAAGCGGGCCAAGGTAAGCCTGCACCGCGAAACCATGGAACTGCGCATCGGCGATAGCTGGTTCGCGGTGGTGGTGGACCCCATCCTGGATGAAAACGGGCAGTACTCCGGCGCGGTGCACATCGTCAGCGACATCACCGAGCGCAGGCGTCTGGAGGCCCAACTGCACCAAGCCCAGAAGATGGAAGCCGTGGGCACCTTGGCCGGAGGCATCGCCCATGACTTCAACAACATTTTGGCCGCCATCATGGGTTACACCGAAATCGGGCTGGCGGAAGCCGAAGAGGGCAAATCCAACCGGAATGAGCTTCTGGGCGTGTTGCAGGCCGCCACCAGGGCCAAGGAACTGGTTCAGCAGATACTGACCTTCAGCCGACGGGCCGAGCATTCGCTAAAGCCCATTGATATCAATGAGGCTGTGGTGTTGGCCGGCAATCTCCTGAAGCAGGCGCTGCCCAAAATGATCGATATCCACATGGACTTGTCGGTGGACCTCGCCCCGGCCATGGGCAATCCCTACCAGATAGAGCAAATTCTGATGAATCTGGGGACCAACGCCCGGGACGCCATGCCCGACGGCGGCACCCTGACCATCGCCACCAACCAACGGCGGGTGGCTGGGGTCGATTGCCTGGCCTGCGCCCAGCGCGTTGACGGGGACTATGTGATCATCACGGTCAGCGACACCGGAATCGGCATGACCGAGGAGGAATTGTCCCGGGTGTTCGAGCCTTTTTACACCACCAAGGACGTGGGCAAGGGCACCGGCCTGGGGCTTTCCACCATCTTCGGCATCGTCGGCTCCCACAATGGGCACATCGCCTGTTCCAGTGCGCCGGGCAAGGGAACCACCTTCAGCATATATCTGCCCCCGGTCGCCCAGGTCGTGGAACCGCCGCAAGAAACCTCCGCCGCGTCCGCTAGGGGCGGCAACGAAACCATCCTGGTGGTGGACGACGAGCAGAGCATCCTGGACATCGCCGCCCGGCACCTCACCAACTCCGGCTACAAGGCCCTCACTGCCATCAGCGGGGAAAAGGCCCTGGAGGTCTACAAAGACAGGGCCGACGAAATCGCCCTGGTCATTCTGGACCTGAGCATGCCCGGCATGGGCGGCCACAAGTGCCTGCGGGAGTTGCGTTCCCTGACGCCTGAGCTCAAGGTCATCGTGGCCACCGGTTACTCCCGGGATGGAGACCTGAACGAGTCAATCTCGGCCGTGGCCACCGCGCTGTTGTCCAAACCCTTCGGCAAAAACGTTCTGCTAAAAACCGTCCGCAAAGTGTTGGACGCCTAGAAGCCTAATTCTCCACCGCCGCCGGCCGCCCCGAGCGGCATATTTCAAGGCCGGCAGGGGACGTTTGCGCCCAATAACGCGTTTATATGAATATACATCATATTGATATATTTGGCTTTATACAAAATTGCTCTATAGAACCAAATAAATATTGCGGCGGGGCCGAAATTGTTGCATTCTTAGGCTGTCGCAAAAGTGCGGTTTCAGCCCCGATGGGCTCCAAGCCGGACGCCTTCACTCAGACCCAGGAGAGGTGAAGTCAGTGGCCAGAAGCAAAGCGCATCAACGGGGCGGCGAGGCCCCCCTACCCGCCTATTACCGGCTCCAGATGGAGCTTCTCCGGGGCATCGAGAACGGCCGATGGGCCCCGGGCGAGGCCATACCACCCGAGCGCAAGATCGCCGAGGAGTGCGGGGTCAGCCTGGGCACGGTGAACCGGGCCCTGGCCAACCTGGTCAACGACGGCTATCTCAAGCGCATCCAGGGCAAGGGCACCTTTGTGGCGGGCACCACCATCCCCCTGGAGAGCGTGCGCTACACCCGGCTGCGCCGGGACTTCGGCGACCCGGACCCCCGCTTCAAGATAAAAGTCCTCAGCCTGGAGGAGGTTCCCGGCTTCCAACCGGCCAACCGCCTACTCAAGATGCGCGGCGCGGGCAAGCTGTGGAAGGTCCGGCGGCTGTTCGTCAACCGCAAGGGCCCGCTCATGTACTACATCTCCTACCTGCCGCAGCGCCTGTTCAAGGACCTGGACCAGATCATCAGCCCCCTCATGGAGAAAATGACCCTCTACGAGGGAATAGAGAAGAAATACGGACTTCCGACCATTTTCAACCAGGAGCTTTTCAGCGCGGTGGCCGCCGACCAGGAGGTCGCCGAGGTGCTTCAGGCCGAGGTCGGGTCGCCGGTCCTCAAGATCGAGATGCTTTCCTTCACCTACAAGGAAAAACCATACGAATACCGGATCAGCTACTGCATCACCGACGACACCAAGATGTTCCGGGAGATGTAAAGCGGGCCGGTACCTTTTTCGGGAGTAGAAATGGCTTACGACTATCCAGTAATCAACGCCGACGTGGTGGTGGTGGGAGGCGGCAGCGCCGGAGTAATGGCCGGTATCCGGGCCAAGGAAGTGGCTCCGGATCAGGAGGTGATCGTCCTGGAAAAGGGCGACGCCAAATATTCCGGCTGTATCGCTCGGGGCATGGACGCCCTCAACATCGTGGCCGTGCCCGGCGTGGCCTCGCCGGAGCTGTATGTGGAGTCCAACCGGATGGCCTGCGAAGGCATCATGGACGAGCCGGTTAACTACCGCATGGCCGAGCGCTCCTGGCCGCTGATGAAAAAGCTCATCGACTGGGGCGTGTGCTTCCCCACCGACGACCAGGGCGAATACGAGATTCTCCAGGTGCACCCCAAGGGCCGCTTCTGCGTGACCATGAAGGAGCCGGAGCTCAAGTCCATCTTGCACCAGCGCCTGGTAAACAGCGGGGCCAAGGTGTTCAACCGCACCATGGCCGCCGAGATCCTGGTGGAGGACGGCCGCGTGGCCGGGGTCATCGCCATGAACGTGCGCACCGGCGAGGTGATGGTGATCCGCGCCCCCAGCGTGATTTTAAGCGCCGGGGGCACCGCCCGCTTCGGCCTGCCCGCCAACGGCAACCTCTACGGGGTCTACGACTTCCCGGGCAACACCGGCGACGGCTACTGTCTGGCCTACCGGGCCGGAGCCGAGCTGAGCGGCCTGGAGTACACCCTGTACTACTACATCACCAAGGACATCAACGCCCCGCTGCTCTACATCACCCTGACCCGCGGGGCCCATCTGCTCAACGCCATGGACCAGCGCCGGGACAAGGAGCACCCCTCCATCAAGAGCATGTGCATGGAGGACTTCTTCGACCGCACCGGCCCCCTGCGCATCCGCATGGACCACCTTCCCGAGGAGAAGATCAAGGAAATCGAGGAGATTCTCTTCACCACCGAGCGCCCGGCCTGCGAGCGCTTCCACGCCGGGCGCGACAACGACTTCCGCACCGGCGAGATCGAGCTGTGGCCCACCGAGGTCTACCTCTGCGGCGGCCACGGCATGACCGGGGTGCGCATCAACGAGCGCGGCGAGAGCAGCCTGCCCGGCCTCTACGCGGCGGGCGACACCTCCCTATGCGCCCGGGGCCACCTCTCCGGGGCCTTCGTCTACGGCGAGATCTGCGCCGAGAGCGGCAGCGAGTTCGCCCGCGAGCACGGCCTGACCGAGTTCAACCCGGACAAGGTGGACGCCTTCCTGGCCCGGCGGGAAAAGCGCCTGTCCCAGGGCAAGAACCCCATCGCGGTGGAAGAGTTCGAATTCAAGGTGCGCCGCATCATCACCGACTACCTCACCCCGCCCAAAAACGAATACAAGCTCAAGCGGGTGCTGTGGTGGATGGACCGCTTCCGGCGCGAGCTGGACGAGATGGTCTACGTCAAGGACATGCACGACCTGTTCAAGACCTACGAGGTGGCCAACATCATAGAGTGCGCCACCCTTAGCGCCACCGCCTCCTTGGAGCGTACCGAGAGCCGCTGGCTGCCTTGGCACTACCGCGCCGACTTCCCGGAAAAGAACGACGCCCAATGGCTCAAGCACATCGTGGTGAGCAAGGGCGAAGGCCCCGGCGAGGTCAAGATTCAGCACAAAGACATCGTGAAGATGCCGGCCTAGGGAGATAATCATGCGTATCAATCTACTCGAGGCCCTTTCGGACAACATCAAGGTCAACAAGGACAAGTGCACCGCCTGCGGGGTGTGCGTGGACACCTGCATTCTGGACAACCTGCGCCTGAAGTTGGCCCCCTGCCGCCAGGCCTGCCCCTTGGGGGTCAACTGTCAGGGCTACGTCCAGCTCATCCTGCGCGGCGAGGAGCAGGCCGGACTGGAGATGGTGGAGCGCAAGCTTCCCTTCCCCGGCATCCTGGGCCGCCTGTGCTCCGCCCAGTGCGAGGCGAACTGCCAGCGCAAGAAGGAGACCGGCGAGGCGGTGGCCATCCGGGCCCTGAAGCGCTACCTCAGCGACGCGGCGGGCGAGCCCGCCCTGCCGGAAAAGGCCCCGGACAGCGGCAAAAGCATCGCCGTGGTGGGCTCCGGTCCGGCGGGCATGCTGGCCGCCTGGGACCTGCTGTTGCAGGGCCACGCGGTCACGGTATACGACTCAGAGCCCGAGCCCGGCGGCATGCTGCGCTGGGCGGTGCCCGCCTACCGCCTGCCCGCCGAGGTGCTGAGCGCCGAGTGGGGCAAGCTTGAGTCTCTGGGCGCGCGCTTCCAAGGCGAAACCGCCCTGGGCCGCGACGTCACTCTGGAAGAGCTGACCAACGACTACGATGCGGTGGTGCTGGCCCTGGGTTGCCCCCGGCCCAAGCGCCTGGGCATCGAGGGCGAGGACGCCAAGGGCGTCAGCCACGCCCTGGCCCTGCTCAAGGCGGCGCGCACCGACACACCCCCCAACCTGAGCGGCCGGGTGGTGGTGGTCGGCGGCGGCGAGGTGGCCCTGGACACGGCCCAGACCGCCCTGCGCCTGGGCGCCAAGGAAGTCACCGTGGTCAGCCTGGAGGACCGCCAGGGCATGCCCGCCTCTCCCGAGGCCGTGGCCCTGGCCGAGGCCGAGGGCGTGGTCCTGGACGGCTCCTGGGGCCCCACCCGCATTCTGAGCAAAAACGGCGCGGTGAGCGGCCTGGAGCTCAAGCGTTGCCTGGGCGTATTGGACGCGAAGGGCAACTTCGCCCCCAGTTTCGACGAATGCGCCTTGAAGACCATGGAGGCCGACGCGGTGATCGTGGCCATCGGTCAGGAGCGCGACGCCTCCCTGCCCGGCGGCCCCGCCTCCTGCGACCCACTGACCCTGCAAACCCCGGCAGCCAACGTGTTCCTGGCGGGCGACGCCCTGAGCGGCCCCAGCACCATCGTTCAAGCCATGGCCTCCGGTCGCCAGGCGGCCGAGAGCGCTCACCGCCTGGTCACCGGCCAGCATCTCACCTACGGCCGGTCGTACCCCGGACCGGTGGAAACCGAATACGAGATCGACACTAGCCGGGGCTCCGACGCGGCGCGGGTGGATGTTCCCCTGCACCGCCTGAGCGGCGCGGGAGACTTCACCGAGGTGGAGCAATGCCTGAGCGCCGAGCAGGCCAAGACCGAGGCGGGCCGCTGCTACAGCTGCGGGGCTCCCTTCGGCAAGTTCCGCACCTGCTGGTTCTGCCTGCCCTGCGAGGTGGAGTGCCCCCAGGAGGCCCTGTGGGTGGACATCCCCTATTTGCTTCGTTAACGAACCTAACGCTTTGATTCGATCAAAGGCAATTAAACGTACTGGGAGGTAAAGAGAATGAAAAAGTTGATGGCGGTTTTGACCTGCTGTCTGGCCCTGGCCCTGGTGGCCGTGCCGGCGCTGGCCAAGGACTATCCCACGAAGCCCATAACGGCCTACATTCCCTTGTCGGCCGGCGGAACCACCGATGTGTTCGTGCGCACCATCGCGCCCTACATGGAAAAATACCTTGGCAAGCCCCTGATCCTGGTGAACAAGCCCGGCTCCGGCGGCGCGGTGGCCATCTCCACCCTGTCCAAGGCCAAGCCCGACGGCTACACCTTCTCCTGGGCCAACCTGCCCACCCTGGTGACCATTCCCCAGATGCGCAAGCTGACCTACGATCCCAAGGAGCTGGTCTACATCGCCTCGCCCATGCACTACGACTACATCCTTTACGTGAAAAAGGACTCGCCCTACAACAGCCTCAAGGAGCTGATCGACTTTGCCCGCAAGAATCCGGGCGCGGTGAGCTACGGCACCCCCGGTCTGGGCACCACCAACCACCTGGGCGTGGCCTGGCTGGCCAACCACGAAAAGGTCAAGATGACCCCCATCCCCTTCAAGGGCAACCCCAAGTCCGTGGCGGCAGTCCTGGGTGGTCACGTGGTGGCTTGCAACACCTCCACCACCGCCTCGGTGTCGGCCTTTAAGGGCGGCAAGCTCAAGGCCCTGGCCATCATGAGCGCCACCCGCGTCCCCCTGACCCCGGACACCAAGACCCTCAAGGAGATGGGCTACGACTTCGCCCAGTTCTCCTGCCTGGGCGCGGTGTTCCCCAAGGGCACCCCCGAGGCCATGCGCAAGAAGATCGAGGAGGCCATCAAGTACGCCCTGTCCCAGCCCGACGTACAGCAGAAGGCCAAGGACGAGCTGTATGTGAGCATCGACTTCCTGGACGGCAAGAAGTACCGGGAGCTTTGCGACCAGTACTGGGGCATCTGGGGCGCCGTCCTCAAAGAGGTCGGCCTGAAGAAGTTCTAAAACATCGCGGGCGCCGCCGCGCCCCGATAGCTGTTTTATAAATACGAAAACGGCGGACCGGCCCATGTCAGGCCGGTCCGCCATACGAGGGGTTCCATGAACGCGCGGTCAGAGCTGTCCATAGCCATGGTGCTAATCGGCTTCAGCATGCTCAACTACTTCTATCTGATACCCACCCAGGTGGTGGCCGAAGGCTCCTCGCCCGTTTATCCCGCCCTTATCAACACCATGCTGCTGTGCTTTTCCCTGGCCTACCTGGCCGAGGGCGTGCGCTCTTGGCGCAAGGAGCGCCAAGCTCAGAGCGAGGCGGCGGGCGGCGGCAAGAAGCTCATGGTGCGGCCCTTGGCCATGCTGGTGGTCACCGGGGCGTGGGTGCTCAGCATGGAGTACCTGGGTTTCATCATCTCCACCTTTGCTTTCCTGATGATCGCCTCGCGCATCTTCGGCTCCAAGAGTTGGAGCAAGACCCTGATCCTGAGCGTGGCCATGCCCCTGATCATCTATTTTGTGTTTCGAGGGTTAAACGCCTTGCTGCCGGAGGGCCCGGCCGAGGAACTGATCAACCTGATTTTGGGCTGAGACGGACAGGCGGAGTTAAACCATGGGCGATATCTTCAGTCATCTTTGGGACGGGGCGGTTTTTGCCCTATCTTTATGGAACATCCTGGCCATCATCATCGGCTATGCCATCGGCATAATCGCCGGGGCCATCCCAGGAGTCATGGCGGTTACCGCCATGGTGCTCATTTTGCCCTACACCTTCACCCTGGAGCCTTTGTTCGCCATTGCCCTGTTGATGGGCATCTACAAGGGCGGGGCTTACGCGGGATCCATCACCGCCACCCTGTTCAACATCCCCGGCACCCCCGAGGCGGCGGCCACGGCCCTGGACAGCTATCCCATGTTCAAGCAGGGAATGCAGAAGCGCTCCCTGGAAATAGCCCTGTGGGCCTCGGTGTTCGGGGGCACGGTCAGCAACTTCCTACTGGTGTTCACCGCCCCGCCCCTGGCCGAGGTGGCCCTGCGCCTGGGCCCCTCGGAGATCGCCGCCCTGATCCTGTTCTCGCTCACCGCGGTGATCACCCTGCTGGGCGACAGCCGCATGGACATCTGGAAGGGCTTCATCTCCATCACCCTGGGCCTTATGCTGGCCACGGTGGGCCTGGACAACATGAGCGCCTCGCGCCGCTACGTCTTCGGCATCGAAGACTTGGACAACGGCGTGCCCTTCGTCTTGACCATCATCGCCCTGCTGGCCCTGTCCGAGGTGTTCATCCAGGCCGAAAAGGTGGGGGGCTTCACCCTGGGCAACGCAACGCAAGCGGTGTCAAAAATCATTCCCTACACCTGGAAGCAGCGCTGGCAGGACCTGAAGATCTGCCTCAAGGACCTGATCCGCTCCTCCCTGGTGGGCTCGCTGTTGGGCGCGCTGCCCGGCATCGGGGCCACCACCGCCGCCTTCGTGTGCTACGGCGAGGCGCGGCGCTCGGCCAAGAAGAACGCCCGTTTCGGCGACGGCGACCCCCGGGGCATCGCCGCCCCGGAGGCGGGCAACAACGCGGTGGCCGCCTCCTCGCTGATTCCCCTGGTCACCCTGGGCATCCCCGGCTCGGTGGCCGCGGCGGTCATGTACGGCGCCTTCATGATCCAGGGCATGATCCCCGGCCCCATGCTGATGATGGAGCACCCGGAGATCATCTACGGCCTGTTCGTGCTGCTCATCGTCACCGACTTCCTGGGCGCCTTCGTGGTGGCCCTGCCCTTCATCTCGGTGGTGCAGAAGATATTCAAGAACCTGAACTACTCGCTGTTCTTCCCCGGCGTGGTGGTCTGCTGCGTGGTGGGTGTCTACGCCGAGGAGTTCAACGTATTCAACCTGCGCATCTTCCTGGCCCTGGGCTTCGTGGGCTACATCATGCGCAAGATGGGTATGTCCATCCCGCCCTTCATCCTGGCCTTCATCCTGGGGCCCATCCTGGAGCGCAACACCCGCACCGCCCTGCTCCTGAGCAACGGCAGCCCCATGATCTTCCTGACCAGCCCCATCACCCTGGCCCTGCTGATTTTGGCGGTGGCCGCCCTGGGTTGGTCCCTGTGGCGCAAGACACGCGGCAACGGGAGCGTTTTGGAAGTGCCCGACGAGTTCAAGCACTAGGCCGGAGATGCGGGCCAAGGCAAAAGCTTTGCGCCCTTCCTTGAGTCCGGAGGATGGTGTTATTCTGTAATTGAAAAGAATCGATCAGCGGGAGAGCGCCGCCGGGCCCATGAGGCCCGGGGCCGCCGAAGGTGCAAGGCCCCGGAAGGGGCCGAAACTCTCAGGCAAAAGGACCGCTGAGCATACAACTCCTGGAGAGAGTCGGTTTTACCGTCCGCCGAAGGAGCAAGCCCCAACGGGGCGAATCTCTCAGGCCCAGCAACAGGAGGAACCTCTAAATGGGCGCCCTAGGCGGCGAAGGAGGAACCTTCTGCATGACGGCCCAAACTCCCATACATGACTGGCACGCCTCCCACGGGGGCAAGCTGGTGGATTTCGCCGGTTGGCGGCTGCCGGTGTCCTACGGCGATGGGGTCATCGCCGAGCACCTGGCCACCCGCAAACACGGCGGCTTGTTCGACATCAGCCACATGGGCCGCTTTTCGGTGCGCGGCCCTCAAGCCCGGGCCTGGCTGGCCTCCCTGCTCACCAACGACCCCGGCAAGCTGAACCCCGGCCGGGCCCAGTACACCCTCATTTCCGATGAGGCGGGCCGTCCCCTGGACGACGCCTTCCTCTACCAGCAAAAGCCCGAGCAATACCTGCTGGTGGTCAACGCCTCCAACCACGACAAGGACCTGCGGTGGCTGCGAGAGCACCTGGGCACCGGCGTGGAGTTGGAGGACCACAGCGCGCGCCTGGCCATGCTGGCGGTGCAGGGCCCGGACAGCGAAAAGCTGCTGGCTCCCCTGCTGGCCGGGCCCTTGCCCCCGGCCGGGCGCAACCACGGCGGCTTCAACCGCCTGGGCGGGGTGGAGATGTACCTCTCGCGCACCGGCTACACCGGCGAGCCGGTGAGCTTCGAGCTGTTCCTGCCCTGGGAAGAGGCCGAGGCGGTGTGGGACAAGCTGGCCGCGAGCGGCGCGCCCCTGGGGGTGGTGCCGGTGGGCCTGGGGGCGCGGGACACCCTGCGCCTGGAGGCGGGCCTGCCTCTGTACGGCCACGAGTACACCCCCGAGCGTCCCATCATGGCCATGCCCACCGCCAAGTTGGGTGTGGACCTCAACCCCGGGCGCGGCGGCTTCCTGGGCCGCGCGGCCCTGGAGGCCCAGGCCCTGGCCCTGGCCTCGGGCCAATATGAAGAGGTGCCCCAGCGGGTGTTCGCGGTGGCGGGCCTGGCCAAGGGCATGATGCGCGAGGGCTCGGAAGTGCTGGCCGGCGGCAGGCCCCTGGGCCAGCTGACCAGCGGCACCATGATCCCGGCCTGGCAGTTCGCGGGCGATGCGCCCGGCGAGGAACACTACAACCGGCCCCTGGGACTGGCCCTATTGGACAGCGGCACCCAGGTGGGACAGGAAGTGGAAATCAACTACCGCAAGCGCGCCCTGCCCGGCAGGGTGGTGAAAAGCTTTACCCGGCCCGTTGGCCGGTACCTGGAACCGATCCAGTTCGATGGAGGTGCGAAGTGAGCGAAGCGAAAAAAGCCCCCGAGGGTCTCTACTACACCAAAGAGCACGAGTGGGTAAAGCTGGAAGGAGACCTGGCCGTGGTGGGGCTCACCGACTTCGCCCAGGACCAGTTGGGCGACATCACCTACGTGGAGCTGCCCGAGGTGGAGGCCGAGGTGGAGCAGATGGGCGAGATGTGCGTGGTGGAGTCGGTGAAGACCGCGGCGGACGTCTACGCTCCCTTGAGCGGGGTGGTGGCCGAGGTCAACTCCGCCCTGGAGGACGCGCCCGAGCTGATCAACCAGGACTGCTACGGCGCGGGCTGGCTGGTGAAGCTTAGCGGCTTCGATCAGGCCGAGCTGGACAACCTCATGGACGCCGCCGCCTACGTTCAGCTCATGGCCGAGGGAGAATAAGGACATGCGTTTCACTCCCCACACCCCCGAGGACCGGGCGGCCATGCTGGCGGCCCTGGGCCTGGGATCGGTGGACGAGCTGTTCGCGGTGATCCCCGAACCGCTCAGGGCCCGCTCCTGGGACCTGCCGCCGGGCATGAGCGAGCCGGAGGTGAGCCAGTACCTGGCCAAGCTGGCCGGGCTCAACGCCCAAAACCTGGTGTGTTTCCTGGGCGGCGGCTTCTACGACCACCATATCCCCGCGGCGGTGGACGCCCTGATCAGCCGGGGCGAGTTCTACACCGCCTACACCCCCTACCAGGCCGAGATGTCCCAGGGCATCCTGCAGAGCATCTTCGAGTACCAGAGCGCCGTCTGCCGCCTCACCGGCCTGGACGCGGCCAACGCCTCCTTGTACGACGGGGGCACCGCCCTGTACGAGGCGGCCATGATGACGGTGCGCAAGACCAAGCGCAAGAAGCTCATCGTGTGCACCTCGGTCAGCCCCATCTACCGCATTATGCTGAAAAGCTACACCATCAACCTGCACTTGGAGTTGGTGGAGGCCGACGTCTCTGATCCCGCCGCCCTGGAGAAGCTTCTGGACCAGGACACCGCCGGGCTAATTCTCCAGAACCCCGATTTCTTCGGGGTGCTGCACGATTACGCGCCCCATTTCGAGGCGGTGCACAAGGTCAAGGGCCTGGGCATCCTGGGCTGCAACCCCATCGCCCTGGCCGTGGCCAAGACCCCGGCCCAGATGGGCGCGGATATCGCGGTGGGCGAGGGCCAGCCCCTGGGCCTGCCCCTGTCCTTCGGCGGCCCCTATTTGGGATTCATGGCCGTGCGCGAGGCCCTGCTGCGCACCATGCCCGGGCGCATCGTGGGACGCACCCATGACGGCCAGGGGCGGGTGGGCTATTGCCTGACCCTGCAAACCCGCGAGCAACACATCCGCCGCGAAAAGGCCACCAGCAACATCTGCTCCAACGAGGCGCTGTGCGCCCTGGCCGCGGTGATCTTCCTGGGGCTCATGGGCAAGCAAGGCCTGGTGGAGCTGGCCGAGCTGAACATGACCCAGGCGGCCTACGCCCGCGAGCGCCTCACTTCCATCGACGGCGTGGAGCCGGTGGATCAGGGCCCCTGGTTCAACGAGTTCCGGGTGCGCCTGCCCATCGACGCCCGGGTGGCGGTGAGCCGCATGATCGACAAGGGCATCGCGGCGGGCTTCCCTCTGGGACGCTACTACCCAGACCAATCCAACAACCTATTGGTGGCGGTAACCGAAAAGCGCTCCAAGGAAGAGATCGGCTATTTGGCCGAGGGATTGGAGGCGGTGCTGTGAAAACCATATTCGAGATGAGCAGGCCCGGCCGCCGCGCCGCCTCCCTGCCCTGCTCCCGGGTGGACGAGCGCTTCTGTGAGATGAGCCAGCTCCCGCCGGAGCTGCGGCGCAGCGAGGCCGCCGAGCTGCCCGAGGTGGCCGAGATTGACCTGGTGCGCCACTACACCCTGCTTTCGCGCATGAACTTTGGGGTAGACGTGGGGACCTATCCCCTGGGCTCCTGCACCATGAAGTACAACCCCAAGTTCACCGAAGTGGCCGCCCGCCTGCCCGGCTTCGCGGGCCTGCATCCCCTCCTGCCCCAGCTTCGGCGGGGCGGGCTCTTGGCCCAGGGAGCGCTCCGGGTGATCTACGAGCTGGAGCAGCTTCTCAAACAGATAACCGGCATGGACGCCTTCACCATGCAGCCCCTGGCCGGGGCCCACGGCGAGCTGACCGGCATCATGCTCATGGCCGCCTATCACCACGACAGGAGCAACCAGAAGTCCCTGGTCTTGGTGCCCGACTCGGCCCACGGCACCAACCCCGCCTCGGCGGCCATCGCGGGCTACCAGGTGGTGACCGTACCCTCCAAGGACGGGGTCATGGACCCCACGGCCTTCAAGGAGATGCTGAACGACCAGGTGGCCGGGGTGATGATGACCAACCCCAACACGGTGGGCCTGTTCAACCCCTACATCGCCGAGATCGCCGAGGCGGCCCACCAGGCCGACGCCCTGATGTATTACGACGGGGCCAACCTCAACGCCATCATGGGCTACGCCAAGCCCGCGGACCTGGGCTTTGACATCGTGCACCTGAACCTGCACAAGACCTTCGGCACCCCCCATGGCGGCGGCGGGCCGGGGGCCGGGCCGGTGGGCGTGGTGGAGCGCCTCCGGGACTACCTGCCCATCTCCCGGGTGGACATGCGCGGCGACGGCACCCTGTTCCTGGACTACGATCACCCCAAGTCCATCGGCTACGTGGCCCCCTTCTACGGCAACTTTGGGGTGTGCCTCAAGGCCTTTGCCTACATCCTGGCCCTGGGCGGCGAGGGGCTCAAGGAGGTCAGCCAGGACGCGGTGCTGGCGGCCAACTATCTGCGGGTCAAGCTGGGCGACAAGTGGCAGGTGGCCTTTGACCGGCCCTGCATGCACGAGGTGGTGTTCAGCGCCGAGGACAAGGCGGCCCAGCACGGCGTCTCGGCCCTGGACGTGGCCAAGGCGCTCATCGACGAGGGCTTCCATCCGCCCACCATCTACTTCCCCCTGGTGGTCAAGGAGGCCATGATGCTCGAGCCCACCGAGACCGAGGCCCTGGAAAACCTGGACGCCCTGGTCGCGGCCATGGGGCGCATCGCCGACAAGGCTGCCAGCGACCCCGAGGCCCTGCACGCCGCGCCGATCACCACGCCGGTGGGCCGCCTGGACGAGGTGAACGCGGCGCGCCATCCGGTGCTGCAAGAGCCGCTGGAGACTTAGCCCCTCACGGGCAAGTACAGGCCATAAACCACGGGCGGCGCTCAGCCTGGGTAAACCAGGGGCTGGGCGCCGCCTTTTTTGATAGCCGATTCATGCCTGGGGAGGCGGGGCTTTTTGACTCGGAGCGCCTTATCCCTTCCGCCAATAGACGCCGGTCCAGTCCACCGCCTGCATCGGCTCGCTGATGCCCTCCGACGCCCTGAAGTCGTCCACCGCCGCGCGGCAGCCGCTGAGGGCGTAATCGTCGATGATGCAGAATCCGCCAGGAGACAACTTGGGATACAGGTTGCCGAGGGCGTCCATGGTGGACTCGTACATGTCGCCGTCCAGGCGCATAACCGCCAGCTTTTGAACCTCTGCCCGAGGCAGGGTGTCCTTGAACCAGCCCTTTAGGAACACCACCTGCTCATCCAGCAAGCCGTACCTGGCGAAGTTGGCTTCCACCTCCGCTTGGGAGACTGCCAGGTATTTGATCTGGTGAAGCCAGTCAGACCGGTCGGCGGGATACTTGCCCGGGTTCGGCGCGGGCAGGCCTTGGAAGGAATCAGCCACATAGACCTTGCGGGTCGTGTCGCCATAGACGGCCAGGATGCCCCGCATTAAAATGCAGGACCCGCCACGCCACACCCCGGTTTCGATTAAGTCGCCCTCGACGCCATCCCTGAGCACGGTTTCCACGCAGTCCTGAAGGTTGTCCAGGCGTTTCAGGCCGACCATGGTCTGGGCGTACAGGGGCCAAATTCTCCCTTCTTCCCTCTGCTCGGTCCCATAGGAGCGCTCCTTTACCAGGTGAAGCCGCCGGCAAGCCAGGAGCCGGGAGAGCAGGGAGACCATTTTCCGCTTGAAGGGGGAACGGTGATAATCGAAAGTTTCGATGGGAACCGGGGGCTCGGGCCACAGGGCAAAGGCCAGGGTCTTTTTTAATAGCTCCAGGTACCGCTGTTCAGGCGTCATCGTTACCTCTTATTGGCCGGGATGTGGGCAGTGGCCTAATCATGCTACCGCATCAGGCGGGGATTGCCGCGCGCTTGCCCCCGGCCGGCGCCTGGCTACCGCGCACTTGCCTTTATACCAGAGAATCCATGGGTTGGAGAGCCGACTTGCCGGCGATCCTTTAGGAGGGCCAAGGGCCGCCTTCCAGGTTCACCGGCAAGCATTTGCCATGCGCCTGATCTAACAAAAGGATATTTCACCGCGTAGGCGGTTGCCCACTATTCCCCCGCCCTCGCCGGAAAATATCTATTGACTTGCTTGCGCCATAAAATATATACCAGATTGTATACTACTGAGCACACAGCATTACATCGCCGCTCTTGGCCTTGAAGAATAAAGAGCAAATTTGAAAGGACATGACCGTGCCAAGATATTTTGCCAATCCGGACCTAGATTCCTTGTCTCCCGAAAGCATTCGCGAATATCAGGAGCAACGTCTCCAGTCACAGCTTGCATACTGTTACGAAAACTCGGACTTTTATCGCAAAAAATTCCAGGAGTGCGGCGCGGACCCCAGGGACATAAAGACCATGAGTGATCTGCAGGCGCTGCCCATCTTCATGAACAAGGAGCAGGAGCGCCTCAACTCCCTGGAGTCCTTGGAGCGCTTCGGCCATCCCTTCGGCACCCACCTGTGCGCCGACCCCCGGGACATCTACATGACCGGCACCACCTCGGGCACCACCGGGGTACCCACCTTCACCTACTCCCTGACCAGGGACGACATCGCCAACTTCGCCCCGGCCCTGGGCCACCGTTTCGTGATGAGCGGCTTGGAGTACGGCGACCGGGTGCTGTTCATCTTCGCCTTGGGCATCTACGCCACCACCATCTCCCTGTTCGGTCTGCGCAGCGTGGGCGGGGTGCCCATCGATGTGGACGCCCGGGCCGGGTCGGAGCTTATGCTGCGCTTCGCCGCCCAGACCCGCCCCAAATTCATGGCCACCACCGTGTCGCTCTCGGAATACCTGATCGGCAAGGCCAAGAGCGTCATCGGCATGGAGGTGGGCGACCTGCACTTCAAGGGCGTGTTCGTCACCGGCGAGGTCGGGGTGAGCATTCCCGAGGTGCGCCAACGGCTGGAGCGGGCCTACGGCTGCCCGGTGTACGACTATTGGGCGCCGGCGGCCCACGCCATCGCCATCACCTGCGGCTCCCCCGAATATCCGGGCATGCACGCGGTGGCTCCGGACCTTTGCACCGCTTTCCACGACCTGGTGGACCCGGACACCAAGCAGCCCATACCCGTGGTGAACGGCGCGGTAGGGGAGATGGTGGTCACCTCGCTCAAGCGTCAGGCCGCCCCCTTGGTCAAGTACGCCACCGGCGACATCGTCGAGCTCTGTACCGAGCCCTGCCCCCATTGCGGCTTCCCCGGCCACCGGGCCAAGCTCATAGGGCGGGCGGACGACATGCTGGTGGTCAAGGGGGTCAACCTCTACCCCGCGGCCATCAAGCAGATCGTGGAGACCTTCACTCCGGAGGTTACCGGGGAGATGCGGGTGGTCCTGGACACCAAGCCGCCGCGGGTGGTGCCCCCACTCAAGCTGAAGCTGGAGCGTTCGGCCTCGGTGAGCGATGAGGACCTGGACGCCCTGGCCGAGCGGATCGTCCGGGCCACCCACGATCAACTCAAGATACGGCCGGTCATCATCTGGACCGAGCCGGGCAGCCTGGAGAAATCCACCCGCAAGACGCCCCTGTTCGAAAAGAACTACGAATAAACGGACGAGTGGGCAACCATGCCGTATGAAATAGTGCCCCTGACCCTGTGCTATTACCAGGCGGAAAAGGGCTATATGACCTACATGACCAACTATGGTCAGAGCGTCATCCGCCCCTTTGTGGTGTGGTTCATCCGGGGAGCCTCCAGGAACATCATCGTTGACACCGGCATAGAGAGCCGGGACTATCCCACCTACCACCCCTCCTTCAAGGATGTCCAGGTCACCCACCTGCAAACCTTCGACCAGGCCTTGGCCTCGGTGGGCATCACCCCCGAACAGGTGGACATCGTGGTGCAGACCCACCTGCACTTCGACCACGTCCACAACCTCAGGCGTTGCGTCAACGCCGAGGTGCTGGTGCAGAAGGCCGAATACGACTTCGCCATGGACCCCGCCCCTTTTGCGGGCATCTACCGCCCGGCGCTTTGGGAAGGGGCCAACCTGCACCTTATCGAGGGGGAATACGAGGTCGAGCCCGGCCTCACCCTCTTGCCGGTGCCCGGCCACGCGGCGGGCGGGCAGTCGCTGTTGGTGGAGACCAAGAGCGGGGTCGTGGCCATAGCCGGCATGTGCACCTGCCAGGAGAATTTTTATCCCCAGGCGGGGCACCCCATGGTGGGCGACGACCACACCCTCTTGCCGGGCATTCTTCTGAACGCCCGCGACGCCTACGAAAGCATGCTACGGCTCAGAAGCCGTGCCGATAGAATCCTGGCTTTGCATGATCCCGACATCATCAAACAAAAAGTTGTCTCCTGAGCAAGTAAAAGCCGCCTTGGCGGCAGCCCGTATCAACGGTCACCGCCCTGGACAAGCGCCTCCCCTTCGCCACAAGATTCACTGCACAGACCTACCGCCCAGGATCACCACCTTTGACTCGGGGACATACCTCATCGTGGTCGCCACGGTTATCCTGCAATACATCCTGGAACGGAAAGCCTGCCTCAAGGGCTGAACGTACTCACCATGCTTTGCCACCCGGCGGCTCCGGCAGGCCGGGCTTTACAAAGCAGCCAAAGGCTGTTGATAATGCCCTAGCGGTTTGCAAACGGACTACCTGCCCAGTACCGGCCCGACTACAATCGCCGCCAGTAAGGGATGCCTCGGGCGACAACGGCCGTGCATGGGCTGCAAAGGCGACGCCATGAACCAGGCTGAAGTCGGGGTGTGCATGTTGATACACGGGCACCCTACCTACTATTTGGCCGGCCGCCAGGCATTGCTGTCGGTTTTGCGGCGCAGCGATTTCCAGATATTTTTAGTCACCGACCATCTCTACAAGACCGGCATGCACCGGAGAAACCGCCTGCAGGCGCACCCCCTGGGGCCGGTGGAGCAGCAGGTAAGAGCGAGGCGCTTTTTAGCCAAGTTCGCCGCCCTGGAGGCATTTTTGGCCAACACCGACTCCGAGTTGGTGATGCTCTTGGATGCGGACGCGGTTTTGGTGCGCGATATCACCGCCGATGATATCCTCACAGCCCTGGACGGACGAGGCCTGGGCATGGTGGAGCAGACCACCATCCTGGGCTCCACCATGAGCCGGAGCGACTTTTTGCGGCACTACCAAAAGCACTCCCTGGTATGGCTGGACCCCCAGGCCCAAGCGCCCGCCCTGGAGGATTATCGCTTTTACAACTCGGGTGTGGTCTTGGCCCAGCGGCAAGAGATGGAGCGCTTCTGCTCCTGGGCCCGGCAAATGCTGGCTCAGCGGCCGGGCGACCACCGGGTTGGTGAGCACATGATCACCGACCAGGATTATTTTCAGTACTACGCCAACAACCTACACCCGGAGTCCTGCCGGGAGTTATCCTGGCAGTGGAACCATTGCGAGCACTGGGACAAGGGCTTTCCTCGACCGGGTGCCTACGTGGCCCATTTCAGCAACTTCTGCATGCGGCCCGGCTGGCGGCAGCTCCGGCGCATTCGCGCCGCTTGGCGGCAAGGATTAGGCTAGGCGTGAACCTGAGCATCATCATCGTGACCTACAACTCCGCCGGCGTGATAGACAGCTGCCTGGAGAGCCTGGGGCCTTGGGCCGAGCACGCCCTGGTGGTGGACAACGCCTCCAGCGACCGGACCGCCGAACTGGTGCGGGCTCGGGGGGTCCGCCTGCTGGCCATGCCCGGCAACCTTGGCTTCGCCCGGGCGGTCAACCAAGGCGTGCGGGCCTCCCAGGGCCAAGGCGTCTGCCTGCTCAACCCGGACTGCCTGGCCACGCCGGAGCTTTTTTCCCTGGGCCTGGAAGCCCTGGGCAGCGGTGACAAGCTCATCGCCGCCCCGGCCCTGGACGATCACGGCCAAGCGGTGCCCGGCCGTCAGCCAGGCTACAGCCGCCTGAAGCTGGCCTACGACCTCATGGTGCTGGGCTGGCCCTGCCCCCAGTCCCTGGCCTGGATGCCCCGCCTGCCCGGCTATCACGATAATTCCTGGCGATGGGCCCACGGGGCCTGCCTGTTCATCCGGCGCGAACTTTTTCTGAGCCTGGGCGGGCTGCCCACCGACTATTTCATGTACATGGAAGACGTGGAGTTGGGCCTCAAGCTGCACCAGGCCGGAGGCAGGGTGGTGGAGTTGCCCTACACCCTGCCCCACCTCACCGCCCAGGGAGCCAGGGTGAGCAATGCCCGCCGCCGCTGGCTCCTGGCCCGGGGCCGCCTGAAGTTCGCGGCCAAGCATTACGGCTATTTCTTCGCGGTCGGCTTGGGGCTGATCACCCTGCCGGGGATGTGGGTCAAAGGAGTGCTCAAGTGATCTACTATTTCCTGCCCACCGCAGGCATCGCCGGGGGCGTAAAGGTCGGGTTCCAGTTCATGGAGGCGCTCATCTCCCTGGGCGCGCCCGGCGTGATGGCCATCCCCGGCGGCGAGGCGCCGCAGTGGTTCGCCTGCTCCGTGCCGGTGGTGGAACAGGAGCGGGCTCTCCAAAAGATCACTCCTCGGGATTGGGCTTTCATCACCTGGCCACCGGACCTGGACCTGCTGGCTCCCACCGGAGCCCGCCTGGTCTGCCATGTCCAGGGGGTCACCAACATGGAGAGGATATTCGCCCACCCCCAGGTCAAGTTGTTGACCTGCTGGGAAAGCGCGGACCGCACGGCCCGGGAAGAATATGGCCGTCAAACCGTACGGGTGGGCATCAGCGTTTCCTCGGGGTTTTTTACCAATGGTGATGCGAAGCGGGACAACGAGGCCGCCTACATGCCCCGCCGGGGCCTGGGCATCGCCACCAAGGCGGCATGCAGCCTGAAGATGCTCAACTGGCGGCCCCTGGACGGCCTGAATGAGCCACAAATCATCCAATATCTGCAAAGGGCCGGGGTCTATCTGGCCACCTCGGTGGGCGAGGATTTCGGCCTGCCCTCCCTGGAGGCCATGGCTGCCGGTTGCCTGGTGGCCTCGGTGCCGGTGAAGGGGGGGATGGAATACCTGCGCGACGGGTACAACTGCCTGGTTGATGAGCCGGAACGGTTGATCCGCCGCCTGGGGGAGATGATGCACCCCAGCCAGGCGGGCCGACGCGAGCTCATGCGCCTAAGGGCCAGAGCCACCGCCTTTGACTACCATCCCTACGCCCTGAAACGGCGTCTGGCCCATTTGCTGGAGGGGCCGATCCAGGGGCTTAAAGATTGAGGCGGGACGCGCTCTGGTGGTGCCTGGTTCCCGTCTTGTTTTTGCTGGGCGGCGCGGCCATGGCCGTGCTCATGCCGCCCTATGAAAATCCCGACGAGCTGCGCCATTTCAACTACGCGGTTTATTGGGAGGCCAAGCTGGAGCGCAACCACGCCTTGGCCCACAAGGCCCGCCTCACCTCCCGCCAGGAGGTGTTCCAGACTCCGCTGTATTACCTGAGCCTGTCCCCGGCGGTGTGGCTCACCGGCTACCAAGGGCCGCTGGATTTTCCGCGCATCGACCCTGATTTCCGCTGCCAACCCGCCCCGCCCGGCCGCACCATTCACCGGCGGTACCAGCCCCTGCAAGGCCAAGGGCAAATCGCCGGAGCCCGCACCCTCTACGCCATGCGGGCCACCTCCCTGCTCTGGGGGCTGGCCGCGGTGCTGTTGGGCATGGCCCTGTTCTGGGAGCTCAGCCGAGGCGACCGGGCCCTGACCCTGGCCGCCGGCGCCTTGTGGGCCCTGAATCCACGCTGGCTGGAGACCTGCGCCTCGGTTAGCAACGACGTGGCCGCCACCGCCCTGGCCGCCTTGGTCTTGTGGGTGCTGGCCCGCACCCTGCGGGCGGCCCGTCCGCCCACCCTGGCCAAGGCCGCCCTGCTGGGCGCGCTCTGCGCCCTGGCCGCCTACAGCAAGATGAACGTGGTGGGCCTGGCCGGAGTGGCCGCCGGGGCGTTGTTTCTGGGAGGACGCGTTTACGGCCTTTCCTGGGGCCGCTGCCTGGGCCTGGCCGCGCTGTCCGTTGGATGCGCCGTGGCCCTGATGACCCCCTGGCTGGTGCGCAATCACCTGGAGTTCGGCGACGCCCTGCTCTTGAACCGCGCCCTGTGGAAGCCCTACGTGGCCACCCGTGCCGCCACAATGTACCCCTGGGATTTCTTCCGGGAAGAGTTCACCGGCTTCCGCTGGAGCTATTACGCGGTCTACGGCCAGTTCGCCCTGCTCATGCACGCCATAGCCTACCGCGTGCTGGACACCCTGTTGATCGTCTCCGGCGGGTTGGGCCTGGCTTTTTGGGCCCGGCAGATGTGGCGCGGCCCGGACCTGCGCGAGCGCCTGGTGCAATCGTTGGCCCCGGCCTGGCTGGTGCTGGCCTTTGCGGCCTTTCTTTCCTACAATAGCGGGGTCTATGCCTCCCAAGGCCGCCTCATATTTCCCGCCGGGTGGGCCATCGCTTTTCTCCAGGCCGGGGGGCTGCTGATGTTTCTTCCCCGGCGCTGGCGAAGCGCGGCCGCCTGGTCGCTGCTGATTCTGATGCTGGCCTGGAACTACTACGTGTTAAGGTGCGTGATATGGCAAGCCTTCCAATACCTGCCCGTCTAAACCTCGATCGATATCCGCCGGTGGGACCGAGCTAGCCCATGGCCAGGGTGTTGCTGGTAAATCCGCAGCAAGGTTCGCGGGGATGGGGTTCGGGACACGACCCCCTTGATCTGGACGACCTTCTCCCCCACCACGGCCTGGCCCAGTTGGCCGCGGTGCTGCGCCAACAGGGGCATCAGGTTGCGCTGCTGGACCTGCGCCTGATGTCCGGCTGGGACCAGGCGCGCCAAGAGATGGCCCAGGCCGGGGCCCAGGTGGTATGCGTCACCGCCCGCACCCAGGACGCCGCCGGGGCCGCCCACTGTCTGGCCATGGCCGCCCAAGCCGCGCCGGAAGCCCTGCGCCTGGCCGGGGGCATCCACTTCACCATGTTCCCCCAGGAGGCCCTGGAGGCCGGGGCCCACAAGGTGCTCTGCGGCGAGGGCGAGGTAAGCCTGCCCGCCCTCATCGCCAACCCGGACTCTTTCCCGGACATAAGCTGGGGCGAGCCGCCGGACCTGGACGCTCTGCCCTTTGCCCTGCGCGAGCTTTTGCCCAACTATCGCCGCAACCTGCTCTACCCCGTCTGGAGCCTGCGCCCGCCCATCGTGGACCTGCTCACCGGGCGGGGCTGCCCCTGGGGATGCCGTTTTTGCTGCGGGCCCGGCGAAAAGAACCTCTACACCAGACCTTCGCCCCACGACCCCGGCAAACGCATCCCTTATCTGCGCCGCCGTTCGGTGGAGCACGTGATGGCCGAACTGGACGAGCTGTGGGAGCGCTACCGCTTCAGGGGCATTATCTTCCACGACGACCAGTTTCTCATCGAGCCCCAGTGGGTGAGCCGCTTTTGCCGGGCCATGCACCAGGCGGGCTACGCCCGGCGCAAGGTGGGCTGGTGGGCCGCCTGCCGGGCGGACATGATCTGCCGCCATCCCGAGATCATCGCCGAGATGCGCGACGCCGGGCTCAGGGTGATCAGCATCGGTTTCGAATCCTTCAGCGACGAGCTGCTGGAGTGGTTGGGCAAGGGCACCAGCAGCGAGATCAACCGCCGGGCCGCGGCCATCTGCCAAGACTTGGGCTTGGAGATTTTCGCCAACCTGATCTTGGGGGTGCCCCGCGAGGACGGCGAATGGCGCCGCGAGGACGACCAGGCCGGGCTGAAGGCCATCCAAGAGATCGCCCCCACCTACTTCTCCCACTCCTTCCTGAGCCCCATCCCCGGTTCGCGGCTGTATAATTGGGCCATTGACCGAGGGCTGATGCTGCACCAGGAGCACGCCCAGGCGGGGAGCCGCCGGCCGGGCCGGGAGCTTCTTCGCGGGGTGGACTACGACGAGTTGCAGCGCATGCTGGCCCCCATCGTGGCCCGCTACCGGAGATTCTGGCGGCCGCTGGTGGGCCACTACGCCTATCGCCTGCGCTCCTGGTGTCTGGCCCGGTCCGAAAGGAAAGGCGCGTGAGTCCCAATCAGCTCACGGTGATAATCCCATCACGGGGCATGCTGCCCATGCTGGAGCAGTGCCTGGCCGCCTTGGGGCGCTCCCTGGAGACCGCCGGGTTGCGGGAACAAAGCACCATGGCCGTGGTGGACAACGCCACCGCTCCGCCCCTGCCCCCCAAACGCATCGTTGCCGCCGGGGCCGAGCTGCTCAGGCTGGACGCGCACCACTCCTTTTCCCAGGCCAACAACCTGGCCGCCCGGCGCTGGCCCGCGGCCAACTACCTTCTGCTCAACAACGACGTTCTGCTGCAACCAGAGACCATCGCCGAGATGTTGGACCTGCTGGAGCGCATACCCCAGGCGGGCATTTGCGGGGCCAGGATGGTCTTTCCCGACGGCACCCTGCAGCATGGGGGCGTGGTGTTCGGCCCCGGCAAGAAGGGGCCCTACCACCTGCTGCGGGCCCAGCCCAGCCACCTCATGCCCAGAATCGACCGGGAGTTCCAGGCGGTCACCGGGGCCTGCATGCTGATCCGTGACGAACTTTGGCAGCAGCTGGGCGGTCTGGACGAGTCCTATCCCTTCGGCCTGGAAGACATAGATTTTTGCCTGCGAGCCCGGCAGATAGGCCGGCGTATTTTCTGCTGCCAGGGCAGCGAGTCGCTGCACTTCGAGTCCATGACCCCCGGCAGGGTCAAGCTGGACGTCGGCAGCCGCGAACTGTTCATGTCCCGCTGGCAGGGACGCTACACCATAGACGGATGAGCCATGCCTAAGCCAAAGATCACCGGTATCGTGCACACCCGCGACTCGGCGGCCACCCTGGAGGCGGCCCTGGCCAGCCTGGCCTGGGTGGACGAGCTTATGGTGGTGGACATGCAAAGCGGCGACGACAGCGTGGCCATCGCCCAGCGCCATGGCGCGGTGGTGCACCAGGTGGAGATAGCCCCGCGCATCGACGGGGTGCGCAATCGCTTCACGGCCCAGGCTTCGGGGGATTGGGTGCTGGTGCTGGATTCCGATGAATATCTATCGGGCGACGCACCGGAGCTGGTGCAAAGCCTCATCGCCGACAAGGGCGGCAGCTACGACGCCTTCGCCCTGCCCCGCTACAACTACCTGGGCGACCAGGTAATGGTGGGCGGCGGCCGCCACCCCGACTACCAGATACGCCTGTTCAAGAAGGGCATGGTGCTCTGGCCCGACGCCCACCACACCCTGCCCCTGGTGACCTCCGGGCCGGGCCGCCTGTGGGAGGTGCCCCCCAGCCGGGGGCCGCACATCCACCACCGCAATTACCGCGACCTGCGCCAGTTGATCTCCCGGCAGCTGGATTACACCCTCACCGATCTCTACCCCAGCGACCCCGCCTCCTTCGACTTCGCCGCCTACCTGGCCCGGGCCCACCAGCAGATGGCCCTGCGCTCGGATCCCGAGACCGACGGCGACCTTTCGCAGGCCATGGCCCTGGTAATGGCCTGGGACGCGGTGATGCGCGGCCTTATCCACTGGGACTCCCTGGAGCCCCGGCCGCCGCTAAACATGCTGGACGGGTTTCCCCGCGCGGCGGCCCAGATGCCCCGCTGGGAGATACGCCTGCGCCGCTACCTGGGCCGCCACCTGGCGCTCAAGCACCTGCTCAGGGCGGTGCGGGCGCGTCTGCGCGCCCTGTTGCCCAAGCGGAGCTGAGCCCCGCCGCTCTACTTGCCCTTGCCGAAAAGTTCGCGGTATTGAGGACAGTCGGCCAGAAGGGTTTCGTGGTTGCCCTGGGCGATCAGGCGCCCCTGCTCCAAGAGCAAAATCTGGTCGGCCCAGCGCACGGTTTGCAAGCGGTGGGCGATGACGATGACCATGAGGCGCGAGGCCAGCTCGCGGATGGTCTGGGCGATGATCAGCTCCGAGGTCTTGTCCAGGGCGCTGGTGGGCTCGTCCAGGATCAGCACCCTGGCCTTCACCACCAGGGCGTGAGCAATGGCCAGGCGCTGCTTCTGCCCCTGGGACAGGCGCGAGCCACGCTCCCCCACCGGGGTGTCCAAGCCCTGCTCCAGACGGCTGACGAACTCCCAGCTTCCGCTGTCCTTGAGGGCCTGCTCCAGCTCGGTGTCCGTGAGAGGGGGCACCACTCCGAAGTTGAGGTTCTCGCGGATGGTGTCGTTGAAGAAGAAGGGCTCCTGATCCACGAAGGCCATGCCCTGGCGCAGTGCCGACAGGCGGTAGCTTTCCAGGGGGTGGCCGTCCAGCAGTATCTGGCCCTGGGTGGGCAGGTGGTAGGCCGAGAGCAGGCTGGCCAGGGTGGACTTGCCCGCCCCGGAGCGCCCCACCACCGCGGTCAGCGAGCGGGCCGGGATGGCGCAATCGATCTGCTCCAGGGCGTAGCCGCCCTCCAGGGAGCCGGGGTAGCGGAACCAGACGTCCCGGAACTCCACGCCCTCGAGGGGGGCGGGCTCCTGCCGGTCGCCGCCGCTGAGTTCGCGGCGTTCGCTCGCCTGATCCACCAGGGCCTGCACCCGGCGCAGGCTGGCCAGGCAGGCGTTGCGGTGGGACCACAGGTTGATGAACTGGGTCACCTGGGGGGCCATGCGCACCAGCACGAAGACGAACACCGCCATCACCGCCAAGCCCACCTCGGCGGCCATCACCGCCAGAAGGATGACCAGAAGCCCGGCCGCGGCCATGAGCGGGTGCATGGAAATTTCCACCGCCAGGCGTAGGCGCTCCAGGTTGAACATGCCGTGGAAGATGCGGTCCGCCGTGGAGGAGAGCAGTTCCTCGGCCTGGGTTTCCTGGCTGCGCATCTTGATGCGCAGGATGCCGCCCAGCACCTCGGAGGCCTGGTCGCCCAGGCGCAGGTTCTGCTCGCTCACCGCGGTGGTCAGGGCCACCGATTTCTTGCTCTGCCAACGCAGCACCAGGGCCACCATGGTCAGGATGGGGGCGGTGCAGGCGGTGAGCAAGGGGGAGAGCAGGAGCAGCAGCAGCACGTACACCACGATCAGAGCCAGGGAGGTCATGATGCCGATCTGGGAGGAAGCCGCCTCGCCCGCCCGGTCGGTCTCCATGGTCAGGCTGGATTGCAGCTCGCCGCTGCGGCGCGACATGAGATAACCCAGGTCGGCGCGCACCAGGGCCCGCACCACCTGGTTGCGCAAGCGCCGGGTGATGGAAAGGCGCAAGTGGGCCAGCCTTACGTCGCGCAGGTAGTTGACCGCGTAGCGCAGGCAGATCACCCCCAGGGTGATCACCAGCAGCCCGGCCAACTCCCAGTTTTTGCCCCAGGCCCCCAGCCAGCCCAAGTACTCTTGCACGAACTGAATTGAGGCGCCGCCACCGGGCAGGCCGCCGGTGCGCACATAGGCCAGCACCGGCAGGAGCATGCCCAGGCCCATGCCCTCGAACAGGGCCAGCACCAGGGTCAGAAAGAAAAGCCAAGCCACCACAGCCCGAGTCACACCCAGGCCGGCCAAACCGGCTTTGAAGGAGGAAGGCGGCGTTGGTTCAGAAGGGTTCATAAAATTTTTCGGCGCTCCCACCTGTTGCGGATATCAATAGTCGCATATGGTTAGCTTCGCACAGCTAAGGTATGATATGGGCAATTCGCCACCTTGACCACGGATAAGTTTGCCCCGCCAAAACTACCGCTGAATTTTCGGGAGGCTCGTTCCCAGGTTCATCCCCTCAGTAAGGGCTTCAGGCTTGCAGCAAGCGCGAGAAAACCAGTGGGGGTCGGTCTACGTTGTACTGGTCAATTACAACGGTCTGCCGCACGTGCTGGACTGCCTGGCCTCCCTCATGGACCAAACCTACGCCCCCAGCGAAATCGTGGTGGTGGACAACGCCTCCCACGATCAATCCCCGCAGATGATAGAGCGCCGCTTTCCCCAGGTGAGGTTTTTGCCCTCGCCGGTGAACGGCGGTTTCGCCCAGGGGGCCAACTTGGGCATGCAGCTGGCCCTGGAACGGGGAGCCGACGCGGTGTGGCTGCTCAACCCCGACGCCACGGCCCAGCCCCAGGCCTTGGAGGCGCTGGTCAGCGCCCTGGCCCGCGAACCCCGGGTGGGCGCGGTGGGCTCGCTGCTGCGCTGGGCGGGGGAGGACCGGGTGCAGGCCTGGGGCGGAGGCAATCTCAGCCTCATCACCGGCCGGGCCCGCCACATCACCCAAGCGCCCAAGACCGGCGCTCCGGACTATCTTTGCGGGGCCAGCCTGCTGCTACGCACCGATGCCCTGGACCAGGTGGGCCTATTGGACCCCGGCTTCCCGCTCTACTGGGAGGACGCCGACCTGAGCTGGCGCTTGCGCCGGGCCGGATGGCGCCTGGCCGTGGCCCCGGACTCGGTGGTGGAGCACCATCCCAGCACCGGTCTGGGCGGCAACGAAGAAGCCTGGCACCGGCTCTACACCAACGGCTCGCTACGCTTCTTCCGCAAGCACGCCCCCCTGCCCTGGATGCCCGTGGCCCTGAGCAGCGGAGCCCGCCTGGCCCGCCGGGCGGTCCAGGGCCGCTGGCAGGCGGCCGCCGGGATCTGGCGGGGCCTATTTTCGCCGGACCGGGGACGCTTGCCCTCATGACGCCTGCCCAGGGACCATCGCTATGAAGCTGCTGCTATGGCATTGGGGCCGCAAGGGGGGCGGGCCCATGTACACCTACGAGATGGCCAAGGCCTTGGCCGAAATGCCCTCGGTCCAGGTTCAGCTGTCCCTGTCGCGCCAGTCGGAGCTTTGGGAGCAGACCCAAGCGCTGGGCCTGCCCGGCTGGTCGCCGGACACCTACACCGGCACGCTAAGCGCGGCGATTGCCAGCGCCAAGCTTCCCGGCCTGCGCTCGGAGTTTTCGGCCTATCTGCGCCGGGAGCGCTTCGACTGGGTCTGCTGCACCATGACCCACTTCTGGAACCTGGCCATGCTGGGCAAGGTGCGCCAAAGCGGGGCGCGCCGCCTGATGGTGCTGCACGACGCCCTGCTGCACCCCGGCGAGCGCTCCCTGATCAAGGCCCGGATGCTCCAGGCCGAGGTGCGCCGGGCCGACGCGGTGGTGACCCTGAGCGAGTTCGTGCGCGCCCAGGCGGTGGAGGCCTTCGGCCTGGACCCGGCGCGCCTCCGAGTGATACCCCATGGCCCCTTTTTCTATGGCCGGCCCAAGGCCCGGGCCCGCGTGTTGCCCACGGGGCGGCCCTTCCGCTTGCTGTTCTTCGGGCGCATCTTGGCCTACAAGGGCCTGGGGCTTTTGCTGGAGGCGGTGCGTCTGTTGAGGCGGGACTTCCCCGATGTGGAGCTTATCGTGGCCGGACAGGGGCGCTTGGGAGACAAGAACCAGACGGCGCTCAATGAACTGGGGGCCAAGGTGATCAACCGCTGGCTGGAGGCGAGGGAGGTGCCCCGGATCATCGAGGAAGGCGACCTGTTGGTGGCGCCCTACACCTCGGCCAGCCAGTCCGGGGTCTTGCCCCTGGCCTATGCCCATGCCCTGCCGGTGGTGGCCACCCAGGTGGGCGGTCTGGAGGAGCAAGTTTTACCCGGCAAGACCGGCCTCTTGTCCGGCCCGCCCGACGCGGCCTCCCTGGCCGACACCATCGCCCAGGTCATGGGTAATCCCGAGCTGTACGCCCGGCTCTCGGCCGGGGCCCGCGACTACGCGGCCCAGGGCATCGCCTGGCCCAGCCTGGCCCGGCAGCTGGTGGAGGCCATGCAAGAGGCTCCCAGGCGCTAAGCCCAAATTTTCATAATGGTCGGGCGACGATAAAACAACTCTGCATTAACGCAAGCTGTATAAAAAATGCAGCGTCTCTTCAGGATGCAGTGCGTGCAATACCCGGCACAGCCAGACGCCGCAGGGCAAGGCGGCAGGCGAACGAGAGACGCAGGGGTAGTAGACCTACCCCGAGGACCGAGTGACGCCGACAACGCAGCCATGTGGGGTCTGGCGAAGCCGGCGACCTAGCCGTCCTTGTCGCTCCAATCCCAGGGAATGTAGGGGTCGTGGGCGTCCCGGCGGAACTCGTCGGGATCGGCGTAGTTGTAGGGATGGGTCACGGTGTTGATGATCAGGGCCTCCTCGGCGCTGATGCACTTCCAACCGTGGTACAGGCCCGGCGCTATCTGCACCAGCATGGGGTTGTGCACCCCGATGAAAAACTCGTTGCCCTGGCCCTTGGTGGGCGAGCCATCGCGGTCGTCGTAGATGCCCAGGCGGATCATGCCCGCCGCGCAGAACACCTGGTCGTACTGCTTTTTGTGCAGATGCCAGGCCTTGACGATTCCCGGCCGGGTGGTGGTCATGTACACTTGGCCGAATCCTTGGAAGATTTCGTCGTCGGCCCGGAGTATCTCCACCAGGCGGCCCCGGCCGTCGGGGATCACCTTGAGGGGCTTAACCTTGACCCCGTGCAACAAGTTCATTCGCGCTCTCTCCTTATGCGGTGAGGCTCAGGCCAGGCCCAGCCTGACTCCGTCGTAGCTTTCCTTCAGGATGCGCTCCCACCAGTCGCGGTTGTCCAGGTACCAGCGCACCGTGTCGGCTAGGCCCTGGTCGAACTCCACCTGGGGGGTCCAGCCCAACTCCTTGCGGGCCTTGGCGATGTCCAGGGCGTAGCGTTGGTCGTGGCCCGGCCGGTCGGGCACAAAGCTTATCAGCTCCTCGTGGGGCCCCTGGCGCTTGCCGGCCAGTTCCCGGTCCAGCAGGCGGCAGATGCGGCGCACCAGATCCAGGTTGTTGAGCTCCACCCCGCCGCCCAGGTTGTAGGTCTGGCCCACCTGGCCGCGCTCCAGGGCCGCGAGCAAACCGCGCACGTGGTCGCTCACGTGCATCCAGTCGCGCACGTTGTCGCCCTTGCCGTACACCGGCAGGTTTTGGCCGCTCTGGGCCTTGATGATCATCAGGGGGATGAGCTTTTCCGGAAACTGGCGGGGTCCGTAGTTGTTGGAGGCGTGGCAGACCACGGCGGGCAGGCCGTAGGTCTGGTGCCAGGCCCGGACCAGCAGGTCCGAGGAGGCCTTGCTGGCCGAATAGGGCGAGTTGGGCAGATAGGGGCTGTCCTCACGGAACAGGCCCTCAGGGCCCAGGGAGCCGTACACCTCGTCGGTGGACACGTGCAAAAAGCGGAAGGCCTCGCGCTGGGCCCCTTCCAGGCCACGCCAATAGGCCAGGGCCGCCTCCAGCAGGACGTGGGTGCCCATGATGTTGGTCTGCAGGAAACCGGCCGCGTTGTCGATGGAGCGGTCCACATGGGACTCGGCGGCCAGGTGGATGATCCCCTGGGGCCGGAACTCGGCCAGCAGCCGCTCCACCAGGGGGCGGTCGCAGATGTCGCCCTTGGCGAAGCGGTAGTTGTCCGCCAGGGCGAAGCGCTCCAGGGCCTCGGGGTTGGCCGCGTAGGTCACCTTGTCCAGGTTGAGCACCTGGATCTCGGGCCGGGCCAAAAGCATCTGAACCAGGGCCGAGCCGATGAAGCCCGCCCCGCCGGTGACCAGCAATCTTTGGGTGTCTGTGTTCATACGCTTCGCCGGGCTCGGGGTGCTAGACAAGGGGCACCGGGCCGCCCGCCTCGATCAGGTCCAGGACATATTTATAGTATGGAATATCCCTCTTGTCCTGCAGCATCCGGCACAGCTCATCCCGGCCCATCAACTCCAGGTTGTAGGCGATCTCCTCCAGGCAGGCGATTTTCACCCCCTGGCGGCTCTCGATGGTGCCCACGAACTGGGAGGCCTGCAACAGGGCCTCCGGGGTTCCGGTGTCCAGCCAGGCGTAGCCCCGGCCCATCTTGATGCCCCGGATGCGCTTGGCTTTTATGTAATGGTTGATGACCTCGGTTATCTCCAACTCGCCCCGGGCCGACTTTTTCACCCCCGCGGCCACCTCGGTGACCTCCGGGCCGAAGAAGTACAGGCCGGTCACCGCCCAGCGGGAGGGCGGCTTGGCCGGCTTTTCCACCACCCTGCAGATATCGCCCTGGCCGTCGAACTCGGCCACGCCGTAGCGCTGGGGGTCGGAGACCTGGTACAGGAACACGGTGGCCAGGTCCTGGCGGGAGGTGGCCTCGCGCAGCAGGCCGGTGAAGCCGTGGCCGAAAAACAGGTTGTCGCCCAGGGTCAGGGCGGCGGGCGCGCCGTCCAGGAACTCGCGGCCCAGGGTGAAGGCCTGGGCCAGTCCCTCGGGCTGAGGCTGGGCAATGTAGGAGAACTTGAGGCCCCACTGGGAGCCGTCGCCCAGCAGGGCGCGGTAGGCCTCCTGATCCTGGGGGGTGGTTATCACCAGGATTTCGGTTATACCGGCCAGCATGAGGGTGGCGATGGGGTAATAGATCATGGGCTTGTCGTAGACCACCAGGAGCTGTTTGCTTACCGCCCTGGTGGCCGGATAGAGCCGGGTGCCCGATCCGCCCGCCAATACGATTCCTTTATACACGGGGCAGCTTCTCCGATTCCTGCAATAGTTTCACGATCCGGGTCAGCTCCGGACGCCAGTCGGCCAAAGCCAAGCCGAAACGTTGCCTTATCTTAGTACAATCCAGGGCCGAATAGGCCGGGCGTTTGGCCGGGGCGGCGAAAACCTCGCTGCCTACCGGCTCGATGGTCAAATCCTTGTCCAGGGACTTGCGGGCCTCGGCCCAGATCATCTGGGCGAACTGGTAGCGGTTGATCACCAGCGGCCCGCCGAGGTGGTAGGTGCCCCAGGCCGCTTCGCCCTGCTCCAGCACCATGGCCGACAGGGCGAGCAGGGCCTGGGCCAGTTCCGCCGCCGGGGTGGGGCAACCCACCTGGTCGTCCACCACCCTGATGGCCGGGCGGGAGCGCATCAGCTCCAGCATGAGGTGGATAAAGTTGCGGGCCAGGGCCCCGAAGAGCCAGGAGGTGCGCACGATAAGGTGCCGGGGACAGGCGGCGCGAACCAATTCCTCGCCCCGCAGCTTGGACACGCCGTAGTGGTTGAGCGGCATCGGCGGGTCGCTCTCCAGGTAGGGCCGGGTCTGGCCGCCGCCGCCGAACACGTAGTCCGTGGAGATGTGGATAAGGGGCGCGCCCGCCTCGCGGCAGGCCTGGGCCAGGTTCTCGGGCCCCTGGGCGTTCACCGCCAGGGCGGCCTGGGGCTCACTCTCGGCCCCGTCCACGTTGGAAAAAGCGGCCGCGTTGATCACCAGGCCGGGCCGGTGCCGGGCCATGGCCTGGGCCACCTGCCCGGCACAGGTGATGTCCGCCTGGGCGCGGGCAAGGCCGATCAGCTCCAGGCCGGGGGGCGGCGCGGCGGCCAGCAGCTCGCGCCCCAGCATGCCCGCGGCTCCGAACACCAGAATTTTGTTTTGCTCGGCCATAAACCCTTTTCGTAAATGCCTGGGGATTTCAGGCAACTGAAGTTGACGGTTGCCTTAGTTTACGCACCCCAGCACCGCAGGCAAGCTCTTTCGGAATAAAGGCGGCCTCCGCATAGGCGTGGCTGCTTTTGAAGCCGCTTTGCCGGGCGGACCAGGGCCCGTGGCGGACTCCGGCGCATCTTGCCGGGCTCACGGCCTGCGCCGCTTCATTTTGTGAACCACAACCCAAAATGCCAACATTGTCAGTGGCCTATCTTACACAACATGATGTAACTTGATTCCGGCGGCACCACCATATATAGTGCCTGCATGGTACCTTCACCCCCACCGCTGACCTGGCGGCTCAAGGAGCCCACCCCGGAAGCGGCCCAGGCCCTGTCCCAGGCCCTGGGCCTGCCGCCCTTGGCCGCCCAGATACTGTGTCACCGTGGGCTGCACGACCCGGAGCAGGCCCGGCGCTTCCTTTGCCCCGGCCTGGAGCAACTCCCCATGCCCGAGGAGATGCTGGGCCTTCCCCAGGCCATGGAGGTGCTGGTGCCGGCGGTGCGCTCCGGCGCGGTGATCGGGGTGGCCGGCGACTACGACGCCGACGGAGTGACCGCCACCGCCTTGTTGGTGGAGTTTCTCGAGGCCTGCGGCGCGCCGGTGGTGTGGGATTTGCCCCATAGGGTCATGGACGGTTACGGCTTCAAGCCCCAGCGGGCCCAGCGCCTGGCCCAGGCCGGAGCCCAGGTCATCGTCACCGCCGACTGCGGCATCAGCGACCATGAGGGGGTCAACGAGGCCACCCGCCTGGGCCTGCCGGTGGTGGTCACCGACCATCATCTGCTGCCCCCCGGCCCCCTGGTGCCCGCCGCGGCGGTGGTGAACCCCAAGCAGGAGGCCTGCGGCATGTCGGTCCACCTGGCCGGGGTGGGGGTCGCCTTTTACCTGGCCGCCGGGCTGAGGGCCGCCTTGCGCGAGGCGGGCTGGTTCCAGAACCGGCCCGAACCCAACCTGCGCCACAGCCTGGACCTGGTGGCCCTGGGCACCTGCGCCGACGTGGTGCCCCTGGTGGAGGCCAACCGGGTGTTGGTGGCCGAAGGGCTCAAGGTGATGACCCAGGGCCTGCGCCCCGGCCTGGCCGCGTTGGCCAAGGTGGCCGGGCGCAGCGGGGTGTTGGACACCATGGACCTGGGCTTCTATCTGGCCCCGCGCATCAACGCTGCCGGGCGCCTGGACAGCCCGGACCCGGCCCTGGAGCTTTTGCTTGCACCCGATGAGGCCGAGGCCATGGGCCGCGCCCAGGACCTGGACCGGCTAAACGGCGACCGCCGCCAGGTGGAGGCGGCCATCTTCGAGCAGGTGCTGGAAAAAATCGGGGCAGATGCGGCCCTGCAGGAAGCCGCCTGCCTGGTGCTGGGCGGCGAGGGCTGGCACCAGGGGGTGCTGGGCATCGTGGCCGGGCGGCTCCTGGAGCGCACCGGGCGGCCCACCATGCTCTTCTCAGTGCAAAACGGCACGGCGGTGGGCTCGGGACGCTCCCGGGAGGGCTTCCACTTGCAGCGGGCCCTGGCCGCCCACGCCGAGCTATTGACCCATTACGGTGGCCACGCCCTGGCCGCCGGGGCCACCATGCCCAGCGGGTGCCTGGAGCAACTGGCCCAGTCCCTGGCCCAGGAGGCGTCCCAGCAGTTGCCGCCGGATACGGGCCAGGCCCTGGACATCGACGCCCAGGTCAGCCTGAGGGAGCTGGGTCCGCAGATGCTGGAGCACCTGAAATGCCTGGCCCCCTTCGGCCAGTCCAACCCCGAGCCCATGCTCTGCGCCCATGGCCTGGAAGTGGCCTCCTGCCGGGTGGTGGGGGAAAACCACCTCAAGATGGAGCTGGCCCAGGACGGCGCCCGCATTCCGGCCATCGCCTTCAACTGCCAGGAGCCCTGGATAGACAAGGGCACCAGCCTGTCGGCGGCCTTCATCCCCCGCATCTCCACCTTCCGGGGACCCCACCTGGAGCTGGTGATCAAAGACCTTCGCCCAGCCTAAATCGCTCCCCGGCCCTGATTCAGCGAAACGCCTTCCTGGCCGCCCGCCGGGGCGGGCCCTATGCTTGCGGCCATGGATGCTGGCCATACCACATACCGTGAAGTGAGCCTGGGCCCGGCCAGGGTCTGGCTGCGCCCCCTGGAGCCCTGGCAATGGGCCCCCCGCCGAGAGGCCGCCCCCGGCCCGGCCTCCTTGTGCCTGGAGCTTATGGGCCTGGGCGCGGTGCGCTGGCAGGGCGTGGCCACCGCCCAAGGCCAAGCGCCCGCACCCAGCCCGGCCGAGCTGGCCGGATTGCCGGTGAGCGCCCTGGAGCCATTGCTCTCGGCCCTGCAGGCCCCCTGGCTCACCCCCAGGGAAGAAGTGGAACTGGGGCTTCTGGCCCGTCACCTGGAGCACCGGGCCGACTATCCCGGCGTGGATTGCGCGGCCTGCGCCCAGCAGGAAGCGGCCGGAGAGGGCACGCCGGATTGCGCAGCCTGCCCCCTGCCCCCCCTGCCCGCCTCCGGTTTGGAGGCCCTGCGCCTGCTCAGCCTGGTGCGCCGCGCCCCGCCCGAGGCCGGGGCCTTGCTCCCGGCCCTGGTTGCCGGTGCCGGGCCTAGAGATCTGCGTTTGCTGCTCATGCGCTGGGGGCTCGTCGCCTCGCGCCTGGAGCGCCGTTCTGGCCGGTCCGGAGGGCCCATGCTAGAATAACTGGCCATATGGAGGTGCCCATGTCCCTTAGAACCATGCTCGACAATCCCGGCGACCAGGAGGTCAAGGACCTGCTGGGCCAGGCCAAGCGCATCGCCGTGGTGGGCCTGTCCGACAAGCCCGAGCGGGACAGCTACCGGGTGGCCAGGTACCTGCAGGACCACGGCTACGAGATAATCCCGGTGAACCCCATGGCCGATGAAATCCTGGGCCAAAAATCCTATCCCGACCTGGCCTCGGTGCCCGGCCCGGTGGATATCGTGGACGTGTTCCGCCGCAGCGACGCGGTGCCCGAGATCGCCGAGGCGGCGGTGAAGATCAAACCCAAGGCCCTGTGGTTGCAGCTCGACGTGCAGAGCCAAAAAGCGGCCGACCTGGCGCGGAGCGAAGGCATCCTGGTGGTGCAAAACGCCTGCCTCAAGGTGGAGCACCACCGGTTGATGTTTTGAGCGACGCCTCCGACAAGGGCCTGGCCGGAATCTTCGCGACCCTGGCCGAGTTCCACGCCGGTCTGGACGAGCCCTACAAGATGACCCCGGCGGGCATGTGGGCCTGCTCCAAGAGTGAAGAGGTCTACGAGCTGCTAGGCCAGCTGGACCTGGGGGCCTACCGCCGCTTCGTTGACCTGGGCAGCGGCGACGGCCGGGCGGTGCTCATCGCCTCGCTGTTCTTGCCGGCCACGGGCATCGAGGCCGACCCCGGCCTGGTGGAGGCCAGCCAAGACATGGCCCGGCGCCTGGGCCTGGACCGGGCCGAATTCCTGTGCGCCGACTGCCGCCAGGTGGATCTCACCCCCTACGACCTGTTGTTTCTCTACCCCGACAAGCCCCTGGATTGGCTGGTCAAATTGTTGCCCGGGGACTGGCCGGGGCGGCTGCTGGTCTATGGCCCCTACTTCCAACCCTCCGGACTCACGCACCTTAAGACGATTTATGCCGGGCAGACCATGTGCACCCTTTGGGAGCGCTGAGCGGTACCGAATTTTTTTATTTCATTTACCGCTATTTGTTGTACCCCGGGAGGGACTGGGTTATACTTCCAAGCCAGAAGTCTTACCAGATCTTCACCCACGCCTACCCAGCGAGGCTATTAAAGCTCAATGCGTTATTACGGCAAAGAAGGCCCCCAGTGCAAACTGCCCATCGAGGAAGAGTGTCACGGGGTGGAACGTTGCCGCAATGCAGCCCGCGCCCTGCTCTTCGGGCGGGTGCCCCGTGGCGTGGTGTTGTGGCTGGGGTTGGGGCTGATGGTCACCGCTCTGACCATGGGATTTTGGGGCCTCTCGGCTCTGAGCGACGGCAGCCGGCCCTTGATGGTGCGCGACATGGGCAGCGCCATCCGCATCCACCGCTAAAAAGCCTAATCTAAAATGCAAGAACCGGAGGCCCGCGCCTCCGGTTCTTTTTTGGGCCGCACCCGTGGCTCAGGCCGCTTCCGGGCTTCCCAGCGCCGCCGGGCCCGAGGCGAAGGCGGCGATGTCCTCTGCGTACTTCTCGGCCAGGTCGGCGAAGAACTCGGGCAAGCGCCCGGCCAGCTCGCCCATGAGGGGCAGCATGATCTGGCGGATCTGGGGATGGGCCGCCTTGGAGCTGCGCAGGCCCAAAACGTGGCGCCATTCCCGCAGGTTGGCGGTCATCACGATCTCGGTCTTGAGGCTGTTGGGCAGCACCGCCCGGGCCTCCTGGGGCTTGGCCCCTCCGGCCAGCAGCTCCAGATAGTCCTTCTCGGCCGAGGCCATGGCCGCCTCCCAGAGACGGTAGGCCTCGCTGCCCTCGGGCCAGAACATGGGCTTGATCACCGTGATCTGACTGCCGAAACGATCCTGGGCATAGTTGGCGTAGCGGGTGGACTCCTGGCTGTAGGCGGCCAGGCGGTGGCGCACCAGCTCGTGGGTCACCCCCCGGTCGCACACGAAGCGCACCGAAAGGTTGGCGTGCTCGATGACGCTGTGGTGGCCCGAGGCCACGATGCGCCTCACGAACTCCGGGGCCGAGTCGCTGCTGATGAGGTGTTCGGACTTGTAGCAGGTGCGTCCGGCGGCTTCCACCAAGGCCAGCACCTGCTCCCGCTCGGGCAGGAACAGGATCTCATAATAAGGGGCGATGACTTTCACTAGCGATACTTCCCTGACATCGGCGGTATGGGAATTTTATAAAGGCCCGTTAGTTATGGCACGGGGCTGATTATATCCGGAGCCGGCACAGCCAGCCGCCGGCAGACAAGGCGTCCGGCCAGCGAGGACCCGAGGCATAGTTTGAGCTACGTCGAGGTCCGAGCGCAGCCGGCAACGCAGTATGCCGGTGGCTGGCGCGGCCGGGAGCGCGGCCTCGTTTTCAAAATGCCCCCTAAGAGGCGTTCCGTTTGGCCAAGTAGTTCTTGGCCTGGGGCGAATCCAGCTTGATGAGCACCTTCTTGGCCACCGGCCACAGGGGGCCCACCGCGCTGTCGGCCTGCTGCACGAACACCCCTTGCAGGCGGGGATGGCCCTTGAGGGCGTCGGCCAACTGGCCGATCATACGCTCCTGCATGGCCTGGGCCTGGGCGGTAAGGGGCAAAGGCTTGGGCGCGTCCTTGGGCTTGGCGGCCGCCGGGGCCGGCTTGGCCTTCTTCTTCTCGCCCGGGAAGTCCTGCACCGGGTCGGGCATGGTGGGCCGGGTGAAGGTGGGAATCGAAACCATGGGCTTGGGCGGAGCCGCCTCGGCCTTGGCCTTGGGGGTCACCGGGGCCATGGAACTGAGGATCAGCCCCAGGGCCTGCTGCACCACCTCGCCCTGGGCCATGGCTCTTTCCACGGCGGGGTCGTTGAACAGCTTGTCGGCCTGGGCCTCGCCCAGCTTCTGCGCGGCGGGCAGGCTGGCTGCCTCGGCCAGGCCCAGGTATTGGGCTCTGAGATCGTTGGCCTGGGATGCCCTCAGGTCCGCGCTGACCATGCCGTCGCGCAACACCTTGGCCTCTTCCGGGGTGTAGGGCAAGGGGGCCAGTAGGCCCAACAGCCCCTGGGCCGCCTGCATGCGGGCCACGGGGTCGATGGAGCTTTCGATGACCTCGCGGGCCCGGGCCAGGCGCACGTAGGAATTGAGGTAGTGCCAGTTGGGGTCCCGGCTGATCTGCAGGGTGAGCTCTTGCAGGGCCTTCATGCCCTGCGCCTTGCCGATCTTGACCCCGTCCTCGGAGCTGGTGCCACCCATGTAGGCCATGATCTCGCGCTGGCTGACCGCGCCAAGCTCCACCGTGACCCGGTAGCCCCGGCTGAGGATGGGCTTCTTGGCGCCCTTTTCACCCCAGGCCACGTCGGCGCTCAGGGTGGTGCCCACCCTGGTGCCTGGCAGCAGGTAGGCCCCGGTGTCCACTTCGCCCTTGGTGGCCACGGTGACCACGCCGAACACCGGCAGGATCAGGCCGTCCAGGATGTAGGAGCCCGCGGACCAGGGGTTGTTGCCCAGAGTGTTGAGGCTGAACTCGCCTATGGTGATGGTCAGCTGGTCGTTGATGCCCGCCGCCGCCGGTTGGTCCGGGGCGGGCAGGGATGCGAAAAGCCCACTCTTAACCAGCCCTTGACGGAGCTGGCCGGTGATGCCGGGCGCGAAAATGTGGATATTGGGGTCGGCGGTGCCGGTGTCCTCGCTGGGCCAGGACCGCTTGTCGATCACCGGGGGCATAACCGCCTTGAGGCCGGCCTTGATCACCGGGCCAGGGGCGGGGGTGGGTGCGTCGGCGGTGGATATGGTGGTGCAACCGGCCCCCAGGGCCAGGCTTGCCAGCAGCATCATGTAGGCGACGAAGGCCGCGATGGATCTCACTTGTCCCTCCCGCGCGGGGGTTTTCTCTGGCCAGAGGCTATCGTTACCACTGGTGTTTTGTCAAGCTTTACAGGCCGCTTGCCTTGTCTAAAAGGGATGTCCCACCATGGCCCAGGCGGCCATGCCCTCGTCGCTGGTGGCGATGTCCAGCCTGAGCACCGCCTTTTGGGCCATGAACCGGAAACCCAGGCCTACGTCCCATTTGAGGTCCTGCACGAACTCGTCGATCTTGTAGTCGTCGGACACCCGGCCCAGCTCACCGAAAACCACCAGTTGCATCCAGTCGATATCTGCGAATTTCAGCCAACTTATCTCCCCCAGGGGATTGGCGCGGGCGGTCAGGCGCAACTCGCCGCCGTAGTAGATGGCCGCCTTGTCCGCGAAACGGGTGTAGGGGTAGCCGCGCATGCGGTAGAAGCCGCCGAGGGTGGGCCCGAAATACGGCGGGGTGCGGTCGTGGATCACCACCTCGTCGCCCACCCGGTCCACGTTCCAGGACTCGCTGTAGGCGGTCCACAAATTAAAGGCCAGCACCCGCTGCTTGAACCAGCCGTCCTGGCCCAGGGAGAAGTACTTGCGCAGGTCCAGCTCCAGGTTGTTCCAGGAGCCGGAGCTGTCGAACCAGCCGAAGTCGTGGGCGATGGTGAAGCTCTGATAGCTGCCGCCGCTGGGGTTGCCGGGGTAGTCCCGGTTGTCGTAGATCAGGCCCAACTCCAGTCCGTTGGTGCGGAAGGAGTAGTCGCCCGAGTCGCCGTCTATGGATTGGGCGCGCTGGAAAAAACGCATGCGAAGCTGGGACACGCCGGTGTCCAGGGGGTTCCAAACTTGGCCGCCGCTGGCCTCGCTGACCAACAGGCCGCCCTTGAGGGTGTAGCGCTGAATCGCCCTGGCGCGCCCCGCCCCGATGGGCAGCACGTACTTGCCGATGACGTCCACCCAGGTCTCCCAGCCCTTGCCCACCAGGTAGTCGTCCTTGCTGGAGTCGTTGGACCCGGCCTGCTCTCCCCGGTAAGCTGGGTTGCCCTGAGCATAGGCCCGCTGCTTGGTGTAGTAGCCCGCCGAGAAGTCCACGGTCATGAACAGGCGGGGCACCCATGGCGTCTGCACGTCCACCAGGTAGAAATAGCCCGCGCCGGTGCCGTTGCTGCTGCCCAGGCCCGCGGCGAAAAAGATCATCTGGTCCTGGTAATAGCCCTGCCCGCCTCCGGCGACGCCCCCGGCAAAGTCGAAGGTGTCGCTGTAAAAGGCGTAAGGCAGGGCCAGCCAGCGGGGCTCGGGCTTGTCCTGGCCTTCGCCGTAGATCACCCAGGGAGGGGTGGGGTTTATGGCCCAGGCAGGGGCGGCCAAGGCCAGGCACAGGGCCGTCAGGAGCGCACCCAGCCAAAGGGCAGGCTTGATTTTTTTTGACAAGGCGGCCTCTTTTTCAGGCATTCCCCAGACCGATGGTGATACGCACTTTGCCGCTGGGGGTGGTTTCGATCTCTTCCACCGGTTCCAGGCGCGGGCGCACTCCCGGCAGAGCCTTTTGCACCGCAGACAAAATAGCCTGCTCTTGCTCCGCGGTCAACGATTCACGCAGCACCAGGCGAATCACCAGGGCGTCCAGGGAAGTCTGAACTATCTGGTACTGGGCGATGACCGGGTAGTCCTTTAGCAGGTGGGGGAAAAACAGGCCGGTGAGCCGCCCGCCGTCCGGGGTGCGGATGGCGTCCATGACCCGGCCTTCCACCCCGGCCAGGCGGGGAAGGCTGCGCCCGCAGGGGCAGGGCCCCTCCAGCCAGGAGGCCAGGTCGCCCCCCCGGTAGCGGATAAAGGGCTGGGCGTAGTTGTGCAGGTCGGTCACCAGAAGCTCGCCCACCTGGCCCCGGGGCGCGTCCACCTCCAGGATCACGTTCTCGGCCGAGACGTGCAGCCCCTGGTGGGCCGGGCACTCGGAGGCCATGAGCATGAACTCGCGGCTGCCGTAGGTCTCGAAGGCCGGGCAGCCCAGGCCCTGCTCGATCAGCTCCCGCTGGTGGGGCAGCAGGCGCTCGGCCCCGGTGAGCACGCTCACCAGGGGTTTGCGGGGCCGCCAGCCCATGTCCAGGGCCTGGCGGGCCAGGGTCTCGGCCCCGGAGGGATAGGCCACCAGGCAATCCGGGCCGAAGCTGTCGATGACCTCCATGGCCGCCCGCACCTCCTTGGGCCCCAGCATGCGGTAGTAGTCCACGAAGCGCTGGCTTTGCAGCAGGCGGTGCAGGCCCCGCTTGAGGCCCGCCTTCCAGCTCAGGGGCGCCAGGTCGCCGCTCCACAAGTGGACCTGTTTGCGGCCGGGCACGCAGCCCGCCCAGGCGTAGCCCCGGCGGCTCACGGCCATGCGCCACTGGTCGGACATGGGGTTGACCAGGAAATGCAAGGGCTGGCCCAGGGTGCCGCCGGTGCTCTTGGCGTAGGTGCCCTCGGGCGGGGCGGCGGCCCGGAAGTCCTCGGGGGCGGCCTGGATCATCTGCTTGGTGATTATGGGCAAGGGGCCCAGGTCACGGGCGGCGGCGATCTCCTGGGGAGTGACGCCCTTTTCCTGGAACCAGCGCCGGTAAAAAGGCACCTGCACCACGGCCCAGGACAAGAGCTTGTTCAGCTCACCCCAGCGCCAGGCCTCCAGCCGCTCCGGCTCCCAGGTCTGGCTCTCGGCCAAGAGCTGCTCGATCACCGGGGTGGCCTTGCCCTTGGCCCGCTCCAGGGCGGGCTGTACGCGGCGGCTGTAAAAACGGGCGTAAAAGGGCAGGCGATCCAGGGCCGGGTCGGGGCTGAAGGCGGCGTCGCTTATGGCGCTTCTCCCGGGAAGGGGTGAGCGGCGGGAGGCGTGTCTGGCCTCCCGCCGCGGCGGAACTGTTTAGAAAGGCTTGGCCAAGCGGGCGGTGTCTTCCAACTCGCCCTCGATGCGCAGCAGGCGGTTGTACTTGCAGATGCGCTCACTGCGGCACAGGGAGCCGGTCTTTATCTGCCCGGTGCCCATGGCCACGGCCAGGTCGGCGATGAAGGTGTCCTCAGTCTCGCCGGAGCGGTGGCTCACCACCTGGGTGTAGCCGTTGCGCTTGGCCAGGTCGATGCAGGCCAGGGTCTCGGTGACCGAGCCGATCTGGTTCAGCTTGATCAGGATGCTGTTGGCGCAGTCCTGCTCGATGCCCTGGGCCAGGCGGTCGGGGTTGGTCACGAACAGGTCGTCACCCACTATCTGGATCTGCTGGCCCAGGCGCTGGTTCATGCCGGTCCAACCGGCCCAGTCGTCCTCGGCCAGGCCGTCCTCGATGCTCACGATGGGGTACTTGTCCACCCAGCCGGCATAAAGCTCCACCAACTGCTCGGCGCTCATTTCACCGCCGCCGGACTTGGCGAACACGTACTTGCCGTCCTTGTAGAACTCGCTGGCCGCGGCGTCCAGGGCCAGGGCCACGTCCTCGCCGGGGGTGTAGCCCGCCGTCTCGATGGCCTGGATGATCACCTTGAGCGCCTCTTCGTTGCCCTCCAGGTTGGGAGCGAAGCCGCCCTCGTCGCCCACGCTGGTCACCAGGTTCATGCCGGTGAGCACCTTCTTGAGGTTGTGGAACACCTCCGCGCCCATGCGCAGGGCCTCGCCGAAGCTGTCCGCGCCCACGGGCACGATCATGAACTCCTGGATGTCCACGTTGTTGGGGGCGTGGGAGCCGCCGTTCAAGATATTCATCATGGGCATGGGCAGCAGCCGGGCATAGGCGCCGCCCAGGTAGCGGTACAGGGGGATCAAGAGGGCCTCGGCCGCCGCGCGGGCGGTGGCCATGGACACGCCCAGGATGGCGTTGGCCCCCAGCTTGGACTTGTTGGGGGTGCCGTCCAGGTCGATCATGATGGAGTCGATGAGCACCTGATCCAGGCCGTCCTGGCCGATCAGCTCCGGCGCGATGATGTCCTCCACGTTGAGGACCGCCTTGCGCACTCCCTTGCCCAAGTAGCGGCTTTTGTCGCCGTCCCTGAGCTCCAGGGCCTCGTGCTCGCCGGTGGAGGCTCCGCTGGGTACCGCCGCGGTGCCCATGGAGCCGTCTTCTAGTATGACGTCGCATTCCACGGTGGGATTGCCGCGAGAATCCAGAATTTCGCGTGCGACTATTTGTTCAATGGCTATCATGTGTTATCCCCTCCTCTCGGGATAGGTGGCCTAGGCATTTCTTAAGGTAGCCCCGTGGGCGGCGGGTGTCAAGAAATGGGAGGGTTCCCGTTGATTAATATTGGGATCTCGGGCATGGGGCGCTTTGCCCGGCCCTGCCCGCCCCTGTAATTCCTAGGATTTGTTATCCCATCAGAGTATTCGCCACGGGAGTTTACGGCACCGGCCTGCGGGTGTAGTAAATCCCCTTGTCGCGGCAACCTCCCTCTTTTAAAAGGCGATCTTCATGGGTTTCTTCGCACGCGCCATCAGCAAATATCTGCCCCTGTGGGTGGGCCTGGACATCGCACTGGCCATCACCGTGGGCTACCTGTTCCCCGCGGTTTCCGTGCTGGAGCACCTGGTCCCCTTCCTGGTGTTCCTGATGCTCTACCCTATGATGATCAACCTGCGCATCGAGGAGGTGAGCAAGGCCTTCAAGCACCCCAAAATGCTGCTGGCCGCCCTGGCGCTGAACTTCCTGGTAACTCCGCTTCTGGGCTGGGCTTGGGCCCACCTGTTTTTCAGCAACACCGACTCCTTCCTCACCGCCGGGTTTATCCTCAAGACCCTCATCCCCGGCAGCGGCATGGTGGCCGCCTGGACCGGCTACGCCCGGGGCAAGGTGGGCTCGGCCCTGGTCATCGTGGCGGTGAGCATGCTCCTGTGCCTGGTCATGGTGCCTGTCTGGATGTGGGTGTTGGCCGGGGCCTACGTGGTCATCGAGCCGCTGGTCATCTTCCGGGCCATGGCCCTCATCGTGGTGGCCCCCCTGCTGGCCGGGGCGCTGACCCGGCGCATGATGATTCGCCGCTGGGGCCAGGCCAGGTTCAAGGAGGTGGCTCCGGTTTTTCCGGTTATCTCCACCTGCATCATGCTTCCCATGCTGTTCATCATCGTCTCTTTCCAGGCGGTGATGATCGTGGACAACTACTGGTGGATGCTCCTGGTGATCGCGGCCATCGGCAGCATGTACTCGGTGCTGTTCTTGCTGGCGGTGGGCTTCGCCAAGGTGACGGGCATGGACTACGGCGACGCCATTGCCATGGGCTACAGCGTCACCGCCAAGGCCCACGCCATCACCATCGGGGTGGCGGCCACCGTGTTCGGGGGCACCCTGGCGGTGTTGCCCGCGGCGGTGGCCCCGGTCATCCAGGTGCCCTTGATGATGGTCATCCTCAAATCGTCGGCACGGGTGGAGAAGTTCCTCAGTCCCCCGCCCTCCCGGGGGTCCCGGCCCTAGCCGGGCAGCCCGTAGACCCTGACCCCGCCGCGCTCATCCATCGCCACGTCCCCCTTGTTCTCCAGGTAGCGCAGGTGGGCCATGGCCTCGCCGGTGGCGAACCACTTCTGGGCCACCGGGAACTCTTCCCAGGTGTCGCAGCGGATATCCCAGCTCATGCGGGCGGCGGTCTGGTAGGCGTTGTAGGTGCCGGTGTCCAGGATGCTCAATATCTCGGCCAAGCGGTGGTGGTGATGCTCGGCCAGCTCCTTGATGCGCTCCTTACAGTCGGCCACCAGGCTGCGGTGGCCGGGCAGGGTCAGGCGCACCGGCAGCTTGGCCACCCGCTTTAGGCTGTCCAGGTAACTGGCCAGGGGATCGTAGTCGTCCTTCCAGCACTGGATGTTGGGGGTGATGTCGCCCAGGATGTGGTCCCCGGCCACCAGGATTTCCCGCTGCTCTTCCCACAGGCAGGTGTGGCCCAGGGTGTGGCCGGGGGTCACCAGGCAGGTGAAATGGTACTCGCCCACGCTCAGGTGGTCGCCGTCGTTTATCAGGCTCAGCTCAGGCACCCAATCCGAGGCGTACTTGTAGCCGGGGTGGTTGTTGAGGGCGGCCACCAGTTCCTCGCGGGGGAAGCCGTTGAGCCCGCCGAAGTTGATCATGGGCTCCCAGCCGGTGTGCGCCTCGATGATCTCCGCCTCGGGCCGGTTGAAGAAGATGCGGCTGTTCGCCCCGGCCACCTTGGAGGTGAGCGCGAAGTGGTCGGCGTGCAGATGGGTGATGAAAAAATCGGTGCGGTCCAGGTCCAGGCCCAGCTCGGCGATGGCCTGGGTCATGGCCTCCTGGCACTCGGGGCGATTGAGCCCGGTGTCCACGATGAGATTGCGCGGCTGCCCCAGGATGAAATAGGAGTTGAGGTACTTCAGGGGGCTGCCCGGCAGAGGTATCTGCACGCGGTAAAACTCGGGCGCGACTTGTTCAATCATTTAGGCACTCATTTTCTTTCAGGCAAAAGGTTCCTGATTTTTCATAGCGGCCAGGGCGGCCGTTGCCTAGTTATATAGCCCCGCGTCCCATCACCCAAGCGCGGGCTAGTTGATGTTGCGCCCTCCCTGGTCCCAGTATTTCTTGCGCACCTCGCGGCGCAGCACCTTGCCCACCGCGCTGAGCGGCAGCTCGGCCACGAACTCCAGGCGCTTGGGCACTTTGTAGCGGGTGAGGTTTTCCTTGCAAAAGGCGATGATCTCCTCCTGGTCGGCGGCGGCGTCCGCTTTGAGCACCACCACCCCGCACACCGCCTCGCCCCAGTATTCATCGGGCATGCCCACCACCGCCGAGTTTTGCACCGCCGGATGGGAGTTGAGCACGTTCTCCACCTCCTGGGCGTAGACGTTGAAGCCGCCGGTGATGATCATGTCCTTCTTGCGGTCCACCAGGTAGATGCGCCCCATGGGGTCCATGTAGCCGATGTCGCCGGATTTCCAAAAGCCATTGTCGCTGAAGTTGGCCTTGGTCTGCTCCGGGTCCTTGTAATAGCCCGCGATGGTGTTGCCGCCGCGAATCCAGATCTCCCCCTCCTGGCCGGTGTCCACCTCCCGGCCGTCCTCGTCGCAGATCATCACCTCCACGCCGGGCACCGCCGAGCCCACCGACTTGAGCACCGCCCGTTGCTCCTCGGTCTCGAAGGCGTGATCGTCGCGGCCCAGCACCGTGGCCGGGGGCCAGCACTCGGTGGAGGCGTAGCCCTGCATGAAGACCTTGCCGAATTGGTTGATCAGCTCCTCCAGCTTGGCCGGAGAGATGGGCGAGGAGCCGTAGCGGATGGTGCGGAGGCTGCTGAGGTCGTACTTGGCGGGGAGCCCCATGTCCAGCATGCGGTACAGCACCGTGGGCACGGTGTAGATCATGTCCACCTTGCGCTGGGCTATGGTCCAGCACATCAGGTCGATGTCCACCCGGTTCAGGGTGAGCAGTTCGCCGCCCTTGAAATGGTTGGGCAGAACCACCGCCCCGGCGGCGTGGGTGATGGGGGTGGAGAGCAGGGTCTTGGGCTGGGCAAAGGGAATCAGCTCGATGTAGTGGATGGGGTTGAGCCCGGCGCTGTACATGTTGGCGATGCTGTACATGGTGCATTTGGGCCGGCCGGTGGTGCCGCCGGTGAAGCGCAAAAAGGCCAAATGCTTGCCCGCGTCCTCGTAGTCGAATTCGTGGTCCGGCTCCTCGCTGGAGGCCTGGGCCACCAGGTCCCAGAAGTGGTGCACCCCCGGCATCGCCCGACCGGGCCGGTCCATGGAAACCACCTCCACGCCCCGGCCGCGCAGGTCGTCGTAGTATTCCTCCACCAGGGGCTCTTCCATGAACACCACCTTGGCCCCGGCCCAATCGATCTGGTGCAGGTGCTCCTGCCTGGAGTCGCGGATGCCCAGCCACAGGGCGGTGGGCTTGGCCTTGGCCATCCACAGGTGGAAGATGCCCATGTTGTCGTTTTCCAGCACGGTGGCATAGCAAGCGCCCTCACCCAGACCGAACTTGTCCTCCAGCACGTGGCAGATGCGGTTGGTCAGCTCGTGCAGTTGGCCAAAGGAAAAGCCGCGCTCCCGCTCCACGTTGTACAGGGCCGGGTCGTCCCAATAGCGGCGGGCGGTTTGTTTCATCAATCTGCTTACATTTATGAGCATTATGGTCACCCCATGAACTTGGCGGGTTGCGCTTGGGGCCTTCCCTTGCCCCAGGCAACCCGGAAAAAGCTATTTTTTACAATTCGAGCGAAAAACGTTTCTCGCGCCGCCTCCGCCTTGCATCTTTTGAGCCTACCGTGCGCTCTGAGCTTCAAATGATCTTATGCTCCCGCAGGGAGGCTATTTCTTGGGGCGCGACTCCCTGGGCCAGGAGCCATTTTTCGGTGTCGCGGCCTTGGGGCACCTCCTGGCTCGCGCCCTGGGCCGGGCCGGCCAGGCCGGGAAGCGGCAGGCGGGGCATGGCGGCCATGGCAGCCCCGCCTTCGGCGGCCGGGCGGAAGAAGCCGCGGGCCAAAAGCTGGGGATCGGCGGCCCAGTCCTCCATGCCGTGCGCCGGGGCGGCGGGGACGTCGGCGGCCCTGAGCAACTCCAGCCATTGGGCTTGGTCGCGCTTTTTGAAGGCCTCATCCAGCAGGGGCCTGATGCGCCCGGCCTCGCGGTTGCGGGCGTCCCAGCCTTGCAGCTCCGGGTCGTGGGCCAGCTCGGGCAGGCCCGCCGTCTGGCAGAAGTTGACCCAGAAGTGGTCTTCCACGATGCCCAGGGTCAGAAACTTGTGGTCGCGGGTTTCAAAGACCTCATAGGGCCCGCGCCTCATGAACTCCTCTTTGCCTGGGCGGCCCCGTTGCAGAAAGTCCAGATAGCGGGGCATAACCAGCATGCCCGCGCTCTCGGTGAGGGATATGTCCAGGAAGCGGGCCTCGGAGTCCGGGCCGCGCCCCACCAGGGCGGCCAGGATGGTGCTGGCCCCGAACAGCGCCCCCACGAGGTCGGAGTACTGCGGGCCGTAGGGATATTCCGGCTTGCCCGAGGCGGGATCACCGGAAATGGCCAGCAGCCCGGCCACCCCCATGTGGTTGATGTCGTGGGCCGGCAGCGCGGCATAGGGCCCGCTTTGGCCGTAACCGGAGAGAGAGCAGTAGATGATGGAGCGGTTGGCCTGGGTCACGGAGGCGAAATCCACCCCCAGGCGGGCGGCCACGCCGGGGCGGAAGCCCTCCACCACCACGCCGCACTCCCGGGCCAGGGCCAAGAATATCTCGCGGCCGCGCCCGCTTTTCAGGTCCAGGCTCAGCAGCTCTTTTTGGGAGTTCAGGTACTCAAAGGTGCCCGGCGCCATCTGTCGCATCAGGTCGCCGTTTTTGGGGTTCTCCACCTTGAGCACCGTGGCCCCCATGGCGGCCAGGAGCATGGTGCAATAGGGGCCGGGCAGCAGGGCGGTCAGATCCAGAACCTTGATTTGCGCGAGGGGGGTGAAGGCTTTCAAAATTTTGTTCCTTGAGTTATGCGGGTTCCCGTGTTGCACCAGGCGGGACGCGCCTAATCTTCAGGCGGCGCGATGCGGGGTTGCCCTTTGGTCCCCCCGAACAAATAGATGCCCTCGGTGTTAAACTTGGACTGCTTGAGAAAGCGCTCCAGCACATTTTCGATGTGCTCCCGGACCATGCTTTCCACCAGGCGCACGTCTTTGCGCCGGAAGGCTTGCAAGATTTGCTCGTGCTCCTCTATGGACGAGGGAATGGCGGCGCTGTTTTTGAAGTACTGGCTGGCCAGCCACAGCCAGAGGGTGGATTTGACGATGGAGCGCACCGCCCGGCGCAGGGCCCTGTTGTCCGCCACCTGGAGTAACACCCGGTGGAAGGCGAAGTTCAGCTCTACGCACTTGGCGAAATTGCCCTCGGAAAACGCCTGCCGGATCTTGCGGTTTATACCGTCCAGTTCGTCGATTTGCTTTTTGGTGATCCTGGCGGCGGCCAGCCTGGCGGCCAGGCTCTCCAGGGAGGCCAGCACCGGGATGTTGTCCACCAGGTCTTCGCGGGTGAGGTTGCGCACGTGCTTTTTCTTGTACGCGTCCACCACCACCAGGCCGTCCGCCTCCAAGAGGCGGATCGCCTCCCGGATGGGGGCGCGGCTCACCCCGAAGTCCTTTTGCAGTTCCTGCTCCACCAGGCGGCAGCCGGGCTCCAGGGCACCTGAAGTTATAGCGTTGGAAAGACTGATATAAATCTGGTCAACCATGGACTTGGGCTTGGGGAACTCCGCCATCGGCCGTCCTTTCCTCGCATTTTCAAATGATGATGTTCATGCTGTGATGGAGGCAATATATGTTTATTGTCGACAATCAGTCAAGGCCATTTTACCCATGCTTTAGTCGGGGATTGCCCGGCGCGGGCCGGCCCGGAGGCACATCGCACAGCGGAGCGTTTGCTGCTTTCGGCGCACATGCAGCCTTGACATCAATCGGCCCAAAATAATAGTATTAACGCAATACGTGAAGGTGTAACGCATTGAGTAACGATCAAAACATCAAGTCCGTGATCAAGGGATTCGCTCTTTTGGAGCTGTTGGTCCGCTCGGCCGAGCCCCTCACCCTCACCGAGATCGCCAACGAGCTGGGGCATACCAAGACCACCGCCCAGCGGCTCATCAACACCCTCCTGGGCTTGGGCTACCTCAAGAGAATCGAAGGCAAGCGTTACGTTCCGGGCAACAAGGTGTTGTCTCTGAGCTTCCAGCTTTTGCAGAAGGACAACCTTTACAAGCAGGCCCAGTCCCATCTGGAAAAAATTTCCGACCAGCTGGGCTACAGCGTCACCCTGAGCGTCATCGAGGGCAACGAGATATTGGTGATTTACCGCAAGGAAAGAGCCAGGTATCTCCCCTACGCCATCTACACCGGCTCCAAGCTCCCGCCCCACTGCTCGGCCACCGGGAAGGTACTCTTGTCCAGCCTGCCCGAAGACAAGCTGGTAGATTTCCTGGGCAGCATCGTGCTGACCAAGGTGACCCCCAAAACCATCACCGACCCAAAGGCCCTTTTCCAGGAATTCGCCAGAATCCGCAAAAGGGGCTATTCGATCTCCAACCAGGAGTTTTCCCTGGACCTGTATTCCATCGGCATCCCCCTGATCGACGGGCGGGGCAAGGTCGCCGCCGCGGCCGGTCTGTCCGTGCCCATCAAGGACAGGGGCAACAAGAGCAAGCTCAACGCCTCCATGGCGGCTTTTTTTGAAGTAGGCCTGCATATATCCCAAGGGCTCGGCTACGAGGGCCCCTACCCCAAAATTACCCAATAGAGACCAGGAGAATTGCCGCAACCGAACCCGAAGACAATCCATATTTTTTACTAATTTTTATTTTAATCATATTATTAATCATTTAACGGGCAACGATGTGAAGCAGAGGTTTTTGGAAATAACTCGAGCATCGGCCTGTCAGGTCCCGCAATAGGAGGCACGGAGCCGCCAATATCCGCCCTGGAATCGTTCCGGCATGACGGCCAGCTTCCCGTGCCGCGTTGTCAATAATCAGGAGGTAGAGGATATGTTTTTACCCAAGTTGAAAAAGATTTTACTGCTTTCACTGATGGCGGCGGTGGCCGCCTTCCTGGCCGCACCGGGAGCCGGCGCCTCCGAGGCGAAACTCCCCAAATCCATGGTGTGGAGCTGCTACGACGTAGGGGCTTCCGGCTACATGCAGGCCTCGGCCATCGCCGACGCCTTCTCCCGCAAGTTCAACAGCAGGATCCGGCTGCTTCCCTCGGGAACCTCCATCGGCCGCTTGATGCCCCTGGCCGCCAACCGGGTGGCCTGCGGCTTCCTGGCCAGCGAGGTTTATTTCGCGGCGGAAGGCCTCTACGACTTCGCCACCGTGCAGTGGGGCCCCCAGGACCTCCGCCTGATCCTGGCCCACCCCTCCTCCATCGCCGTGGCCACCACCAAGGAATCCGGCATCAAGCTGGTCAAGGACCTCAAGGGCAAGCGCATCACCTATGTTCCCGGCGCACCCACCCTCAACGTCAAGATGACCGCTTTCCTGGCCTTTGGCGGGCTCACTTGGAACGACGTCAAAAAGGTGGAGTTCCCCAGCTACGGCGCCGCCTGCCGCGGCCTGATCGAGGGCAAGACCGACGCGGCGGTGGTGATCACCAGCGCCTCGCTCATGTACGAGTTGGAGACCTCGCCCCGGGGCCTGCACTGGCTGCCCTTCCCTCCGGAGGACAAGGACGGTTGGAAGCGGATGATCAAAATGGCCCCCTACCTAACCCCCTTCCAGGAGACCATCGGCGCGGGCATAACCCCGGACAAGCCCATCTGGTTGCCAGCTTACCGCTATCCCCAGATCACGGTGTACGCAGACAAGGACCCGGAGTGGGTCTACAACATGGCCAAGGCCATGGACGAGTCCTTTGACCTGTACAAGGGCGCTCACAAGGTGATGCCCCTGTGGGCCATCAAGGACTCGGGCGTGCCCCCGGCGGACGCTCCCTACCACGAGGGCGCCATCCGCTACCTCAAGGAAAAGGGCGTGTGGACCGCCGAGGCCCAGGCCTGGAACGACGAGCGCGTGGCCCACATGAAGAAACTCCAGGCCGCCTGGGAAAAGGCCCTGGAGGAAAAAACGGCCAAGAAGATCAAGGAAAAGCAGTTCGAGGAGTTCTGGCTCAAGATAAGGGCCGAGGCCTTGGCCCAGTAACATCATCTCCCCGCCGGGCGGTGCCGCGATGGTGCCGCCCGGCGGGGATTAATTAATATTCCGCCCAAGCGCCAGCATGACCGTTTGTTCACCATGGGCAGCCCCTTGGACCGCCGCGCACCCCAGCCAAAGGCCTTGACCAGATGGCCTCTTTCGCCATAAACATATTAAATATAAACTACATATGCCAACTTAACGGGGTTGAGCAGGTGGTTTTGCGAGGCCTGTTTGCCTACAACCCCGGCCCGCCGATTACTCGCTTGACAAGCAAAAACCCGCCTTAGTAGGCTGTCGACAATATACCGTAGATATGGTTTTGTTGAGGTAGCGCATCAGCTTGAAGTCCCAGCATTGAGCCAAAACCGCACCCATGAAGCAAAATTTTGGCGATTTTTAGGAGGGTGACGGGGCATGCCTGGTGACGGCGTCCGCCATGCCGACCGGCCTTGGACAACCGCGAGCCCTCCACTACTCGTGATCGGCTAGAGGAAAACATGAGACTTCTTGAGCACGAAGCCAAACAAATCCTGAAAAAACACGGCATCCCCGTGCCGGCGGGGGAGGCTTTCTCCCCGGGCCGGGAGATCACCTTCCCCGCGCCCGCCGTGCTGAAATCCCAGGTGCCCATAGGCGGGCGCGGCAAGGCGGGGGGCATCCTCATGGCCCAAACATCCCAGGAGCTACAGGCGCACTTCGAGCACCTGCTGGCCACTCCCATACGCGGCTACACCACCGGCAAGATACTTATCGAGGAGCCCATCGAGCTGCGCCGGGAGTTCTATTTGGCCGTCACCTACGACACCGCGGCCAAGTTGCCGGTGGCCATCTTTTCGCGCCAAGGCGGGGTGGACATCGAGGCCTTGGCCAAGGAGCAGCCGGATGCGGTGGTGCAGATGCACTTTTCACCGCTGAGGCGCTTCCCCTCCTTCATGGGCCGGGAGCTGGTTTCCCGGGCCGGAGTCACCGGCAAGCTGCTCATGCAGTTGGGCGGGCTGTTCGCGCGCCTGGCCGACGTTTTCCTGGACTACGACGCCACCCTGGCCGAGATCAACCCCCTGGGCCTGACCACCGACGGCCGCCTGGTGGCCCTGGATTGCCACCTGGACGTGGACGACGACGCCTTGGCCCGCCAGCCCGAGATCGCGCCCATTGAAAAAGAGCAGGGGCGCTTCTCCGGGGGCCGCGAGGTTAGCGGGTTCGAGCGCCGGGCCCAGGAGATCGACAGCATGGATCACCGGGGAGTGGCCGGGCGGGTCATCGAGTTCCCCGGCAACCTGGGCCTGATCATCGGCGGCGGCGGCGCGTCGCTCACCGCCTTTGACGCGGTGCGCCAGCACGGCGGCCAACCGGCCAACTACTGCGAGATCGGCGGCAACCCCTCGGTGTTCAAGGTCACCGAGCTGACCAAGCACATCCTGTCCAAGCCGGGCGTCAAGAAAATCGCGGTGATCATGAACGTGGTCAGCAACACTCGGGTGGACCTGGTGGCCCGGGGGGTGATCAAGGGAATACTGGAGAGCGGCCGAGACCCAGCCCAGACGGTGGCGGTGTTCCGGGTGCCTGGCGCCTGGGAAGAAGAAGGCTTCCGGCTCTTGGAGAAATACGGCGTGCCCTATTGCGACCGCACAGTTTCCATCGACCAGGCGGCCGGCAGAGCGGTGTCGTCGGCCTCGGTCAACTGATGCGCGGCTAGAGAGTAGATGCAATGGCGATTTTAGCGAACAGCGACACGAAGGTAATGGTGCAGGGCATCACCGGCCGGGAAGCCGCCTCTTTCACCAAGGACATGCAGGAATACGGCACCAAGGTCGTCACCGGGGTGACGCCGGGCAAGAAGGGCCAGAGCGTGTACTCGGTGCCGGTCTTCGACACCGTAGCCCAGGCCATGGCCCACGAGGCGGCGGACGCGGCGATCATCTCGGTGCCCCCCTTTATGGTCAAGGAAGCGGCCCTGGAGTCCTTGATGAACGGCATCAAGCTGCTGGTCATCGTAACCGAGCGGGTGCCCCGCCGGGACACGGTGGAGCTCCTGGAGCTGGCCCGCCAGCAACAGGCCACGGTCATCGGCCCCAACACCCTGGGCCTGATTTCGCCGGGCATGGTCAAGCTGGGCATGGCCGGAGGACCCCTGGAGGACGTTAAAAAGGCCTACATGCCGGGCAAGGTGGGCATCGCCTCGCGCTCCGGCGGCATGACCACCGAGATAGCCAACCTGCTCACCACCAACGGCATCGGCCAGAGCACCTGCATCAGCGTGGGCGGCGACCCGGTGGTGGGCTCCAACTTCCTGGACCTGGCCGAGCGCTTCAACCAGGACCCGGACACCGAGGCCATGGTCATCTTCAGCGAGCCGGGCGGGGTCATCGAGGAAAAGCTGGCCCAGTGGGTGGTGGCCAACCGGGTGAGCATGCCCATCATCGCCTTCATCGCCGGGCGCTTCGTGGACGACATGCCCGGCATGCGCTTCGGCCACGCGGCCACCATCGTGGAGGGCGAAAAGGGCAGCACCAAATCCAAGATCAAGGTATTGGAGGCGGCCGGGATCAAGGTGGCCCACGCCTTTTCCGACATCGTGACCATCCTCCGGGACGTGCTCTGAGGCGGCAAGCCTAAAGACCAAGGCAAAGCGGAAGCTACCAACAAGTTTCTCCAGGTGAGCGTCGGCGGGAAAGGCGATACAGGCAATGGGACTGTTCATAGCCGTAGAGATTTTAAAAGATCGTTGCGTGGGCATTGATGATTGCGGGGAGTGCATCAAGGTGTGCCCCGTAAAAATATTCGAGGGGGAGCACGGCATCCCTTCCATAGTTGCCGGGAACGAGGACGAATGCATCCTTTGCGACCAGTGCTTGGAGGGGTGCGCCAAGGACGCCATAACCATAAGCAAAAAATACTGATGGCAATAATTAGGCGGGAAAAATTTCAGTCTGTCGCGGCTCTTTAGGGAGGACGCCCCATGGAATTCGAGACTTTCTACACCGATCTTCTCTGCGTGGGCGCGGGCCTGGCCGGCGAGCGGGCGGCCATCGAGGTGGCCTCCCAGGGCTTCGACATCATCCTCCTGAGCCTTGTGCCTCCCCGGCGCTCCCACTCCTGCGCGGCGGAAGGCGGCATGCAGGCGGCCATGGGCAACACCGCCATGAGCCAGGGCGACAGCCCGGAGCTGCATTTCGAGGACACGGTCAAGGGCTCTGACTGGGGCTGCGACCAGGAGGTGGCCCGCATCTTCTGCGACACCGCGCCCATCGCCGCCCGCGAGGCCGCCTACTGGGGGGTGCCCTGGAACCGGGTGGTGGCGGGCAAGACCACCTATTTCCAGGGCGGCGTGTCTTATGAAAAAGAGGAAAAGCCAGAGCACCACGGCCTGATCGCGGCGCGCAACTTCGGCGGCACCTCCAAGTGGCGGGCCTGCTACACCGCCGACGGCACCGGCCACACCCTGCTCTACGCCATGGACAACAAGGTGCTTGAGCTGGGCATCACCATCCACGACCGGGTGGAGGCCACCAGCCTGATCCACGACGGGACCAGGTGCCTGGGCTGCGTGGTGCGCGACCTCAAGACCGGCGGGCTCAGGGCCTACCTGGCCAAGGCCACCCTCATCGCCACCGGCGGCTACGGCAGGCTCTATCCGGAGACCACCAGCAACATCATCAACGAGGGTGGAGGCCACATCATCGCCCTGGACACCGGCCTGGTGCCCTTCGGCAACCCCGAGGCGGTGCAGTTCCATCCCACGGGCATCGTGCCCACCAACATCCTGGTCACCGAAGGCTGCCGGGGCGAGGGCGGCACCCTGCTGGACGTGGACCAGCACCGCTTCATGCCCGACTACGAGCCCAAGAAGGCCGAGCTGGCCTCCCGGGACGTGGTGGCCCGCTGGATGACCTATCACATCGCCCAGGGCAAGGGGGTGCCCTCCCCCTACGGCGACCACGTTTGGCTGGACATCCGCCATTTGGGCGAGGAAGCCATCCGCACCAAGCTGCGCGAGGTCTACGAGCTGTGCCACAACTTCCTGGGCATCGACTGCACCCGTGAGCTCATCCCGGTGCGCCCGGCCCAGCACTACTCCATGGGCGGCATGCGCACCAACTCCGACGGCGCGGCCTACGGCCTGGAGAACCTTTTCCTGGCCGGGGAGTCGGCCTGTTGGGATCTGCATGGCTTCAACCGCCTGGCGGGCAACTCCCTGGCCGAAACCATCGTGGCGGGCCGTTACGTGGGCATGAAGATGGCCGCCTTCCTGACAAGCGCCCAGGCGAGCTTCCCCACCCAATTGGTGAAAGAGGCGGTGGGAAAGGACGCGCGGCGCATCAAGGCCCTGGTGGACGGCTCCCGGGGAAAGGAAAACGTCTACGCCATCCGCACCGCCATGCAGCAGGAGATGATGCAGCGGGTGGGCATCTTCCGCGACGGCGACAAGCTGCAAACCGCGGTGGACAACCTGCGCCGGCTATACGCCCGCGCCCTCAGGATCGGCCTGCGCTCCGGCGGGGTGGGGGCCAACCCTGAGCTGGCCCTGGCGCTCAAGATGCCCGGCATCATGCGCCTGGCCCTGTGCGTGGCCTACGCCGCGCTGATGCGCACCGAGAGCCGGGGCTCTCACGCCCGCGACGACTACCCGGCGCGCAACGACCGCGACTGGCTGGTACGCACCCTGGCCTATTGGCCGGACCTGGAGGCGGACCTGCCCGAGCTCAAGTACGAGCCGTCCAGCAAGGTCATGGACCTGCCTCCCGGCGACCGGGGCTACGGCAAGACCTCCATCATCGCCATGGACGCCCCCAAGGAAGCTTAGGGATGCTATCTGGTCGGCCAATAAGGGGCCAAGCAGTGGGAGGCGATTGCGGGAGGTTGGGCCAAGCGGGGCCTGGCGTAGGGCATGGAGGCAAAACCTGGGCGAGACTAGCTTGGGTCCATGCCCGCCTTCTTGTAGTTGTCCATGGCCCGTTCCTTGAGGCCGGAGTCCTTGGACTTGGCGGCGTGGCTGTCGGCCAGCTCGGCGGCATGCGACCACATCCCGTCGTTTTCGTAGGTGCGTATCTTGTCGATGACCCTGCCGCTTTCTCCGTCGGCCTGCTTGATCACCACCCCCACCCGGGAGATGATCTTGCGCACCGGTTGGCCGCAATCCGGGCAGGCCGCGCAGGGGGGCTCGCCGGCGGGGTGCATCAGCTCGAAGCCGTGGCGGCAGCGCGGGCAGCCTTGCGCCGGGTTTACCGGCTCATATTCATAGATGGGCATGAAGCTTACTTCCTACAGTTGGGCTGGCTTGTTTTAACTTGGCTGGGCGGTCTACTGCAAGCACTACTCCACACCCCGCCAAGGCCGCGCCAACCCTGCCCAAAGGAGAACTGAATGGATGACTTGAAGGAAAAGATCAAGCTCAGCGGCTTCAAGCCCCAGGTTCTCACCAGGCAGGTGGCCGATCTTTTGGCCGACTTGATATTGGATGGGACCCTGGCCCCCAACCAGCAATTGGTCGAGGTGGACCTTCAGAAACAGCTGGGGGTCAGCCGTTCACCTCTCAGGGAGGCCTTCCGGGAGCTGGAGAAAAAGGGCCTGGTGGTCATCGTCCCCCGCAAGGGCACCCACGTCCGGGAGTTGACCCGAAGGGACATCGAGGAGAATTTTCCGGTGCGCGCCGCCTTGGAGGGCCTGGCCGCCCGCGAGGCCTATAAAAAGTTGACCCCCGAGGAGCTAAGGGCCATGGAGGCGTCTCTCCAGGAGATGATCTCGGCCGGACGCTCCCGGGACCGGGAGAGGTATGTGGAGGCCCACAAGCAGTTCCACATGACCTTTATCAACGCCTCGGGCAACCGGCTGCTGATCGACCTGCTGCAAACCCTGAGGATGCACCGCCTGTGGTACCTGATCACCTACCGCTATCAGATGCTCAACATCGATATGGCCGTGGGGGTCCACCAAAAGATCTACGACATGTTCAAGGATGAGAACACCGACCTGGGCCAGCTGGAATCCACCGTGCGCAACCACATAGAGGTAGCCCTGAACCGGCTGTTCGGGCCGGGCTACCCGGAAAAGGGCTAGCTCCGCCCCGCCCTCTTGGGGCCGCGTGAAAAGGGTTGACCCCCGCGATACCGTTAGTGTACTTTTGTTTTCCCATAGTAAACAAGTGTTTTCCAATTGGGCAACATGGGTCAACCTAGGGTGAAACGACTTTGTCAGCCCCTTTGCTCAGCAGTTTTGATTGTTGAGTTGCGCCGGACATGGCTACTTTTAGAGAAGAACAAATCGGGGCCCGCATAAAGAGCCTTCGCATAGACCGTGGCCTCACCCTGGCGGCGGTCGCCGAGAGGACCAATCTCAGCCGCAGCTATCTGTCCAAACTGGAAAACTCCAAAAGCGCCCCCCCGGTTTCCACCCTGGCCTCCATAGCCGAGGCCCTGGGGGTGCATGTCGCCGACATCTTTGCGGACGCTGAACCGACGACTATGGTCACCGTGGTGAAAAAAAACGAGCGCCAAGCCAGCTATCGCCATGGGATCGAGGTCGGCTATTCCTACTCGCCGCTTGCCCCGGTGTTTCCCAAGCGCCTGATGGACCCCTACTTCATCAACATTTTGCCGCGCGCCGAAAAGAGCCACATCTTCCAGCACAAAGGCCACGAGTTGATGATGATATTGAGCGGCAAGCTTGAGTTGCATATCGGCGATCAAGAATATTTGCTGGAAGCGGGCGATTGCGTCTATTTCGACGCCAGCCTGCCCCACTACGGTTACGCCCTGGGAGGCAAAGAGGTCGAGGCAATGCTGGTCATTTCCGCGGGGGGCGGCCGCTCCTTCTGACCCTGCATATTCCCCTCAATCGCATCTCGGACCGGGCAAGCCCAGACCGGCCTTATAGACAGACGGGTATACAGACGGAAAGGAAACATGCTGTGGACAAGTTGATCATCACGGCAGCCATCACCGGTGGCGCTTCCCCGGAGAGCAACCCCAATCTGCCCAAAACCCCCGCCGAGCAGGCCCAGGCGACCCTGGACGCGTACAACGCCGGCGCCTCGGTGGTGCACATCCACGCCCGCAACCCCGAGACCGGCCGGGGCGAGCAAAAGGCCGAGTGGCTGGAGCAGGCGATCCTGCCCATACGCGAGAAGACCGACATCATCGTCAACGTGAGCACCGGCGGCTCCGGGCGGCGTTGCGACGGGGACCACCTCTACGAGAAGCTGCCCCTGGAAAGCGTGGAGGGACGCCTGGCCGTGGTGCCGGAGCTGTGCAAGAACCCGGCGGCCGCTCCCGATCTGGCCTCGTTCAACGCGGGCTCCCCGGTAATCGACATTTACAGCGCCAGCAAAAAAGAGTACATGCTCAAGTTCGTTATGGTGCACTCCTTCCCGGACATGGTGCACATGGCCGACACCATGAGGGCCTGCGGCGTGAAGCCGGAGCTGGAGTGCTACGACGTGGGCATGATCAACAACGCGGTGCACCTGGCCGAGACGGGGCACATGGAAACGCCCATGTACTTCCAGTTCGTGCTGGGCATACTGGGGCAGATACCGGCCACGCCCGAGAACCTCTTGCACATGGTTCATTGCATCCCCCAGGGCTCTCCCTGGTCGGTGTGCGCCGTCGGCCTCAACGAGTTCCGCATGGCCGCGCTGTCCATGATCATGGGCGGCCACGTGCGCGTGGGCTTCGAGGACAACCTCTACCTGAGCCCCGGCGTATTGGCCAAGAGCAACGCCGAGTTGGTGGAGAAGACGGTAAGGATGGCCCGGGAGTTGGGCCGGGAGATCGCCTCCCCAGAGGAGGCCCGGGAAATCCTGGGCCTGCCGCCCAAAAAATAACCGAATACGGCGGAATCTGAAGATGGACAGCCAGGTAGTCTTGGAGGCCAGGGGCCTCAAAAAATGGTTTGGGGCCCTCCAGGTCATCAACGGGGTGGACCTGAAGGTGGAGCGTGGGGCCATCCATTCCATAATCGGGCCCAACGGGGCGGGCAAGACTACCCTTTTCAACCTGCTCACCGGATTTTTGAAGGCCACCCACGGCGAGATAATCTACCGGGGCAAGGACATCACCGGTCTGCCGCCCTTCCGCATCGCCAAGATGGGTCTGGCCCGCTCCTTTCAGATCACCAGCGTGTTCCCCGAGCTCTCGGTGCATGAAAACGTGCGGGTCGCGGCCCAGGCCACCCAAAAGCATCCCTACAATTTTCTATTGAACTACAGGTCCCTCAAACAGGCGTCGTCCAAGGCCGATGCCGTGCTGGCCAGCATAGGCCTTTACGAGCAACGCGACCAACTGTGTAAAAATCTTTCCTACGGCGACCGCCGGGTGCTGGACATAGGCATATCCCAGGCCACCGATCCCGAGGTGGTGCTTTTGGACGAGCCCCTGGCCGGTCTGCAAGCCGCCGACCACGAGCGCATCGTGGGCCTGATCCAGGACATGGCCGGGTCCATGACCGTGGTGCTCATTGACCACAACATAGACATCGTGACCTCCATCTCCCACGTGATAACCGTGCTCAACCAGGGCGAGGTGATCGCCGAGGGCTCGCCGGAAGAGGTCAAGGGCAATCAAAAGGTGCAAGAAGCCTATCTGGGGGGAGTATGACGCTTCTCCAACTGGAAGACGTGCACGCGGCCTATGACGAGAGCCAGGTGCTGAGCGGGGTGTCCCTGGAGATAGCCAAGGGCGAACTGGTCACCCTGTTGGGCCGCAACGGGGCGGGCAAAACCACCACCCTGCGCACCATCATGGGCCTGCTGCCGCCCCGCTCGGGCCGCATCAGCTTCAACGGGCAGGCCATCACCGGCCTGGCGCCCAACCGCATAGCCAAGCTGGGCGTGGGCTACGTGCCCGAGGAGCGGGGAATCTTCCCCAGCCTCACCGTCTCGGAAAACCTGATGTTCCCCAGTTGGGGCCGGGGCGAAACCGGCTGGAGCCTGGAGCGCATATTCCACTTCTTCCCCAGGCTGTACGAGCGGGCCTCCCACAAGGGCTCCCAGCTCAGCGGCGGGGAGCAGCAGATGCTGGCCATCGCCCGCATTCTCCGGGCCAAGATGGACCTGCTGCTGCTGGACGAGCCCACCGAGGGCCTGGCCCCCCTGCTGGTGGAGACCATCGGCACCATCCTCAAGGAGATAAAAGCCTCCGGTCTCACGGTGCTCCTGGTGGAGCAGAACACCCGGTTCGCCTGCCAGATAGCCGAGCGGCACAACATCCTTTACGGCGGAAAAATCGTGCACACTTGCACCAATGATGAATTCATGCGCGATACCGAGATACAGCACAAATATTTGGGAGTTTGACTCACACCCTTGGGATGAAAATTCGGACGGTGCCTGCCCTGGGGCGCGAATCCCGTCCGTAACTGTCCGAAGGAAAAGCTGGTTGCAAGAAAGGAAAAGTCAGATGCGAGCTAAAAGTTTGGTCGTGGTGGTCATGTTGGCCGCGGCTCTGCTCATGGTCTCGGGACCGGCGCAGGCCGCCAAAGTCGTCAAGGTAGGCATCATCAGCGTGCTGTCGGGCCCGGTAGCGGTCATCGGAAACGGCGAGAAGTGGGCCGCCGAAATGGCGGTGGCCGATTTCAAGGGCATCAAGGGGACCAAGATCGAGTTGGTGGTCCGCGACCACGCCTACAACCCCGGCGTGGCCAACGAAAAGGCCAAGGAGCTCTACGAGAAGGAGAAGGTGGACGTCATCATCGCCTGCCCCAACAGCGCCGCCGCCCTGGCCGTGGCCCAGCAGGCCAAGCTCCACAAAAAGCTGTTCATCTCCACCTCCGCCGGCACCACCGACCTCATCGGCAAGGCCTGCAACCGCTACGTGTTCAAGTGGAACTACAACGACTACATGATGGCCACCACCGTGGGCATCCTGGGCGCCAAAAGCCTGGGCAAGCGCTGGTACTGCATCACCTCCGACTACGCCTGGGGCCACAACCTGCTCAAGCACTTCAGCGAAGCGGTGGAATCCATGGGCGGCAAGATCGTGGGTAACGACATGGTGGCCCTGCACACCTCCGACTACAGCCCCTACATCCTCAAGGCCATGAACGCCAAACCCGAGGTGCTGGCCCTTTTAAACGTGGGCAAGGACGCGGTCAACTCCACCAAGGCCGCCGCCGAGTACGGCCTCAAGAAAAAGGTGGTGATCGTGCACGCCCTGCTGTTCGAGCCCAGCATCCGCGGGGCCGGCGTGGCCACCTTTGCCGGCAACTACACCGCCGCGCCCTGGAACTGGACCGTGGACAACCCCGGCGCCAAGGACTTCGCGGACCGCTACCTCAAGAAGACCGGCGAGCGCCCCCACTTCATGGCGGCCGCGGTATACAGCGCGGTGACCCAGTACCTCCTGGCGGTCCAGCGGGCCGGCGGCGCGGACCCCGACAAGGTGATCAAGGCCCTGGAAGGCCACACCTTCAAGGACATGTTCGCCAACCCCGGCTACATCCGCCCCGAGGATCACCAGCAGGTGGGCAAGGCCTATCTGCTCAAGGTGAAGCAGCCCAACCAGGTCAAGGGCAAGGACGACTACTTTGAGATCGTCGGATCCCTTCCCGCCGAGCAGGCCTTCGGCAAGCCCAGCCAGTTCGGCTGCAAGCTAAACAAGTAACTCCAACCGGCCTGGGGCGGGGCGCCTTTTGACGCCCCGCCCCGCCTGGAAACACCATGGAACCGGTTTTTCTGTTCAGCCAATTTTTCAACGGCCTGGTGCTGGGCTGCATCTACGTGCTGCTCTCCCTGGGGCTCACCGTGGTCTTCGGCACCCTGGGCGTGGTCAACTTCGCCCACGGGGCCCTGTACATGCTGGGCGCCTACGCGGCCTACACCATCGCCAATCACTTGCAGCTGAACTTTCTGGCCTGCCTGATCTTGTGCCCCCTGGTCGTGGCCGCCATCGGCATGGTCCTGGAAAAGTTGTTGATCAGCAAGTTGTACAAGCTGCCCCACTACTACAACCTGCTTTTGACCTTCGGCATCATGTTCATCATCCAGGATGCCATCAAGATCATCTTCGGCCCCGAGGGCGAGCCCTTCAACATCCCGGACCTGTTGCAGGGCGCGGTGAACCTTGGGTTCATGTTCTATCCCAAGTACCGCCTGTTCATCCTGGTGGTAACCGCCCTGTTGTCCGGCGGCTTGTGGCTGTTCATCGAGAAGACCCGCCTGGGGGCCATCATCCGGGCGGGCACGGACAACGCCGAGATGGCCGACGCCCTGGGCACCAACATCTCCTGGACCTTCACCCTGATCTTCGGCCTGGGGGCGGGCCTTTCGGGGCTGGCCGGGGTGCTGGCCGCGCCGATCCAAAACGTGCAACCGGCCATGGGCATGGACATCCTGGTGCAGACCTTCGTGGTGGTGATCATCGGCGGCATGGGCAGCATCGGAGGCTCCATCCTGGCTGGCCTGATAATCGGCCAGATACTGACCTTTTCCATCGTGTTCTGGCCGCCGGGCTCCACCACCTTGATCTACGCCTTCATGGCCTTGGTCCTGGTGACTCGGCCCAGGGGCTTTTTCGGGCGAGTATCGTTCTTTGAGTAATCCGGAGTTGTCATGCAACTGAAGGCGCGCCATAAAATAGCCGGCATCATAGTCGGCGCGGTCTTTCTGTTGGCCGCGCCCTACCTGGTCCCCTACCAGGCGCTGGCCACCCAGATGCTCATCTTCGCTATCTTCGCCATCGGCTTTGACATCCTTTTCGGCTACACCGGCCTGTTGTCCTTTGGCCATGCCGCCTTCTTCGGCCTGGGGGCCTACGGCACCGGCCTGAGCCTCATCCACCTGACCAGCTCCGTGCCCTTGGCCTTGGGAATGGGCATATTGCTGGCCGTGGCCGTGGCCATACCCATGGGCTTTCTTTCCACCCAGCGCCACGGCATCTATTTCGCCATGGTCACCCTGGCCTTTGCCCAGCTCATCTACTTCATCGCCTTCCAGTGGCGCTCGCTCACCGGCGGCGACGACGGCCTGCAAGGCGTGCCCCGGCCCTCCCTGGGCCCGGTGGATTTGAGCTCGGACCTGGTCTACTACTACTTCGTCATGGCGGTGTTCATCCTGGCCCTGGTGCTGGGGGTGCGCATCATCCGCTCGCCCTTTGGCCGGGCTTTGCAGGCCCTGCGCGAAAACACCGACCGAGCCATGAGCGTGGGCTACGACCCCCGCAAGTACAAGCTGATCTCCTTTGTAATCTCGGCCGGGTTCGCCGCCCTGGCGGGCGGGCTCTACGCCATGCTGCAAAACTTCGTGCCCCTGTTCAGCCTGGGCCTGGACATCTCCGGCGAGATCGTGCTGATGACCCTGGTGGGCGGCATGGGCACCATCTACGGGCCGGTGATCGGCGCGATGTCCATCGTGTACGTCAAGGACTTCCTCAGCTCCCAGACCGACGTGTGGCCCCTGATCATGGGGGTGCTGTACGTGGTCTCGGTGATGACCTTCCGGCGCGGAGTGGTCAAGGAGTTGAAGGAGCGCTTCTTCAAGTAAAGAGTCAAAACACCACGGGAGGTTTTTGGTGTCCATAATCATCACGGGAGGCTGCGGGCTGATCGGCGCCAACCTGGCGCGCATCATGGTGGAAAAAGGCAGGGAGGTGGTCACCTTCGACGTAACCCCGGCCAAGGCCCTGCCCGCCGACCTGGCCTCCAAGGTCACTCACGTCCAGGGCGACATCACCAACTTCAGCGAAGTGCTCAACGCCTTCCGCGACCACGGCGTGAAGGAGGTCTTCCACCTGGCCGCCACCCTCTCGGCCCCCTCGGAGGCCAACCCCTGGCGGGCCTACAAGATCAACAACGAAGGCACCTACCACGCCCTGGAAGCCGCCCGCATCTGCGGGGTGGGCAAGTTCCTCTTCTCCAGCTCCATGGGCTCCTACGGCATGGGCCACGACGGCCACATCTCCGACGAGACCATCCAGCAGCCCACCATCATCTACGGGGTGACCAAGGTCTTCGGCGAGCTGCTGGGCCGCTACTACCAGCGCAAGTTCAACATCGACTTCCGGGGGGTCCGCCTGCCCCAGATCGTGGGACCGGGCGTCACCGCCGGAGGCTTCGGCCAGTACAACCCCGGCATGATCGAGGCGGCGGCCCAGGGCAGGCCCTACGAGGTGTGGGTGCCCGAGGACACGGTGCTGCCCCTGATGTACATCAGCGACGGCATCCGCAGCCTGGCCGAGCTCTACGAGGCCGACGCCGCGGCCATCAAGACCAGGATCTACAACCTGGGCCAGATCACCCCCTCGCCCACCGCCGCCGAGTTGGCCGAAATCGTAAAGGGCTTCTTCCCGGAGGCCCGGATCAGCTTCAAGCCCGATCCCCAGGCGGTGGAGGTGCTCCAGTACATCCCCAGCTACATCGACGGCAGCAACGCGGCAAAAGAGTGGGGCTGGAAGCTCAACGGCACGGCCCAGGACATGGTGCGCGACTTCATCGCGGACATGAAGGCCATGGGGCAGAACTAGCGCGAAAAGGGGAGCCGATGCCCGAGCTGAAAAACATCGCCGTGGTGGGGGCGGGCCTGATGGGCCACGGCATCGCCCAGGCCTTTGCCCAAAAGGGCCTGCCGGTTACCCTCTACGACCTGAACCAAGAGCTGCTGGCCAAGGCCCTGGCCTCCATCGAGGAAAACCTGGGCACCTTCGTGGAGATGGGCCTGGAGACCCCCGAGGGCGCGGCCCAGGCCCTGGGGCGCATCGGCACCACCACCAGCCTGCCCTCGGCCTTGCAAGAGGCCGACTTTGTCACCGAGGCCGCCCCTGAGATATTGGAGCTCAAGCAGGAGCTGTTCGCCCAGATGGACCGCCACGCCCCGGAGCACGCCATCCTGGCCAGCAACACCTCCATGCTCTCCATCTCCCGCTTCGGTTCCGAGGTGCGCGGCCAGGGCCGGCTCATCATCACCCATTGGTTCAACCCGCCCCACATCGTGCCGGTGGTGGAGGTGGTGATGGGCCAGGGCACCAGCCAGCAGACCAAAGAGGCGGTGTTCGAGCTTCTTGGCCGCATCGGCAAGACGCCGGTGCTGGTCAACCAGGAGATACCCGGCTTTTTGGTGAACCGCATCCAGACCGCCATGTTTCGCGAGGTGCTCTCGATCCTGGAGATGGGCGTGGCCTCGGCCGAGGACATCGACCGGGCCATCAGCGGCAGCTTCGGCCTGCGCCTGTCGGTGCAGGGGGTGCTAAAAACCATGGACCTGGCCGGGCTGGACCTGATGCTCAAGGGGTGCAGCTACCTCTTCGGCCACATCGCCGGCGGCACCGAGGCCCCGGAGGTCTTGCGCCAAAAGGTGACCAAGGGCGAGCTGGGGGCCAAGACCGGCCAGGGCTTCTTCAGCTATGGCGAGGCCGCCCCCGGCGCGGGAGACGAATCTCCCGGCAAGGCGCGGGACAAGGCTCTGCTCACCATCCTGAAAGCCTTGCGAGAAGGCGAGGCCTGAGAAAGCGCCCCGCCTGTCGGCGGAATGACCCACATATCCCCGCCTTGCGCGCCTCCCAAGCCGCGCCTCCTGGTGACGGACTTGCCGGAAGCCATTGACCTTTGCCGGGTCCACGTTTAAGCTGAACCTCAATGCGCTTGGGGAGCCATCGCACCTGCCGCACCGGCGTTACCCGGGCAATGGTTCTTACGCCGCTGATCAAACAGGGGCGTCACTCATGGCCGGCCCCAGAATCAGTTTTCATGAGTGGATTCAACATGCAAAGCAGACAAGACATCCTGATTGATGTCCTGCTGGTCAACTACAACAGCACCCAATTTCTGCGCCAATGCTTGATCTCGCTTTCCGGGCATGATTCGGCCGGGCGGATGCGGTTGCTGGTGCGCGACAACGCCTCGCGGGACCGTGCCGAGGCGGTGCGCGGCATGCCGGGCGTGGAACTGGTTCAAGGCAAGGAGAACCTCGGCTTTTCGGGGGGCATCAACAGCCTGGCCCGCCTTGGCCAGGCTCCTTATGTGCTGCTGCTCAACCCGGACTGCATCCTGCAAGCCGGCTTTTGCGAACTGTCCTTGTCCTACATGGCAGCCAACCCGCGGGTCGGCGCGTTGGGCCCCCTGATCCTGGACCCCGACGGCAAGGTGCAGGGCTCGGCCCGCAAGTTCCCATCGGTGCTCACCGGCCTTTTCGGCCGCTCCAGCCTGCTCAGCCGCCTGTTGCCGGGCAACGCCGCCACCCGGCGCGAGGTCTTGACCAACGAGGCCGCCTCGCGGAAGCCCATGCCCTGCGACTGGGTTTCAGGCGCCTGCCTGCTGGTCAGGCGCGAGGCCTTTGAACAGGTGGGGGGCATGGACGAAGACTACTTCCTGTTTTGGGAGGACGCCGACCTGTGCGCGCGCCTGCATCAAAAGGGCTGGCAGGTGGTCTATTATCCCGTGCCCACGGTGATGCACCAGGTGGGCGGCAGCCGCCGCTCCAACATGATCCGCAGCATATGGCATTTTCACCGCAGCGCCTTGCTGTGGCTAAAAAAGCACGGCACCCCGGCCCAGCGGGCCCTTTTGCCGGTATGGGCGCTGCTGCTGGGCCTGCGCCTGGCCGCGGTAATGACCGTGCACCTGGCCCGGCTGACCTGGCTGAGACTTTTCTCCGGGGAAAAAGGCTCCCAGGCGGGAGCCAGGTGACGCCGCAGCCATGAGAGACGCCGACCGGCAGAGCCTGACAAATGATCCCCACACCCGGCGAGGCTGAAATCTCGGACGTGTGCGTCACCTCGGGCACAGAAGGACACACCACCAGCCTGCGCGGCGACCGGCTTTGGCGCTACGACAACTCCCTGGAAGGCGGCAGCTGGAAATGGGCCAGGCCCGCCGCGCCATCCTGAAAGAATTTGCATGCAATCATGACTAAGCAAAACCCCAAGCAAAAGCCATCGGGCCCGCTCCGCCTGGCCCGCATGTTCGATATCGGGCGCGTGAAGCTGCGCGCCGCTCCGGCCGAACCCGCAGCCATGCGCGCCCTTGACCGCGCCGTGGCCGACCCCGGCCAATGGTGGGCCCTGGTCCCAGAACCGGGTCCGGAGCTGAGCTGGGTGCGCCTGGCCGGGCGGGGCTGGATCAGCCTGAACGGGGGGAGACTGGTCGCCTTGGGGCTCGGCGGCGAGACTCTGGTGACGGAGTTGAACTCCCAGAGCGTCGGGCTGCCGCTGTGCCTGCCAGAAGGCTGCGCGGGGGTGTATCTGTGGCTGCCGCCCCACCAGGGGCCTCCCCGGGGCCTGGCCTTTTGGCGGCTGGGCAAGGCCTGGGCCTTGGCTCGCCTGTCCCTGCCCCGGTTGCACCAAGCCTTGCGCAATCCCCGGGCCGGCCTATCACTGGCCAAGCAAATGCGTGACAGGTTGGTGGACGGCAACTGGCGCTCGACCAAGAGCAGGTTCTTGAAGGGAATGCTGCAACGCGAAATTTACACCGACTGGGTGAACCGCCACGACACCCTGAGCCCACAGGAGCGGACGCTGATGGCCCGGCGGGTGGCGGCCATGTCCCGGCCGCCCCTCTTCTCGGTGGTGATGCCGGTGTTCAATCCGCCGCCGGATTGCCTGGCCCAGGCCCTGGCCTCCCTGCGCGGCCAGATATATCCCCACTGGGAGCTTTGCGCCGCCGACGACGCCTCGGACGACCCCAAGGTGCGGGCGGTCCTGGACCAGGCCGCCCAGGAGGACCCCAGAATCCGGGTGGTCCACCGCCCGGCGCGCGGCCACATCTCCGAAGCCAGCAACAGCGCCCTGGCCATAGTGCGGGGCGACTACGTTGCCCTCATGGACCACGACGACATCCTGCCGCCCCATGCCCTGTACCTGGTGGCCGAGGAGATTCTGGCCCACCCCGAGGCGGACATCATCTACAGCGACGAGGACAAGATCGACGAGCAGGGCCTGCGCTTCGGTGCCTATTTCAAGCCCGACTGGGACCCCGAGCTGTTCCTGGGTCAGAACATGATCTCCCACCTGGGGGTCTACCGGCGCGGCCTCTTGGATGAGATCGGCGGCTTCCGGCGCGGCTTGGAGGGCTCCCAAGACTACGACCTGTGTCTGCGGGCCCTGGAGCGCAGCAGCGAGGAGCGGGTGCGCCACATACCCAGGGTGCTCTATCACTGGCGGGCCATCGCCTCTTCCACGGCCAGCGGCGGCCAGGCCAAGTCCTATGCCTTCCGCCGCGCCTGCACGGCCCTCAGCCAGGCCCTGGCCCGGCGGGGCGTGGCGGCCCAGGTGGAGATCGGCCCCAACTGGGGCCAGTACCAGGTGCACTACGACCCGCCCGATCCCCTCCCCTCCATCAGCCTGTTGGCCCCGCTCACCGCTGGCGGCCCCGAGCAAGCTTCACCCTTGGCGGGCCTGCTCCAGGGCCTGGCCCCGCTCACCGATGCCTGGGATTTGGAGGTGCTCGCGGTGGGCCCGGCCCATCTTCTGGAGCAGGCCCGAGCAGCGGGCCACGAGCACTCCGGCTTGCCTATGCGTCTGGTGGAAGCCTCGGGGAGTTGGCCCGCTCTGGTCAACGCCGCCGCCGCCAAGGCCCAGGGAAGCATATTGGGCCTGATGGACCCAGGCCTGGCGCCCGACGGCCCGGCTTGGCTGGAAGAGGCCGTCGCCTTGCTGGCCATGCCGGGCAACGGCGCTGTGGGAGGGTTCCTTTTGCAACCAGACGGCACTGTGCTGCAGGCGGGCCTGACCCTGCGGCCGGGCCGGGTGGCCGCGCCGGTGAACCACGGCGACACCCTGGAGGAACTCAGCGGCTTCATGCGCCACACCACCCGCCATCGCCTCAGCGCGGTGAGCGGAGCCTGCCTGTTTACCAGGCGGGAAATCTTTCAGCGCCTGGGAGGCCTGGACCAGGAGGGGCTGGCCCGCGCCTATGCCGATGTGGATTATTGCCTGCGCCTGCGGCGGGAGGGCCTGGCCGTGGTGTGGGCGCCGCGCATCCGGCTGGAGCTGGACCAACCGGCTCCGGGCGGGCCCTTGGCAGCCCTGCTCGCCCCCCAGGGCCTGGACGGCCCGGCCGAGGAAGCGGCGCTAATGGAGCGGCGCTGGGGAGAGATATTGGCCGCCGACCCCTACCACAACCCCAATCTGGCCTACGGCTCCACGCAGCAAAACCCGGTGGCCCCGCGTGGCGCTAGACCCTGGGAGAGCGGGGTTTAAAGCAAACGCCCCGGCGCAACGCGGCCAGGGGCGACCAGGTCATGGCGTTCATCAGGCGCGCCAGGGAAACCCGGCGCGTGGCCTGCACCCGGCGGCGCTCCGCCCAAACCGCGCCCAGCCCGCGCACTCCCTCCACCAGGCCCTGCCAGGCCCGGTGCCCCTGCCCCTGACCCACGGCCTGGGCCAATAGCGCGGCCTGGGCCGCCAGCCACAGGGGCGCGGCCAGGCACAGCGACGGGGCGGGCATGTCCCGGACCAGCACCCACAACCGGTTGCGGAAGCCCAGCCCGCAGGCCAGGCCCGAGGCTCCGGCCCCGCTTATGTCGCCGTGGTGCAACACCACGGCCTGGTTGGCCTGCAGGCAGGCGCGCCCGGCCAGGCGCAGGCGGAACCCCAGGTCCACGTCCTCCATATAGCAGAACAGGCGCTCGTACATGCCGCCCGCCCGGCGGAAGGCCGCGCCGTCGTACAGCGCCGCCGCCGCGCAGGGGGCGAACACCTGGGCCACCTGGGGCAGGCGGCCCAGCTTTTGCCCGTGCCCGCCGCGCCAGGCGGTGCCGCTGAGGTGGTAACAGTCGCCCGCGCCGTCCATGACCCCGGGATCGGCCAGAAAAAGTTGCAGCGAGCCCACCGCGGCGGCCCGGGGATTTTCCCGGGCCACGGCCAGCAGCTCGGCCAGCCAATTGCTTAGCGGCAGGGCGTCGGGGTTGAGGGTGGCCACCCAAGGCGCGGGCAAGAGCTCCGCCCCCAGGTTCACCCCGGCGGCAAAGCCCAGGTTGCGCCGGGAGCGCACCAGGGCGAAGCGGGCATCGGGCAGGCGCAGACGCCTGATCCAGGGATCGTCGGCGGCGTTGTCAATCACCACCGCCCGAAAACGCCCCTCGCTCTGAGCGGCCAGGGCCTCCAGGCAGCGGCCCAGGATGGGCCCGCTGTGGTAGCTCACGATCACCACCGTGACCAGGGATGGCTCCGGCGGCAAAGGGCCGAGGCCACTGGTCAGGCGGAAGTTGACCGGTGGCCTGTTCATTTTTGTCCGAAGATCTCTGGGAGGTGAGCGTCCAGTACCTCCAGGTGACGCTGGAGATCAGAGCTGGTGGTCCACAGGTTTGGGGCGCTCAGGTTCGGCACAGGTGAAGCTCCGTCGTCCGTCATCACATTCGCCAGATTATGGTCCGGTGCTTGGGGTTGTCGGAGAGTATTATAGCATTGCAGAAAAAGGAAAACGGCGAGGGCGGCAGCATTGGCAAGGCGGCTCCTAGCTTGGCGAGGCCTACCCTTCTATAGCCTCCAGCTCCTCCCACCGGGAGAAGACCTCTTCCAATTCCCGCTCCAACTCCTCCAGGCGGGCGCTGATGGCCGCCGCTTCCTTGCCGCCCTTGGCGTACAGCTCGGGGTCGGACACCCGTTGGTGCAACTCGGCCTGCTCCCGCTCCAGGGCCTCAATCTTTTGAGGCAGCTCGGCCAACTCCCGCTTTTGGTTGAAGCTCAACTTGCGAGGCCGCTCCTGGGGAGGCCGCTTCTTGGCCTTGGCGGGCTTGGGGGCCTTGGCCTGCTCCGCGGATGGCGCGGCCGCCCGCTGGGCCAGCCAATCGTCATAGCCCCCGGCGTATTCGCCCACCCGGCCCCCGCCCTCCAGGACCAGGGTGCCGGCCACCACGTTGTTGAGGAACTGGCGGTCGTGGCTGACCAGGAGCACCGTGCCCTCGAACTCCACCAGGAGGTTTTCCAAGAGCAGCAGGGTGTCGCGGTCCAGGTCGTTGGTGGGCTCGTCCAGCACCAAAAGGTTTGCCGGTTTGGCGAAGAGCTTAGCCAAAAGCAGGCGGTTGCGCTCTCCACCGGAGAGCACCCGCACCGGGCTGTGCACCCGGTCGGCGGTGAAGAGGAAGTCCTTGAGGTAACTGATGACGTGGCGCTGTCGGCCGCCGACCACCAGGGTGTCCTGGCCCTCGGCCAGGTTCTCCTGCACCGTCTTGTCGTAGTCCAATTCCTCGCGCATCTGGTCGAAGTAGGCTATCTCCAGGTTGGCCCCCAGGCGGATGCTCCCGGACTTGGGCTCCAGGCCACCCAGCAATATCTTGAGCAGGGTGGTCTTGCCCGAGCCGTTGGGGCCCATGATGCCTATCTTGTCGCCCCTGAGGACCAGAGTGCTGAAATCCTTGATCAGCGGCTCACCGCCCTCATAAGCGAAACCCACCTCGTCAACCTCGGCCACCACCTTGCCCGACAGTCCCGCCTGCTGGGTTTGCAGCCGGGCCGAGCCCAGGACCTCCCTGCGTTTGGCCCGCTGCTCACGCATCTGCATGAGCCGCCGCACCCGGCCCTCGTCGCGGGTGCGCCGGGCCCTGATCCCCCGGTGCAACCACTCCTCCTCCTGGCTCATCTTCTTGTCGAACTTGGCCCGCTGCTCCTGCTCCATGACCAGGGCATCTTCCCGGCGGCGCAGGAACTCGTCGTAGGGGCAGTTCCAGTCGTAGAGAGCGCCCCGGTCCAGCTCCACCACCCGGGTGGCCAGGTTGCGGGCAAAGGCCCGGTCGTGGGAGATGAAGACCATGGCCCCCTGATAGCCCGCCAGGAACTCCTCCAACCAGACGATGGCGCTGATGTCCAGGTGGTTGGTGGGCTCGTCCAAGAGCAACAACTGGGGGCTCTTGGCCAAGGCCCTGGCCAAGAGCACCCGGCGCTTGAGCCCGCCGGACAGGGTTTCCACCCGCGCCCCGGGCTCCAGGCCCAGGCGGGTCAGCACGGTGCGCAAACTGCGGTCAGCCTCCCAGAGGGCCTGGTCGTTGCCCTGCTCGGCGCTTTGCCCCCCGCCTTGTCCCCGGCGCAACTGAGTTAGGACCCGGCCCGTGGCCCCCAGGCCCTGGGCGGCCACCTCGTAGACCTCGCCCTCCATGCCACCGGGCACGTTTTGGGGTAGGTAGCCGGTTTCCAGGCCCACCTCGCGGCTGATCTCGCCCGAGTCGGGCGGCAGCTCGCCGGCCAGCACCTTGAGCAGGCTGGACTTGCCCGCCCCGTTGCGGCCCAAGAGGCACACCCGCTCGCCGGGCTGCACCCGAAAGCCGATCCCCTCCAGGAGGTTGGGTCCGCCAAAGGCCAGGCTGACGTCGAATAGGTTGATAAGGGCCAAGGATGCGCTCCGCCGGGTTCGCTGTCTTCGGGTGCCGTCTACCAGGAGTTTGGAATCATACCCTGCGCGAGGCGATTATTCATGACCCGCGATGTTTAGTTTGGTGACTTTCGCCCGATACCGGGCGCGGCTCAGGGCAGCTTCACCACTAACTGCCCCTGGCCGTTGAGGGCCAGATTGCCGGTGACCCGGAGTGTTACGAATCGTCCAAAGCCATAACGTGTCAGCGACCCCAAGGGCTGGAGGTGGCTGATCTCTTGGCAGCTGCGCATGGAGGGCCGGTTCCACCAGGGCGTGCCGACGATCACCCGGCGGCATCCCCTTTCGCGGGCCGTGGCCAGCAGCAGGGCCCGGCTAAAGGTGGAGATGCCCAGACGCCTATGCTGGTACCGGGTGTAACCGGCTACGTGGGTCACTTCGCCGGGGCCCAAGGCCAAGGCAACGTCCATTTCGTACAGATAGGTGGTGCCCGTGGCCTCCCAGCGGCAATGCGCGGGCTCATTGGCTAGGAAGAAAACCCAGCCGGTTTGGCCCTGGGCCAAGCGCCGCTGCATCCCATGGCTGTCCTGGGCAGGATTGATGGCGGCCAATACAAGGGCATCGTCCGGCCCAATCCGCCGCCAGGTCAGGCCGGGCAGCGGCGTGGGCGCCACCAAAGGTGATCGCAAGTCCTGTTGATAGAAAAAGGCTTTTCGCCAGAAGATGTCCGTCACCGCGGCCAGGGCGGCGCGCACCGGGCCGATGGCGCGGACCTGGTCACGCAGACCCTTCACCCGGTGTTTGAGCCGCGCCCAAATGCCCAGCTTGCGGTGAAGGTCTCCTGCGCCACTTTTGCCTTTGCCCGGCCCATGCTGATGGACGGCGTGCTGAATGCCCAGGGCCAACAGCCTGGCGCAAGCCGCCAGGAAGACCAGTGGGTCCCGCCAATTGGCATGGGCGTCCACCAGAGGGCCTGGCCGCAGGGACGCCAGCCATTGCCGCAGCGTCCAGCGACGCCCACCGGCGGTGGCCCCGCTGAGCGCCAAGACAGGGTCGCTGATCATATCCACCCAGCGCCCTGGCTGGCCGGTGACGATCCGGCTGGTTCGCGGCCCCTGGCCACGGCAATGGGCCAGGCCCAACAGGGGCAGGTTGAGCCCCATGATGGTGGCCGCGTAGTTGGGCATGCCCGGCCGGGGGTTCAGCTCGATGAAGACCGGCGGCACGCCGCCCGGACGGATCAGGAACTCCAGGTCGAAAAAACCGGAGTAATCCAAGGCCTCCAGAATATGCACCGCCGCCTGGCGGCTGGCCTCGCCCGCGGAAAAGACCCAGGCGGTGGCGCACCCGCCCAGGCGGGGAGGACGGCTGCGCAGCTTGCTTATTCCGGCCATGAAAAGCGACCCGCCCGGTGAACGGTAGCCCTGCCAGGCGCTCAAGCTCACCCCGGGGGCGGGCAGGAAACGCTGGGCCAGGATGGTGCATGGTGGGCCCACGAGGCCCCATTCCCGGCCCCATCGCCGCAACTGGGATGCGCTGTGAAACTCGGCGGTGGGGAAGCCCAGGGCCTCGTCGCCCAGGCCCTTGGTGTCCGGCTTGATGATCACCGGCAGGCGGGCCTCGGCCCAGGCCAGCAAGGCTGCCCAGTCCCGACCCGGCTCGAACACCATGGTTTCGGGCTGCACCACCCCGTGCCTCAGGCACCAGCGGTGCATGGCGCTCTTGCGCAGAGTCATTTCCACCACCTGTGGCGAAGCGAGCGGCAACTGAAGGCGCGGGCCCAACTCATGGCGGTGCCGGTTGAGAATATGCACCCAGGGCTCGTTGGTGGGAATGACAAAGGCCTCGGCGCCCAGGCGGGCCAGGCGCGCGGCCAGGGCCCCGGCCACGGCGGCTCCCTCCGTCAAGGAGGGGAGCAGCCAGCGCCCCGCCACCAGGCGGGAGAAGAAGACCGGCCCCCGGTGATCGTCGGCCACCACGGGCCGCATGCCCGCCTCCCCCAGGGAACGCACCAAGCCATAGGCGTTGGCCCCGGAGCCCAAAACCACCGGCCTCACTTGTTGATCGTTAACAGCCGTCACAGCGCAATGGTCCTTTGCTTGCTCATGTGCGCCGGGCCTGGGCGTTTTTGGCCATGGGCCCGGCCAGCATCCCGCATTCGTCGCAGATCAGTGACGTCCACTCACATTGCGTTACCGAGCAGGAAACCGGCCTGCCCAGCAACATGAGGGTGATGCGCCTCAGTTGCATGTCGCGGCGGCCCTTGATCAGGACCAGATCGCCGGGTTGCAAGCGGCCGCGCAATTCCCAGGCGGCCTTGTGCACGCTGCGGCCGCACTTGATGATGTTCTCCCCGGCCATGCCCGCCTTTTTGGCAGCCGAGGCCATGCCCTTGGAGTCCGAGCCCATGACCAGCAGCAGGTCCGCCAAACCGCCCGCCTGGGCCCCGAACTCCCTGGCGGTCCGGTATCCGCTGCCCAGGGGAGTTTCCAACGCCCCCATGACCACCGCCTTGCGTTTGGCCGGCGCCTTGGCCATAAAATTCAGCGCCGCCTGGAAAGTCTCCGCCGTGCCCTTGTGGTGGTCCTCCAGGAGGCACACGCCGTCGTCCAGCCAAACCGGGTGCATGCGCCCCGGCAGGGGCGCGAGCCCCCGCAGGGCGGCGGCGATCTCGTCCTGGCCCAGGCCCAGGCGCAGGGCCACCGCGCAACAGGCCAGGGCGCACATGACCATATGCTCCCCAAACAGAGGCAAGGTCATTCGTTGGCGTACTCCCGGGGCGACCAGGGTGAAGCTGCTGCCCGTGGGCCAATCCAGACTGATGTCCTCCGCCCGCACCTGGTTTTGTGGCCCCAGGCCATAAAAGACCACCTTGGCCGAAGTGAGATCGGCCATGGCCCGCACCTTGGGGTCGTCGCCGTTTAGCACGGCCAGCCCCGCGGGCCTCAAGGCCTTCACCATCAGGGACTTCTCCCTGAAAATGCCCTCCTTACCGCCCAAGGACGGATGGTGGTCGCTGCCAATCGTGGTCACCACCGCGACGTCCGGACGCAGCATCCAGGCATAGCGCCCCATTTGGCCGGAGCGGCTGATGCCCACCTCCAGCACCAGGGCCTTGCCGCGGTGGCGGGGGGACACCAGCTTGTGCACCAGGTGCAGGCCGTAGTTGTGGTTGACCCGCCCGCCGTCTTGGGCGGCGAGCATCTTTTGCAGGATATGGACGGTGGTGGTCTTGCCGGTGGAGCCTACCACCGTCACCACCTTGCGCCTCCGCCCCAAGGTGCGGCGGTACAGCCCAGCCGGGCGATAGAGCGGCAGCCAGGCCCCGGCGTTCCACGCCCGGACCACGGCGTCCCCGCGGTTGCTCGACGCAAGCAAATGGGGCACATCGCGCCACCTCCAGGCCAAGGCTTACCCCCCCGCCTTGCCCGGCCCGCCGAGGGGGCGCAGGTCCAGACGATCGATGAAAAGGTAGCAGCCCCGCTCGGGGCAGGAGAGCCACTCCACGGACACATCCACATAACCGGAGGGCCTGGGCGCTAGCGGAAAGCTCATCTTGGCGCCCTGGGCGCAGGGCTGCTCCCCCGCCGGGCGGCCGTCGAGGCTTAGGCGCACCCGGCCGGGAGCGCCGCAGAAACCCGCCACGGCGAGGGTGCACCGGCCGCCGGGATAGTGCATGCGGCCCCTAACCCGGCCGCCGGAAGCCAGGCTACGGCCCACCGGCTTGGCCCCCCCGGCCACGATGCCGTACAAGGAAGCCCGTTCCCCGGCCATCTGCTCCGCCTCCAGGGAGCGAGGCGGGAACATCACGGACAGGCTCAACACGGCGATCAGGCCCAGGGCAAGCAGCAGCCCGGCCAGGCCCCATTGGCGCGGGCCCCAGGCGGCGGCGGCGGGCGGCCTTTTGCCGGCGCGCCAAACGGCCCAGGCCATCCCCGCCACGAGCAAGCCACCGCCCACCAGCCAGGGCCACCACCAACTATCCAGGGCGAAGGATGACGGGAACAGATGATGCACATCGCGCCCCCACCAGCGGCCCACCAGTCCCAACAGCTTGTGCATGCCGGTGGTCTTGTGGAACTGGGCAGAGGGGATCAGGGTCAGGGCCAGGCTTCCCAACAGGGTCAGTCCGGCCAGGGCCAAGAGGACCGCCCGCCAGGCGCCGCGCCGCAGGTATTGCCAGGCAAAGCCGACGAACAGGGCGGCGGCGGGCAGGGCCACGGCCAGGAAGCGGCCCGGCGGGCCGTCGCCGCCGAAAAAGCGGTCCCAGCGCAAAAAACCGATGAGGCCCAGGTAAAACAGGGCGGGGATCAGGGCCTGGCGGGACGCGGCGGGCAAGCGCAGGCAGGCCGCGGGCAAGGCCGCCAGGGCCAGCAGGAAGATGGGGGCGGGCAACAGGACGCCGTGCTCCTGATCCAGCCCCACCCCGCCCAGGAACACCCCCACGGGCCGCCACCAACTCCCGGCGGCGGCCCAGCGCTCCAGGTACATCCGGAGCCAATGGCCCACGTCCCACAGCAGCAGGCCGGAGCGCTCCAGGCCCAAGGCCAGCCCAATCCCCAGGACCACCGCCGCCCCGGCCCACAGCCAGGCCGCGCGGCGGCTGGAGCGGCGCAGGCACACCCACTGCTCCACCGCCCCGGCCAGCAGCAGGCCCACGGACAGGAATCCCAGGCGGTTTTTCAAAAGCAACAGGCCCAGGGCCACCGCCGCCAGCCCGGCCCAGCTTGGCAGGGGAGCCCGCTCCAGGCGTTGCAGCAGCAACATCCCCACGGCCAGGAGCAGCAACCCCGGCACGTCGGGCAGGGCGTGTTGGCCCAGGGTGAGGATGGGGGCCGAGCCGAATACCAGCAGCACCGCCGCCCCGGCGGCCGGAGGCGAAAGCCCGCCGCGCCACAGCCAGGCCAGGAGCCCCACCGCGGCCAGGGCGGTGATGGCGGCCATGAACAGCATCACCCCCAGGCGGCCGCCCACCCAATAGGCGGGAGCCAGCAGCAGGTGGAACGCGGGGCTGCCCGCCCGCTTGATGCCCCAGGCCATGTCTTTGTGCCAGGCCCCGGTGTAAAAGGCCCGGTACTCCTTGTCGGCGACGGTGCGGCTCACGTCCGTGGTGCCGTGGCGGACCAGGGAATGGGTTATCAGCAGGTAGCGGACCTCGTCTCCCGCCGCGGAATAGGCCTTCCAGGTCCAGATGGACAGGGGGGCCAGCAGGCAAAAGGCCACCACGAAAACGGCGGTTCCCCGCCTGAAACCCATGTGGGGGCCGTCGGCGGCGGCGGGGAAAAGGCGGTACAGACAGATCACCAGGCCCGCGCCCTTGAGGGCCACCACCGCCAGCAAAAGCGCCCCGACCAACACGAAGGGTTGGGGCAGCCGGGTCCAGAGCACCTCCGGCAACAGCACCAGGAGCAAAGCCAGGCTGCCCGCCAGATCCCAGCGACGGGCTTGGCGGGGCGGCTCCCCCGAGGCGGGCGGGAAGAACCGAAGCAGGAGCGAAAGCGCCAGGCTGGGCAAGGCCGCCGCCACCGGCAGGCCTAGCCCCAGGAACAGGCGCAACCCGCCGGGCGGTATGTCGTGGAACAAGGCGCTGGGCGCGGGGGTGGCGGGGATGCCAAGCCGGGCGGCAAAGGCATAGGCCGACAGGCCGCAAAGCAGGCCGGCGGCCAGGGACAAGGCAACCGGGGACCAGGGGCCTAGGGGAGCATGGGGGCTATGTGCCTCAGGCCGCCGCATCGTGAATTGCCGGCAATGGCTCGGTTTGCTCCAATGGCGTGACCTTGGCCCAGGCGGAGGGCTTCTCCACAATGGCGGCCACCAGATAGGAGTGCCTTCTCAACCAGGGGAACTTGTTGTAAAGCCAGGCGAAAGGTTTGGTGGCCCAGGCGGTGAAGGCGGCCAGGCGCATGTTTTTGGTATGGAACAGGAGGTCGAGCATGCGCAACCAACCGGGCATGAACAAAGCCCCGCTCACTCCGCGCACTCGGAATCCCGCATCGGACAACATATGTCGCAGGGACTTGGAGGAGAACGCCCTTTCCGGGCTGTAGGGATATTTGCCCATCATGGACAGCAAACCCACGGTCAGGGGGCGCAGGAAAGGGTCGTGCAGGTTGGGCACCCCGATTATGGCCCGCCCTCCCGGGGCCAACACCCGGTAAAGCTCGACGGCGGCCTGTTCGTAGTCGGGAAGGTGCTCTATGGTGCCCATGGAGTAGATGTAGTCGAAAGAGCCGTCGGCAAAGGGAAGGTCGCGCACGTCCGCCACCAGCATATGGGCCCGGTGCCCGTTGCGGTTGGACTTGGCCAGGCGCGCCGTGCTGAGGGCTATGTCAACCCCCACGCCGTTGGCTCCTTGATCGGACAGCCAGAACAATAGCTCGGTGCTGCGGGCTTCGTTCCACAGGTCGGTCTTGAGCACCCGGGCTTGGCGCAGGTTGGGGAAGTTGTCTTTAATGAGAACCCGCTCGCAATCGCGGTAGTAGCCGGTCGAGTAGGCATTTTTCAGGGAGGGGAAGCTGTCGCCAATGGCGCTCCACTTGACGCCCTGGGCCTCCCTGGTCAGTTCTTGTTTTCGCACAACGCGCTCATTATCCAACGATGAACCACTCCCAGCTATTGCTTCATTTCGCCCGAGCGAAACCGCTCCACGCCAAAATCCGGACCCATGTCGCTCCCGTTAACCGGAAATGGTTCGACTCACGTCACTAGGTGCTAATTGCGGGCCCTATGGACAGGCGCACAGCACCGGGCGCTGTACAGCTCCGGTCAACTGGTCGTTATCAATAAATAAATATGTGCAGCAAATAGAGGGGGATCGAGTTGACTAGGCCCTGCCGATTTTGTGCATCGCTTTGGGGCCTTGGTAGCGCCTTAAGAAGCACAGAACGATCTTTGGAAAAAATGGCTTGTAGGATGCTCGCAGGTCAATAGGGCAGGGACCGACCTTAGTTTAGTTTATGTGGCGAACCACCTTCCTTCCACGTTCCCGGCGATCGGATGATTGATAGTCGTGCTTGCGCACGGTCAGAGCCGTGCATCGCGCCACGCCACCCATGTTCCTATATTACATTATCAATTAAACCTTGCCGCAGGTTCAATGTAAAAGGTTGCGGCGCGGGTTCAACGCCAGTCACAAGGGCCAAATTTAGGTATTCTCCCGTGGCCGCCGAGGGCCCCTACGATGCGGATCATCGCCGGAAAAGACCTTCAAAGCCCCCAATGGCAGGGATTTGTCAGGCGGCAAGCGTGCTTCACTCACGACCTACGCTGGCGGGAGGTCTACCAAAGCTCCTACGGCCTCCCCCGTACTACCTAGCCGCGCGGGAAGGCCCGAAGTTGGTAGGTACACTGCCCCTGGTCCGGCTTCCCGGCATCTGCACCCAGGGCCAACTGGTCTCGTTGCCCTTTCTCAACTACGCGGGGGTAGCGGCGGTTTCCCCCAAAATATCGGCGGCCCTGGAGCAAGCAGCCCTGGGAGCAGCGGCTCGGGCCAAGGCGAGCAGCGTGGTGCTTCGCAAACGCGCGGACCAGCCGGCCGACCCAACTGCGCCGGGTGAGGGGTATTTCCAAATGATCAAACCCCTGCCCGCCGACGAGCAGGCCCTGTGGGATGGTATGCGCAGTGAAAATCGCACGGCTACCCGCAAGTCCTGGCGCTCGGGCATTAAAATTCTGAGTGACCGTAACTTGCTGCCGGTTTTTTTCAAAATTTACCAGGTTGCCATGCACGTTTTCGGCACTCCGCCCCACTCGGCCAAGTGGTTCCGGGCCATCTTGCAAGCTTTCGGGCATGACGCGCATATACTCGTGTCCTATCGTCAGGAAACACCCATTGCCTCTTGTTTGCTGGTCATGTGGGGAGACACCTGTCACGGGATGTGGGGGGTCAGCCTGAAGGAGTACAGGCAATACTGCGCCGGCAGCGGACTCCAATGGGAACAAATGCGCCTGGCCATGAAACAGGGAAAAACAAAATGCAACTTCGGCCGCAGCATAAAAGGCGGAGGCACCTATGACTTCAAGAGGCACTACGGGGCCCTGCCCTACCCTTTGCGCTATGAGCGCCTCAGCCTCGACGGCTCCCGGCAAGTTCTCTCTCCCCTAGGCGCGGGGACCGCCTCCCGTCTCTGGCGCAAAATGCCCCTGACGCTGGCCAACACCCTGGGCCCAATAATGCTTCGCCGCGTTTTGCCCGGGTTTGGCGCCAGAAGCGTATAGACATGGCAGCATTCGTCTTTTGAACAATGGGCACTATACCAGTATATTTTAGTCCTTTAGTTTGACGCGCGGCACGCTTCCGAGAACATGCGAAAGGGGAGTTCAGCATGGACGGCACACCGATTCTGTACCGTGTGGAAGACCAGATAGCCTGGATATCCATCAACCAGCCGGAGAAGATGAACCGGCTCGATTTCGCTTCCATGAGAGAGTTGGCCCTGGCGGTGGACAGGGCCGACAAAGATCCCGGCGTGAAGGTGATCGTAATCAGCGGCGAGGGAGGCAAGGCCTTCTGCGCCGGAGGGGATATCGGCGACTTCGCCTCGGACTCGGTGCTGGCCGGCAAAAACAACCTCCAAGGGTATGCCGACCTTTGCCTGGTGTTCAACCGCATCACCACGCCGTCCATCGCCATGATCAGCGGCTACGCCCTTGCCGGGGGCTGCGGCCTGGCCATGCTGCCCCACATCAGCATAGCCACCTACGATTCGGTCTTCGGGGTCCCGGAGATCAAGGTGGGGGTATGGCCCATGATGGTCATGGCCATCCTCTTCCGCACCGTAGGCCGCAAGAAGGGCCTGGAGCTGATCTGCACCGGGGAGCAGATCGACGCCCGGGAAGCGCTGCGCATCGGCATGATCAACAAGGTGACCTCCCGCAACGAACTGCGCGACGAGGTGCTGCAACTGGCCAATCAACTGAAGGGCCTGAGCAGGTCGATCATGAGCCTGGGCCTGGAGGCCTTCAACCACATCGGAGACCTGGAATACTCCAAGGCCATTTCCTACCTGCGGAACATGGTGGTCATGGTGAGCGAGACCAGCGACTCCATCGAAGGCCGGGCCGCCTTCATAGAAAAACGCAAGCCCATCTGGAAAGACTAAAATAGGCGGGGCCGCCCTCGCCTCCCGGTCCGATTTGCCGGGAGGATGACGGCGGCCCATGATTCAGGAGGTGGGCCGGGACGCTCCCTTAAGAGCGAAGCGCCCCAGCCCGGGGGTTCTGTCTCGCGCCAAGGTCCTGGCGTGTATCTTCTCAATATAATTCGTACAAACAAATCGTCCTGAGGAAGGTCATAGGAAGATTGACAAGACCTCCCTCTTCTGTAAATATGCCACTCGTGACATATGTCATATCATTTACTAATCAATTGTTGTTTATTCGAAGAGAGCACAAAATTTGTCCGGCAAGCATTATCTTCAATTCGGCGCCCCCGGCGCCGAGCGCCTCCACCTCATCAACCGGGAAATGCAGAAGCAGGCCTCGTCCGGTTGGACCGACGAGGAGCGCCTGACCCGTCTGCGCGAGCAACTCCATGAATACGCGGGCCCCAAAGGCCGGGCCTTTTGGCTCACCCTGGCCCGCTTGAGCGAGCTGGCCCTGTGGTGGGCCGGTTGCCTGGCCGACGGTGGGGAGTTCCAGGCCGTGGGCGACCTACTGCTCAACCCGCCGCGCAAGACGCTGTATGTGCAGGGCCGGCCTCTCCCCTTGCACCTAAACCGTCACCAGGCCCTGACCGAGCAGGTGCGCCCCTTGGCCCCGGAGGGCGCCAACCTGGTGGAGTGGCTCAAGAGCCAGACCATGCTGGTGGTCGAGGTGGACCCCCTGCTGCCGCTATTGCTGGATGACCTGGGCCAATGGCCCCACCGCCCTCCGGGAACCTGTCAAAGCTTTCAACTGCGCCTGGACCGGGTGGTCGGGGCGCTGTGCCACATCACTTCGCTCAACCTCCCCCAAGGGACCAGCGTGGCCCAGTATATGGCCATGGTCCGCCCGGAAGAAGCCAGTATCATCGAAGAACACCTCTGCCGTTTTGATCTGGGGCGATTCAACGCCCTGGGCCATGCCCTGCGGGAGCTGTTGCCCCCCTCCGCGTTGCCGGCGGCCGAGGAGCCGGGGCGCTCCCTGATGGTTGAAGCGCCCCAGCCCTAGAGCCTAGTCCTGCACCAGGGCCTTGGCGGTGAGGTCGGAGAGGTACTCCACCTTTACCCCCAGGCCGTAGTGTTCGTTGAGATCCGAAAGCTGGGTGTGGCAGTTTTCGCAGGCAGTGCACAGCACCTCTGCTTCAGTGGCCTTGACCTGCTCGGCCTTGACCTTGGCCGATTTCATGCGGAAGTCCTTCTCGCCCATGGCCACCAGGCCGCCGCCCCCACCGCAGCACCAGTTGGCCTGGCGGTTGGGGGTCATCTCCACGAAATGGTCGGTGAGCTGGTTCAGCACGTAGCGGGGCTCTTCGTAGATGCCCCCCTGACGGGCGATCTGGCAGGGGTCGTGATAGGTCACCTTGCCGGGCAGCTTGCTCTTGTCCAGCTTGATGCGCCCCTCTTTGATGTAGCGGGCGATGAGCTCGGCAAAGGTGATGACCCCAAAGGGCTTTTCGCCGGTCATGTGCTTCATGACCCGGTAGGCGGTGCCGCACTCGCAGATCACCACTTCCTTGATGTTAAGGCGCTTGGCCTCCTCGATGATGCGCCCGGCGATCTCCTTGGTCTTGGCCGGGTTGCCCACGAAGGCCCCGAAGTTCACCGCCTCGAAGTAGCTGAGCGACCATTTCTCCTTGGCGGCGTTCATGATGGCCGCCGCCGGGATGATGGAGTGCTTGCCCGCCAGGGCCACATAGAGCACATTGGCGTCCTGCACGTCCAGGGGAACCACTTCCTCGCCGCCCTCGGAGCGCCAGCGCTCCAGCACCTCTTTTTCCAGGTTCTTGGCGGCGGTGGCGAAGTTCGCCTTGGTCTTCTCGATGGTCTTGCCCTTGGCGATGGACATGTCGGCCAACATGGTCAGGGTCTTGGGCTCCATGTCGGCGGTGATCAGAAGCATCTTGGCGATGCCCTGGATCACGCCGGTGTCGATGCCAAAGGGGCAGTAGGTCATGCAGCGGCGGCAGCCGGTGCAGGTGTAGGCGGTCTCGTAGACCTTTTCCATCCAGTGGTCGCTGAGCTCCACCGCCTCGTTGAGCTTCTTGGCGATCTTGCCCTTCTTGAAGTACTCCTCGTAGATGCGCCGGATGTTCTGGGCGCGGGCCACGGCGGTGTAGCGGGTCTCCGGCGAGGAGGCGTAGGCGTGGCAGGCCTCGATGCACAGCCCGCAGCGGGAGCAGTTTTCCAGGTACATCTTGGCCGCCTGGCTCAGGCGCTCGGAGAAGGTCTGGATGAGCTCTTGTTTCAGCTTGGCTTCCATGGCGGTTAGCCCCTCCTCAGCTTGTTCAGCGGGATGGCGAAGAAGGTGTGCATGATCTTGCTGAAGGGCAGCACCATCAAGAACAGGTTGGCCAGGAAAACGTGGGTCACCAGGACCACGTAGTGGCCGCCGTCGATGGTGGCGGCCGGGTCGGCCCAGGAGAAGTGGAACAGGCCGTCCAGGTAGCCGCCAAAGTCCTGTTTGGTCAAGACGAAGCCGTTTTCGCTCCAGGAGTTGGCCCAGGAGATGATGTCGCCGGACATGGCCACGCAGAACAGCAGGAACAGCAGCAGATAATCGGCGGGCACCGACACCTCCCGCAGGGGGGCGCCAAAGCGGCGCAGCAGGAAATAGAGGATGGCCGCGGTGACCACCACTCCCACCGCCCCGTTGCCGATCATGTGCGGCGAGTCCTCGGGGTAGATGTTGAACCAGGGCAGAAGATCAAGGTGGGCCAGGATCAGCAAGGCGACACCCAGGTGGAAAAGGATCAGGAACACCCAGAAGGTGGGGTTGTGGCGGCGCACCGTGGGCATGCTGAGAGCCCCCCACACGGCGCTGGGCACCGGGTGGTCCTTGTCCGGGAACACCTTCAAGGTGAAGGGGTGGGCGGGGGCCTTGGCCACCCGCGCCACCTTCACCACGATCCCCACGAGGCACCAGGCCACGGCCAGGTAGACCATGGGCACGGTGATTACATAGAAGATCTGGTTGACCATGCTCTTGGCGTCCCGGAGCTAGTTGTTGCGCTTGACGAAGATCTTGATGAACTCGCCACCCTGCTCGGTGTCCAGCACCTCATTGCCCGAAGTCTCGGCCCAGGCCGGGAAGTCGGAGAGGGAGCCGGGATCGGTGGTGTGCACTTCGATGACCTCGCCCACGTTGACCGAGCTGATTTCCTGGCTCATCTTGACCACGGGCATGGGGCAGGGCAGACCTTTGAGATCCAGAATCTTGGCGGCGTTGATATCGGACATCTTGCTTTCTCCTTTTGGCGTTGCCGTGTATTTCAGGCGGTTATCGCTTTGACTTAGATAAAGAGTTGGTTGGAGGACTTGCCGGAGTTGGCCAGGAAGGTGGCCACACCCACGTAGTCGATGTTGGGGTAGTCGATGATCTCTTCGTGCTTGAAGCCCATGAGGTCCATGGACATCTCGCAGACCTTGATCTCCACCCCGAGTTGGGCCGCGATCTCAAAAAGCTGGTCCAGGGTGGGGGCGTTCTTTTTCTTCATGAGGCTTTTGAGCATGGCGGTGCCCATGCCGGCCATGTGCATCTGGCTGAGCTTCAGGGCGTTGCGGCCCTTGGGCAGCATCCAGCCGAACATCTTGGACATGAAGTCCTTGCCGCCCACCTTCTTCTTGGCGTCGCGCAGGGCGGCGGTGCCCCAGAAGGTGAAGAACATTACGACCTTCATGCCCATGGCCGCCGCGCCGGTGGCGATGATCATGGCGGCCAGGAGCTTGTCCAGGTCGCCGGAGAAGACCACCATGGACAGCTTGTTTTCCAGGACCACGCCGGCCGGCTTGGGGGCGGGGGCCGTTTCTTCCAGTTTGCGTGCGGGTTCCGCGCTCATGTTTCCTCCAGGGTCAATATGGTCTTAAAGAGTTAGTACCGGGCGTTTCAGGCGGCCTGGCAGCCGTCCAGGCAGGCCAGCAACTGGCGCAACTGGGGGTTGCCCAGGGTGTAGTACACCTCGCCGTCGCGGCGCTCGGTGGCCACCAGCCCGCTCATGCGCAGGATGCGAAGCTGCTGGGACACCGCGGCCGGGGTCTTTTCCAGGCGCTCGGCCATGAAAATCACCCGTTGGTCCGACTGGCACAGCAGGGAGATGATCCTGAGGCGCACCGGGTGGGCGATGGCCTTGACCATCTCGGTGATGGCGTCGGCCCGTTGCTGACTTTCGGCTAGGCTGCTCATATTCGGCCTTTTGAAACTCCCAAGTTATGAAGTTCTGCAACTCGTTACTGTCGGCATATGAGCAGGGACCGTGCCAAAAAGCCGGCCTTTCTTGTATGAAATATATCTACTTGATATATTGGGATATTTTATTTTTGCCAAACCGCTTGCCTAAACAGAAGTGTTTAAGTAGACTATTTTATGTTTAGACACTGTTTAGACGGTAGGTAGACATGGACATAGATATCGCCTCCCACTGGGGCACCGTGACCGACACCATGCACGACACGGTTTTGGTGGTGGACCCCCAAGGGCGCATCGCGCGCATCAACCAGGCCGGTGAAGAGCTGACCGGCTACAGCCGCGAGCAGATCGAGGGGCAATCCTGCCGGGTGCTCAACTGCACCGGGTGCAAGATCATCGGCAAGGGCAGCGGGGTGGATTACTGCGGCCTGTTCAGCGCCGGGGAGGTCCGCTCCAAGCGCTGCACCATCACCAACCGCGCGGGCGAGCGGGTGGTGGTGCTAAAACGGGCCAGTGTGCTCAAGGATGCCCAGGGCAACATCACCGGAGCGGTGGAGACGCTGACCGACCTCACCGAGCTGCACGCCAAGGAGCGCGAAATATCCCAGCTGCGCCGCACCCTGCGCGGCGACGACGGCTTCGAGGGTCTGGTGGGCAACTCCCCGGCCATGACCAGCCTGTACCGCCTCATCGACACCGTGGCCCAGTCCGACTACCCGGTGCTGATCCAGGGGGCCAGCGGCACGGGCAAGGAGCTGGCCGCCGAGGCCATCCACCGCCGGGGGCCCCGGGCAAATAAGCCATATCTGAAGGTGAACTGTGCGGCCCTGAACCCCAACCTTTTGGAGAGCGAGCTTTTCGGCCATGTGAAGGGCTCCTTCACCGGGGCGGACCGGGACCGGGTGGGCCGCTTCGAGGCGGCCGAGGGCGGCGACATCTTGCTGGACGAGATAGGCGAGATCCCCCCGGCCACTCAGCTCAGGCTGCTGCGGGTGCTGCAAGAGAAAGAGATAGAGCGGGTGGGCGAGAACCGGCCCCGCCCGGTGAACGTGCGCATCCTGGCGGCCACCAACCGCGACCTGGCCGAGTTGGTGCGCCAGGGCGCCTTCCGGGAGGACCTGTTCTACCGCCTGGACGTGGTGCCGGTGCAGATGCCCTCCCTGGCCGAGCGCCGGGAGGACCTCCCCCTGCTGGTGGAGCACTTCATGGCCCAGGCCGTGGCCAAGTCGGGCAAGGAAATCATGGGCATGGCCCCGGAGGCCTTTGACCTGCTGGACGCCTACCCTTGGCCGGGCAACGTGCGCGAACTGCGCCACGCGGTGGAGTATGCCTGTGTGCTCTGCCCCGGCGGGCTCATCACCACCGAGCACCTGCCCCCCAAGCTGCGCCGCCAGGCTCCCGCCCTACCCTCCGCCGCCTCCCACAAGGGCCGGCGCATGGCCCAGCGCCAGGAGCTTATCGAGGCCCTGCGCCGGGCCGGTGGCAACAAGAGCAAGGCCGCCGAGCTCTTGGGGGTGTGCCGGGCTACCGTCTGGAACCGCATCAACCGCCTGGACATAGACTGCGACCGGGACCTCTAGGCCGGGCGTGCGTCGGCGGCAACTCTTCGAGTACGGTGCCCGGCCGCATCTTTCAAACACTTGACTTGCCCGCCACCCGGGCCCTTTCAATCCCGACAATTCACTACATTTTAAACGGTATTTTCCCCATTTATTATGGAGACCTTGAAGACCCCGGTGGGCGGTCACTAAAGGCGGCCTAGTCCCCTAAAACCTTCACCGCACCCGGTTTCGCGCCGGGTGCGGTTTTTTATGGGATCGCGGAGAAAGTTGGTGCGGCCCTGCTAATGCTCGCAGCCGCAGGCCGAGGCCAGATGAGACTGGTAGTTCACCCCGGCCAGGCTCCACCAAACCGGATCGATCACCGGCCCGGAGTCAACCGTGGCCTCCCAGGGATGGAAGTGGCGGCAGGAGAAGGCTCTTCCCGCCGTTTCCCGGCCCAACTCGGGGGAGGCTTCCCGGCGCAGCAGGTCCAAGGCGGCCTCGGGCGGGGATGCCGGGTCCGGGCCCATGAGCACGCTCAGGCTGTGCATCTGGTTGTGGGCGCAGTCGCGGGGCTCGGCCTGCTCCCGGCCCTGGAGGCGCGCCTGTTCGAAGCCCGCCTCGCGGCTAAGCTGGGCCGCCAGGGGGGTGTGCTTGTACTGGAAGGCGTGCAGGCCCAGCAGGCGGCGGTAAAGATCGAAGCAGAGCCGCCAGCCGGGAGCCTGGCCCTCCAGCACGGGCCGCCCATAAGGACCGGCGGCGGGCAGGCGCACCTGGCGGCAGCGGTTTAGGGCGGTCAGGGAGCACAGGAACCAGGCATGCTCCAAGTCCCAGGTGAACTCCAGGGCCCCCACCGTGAACAGGTGGCTTGGGATTTCTTCCCGGCGCTCGAAATCGGGCGTACCGCTGGGGTCGAAAAGGGGGCCAAGCCTGAGGTCCCGTTCCCGGCGGGAGAAGTCGATGAACACCTCTCCCGCCGGGTGGGGATAGTATCGCACCACAAAATTGGCGCGCAGGATGTTGTCTTGTCCGGAGTCCAGGCGCTCCACCTGAGCCAGTTCCAGGCCGTGAGCGCCGGGGGAGCCGGCCAGCCAAAAGTACCAGGCCGGGATCTCCCCCCACACTTGATGCATGCCGTCCAGGCCCAACTCGCCGCGCAGGCGCTCCACCCAGGAAGCGCTCAGGAGCAGCCCTTCGATGTATCCGCGCGCCAGGGTTTCCATAGGCTCTATATGGCCTCCTGCTTGGAGAACAACTCCTTGGCGATTTCCAGGCGGTCCCGGCCTTCGGTCTTTATGCCCGCCAGTTGGGCCGACTCGATGAGCAGCTCGTCCTCGCAAAGGGTCAGGGCGTAGCTGGATTCATAGGAGCGGAAGAAGGCGTCGCGGTCGGCCTTTTGCCTGGCCTCCTCCCGCCCCTGTTCAAAGGCGGCTATGGTTTTGGCCCCTTGCCGCAAGAGGTCGCGAAAAAAATCACGCCGGTTTGGCTTGCTCAAAGGACCATCTCCAAGTAGCGCGGCCTAGTCGCCCTGGCCGGAGGTTCGGCGCAGGGGCCAGTCATGGAAGAACTGGGCCTGCATGAGCAGCACGCCCAAGAACAGCAGGGTCCAGACCAGGGGCTGGTCCGAGGGCTGGCCCCAGCCCGGCACCTTGCCCAGCACCACCACCGCCAGGGGCGAGTAGTAGAACCAGTAGATGAGCATTCCGCCGGCCACCCCGATGATGGAGCGGATGATCGCCCGCGCCAACAGAGGCAGGCCGTTGGGCCAGTTGTTGAAGTAGTACTTCCAGATGAAGGCGAACAGCACGCAGAAGCCGGAGACTTCGCCCATGTGGATGAAGCGCCAGTCCGGACCGTCGGTGTACTGGCCGCCCTGGTAGGGCTCCATCCAGATGGCGTTGAAGATGGCGGTTAGCACGTAGACCAGCAACAGGCCGAGCAGCAAGGTGCCCAGGAAGGTCACCACCCCCTTGGCCAGGTTGGACTCGCCGCCCCGCTCCAGCCACTTCCAGGGGCGGCCTTCCCAGAACAGGTCGGAATAGACCACCCAGAACAGGGTGCAGAGCACCATTCCCAAGCCGAAGAAGGCGCTGGTGGTGCTGGCCCATCCCTCCCACCAGGGCTTGGCCCCGGCCATCTTCTGGGCCTCGGGGAAGAGCAGGCACACATGGGGATGGAAGAGCACCGCAAAGGTGATGATGGAGAAAATGCTCACCGCGAACAGGCGGGACCAGCCGGTCACCCAGCGGCTGTCGTTCTGCCAGGGCCAGCGGCCGAAGCCCAGGTCCCAGACCAGGGCCCACCACAAGAAGGCGGTGGAGAAATACAGTATCGCCGTGGATGACCACTCTCGGGCGTTCCAGGGCTCCGCGCCGGTGCCCCCTCCGGCCACCAGGGCCAGGGGGCTGAAGTAGGCCACGCCCAGCTTGCCGATGAACAGCCAGAAGCCCAGGTAGTAGATCACGTACATGATGGCCAGGCTGAGCACCACCCCCAGGATGCCCTGGCCGATGGCCTTGCCCGCGGGCAGGGCCCGCTCGGGGTCGGACGGCCAGCCCAGCACCTTGCCCAGCAGAATCACCGAGGCCAGAAGCATGGCCACCAGGGAGAAGCCGTACATGGGGGTGTAGAGCTTCATCACCCCGTCGGCATGCATGAAAATGAACCACAACACCCAGACGATGCCGAAGACCACCGCCAGGTTTATCAGGCCATACAGATAATTGAACTTCCCAACACCGGTTGGGCTGTTGGACATGAAGCACCCCCTCCCGTGGGTAATCGCTCCGGCCTGGCCGAGCCGTTCGGCCGGGCGATGCGAGGCGGGACGCAGGAACGCTCCGGCCCGCCTCGCGGGAAACAGGCTAGAAGACCACCGTATCTCCGTTGGTCAAGAACACATTGCTGGCCTTGGCCACGGTGGAGGTCCGCTTATAGCTCTTGTACTTGTCGGTGCCCTTGACGATGGGCACGCCCGCGGCCGCCGCCTTCTCGCCCCAGATCCAGCCGGTGCAGTGGTTGCAGCCCACCTTCTTGAGCTGGAAGGCCTTCACCCCCTTGATGATGTCGTCGAACTTGGGGTCCCAGGTCTCGAACAGGGTGATGTGCAGGCCGCCGTAACAGCCGTAGGGCTTGTAGTCCTTCACGTTGCGCCGAGCCCAGGCGTTCAGGGTGAGAATGCCCGGATGGCAGCAGCCGGTCACCGTGACGATGCCCTTGTCCTTGACGTTGAAGTACAACACGTTCTCGCCGCGCACCCTGAGGAGGATGGGCACGTCGTACATCTTCACCGCCACCCCGGGCATCAGGCGATAGATGCCGTCGCCCTTTTCGCCCTTGGGGTCGGTGAGAACCAGCTTGCCCTGGTGGGGCGTGCTGTTCTTGTTGACCACCACTTCCTTGCCGTCCTTGGTCTTGGCCACGTTCTTGCCGCCCTTCAAGAGCCGCATGTCCTCTTCGAAGTAGGTCTTAGGGGCGTACATGGTGATCTTGGGGCTGCGCTTGAGAGTGGACTCAATGCCCCAGAAGTGGTCCAGGTGCCAGTGGGAGAGGATCATGGTGTCCACTTTGCCCGAGGTCAGCAGCTTGCCCATGTTGCTTTTTTCGTCGTAGATGTAATCCACCCAGTCGTTGTTCCAGCCGGTGTCCATCAAGAGTATCTTGGGGTCGCCCTCCAGGGGATAGACGGTGATCTTGGTCATGTAGCCGCCGGCGTTGTTCCAGTCCCAGGGGATGGTGTACTGGTTGGTCATGGCGCCGCCGTAGTCCATCAGGTTCTTCTTGAAGATGTCGTTGTCGAACCAGCTGGTCTCGCTGAGCACCTCCACCTCTAGCCCCTTGACCTGGCCGAAGTCGACCTTGTCCGCCGCGTGGGCCGATTTGGAGATGACGCCCAGGCCGCCGGTCATCGACGCGGCCGCTCCGGTGGCGGCCATGCCCTTTAAAAAGTCCCTTCTTTTCATCGCGCTTGCCTCCCTGGCTATTAAGCCTTGACGGTTGTCATCTGCGATATGGTTAGGCGGAGCCTAGCCCGCTTCCTTTTCCAGGCCGCGGCGGATGGAGTACAGCAGGTCGATGATCTTGGCCGCCTCCTCGTCGGTCAGTTGAACGTAGTGCTTGTCCATGTAGCGGACCACCAGGGTCCACTCGTCCCTGGTCTTGCCGGAGCGTTCGGGGTCGGCCACCGAAAGGTGGCAGGACAGGCATTTCTTCTGATAAATGGCGTAGGCCGCCTTCTGCTCCTTGGCCGCCATCTTCGCCTTGGAACCGGCCACGCCCAGTCCGGCCAGGCCCAGCAACAGCAGGGCCGCCAGCGCCAGCGCCAAACCGCTTCTCACGGTTGAGTGTTTGCGTTTCATAAGCCTTCGCCCTCCTTGTGGGTTTTTAGCGGTCCCCAGGACCTGCTGGATTGACAGCCCGGCGCGAAGGCCATATAAAAACACACGACGGTGCCGGCCTTGCCGGTTGCTGTCACCCCGGGGCTCCTTTTTGATCTTGGCGGGTCGGAAGGAGCCCCGTCTTTTATGTCTTCAGCCCTCAACGGGCCGAATGGTTTTAAAGCCTCGCGCGGACCTAGGGCCCCAGGGCCAGGGACAAGGCCGCGTCTTTTTCCTGCTCCATCTCGCCCAACCCGGCGCGGAGCATCGGCGATTCGATCAGGGCCGCACGGCCGCAGCAGAACAGGGCCTGCATCACCTGCTGACGGCGGGCGGCCTTTTGGGCCGCCTGATGGTCATGAGCGCGTATGAAGCCCCAGAGCTGCACCAGGCCCGCGAAGATCTGGTCGCGCTGGGAGTCGGTGAGCTTGGTGAAATTCAAGGCCGCGCACTGGTCGGAGGCGGTCAGGTTGTCCATCATCAGGCGCAGGCAGGGGTTGCCGGTTTCCACGGCCAGGAGGCGGCAAAAGCGGGTATAGCCCCGAGCCACGCCCAGGGCGTCGCTGTCCAGGAAGGCGCGGCCCAAGCCGCTGACGCACTGTTCAAGCTGCTCGATGGTTTCTTGGCCCGCGGAGGCCGCGCACCAGGCGGCCAGGGAGGGCAGCAGGCAATAGGCGGCCTCGAACTGTTGCAAGGGACCGGCCTGTTTACCGGCGCGCGCCGCCGGCCGCCTGAGCAACTCAGGCGCCATCAGGTAGGCCCCGCTGCCGGTCTTTATGGACAGCACCCCCCGCGTCTCCAGAATGCGCAGGGCTTCGCGGAGAGTGGCGCGGCCCACTCCCAGGGTTTTGGCCAACTCCCGCTCCGGGGGCAGGCGTCCGCCGGGCGACCAGGTGTTGGAACTAATCATCTGTTCCAGCTTGCCAAGAGTAAGGCCGATTATTCCCATACATTTCCAGTAGGGTTTATCTAGTTTGGCAAGACAAGGTGAAAATATGGGTGCGAATGCACGATGCGGTATGACCAAATGAACATAATTCAAACATGCCAGTCAAGAGCTAAAAGCTAATTTTCTGAAAAAGCGCAATTGGACCGTTTTTCACATTATTGGTATGACCAATTGCGGGGAATAACTCCAAATTCCGCCTTTTACCGCGATTCGCCGGGCCTGGGATTCACCCCGTAGGTGATATTTGTTACTCTAGGGAATATCCATAGCAGGGGGGGCGGCGCGGGACATGGCTGAGCACCACAACAAAACAGCTGATTTGAGGGAGTTCATCAACGACTTCCAGGCGCTTCTGTGGCGCGTGGAGGTGACCCGGTCCCGCATCGACTACCTCAACGACTGGACCATCCCCGCCCTGGGCAAGCGCACCAAACGCCTGCTCAAGGACCCCGAGCTGCGCAAGGAAATCATCCTTGATGAGGACCTGCACCTGTTCGACGAGTTCATGGACAAGGTCAAGCAGGGACGCCAGGCAGCGGTGGTGTTCCGGGCCAACGCGCCGGGAGGGGACCCGATCTGGCTGAAGCTCATCGGCACCCCCAGCTCCCGGGACCCCGAGCTTTACAGCGGGTTTTTGCTGGAGGTCACCGATACCGCCCAGTCGGTGTCCTCCATGCTGGAAAAGGCCCAGTTGGCCCAGGTCGCCATCGAGCAGGCCGACTACCCGGTGCTGCTGTTGGACTTCGAGGACAAGAAGGTGGCGGCGGTGAACTCCGAGGCCCTGGCCCTGTTCGGCTACAGCCTCAACGAATTCCGCTCCCTGAGCCTGAGCGAGCTGTACCCTCCCCTCGACGTGGGAGAGATCAACCACATCAACGAGCGGGTGCTGTTCGACCGGCAGTGGTCCGGGAGCCTCCAGCTGTTGCGCAAGAACCGGGAGCCTTTTTTGGCCGAGGCGGAGGTGCGGCTGATCAACTACAAAAGCCGCCGCCTGATGCGCCTGTCCCTGCTGAGAATCCACCAGAACCCCGAGGCCGCCTGGGAGCCCGGCGCGCCGGAGCGGACCGAGGCCAAGCAAGCGGCCCGGGACCGCTTCAGCCAGGGCCTCAAGGAGAAGCTGCGCGGCCTCAGCGATATTCACGACATTCTGCAGGTGTTCTTGGACAACCCCCTGGAGGGCGTGCCCTGCGAAGGGATTCTGTTCTCCGACATCTACGGCAAAAAGGGTAAGGTGGTGGTCTATTACGCCGGCAAGGTGTTCCAGAGCATGAAGCAGGGCGAGGTGTTCTCCTACAAGGGGACCATCGCCGAGAACATCCAGCGCTTCAAGCTGGACCACCTCATCGTCGACGAGACCATGGACAGCATCAAGACCATCGACTGGGCCCTGTTCATACCCAAGGGCATACGCTCCTACTTTGCCAAGGCCTTCTACACCAGGGGGGTGATGCGCACGGTGATGATCCTGTGCTCCACCAAGCCGTCCTCCTTCAGCACCGCCCAGTTGCCCCAGTACGCCAAGCTGTACAAGCCCTTTGAGTTGGGCATCCTCAACTGGCGCCGCGCCAAGCGCAAAAAGTGAGCTCTGCACCCCGCCTCCCCTGCCTTATCCAGGCGGCGCGATTGACGGGCCAAATGGCTAAAGACCACTATGCCCATGCATCAGGAATACGGACCATTAGGAGAAAAAGTGCCTGTCTGCCACACCATCCATAAGCGGGGCGTCCTCATGCCCTGTCCGGGGCTCGGCGCGGCTCTATGCCCACGCCTAATGGCGATCTCGCCAAACTGGTGCCGTCTATCCTATGATTCCCAATAGGGCTCGTCTTGGCCCAAGCCATTTTTTGAGCGGAAGTGATTTGAGCTGAAATTGAATTTGCCCTGGGTTGAACAAAATAAACCACCGCTTGATCGACGCAGCGTCTGCTATTGGGCCCATTTAGCGTCCGCGATGGTTTTCGCCTGCGTGGCGCGTTTTTGGCTTTTATGGGACAAGCCGTTATGGCGTGATGAAGCCTGGGTGGGCTACCTGATCGGGTTGCCTTACCGGGAAATCCTGATCAGCCACCAACCCATCCCCGCCGGATTCGCCCTGCTGGCCAAGGCCGTGGCGGCGGCCGGTTTCATGCCCGTGGAAATATCCTTGCGCCTGCCTTCGCTGCTGGCGGGCCTGGGAACCGTGGCCTTGCTCCCCGCCCTGGTGCGCCTCATGGGTGGCTCCCGCCTGGCGGCGGTGCTGAGCGCCTGGCTGGCCGCGGGCTGCCAGCCCTTGATCTACTATTCCCGTGAGCTGAAGCACTACGGCCTGGACACCTTCATCTGGCTGTTGGCGGCCTGCCTGGTTCTGCTGTTGCTGGAGGAGCGCCACCCCCGGCCGCATCGGCGGGGCCTCTGGGCGGGCCTGGCCCTGACCCTGGGGACGGCGCCGTGGTTCAGCTTCGGCTCCCTGTTCCCCCTGGCCGCCGTGCTGGGCCTGGCCCTGTTCGCCGCTTGGCGCAAGGAGCGCGCCCAACTGCTCTGGGGATTGGGGGCCTGCGCGGCCTGGTATCTCGCTTCCTTGGGCCTGGTATTAAAGATCAGCGTGCTCGGCAAAGTTGGTTACGTAACTTCCCATCCCTTGGCCCCCACGGTTAAGGAGATGTTTCATTACCAGACGGCGCCGGGTTGGGACCAGGTGGCCCAGGCCTTCGCCTGGTTCTTCAAGGTGCCCATCAGCTACATTTTTCCCTTTGCCGGGTTTTGTCTGCTGCCCTTGTTGATCCTTGGCCTGTGGTCATGGCCCAGGCCGTTCCGGGCCGTTTTATGCTGGTTCATCTCCCTGACGGCCCTGCTGACCGTGTGCGCCTCGCTCATCAATCACTACATACTTATGCAGCGTACCCTGCTGTTCATGGCTCCGGTGTATCTGGCCTTGGCCGCCCAGGGAGGCGCTTGGCTGTGGCACCGGACCTGGAGCAAACCCGTGCTCCAGTATCCCGCCAAAGGCGTGGCTGTGGGCCTGGTCCTGCTGAGCCTGACCTGGGGCGGGCTTTCCATGCTGAGCCGGGCGGGTCATTTCCAAAACGGCCGTCAGATGCATTTTTACTATGATGAAAAGGACTGCGTGGCCCCGGCCCTGGATTTTGCGGCCCGGGTGGCCTCGCCAGGCGAGCCGGTGCTTTTGACGCGCTACGCGGGCACCCAGTTTCTCTTTTACCGTCAGGGGCGTCTGCCGCGGGCCACGCACTGGTACCACACCGACCCCATCGACGAAAAAGCCGAGTTCATTAAATGGCTGAAGACGATCAGGACGAGGGGGTGGCTGATCTTTCTGGATAACGAGCCCTTGCCTTGGCTGGCCGAGGTCATCAGCGAGCAGGGCTTCAGCGAGAAAAAAGCCTTTGCCGGGCGAGGCTCCAATGTATGGTTGGTGGAGCCCGCCAAATGAGATCGGCCGGCCTTGAAAGTGGAAACTCACCGGGAGCCTTGCTTTTGAATCCGTCATTGAAGCGGCCAAGGGCTGGCGGCATCACCTAGGGGTTATATGCAGATTGCTTTATTGCTCATCTTTTTAGCCGCCTCATCCTTTCTCTGGATGATGTCCTTCGGCTATATGGGGTTTCTTCTTTGCTCCGCAAAGCGCAAAACCCCGGCCGCCGCCGAGTCCCCCGGCGCCGAGTTGCCGCCGGTGGCGGTAATCGTGCCCGTGCTCAACGAGAGCGGCAACATCCTGGCCAAGCTGAGCGATTTGGCCGCCCAGGATTATCCCGAAGAACTGCTGACCATATGGGTGGTGGACGGCGGATCCCATGACCATACCTGCCGCCAGGTGGAGGATGCGGCGTCCCGCTTCGCTTCGGTCCGTTTGCTGCGGGCCAGGGAGTCAAACGGCAAAAGCGACCAGATCAACTGCGCCCTGGCCAGCATCGAACAGGAATTTCTGGTTTTCACCGATGCCGACGCCCGCCTCGCCCCTGACTGCATAAGGCGCTTGGTGCTAGAGTTGGGGCTGGACCCGAGCCTGGCGGTTTTGGGTGCATTGGTGGAGCCGTCCACCAGTCTGCCCGAGGAAAAGCTGCACTGGTGGCTGCTCAACCTGATGTGGTGGCTGGAGGGGCGGGTGTGGGGGGCGGCCAAGATCACCGGGGTCTGTTTCGCCTGCCGCCGCAGCCTGGTTTTGCCGCTCAGAAGCGGGACCAGGGGGGATGACCTGCACATGGCCATCAAGGCCTACGGCAATGGCCACCGGGTAGGCCTTCTGCGCTCGGCCCGCGCCTGGGAGATAAGGGCGCCCCGCACCAGGCGGGAGATGCTTAAATTCCGCCTGAAAAGGGGGGCGGCCTACATGCACGAGTTGCGGCATTACCGGTTGGGGCCGGTGGCCAACAGGCCCGGCGCGGCCAGCCTCATCATCAACCGCTGGCAGATACGCGGGTTGCCCCCGGCAGCCCTGGCGGCGGTGGCGGCCGGGCTGGGATTGCTGGCCGGTGGGTCATGGGTGGCGCCGGGGCTGGCCGCGCTCATATTCCTGGGCTCGGCAACAGCGCTTCTTTTGAGCTACCAACGCGACCAGGACTCGAAACACGGCCTGGCCGCCCTACTGTTGACCCTGGCGCGCATGATCATAATCGACGGTTACTCGATGCTGCTCATCTGTTGCGGCATACAGGCACGGCATTCTGGGAGGAAGTAATGGCCCTGAGCAAATTCAGCCTTATAGCCAGGTTCGCCCGGCATTATCCCGCCCGCCTGCACCCCTTCGAGGTGCAGGCCAGCCTCACCTATAAATGCACCCAAAAGTGCCGCTACTGCTTTTGCCCGTCGCGGCAAATTGAAGAGCTCACCACCCAGCAGTGGCGGGAAGTGATAAAGGGGGTAAGGGCCCTGGGCTGCCTCCGATTCAAATTCCAAGGCGGCGAACCCACCCTGCGGGCCGACTTCGCCGATCTGGCCGCCGAGGTGCAAAAGGCGGGCATGCTGGCGGCGGTAACCAGCAACGGCACCTTGATCCCCAAGCGCCCCGCCTTGATCGACCACATAGACGAGTTGGTACTGAGCCTGGACTCGCTGGACCAGGCAACCAACGAACGCCTGCGGGGACCCGGCAGCTATCAGGGAGTGATGGACTCCCTGGACCTGGCTCTGGCCAAAAACAAGCAGGTCTTCATAAACATGGTGGTGGGCCGCTCCACCCTGCACGAGGTGGAGCCAATGCTCGAGTTCTGCGAGCAACGGGGAATCATCATGCACGCCCAGCCGGTGATTTTCGGGGGACGCCTATTCGACGAATCGGCCCGGGACATGCAGCTCAGCCGGGAAGAGTCCCGCGAAATGCACCGGCAACTGGCCGCGTACAAGGAACAGGGACGCGGGGTGCTGTTCTCCGCGGAAACCTACCTGCGGGTGCTCGACTGGGAAGACTACGACCAGCTCAACCGGATGGGCGAGGAGCCCTCGACCTGTTTCGCAGGCCGCTATTATGTTCACGTGGAGCCCAACGGCGACGTCTATCCTTGCAACAACCAGCTCTCGACCTTTGACTCGCAAAACGTGGTGACCCATGGCCTGCGCCAGGCGCTGACCCATGCCCGCCACCACACCTGCGCGGATTGTTGGCACCCCTATTACACGGAGCGCAAAAGGCTGTTCGGCCTGAGCTACCAGGCTCTCAAGACGGTGCTTTCCCGCTAGATGGGCGGCGGGATGCGGAGCCTTGAGGCCCGCCTCGGTTGCGCCCGCCCAACTGAGGCCCGGAACTAAGTCATGCCCAGGTAGGCCCGCTGCACCCTGGGGTCGGCGGCCAGGTCCCGGCCCGTGCCGCTGAGCACCACCTTGCCCACCTCCAGCACGTAGCCCCGGTCGGCGACGGCCAGGGCGGCCGAGGCGTTCTGCTCGATCAAAAGCACGGTCACCCCGCGCTCGCGGATGCGTCGGATGGTGTGGAAGACCTCGGCCACCAACAGGGGGGAGAGGCCCAGGCTGGGCTCGTCCATCATCAGCAGGCGGGGACGGCCCATCAGGGCCCGGCCCAGGGCCAGCATCTGCTGTTCGCCGCCGGAGAGGGTGCCCGCCTTCTGGCTCAGGCGCTCGGCCAGGCGGGGGAACATCTCCAGCACCTCGTCCAGGTCCTGGCGTTGGCGGGCGTCCCGGGGATACACGTAGCCGCCCAGGGCCAGGTTCTCGCTCACCGACAAATTGGCGAAGACCCGCCTCCCCTCGGGCACCAGGATCAAGCCCCGCCGGGGCAGGCGGCTGGCTTTGTGGCCCGCTATATCCTGCTCCTCGAAGATGATGCGCCCGGCCGAGGGGCGCACCAGCCCGCTCACCGCCAGCAGCAGGGTGGACTTGCCCGCGCCGTTGGCCCCCACCAGGCAGACGATCTCTCCCTGGTCCACCTTGAGGTCCACCTTGCGCAGGGCGGTGATCCCGCCGTAGCGCACTACCAGGCCGCGCACCTCAAGCATGCCCGCCCTCGCCTTCCAGCGACTCCAGACCTGTCCCCAGATAGGCCTCCATCACCGCCGGATCGTGTTGCACGCTCTGGGGGTCGCCGCGGGCGATGACCCGGCCGTGGTCCAGCACGGTCAGATCCTCGCAGAGATTCATCACGAACTGCATATCGTGTTCGATCAAGAGCACGGTGAGCCCCAGTTCGTCGCGCAGGCGGCGCACCAGATCGGCCAGGGCCGCGGTCTCCTGGGGGTTCATGCCCGCCGCAGGCTCGTCCAAAAGCAGCAGGTCGGGCGCGGTGGCCAGGGCCCGGGCGATCTCCAGGAGCCTCTGCTGGCCGTAGGCCATGTTGCCCGCCGTCTCGGCGGCCAGCCCGGACAGGCCCACCAGCTCCAGAAGCTCGGCGGCGCGTCGCTGCATGCCCCGCTCTTCGGCCACGTAGCCGGGCAGGCGCAGGATGGCCGAAAGGAAGTTGGCCCGCAACCGGCCGTGAAAGCCCACCAGCACGTTCTCCAGCACGCTCAGCTCGCCGAAGAGGCGGATGTTCTGGAAGGTGCGGGCGATGCCCAGCCGGTTGATCCGGCTGGCCTTGAACCCGGCTACTTGGCGGCCGCGCCAGAGCACGCTGCCGGAGCTGGGGCGCAGCGAACCCGAGAGCATGTTGAACACGGTGGTCTTGCCCGCGCCGTTGGGCCCGATGAGCCCGGCCAGGCGGCCCTCGGCCACCTTGAGGTGCAGGTCTTCCACGGCGCTGAGCCCGCCAAACTGCTTACTCAGCCCTCGCACCTCCAACAGGGCCCCCTGGCTCACGGCGTCCCTCTACGGCCCCGCCGGGAGGCCAGGATCCAGCGCCAGGAAAACTCGGCGCGGCCCATCAGGCCCTGGCGGGCGAAAATCATGAAGGCCACCAGGATCAGGCTGAAGATGACCATGCGCATGCCCGGAATGCCCGGTATGTGCAGGCCCAGGATGTTCAGCGGCTCCTCCACAACCCTGAGCCATTCGCCGCCAAAGGTGAACAGAACCGCCGCCAGCACCGCGCCGGTGGTGGAGCCCAGGCCGCCCACCACGATGATGATCAGCAGGTTGAAGGTGAGGAAGAAGGTGAACAGGCTGGGGCTTATGGTGGTGATCAGATGAGCCAGGAGCCCGCCGGCCATGCCCTCGAAGAAGGCGCTGATGGTGAAAGCCAGCATCTTGTGCCAGAAGGCGTTGATTCCCATGGCCTCGGCGGCGGCCTCGTCCTCGCGCACCGCCTTGAGGGCCCGGCCGTAGGAGGAATTGACCAGGCGCATCACCACGAACAGGGTGAAGGCGCACAGGCCCCAGGCCCACCATACGTTGGTGAGGTGGGTGATGCCCTTGAGCCCCAGGGGGCCGTTGGTCACGCTCTGGGCGTTGTTGGCCACCACCCGGATCACCTCGCCGAAACCCAGGGTGACGATGGCCAGATAGTCGCCGCGCACCCTGAACACCGGGAAGCCCATGAGAAAGGCCATGAGGGCGGTGAGAAGGCCGGCGATCAAAAGCGCCACCGGCAGAGGCAGGCAGATCACCGACAGAGGCCAGACCAGGGGCTCCAGGATGAAGCTGGCCGCCTTTTCTGCCGGGGAGAGGGTGAGCAGGGCGGTGACGTAGGCCCCGCAGGCCACGAAGGCGTTGGGCTCCAGGCTGAACTGGCCGGTGACCCCGTTGATGAGATTGTAGCTCACCGCCAGCACCACGAACAGGCCGGCCAGGGTGGTCATGTGCACCACGTAGCCGCCCGCCCAGCCTTCCAGCAGCCAGAGCAGCCCGGCAAACCCGGCCGCGGCCAGCAGGGTCAGCCGGGTGTCGCGGCGGCGGGTGAGCGACCGGGCGGGCAGGGAGCCGGGGTCTAGAAGGTCGGACAGCCAGCTCATTCGGGCAGTTCCTCGCCCATGATCCCCGTGGGTCTGAAAATGAGGAACCCGATCAGGAGCACGAAGGCCAGGGCGTCGCGATAACCGGCCAGATCCGGCAAAAAGGCCACCAGCATAATTTCGCAAAGTCCCAGCAAAAGCCCGCCCAGCACCGCGCCGAACACGTTGCCGATGCCCCCCAGCACCGCGGCCACAAAGGCCTTGAGCCCGGGCAGCACGCCCATCAGGGGGTTGATCTGGGGATACTTCATGGCCCAGAAAATGCCCCCGGCCGCGGCCAAGGCCGAGCCCAGGGCGAAGGTAAGGGCCACCACCCGGTTGGTGTCGATGCCCATCAGGTGCACCGTGACCAGGTCCCGCGACAGGGCGCGCATGGCCATTCCTTGGCGGGTGCGGTAGATGAAAAACATCAGCCCGGCCAGGATCACCGCGGTGATGATGGGCACCCACACGCTCAGGGAGAGCACCCTGAGCTCGCCCCACTGATAGAGTTGGTTGAATATCTCCGGGCGCTGGAAGGCCTTGGGGCGGCCGCCGAAGATCACCAGCCCCAGGTTTTCCAGGAAGAAGCTGACCCCGATGGCGGTGATAAGGGCGCTGATGCGCGGGGCCTTGCGCAGGGGGCGGTAGGCCCCCTGGTCTATGAGCACCCCCAGCAGCGCCGTGAGCACCATGGAGCCCATCAGGGCCACCCACCAGGGCAGGCCGAATTGCACCGCCCCGAACCAGGCGAAATAGCACCCCACCATCAGTACGTCGCCGTGGGCGAAGTTGATCAGCCGCAGGATGCCGTAGACCATGGTGTAGCCTATGGCGATCAACGCGTAGAGGCTGCCAAGCGTCAGGCCGTTGATGAGCTGTTGCAGTGCTTGGGCGCTATCCATGCCGTCCCTTGGCCTAAATGTCCCCGGAAGGGACTAGTTGGGGCTGACCGTGGCCATGTAGACGAACTGGCCGTCCTTGACGTGCAGGATCACCGCAGGCTTGACCGCGTTGTGATCCACCAGGGTCATCACCCCGGTGACGCCTTGGAAGTCCTTGGTCTGCTCCAGGGCCTTGACCAGCGCCTGGGGCTTGGTGGTCTTGGCCCTGTCCATGGCGTCCAGCAGCGCGTTGTAGGCGTCATAGGCCAGGGCGCTGCAAGAGTCCGGAGCCTCCTTGTACTTGGCGCGGTAGGCCTTGACGAAGCTCTTGCCCGCGGGGGTGGTCACGCCCTTTTCGTCGAAGTGGGTGGTGAAGGCCAGGCCTTCCACGGCCGGGCCGCCGATTTTGATCAGTTCGGCGGCCTGGGAAGCGTCCCCGCCCAGCATTATCTGCTTCAGGCCCATCTCGCGGGCTTGGCGGGCGATGAGGGCGCCCTCGGTGAAATAGGCCGGCACATAGATGATGTCCGGGTTCTTGGCCTTGATGGCCAGTAGCTGGGCGCTGAAGTCCTGGTCCCCGGTGTTGTACATGGTCTTGATGACCACCTGGCCGCCCTGCTTCTTGAAGGCGCGCTCAAAAAAGCCGGCAATGCCCACGCAGTAGTCCTGAGCCACGTCCACCATGATCGCCGCGGTCTTGGCCTTGAGGTTCTTGAGCGCGAAGCTGGCCCCCACGCTGCCCTGGAAGGGGTCGATGAAGCAGACGCGGAAGACGTACTTCTTGCCTTGAGTCACCAGGGGGTTGGTGGCCCAGGGGCTGACCATGGGCACCTTGGCGGTTTCGCATACCGGACCGGCGGCCAGGGAGTTGCTGCTGGACAGCGGCCCGATGATGGCCGCCACCTTGTCGTACTGGATTAGGCGGTTGGCGGCGTTGGAGGCCTCCACCTTGTCGGACTTGTTGTCCACCACCACTATCTCCACCGGGCGTCCCAGGACCTGGGGCCGGGCGGCCATGGCCAGTTTCAGCCCGCGCAGGGCGTTTTGGCCATAGGGGGCGTTGGGGCCGGTCATGGGAAAGGGCACGCCCAGCTTCAATGGTTCGGCCACGGCCGGGCAGGCCATGGCCAGGGTGAGGAGCAGCAGGCCGGAAACGAAGGCTAAACGTTTCATACAGTGTTCCCTTGCGTGAAATTCTATTTATTGGCCGCACCCGGTGGCGGCTCCCTCAAGGCTCCATGGTGGTCACGTAGGCGAAGCCGCCCTTGTCCACCTTGAGTATGACGGCGCTTTTGACGGCGTTGCCGTCCTCGCCGATGGTTATCTTACCGCTGATGCCGGAAAAGTTCTTGGTGCCGGCCAGGGCCCCGCGCAGCTTGGGCCCATCGGCCGATCCCGCTCGCTCCAGGGCGTCCACCAGGACCAGGTAGGCGTCGGCCCCCAGCACGTGGAAGCCGGTGAGATCTTCCTTGATGCGGCCGGCGGCCTGCTCCTGGGCGTACAGCTCCAGGAAGCGCTTGGCTTGGGGGCTGGTGGCCCCGGCGCGGTGAAAGTGAGCGGTGAAGGCCAGGCCCTCCACGGCCGGGCCGCCGATCTTGAGTAGCTCGGGGGCCTGGGCGCCGTCGCCGCTCAGCAAGGGCACCCTGAGGCCCAGTTCGTAGGCCTGGCGGGCCACCAGGGCGTCCTCGGTGTAGTAGTTGGGCAGATAGAGCAGATCCGGCCGGGCGGCCTGAATGGTGCCCAATTGGGCGCTGTAATCCTGGTCGCCGGTGTTGCACTTGGCCTGGACCACCACCTTGCCGCCCAGGCGCTTGAACTCGCGGGCGAAGAAGGCGGCCAGGCCCACGGCGTAGTCCTGGCTCACGTCGATGAGAATCGCCGCCCGCCGCGCCTTCAGATTTTGAAAAGCGTAGCGCGCCGCTATCTGGCCCTGGAAGGGGTCGATGAAGCAGACCCGGAATACATAACGGCGGCCTTGGGTGACGTTGGGATTGGTGGCGGTGGGCGAGATCAGGGGCACTTTGCCCTGCTCGGCCATGGGCGCGGCGGCCAGGGCCCGGGAGCTGGTGGCCGGACCCAGGATGGCCACGGCCCCCTCCTTTTGCAGCAGGCGGCTGGCGCCGTTGGCTGCCTCCACGCTGTCGCTCTTGTTGTCCACCAGCACCAGCTTGACCGGACGCCCCAGGGCGGTGGGCCGCAGGCGCTGGGCCAGCCGGATGCCCGCCCAGATCATCTGGCCATAGGCGGCCACCGAGCCGGTGATGGGCAGCAGTACCCCCACCACCAGGGGCCGGGTCTCGGCCGCCGTGGCGGGAGAGCAAAGCAGGGCCAACAGGGCGCCGGTTAGGGCCAGCCAGCGGGTTCCTTGCAGGATCAGGTCCCTCATGGCAGTGGCTCCTTATAAAAGATTGTGCGGCTGATGCCCCGCGCCCTGGGAACTGGCGGCACGCGGCGGCTTTTCATGCGCGTCATTAGGCCCTTATATTGCATCTAGCTGAGATTGCGGCCATTCTTGGAGGCCATTTGCCTCCGAAAAACACCTTGCAAGGTTTTAGCAACCATTCCTCGGGCATAGTAGCCCACCGGGTAATAGCGGTCAAGGCGGGCCAAGGACATCGGGAGGCGCCATCGATCGGTGTCTATACTACCAGGCCCTTCCCTACCCCTTGCCGGCGCCGCTACCAGGGAAAACCATGGGCAAGCTGACCTTGATTCATTTCCGGCACCGGTCAGGATATAGAGATTTCCGGTTCTAGCGGTTTTTGCGACAAATTCATACGGGGTTTGGTTGCCCAGGGAGGAGTGGGGTCGGTAGCGGTTGTAATCCCGACGCCATTGTTCGATCTTCTGGCGGACGTCGTCAAGTGACAAGAGCCAGCGGATGTTCAGGCAATCGTCCCGGAATCTGCTGTCCAATCAATATATTAGTTCGTTTTTAGTGGGTTTTCCCGGCCTTGGAGAGGTCCATGGTCACGCCGTACCCATAGGACCATTTGTCCAAAGCCTTAGAGACGAATAGGGAGTGGCCCATTACCTTTTAAGCTCTACCGATTATATAGCCCTCGGGGTCCACCTCCCGGCGCAACGCCTCCAGCGCGGATGCCGCCCTTGCCCGGCCCGCGCAGGGTGTTTTGCTGCACCCGGTAGCCGGTGGGCGGTTCTATGCGTCATTCGCCGTAACGCAGGGGTAAGCTTACGGTTTGGCCACGGCCACGTCGAACTGGAGGTTGCGCATGTCCAGAGGCTTGCGCTCGTCGTAGCGGCTCTTGTCGATCATAGCGCCGCCGACCAATCTTTTATAATGGAGATGCCTTCTAGAGCTGCTGATCCCCTGTTATCCTGCTCAAGGCAAAGGTCACGTTGCCTTCATCGGGGCAGCTGTGGAGAGCCGGGTCTTGGGGGTCTTTCAACCAGGGGAACTGGGCCCCGTAGCGGAGGCTGTGCACCTTGGCCATCATCGAGCACATGGAATCAAAACAAATTTTCCCCACCACTTGGTTGTATTTAAATATGATCTCATCGCCTTCCCTGTGGCCGGCATTGCAGGGGCGGGTAACCGAAACCACCTTGACCTTGACTTGAAATCGCTTGGGTTGCTTGCTCACGCCATCCCCACCCTTTCATCTGCCCTAGAAATGCCCAATGCCGGCATCAAAGTTTTTCCAAGGCGCTCGCGATAATATCCAGGCCCCTTTGTAGTTGTTCGTCGGTGATCACCAGGGGCATCAGGGTGCGCAGGTTGTTGCCCAGGGTGCCGCAGTCCAGGATGAGCAGGCCCTCCTGATGACAGATGGCGGTGACCTTCTTGGCAAGCTCCGGCGCGGGCTCCTTGCGGCCCCGGCTCTTGACCAGCTCCATGGCCAGCATGGGGCCCAGGCCCCGCACCTGGCCGATGCAGGGATGACGCTCTTGCAGGGCCTCCAGAGCGGCGCGGGCCTTGACCCCCAGGGCCGTGGCCCGCTCCAGCAGGTTCTCCTCTTCGATGGCCTGCAGCACGGCCAGGCCCGCGGCGCAGGACACCGGGTTGCCGCCGTAGGTCCCGCCCAGGCCGCCGGGATGCACCGTGTTCATGATGGAGGCCGTGCCGGTGACGCCTGAAAGCGGCAGGCCGCCGCCCAGGGACTTGCCCGTGGTGACGATGTCCGGCTCCACGTTGAAGTGCTCGCTGGCGAACATCTTGCCGGTGCGCCCGATGCCCGACTGCACCTCGTCCACGATGAGCACCATGCCGTGGCGGTCGCACACCCGGCGAAGCTGGGCCAGGTACTCCGGCGGCGGGGTGATGAATCCGCCCTCGCCCAGCACCGGCTCCAGGAGGATGGCCGCCACCTCGTCGGGGTTAACGTGGTACTTGAAGAACTCTTTCTCGAAGTAATGCTCCCCGCAGCGCATGCCGCAGGAAGGCTGCTCCAGGCCCCAGGGGCAGCGGTAGCAATAGGGGTATTGCGCCCGGAAGATGCCCGGCAGGGCCACGGCCCCCAGCTTGTACTTGTAGGGCGTCACCTTGCTGGTGAGGCCCATGGTCAGCAGGGTGCGGCCGTGGAAGGCCCCCTCGAAGCAGACCACCCCCAGGCGGCCGGTGGCGTAGCGGGCTATCTTCACCGCGTTTTCCACCGCCTCGGCCCCGGAGTTGGCGAACATGGTCATCTTCTCGCCCCGGCAGGGGGCCAGGGCGTTGAGCTTTTCGGCCAGGTCCACGTAGGGCTCGTACATGGAGACGTGGAAGCAGCCGTGCAGGTACTTGTCGGCCTGCTCCTTGATGGCCGCCACCACCTTGGGGTGGCGGTGGCCGATGTTGTTTACGCCGATGCCTCCGGCGAAGTCGATGTACTCCCGGCCGTCCTGATCCCAGATCAGGGCGCCCTCGGCCTTGGCCATGGTCACCGGAGTGACCGTGCCCACACCCTGGGGCACTTGGCGCAGTTTTCTGTCCGCGAGTCGTGCGTGGTTCATTTGAGCTTCTCCAACCTGCGTGCTGACGCCGCTTTCAAAAGGCGGTCCGCCACCTTAACGGATCAGGTAGGGCACGTCGGTCAGGGTTATGGCCTGACGGGGGCACACGAAGGTGCACACATCGCAATACCAGCAATCATCGCGGTAGCGCATGTAAGGGTAGCCATGCTCCCCGAAATGCAGCACGTCCATGGGGCACATGTCCACGCATATGCCGCAGCGCACGCAACGGTCGTGGTCGAAGTCGAGCCAGGAAAAGTCCTTTTCGCCGTAACGGACTCCGTTGACAACACTCATGATCAATCCTCCACCTTGGGCATGAACCGGCGCGGGGTGCTCATGCCTTGGTCATCCAGGTGAGCCTTCATCCAAGGATCGCCGGCGGGGTTTTTCCATTCCGGGCCCTTCTCAAACATGGGGCCGGTATCGAACTTGAGTTCCGGATAGGCATATTCCATGGCCGTGGGGTAGTCCCACTCATACTCGGGGGCCAGACGCTTGCTCGCCTCCATGCGACCGTCCGCGCCCTGTTTGATGACCACCCAGGTGCGGTCCCACTCCGGGCTCTTGGCGGGCAAATCGGCGCGCCAATGCTGATATCCCCAACGGCTCTCGTCGCGGAAAAGGCTGGCGCGGGCCATCATCTCGCCCACCGTGAGGATGCTCTTGATCTCCTGTACCTTGAGTAGATCGTGGAAGTCCACCGCTTGAATGCGCGGCAGATCCTCTTGCCGGATGCGCTCCATCCACCACGCCGCCTTTTCCATGAACGCCGGGTTCTTGGGAGGCTTGAGGTAATACTGCACCCGGGTGCGCGCCTTGTATTCCACCAGGCTGGTGGGCAGACCGCCCTCACGGCGCAGGGGCTCCTCGATGGCTTGCGCTTCCTGACGCAGCCAGGCTTTGAGCCCGCTGCGCTGAGGCGGTTCCGCGACTCCTCCCGCGAAATGGGCGGCCTCCTCGCCGATGAGCCCGCCCATGGCCAGGGCCCCGCCCAGGTAGGATTGGGGCAGGCCGCCGTCCACATCACCGGCCACGTAAAGGCCGGGCACGTTGGTGGCGCCTTGCACGTCGCTGAGCACTCCGGAGCTGCTGTGCCCGCCGCACACCCCTATTTCCTCGGCAAAGGCGAGCTCGACCGAATGGGCCTGGCGGTAATCCTGCTTGCGGCCCTTGTGGAACAGGCCACGGCTGGTGCGCTCGTTGCCCCACTGGATTTTCTCGATTATTTGGATCATCTCCTCGGGCAGGTGATCCATTTTCAGATAGATTGGCCCCTTGCCCTCGGCGAACTTCTTCCAGGCCCCCATCTTGCTGTCGCCGGAGGAGTAGCCGTGGCTCCAGGTGCGCTCATTCCAGGGGTTGATGGTGTAAGCCCCGCGAGGCGCGGCCACGTAACCGCAGGAGGGACCCTGGTGATCCTTGAGCAGAGTGTTGGCCTGGAAGCACTCCATGTTCACCAGTTCGGCCCCGGCCTCGTAGGCCATGGCGTAACCGTCGCCGCTGCAACCCGGGAACTCGTAGGTGCCCGCCAAATAGCCTGAGCTGGCCAGGCCCATGCGTCCGGCCGCGCCGGTGGTCAGGCAAACCGCCTTGGTCTTTATGTAGTAATAGTGGCCGGTGCGGATGTTCATGGCCAATACGCCGCAAACCTTGCCGCCCTCGGTGATGATGCGCAGGGCCGGGGTCCGTTCCAGGATTTCAGCCCCGGTCTGACGCACCGCGTGGGCCAGGGCCCGTTTCATCTCCTCGCCGTCCATGGGCAGCAACAGCGGCTTGTTGATGGGCTGCAGGTACATGAGCTTGTAGTTGCCGTCGGCGTCCACGGGGAAAAGGTCTCCTTTGCCCCGGCCCATGATCTGTTCCAGGTCGGCCACCATACGGGGGCATATCTCCCCGAAGCGGTGAGCCACTTTTTGGTCCAGGATGCCCTCGGTGACCTTGGTTAGCAGTTCCACCACGTCTTCGGGCTGGCTGTAGGGAGGCAGGGCCACGGTATTGAGCGCGTCCATCCCCCGTCCGGCCCCGCCGGAGCTGTCCATCTTGCTCTTGTCCAAGACCACCACCTTCAGCTTGGGGTCCACCCGATGGGCATAGATGGCGCTCATGGTGCCGGCGGCGCCGGATCCGATGATTACAATGTCGGCTTGCTTGACGTGATACATAGTTACTCCACGGTATTTCTATAGGCGGAAGATTCTTGCCCAAGGCCTCGGCCTCAGGCGGTCTTCTTGCTCCGCCGGTTGCGCAGAAGCGTCCACACGATGGCCCCCAGAGCCAAAGCCAGAAAAAGGGCGGCCAGTGGTTTGGTGACAAAAATGCTGGGATCGCCGCCCGAGATTTTTAGCGCCTGGCGCAGGTAAACCTCGGCCATGGGCCCCAGGATGAAGGCTATAAGCAGAGCGGCCGGGCTCAGCTCCCACTTTTTCATCAAGTAGCCCACCACCCCGAAGAAGACCATCACCTTGACGTCGAACAGGTTTTGGTGGGTTCCGAAAGCGCCAATGACGCATAGGGCCAGGATCACCGGAAACAAATAGGCCCGCGGCACCGCGACCACCCATTGCCCCAACTTCATCAAGGGCAGGGGTATGATCAGCATGAAAAAGTCGGAGAGGATCAGCAGCATGAACAGGCCGTAAATGGTTTCCGGATGCTCCACCATCAGCATGGGGCCGGGAGCCAGGCCGTGGATCATGAAGGCGCCCATGATCACCGCCGCCGAAAGCGCGCCGGGGATGCCCAGGGTCACCAGGGGGATCAGGCCCGCCCCGCACACCGCGTTATTGGCGGCTTCGGGCGCGGCCACCCCCTGCAACTCACCCTTGCCAAAGCGCTCGGGATGCTTGCTGAGGCGGCGGGCCTGGTCGTATCCCATGAAAGCGGCCGTAATGCTGCCTACTCCGGGGAGGGCTCCGCAAAAGGAGCCCAGGATGCTGGAGCGAAAAATGGTCCCCAGGCATCCCTTGAGTTCCGGCCAGGTTACCCGAGACGCGTTAGGATCGTCCGATTTGACCATGGCCTCGGCATGGGCCTCCCTCCAGCCCTCCTCCATCTGCACCAACACCTCGGACATGACCAGCAGGCCGATAAGCATGGCCAAAAGGCCAATACCGGCGTCCAGGTCGATGGAACCGAAGGTGAAGCGCTGCTGGGTGGTGATGGGGTCCAGGCCCACGGTAGCCAGGAGCATGCCCAGCGCGGTGGAGATGAGTCCCTTGAGTTGGGACTTGGCGCCGGTGTCGGCCACCACCACCAGGGCGAAAAGGATAAGCATGGCCAATTCGGCCGGGCCGAACATGAGCGCCAGGGCGGCTATGGGCGGCGAGGCCACCATGAGCAGGCCGTCGCTGAATATGGCGCCGATGACCGAAGCGTACAGGGCCATCTTGAGCGCCTTGCCGGCCTTGCCCTGCTTGGTGAGGGGGTAGCCGTCCAAGGCGGTGGCCGCCGCCTCGGGGGTGCCGGGGGCATTGAGCAGGACGGCGGAGATGGAGCCGCCGTAGACACTGCCCTTCCAGCAGCCCACCAGCATGGCGATGGCGAACAGGGGCGACCAGGTGTAGGTGACGGGAATCAGCAGGGCTATGGCCATGGTGCCGTTTAGGCCGGGTATGGCGCCCAACAGCGAACCCAGGAAAATGCCAAGGGCCGCCCCGAAAAAATTGGTCAGAGTCAGGGCCTGCGAGGCCGCGACGGCTAGAGTTTCCAGCATGCCAGAGCCCCTATTCCAAAAAGGTTTCCACCAGGGTGCCCACCGGTAAGGGCGCGCCCAGCATTATGTCGAAGCATAGGTAGAGCCCGCCCAGGGTGCCCAGGCTTATGGCCAATATTGGCAACCAGCGTTTGACCCCGAACACCATGAACAAGGCGACCATGGCGCCCAGGGAGGTGAACACGAAGCCGGTGATATCCAGCAGCCAGGCATAAGCGGCCATGATTAACACCACGAAGGCGATGGTGTACCAGCGAGACCCCTGCCCGCTGGAGTGGGACTCGGCGCCGTGTTGTTTTTCAGCAGGCCGCCTGATTGCCTGCACGGCCAAAAGCAGACCTAGCAGCAGGATGAAGCCCGTTACCAGGGTCGGCATCAGGGCGTCCGCCTCGTTCAGAGGCCCCACATGCTTGGGGATCAGGTAGACCAGCAGGAATACACAGAAGACCGCAAGCCCGACCCCCAGCTTGAAATCCATGCGATTTTGGATCACGGCTTTGCCCCCTTGTCCGAAAAGTAAGGGGCGGGAACCCGCCAGGGTTGCGGATCCCCGCCCGGGAAGGTGCCTATTTCTTGATCTTCACCCCGAGTTCGGGCAGCAGGGCGCCCCACTCGGCGGAAAGCTTCTCAAGCAAGGCTTGGTACTGCTTGCCGGGCATGAACTTTGGGTGCAGGTCCAACTGGGCGCAGGACTTGATCACGCCCTTGTCCGTGCAGGCGGCCTGGAAAGCGGCGGAGAGCTTTTCCAGGGCGGCCGGAGGCGTGGCGGCCGGGGCCACTATGGACATGTAGGAAATCTGGCTGAACTTGAAGCCTTTCTCCTTCATGGTGGGCACGTCGGGCACCATGCCGAAGCGATCCTCGCTGGTCACCAGGAGCACCCTGATCTTGCCGGCCTTGATGGAGGAAGCCACCGAGGCGGAGGTGTTGTTGATGATGTCCACGTGGCCGCCCAGCAGTGCCGCGGTTTCCTTAACGCCTCCCTGGAAGGGGACGTGATTCCACTTCAGGCCCAGTTCCTTGCCGATACGGGCGGTAACCAGATGGTTGGTGGTGCCGGTCCCCGGAGAGCCGTAGGTCACCTTGCCGGGGTTCTTTTTCACGTACGCCACGAAATCTTCCCAGGTCTTCCAGGGCGAATCGCCGCGCACCATCAGAGCGTATTCGTAGGGCATCACCGCACAGACCTGCACCAAGTCCTTGAACGGCTCGTAAGGCACCTTGCGGGTAAGCGGGATGATGGCCACGGCGGGCATGTTGCAAGTGCCGATGGTGTAGCCGTTGCCCTTGGCCCTGGCTACTTCGCTCACGCCCAAGGTGCCTCCGGCCCCCGGCTTGTTCATGCAGATGAGGGCCTGCTGCAGAATCTCGGTCGCCTTGGAGGACATCAGCCTGGCGGCGGTGTCGGTGGTGCCGCCGGCGGAAAAGTTGATGATGAATTTGATGGGTTTGTTGGGATAGTTATCTGCCAGCGAAGGCCCGGCGATCGCCAGGGCCAAAACCATTGTCAGCATAATTGCTAAAAGTTTTTTCCCCATTTTGTCTCCTTCTAGGGCCGTGCGTGCCGACCCTTATTCAAAGGCCTACTACTTCCGGCCTGGTTTGCTCTTTCACCAATTCCAATATTTTTTTCCTTCGCTTGGCATCCATCCGGGAGCGAATGGCGGAAACGGTCACCGAGCAGATGACCTTGCCTTCCGCATCCACCACCGGGACGCCCACTGAAACCGCATCCTTGTGAAACAGCCCGTCAGAGAGCACGTAGCCGACTTTGCGGGCCTTGGTGGCCATGGCCCGAATATCCTTTTCGGTTAGCTCTTGGAACTGGCTGTAGCGAGGCGCGTTGGCCGTGACCACGTTCTCGAAGTCCTCGGCGTCGGAAAAGGCGATCAGGGAGAGGCTGCCCGCGCCTATGCCCAACGGACGGCGCGAGCCCACGGTTACCAGCATGGTGCGTATGGGGTATTCACCCTCGATCACATCGGCGCAAAGGGCGTCATTACCCAAGCGGATGAGCAGGAACACCGTGTCCTGGGTTTTCTGGGCGATTCTTTCCAGGGCGGGGTGGAAGCGGTTGCGTATGGCGTACTGCTGGGCCCGGTTCCCCAAACGGAACAGATCCAGACCCAGGTGATACAGCTTGGTGACCGAATCGTAGGTGACGAACTCTTCCTCGGCCAAGACCTGGAGGATGCGGCGGGCGGTGCTCACGGGCAAATCCACGTCCCGCGACAGCCTTGAAAGACGAGCCCCCCGCATGTTGTATTTGGCGACCGCCCTGATGAGGGCCAGGGTCCGTCTGACACTTTGTGCGCCGTCAGTGGGTGCCTTGGCTTTTCCCGCTGGAGTTTGGTTTTTGGTGAGTTGCGCGCCCATAAAGGCCTCCTGAGTTCTGAATCACTGTTAACAATGGCCGGCATCGCCGGTCAAGCTATTTGTGCCACATTATAGTTTTTTATTACCATTATATGGCAAGTAAAAACTTTTCCTTATGCGCTGGGCGACGTTCTAATTTCAGGAATTTTGGTCAGAGGCTGAAAAAACTACGCGGATAAAATTGTTAGCCCACTGGTTTTTAAAATCAGCGGGCCAAATCGGCGATTGTCCTGCTTCAAGGGAAACAGCTGAGTGCGGGTAGGACCAGTCCATAAATGCAAGGCCGCTGTTCGTGGCCATTGGCAGAATTCAGGCGCTATGTATTAGTTTCTGCAATCTGGTCTTGGGCGATCAAACCAAGGACTGAACCGCCCCGGTTTTTCCGGAGGCTCATTTGTTTGAGTCAGGCGACCATGGCCGTGGCCAGGCGTGACCGATAGTATGCCATCTCGAGTTCCACGGGTTGGATGTTTCCTATGGGCTCCAGCAGTCGCCGGTTGTTAAACCAATCCACCCATTCCAAGGTGGCGAATTCCACGGCATCAAGGTTCCGCCAGGGGCCCCGCCTTCTAATCACTTCTGTCTTGTAAAGGCCGATCACCGTCTCGGCCATGGCGATGTCGTAGGAGTCACCCACGCTGCCCACCGAAGGCTCGACGCCCGCGTCGGCCGGGCGCTCGATGTAACGAATCGAGAGATATTGGGAGCCGCGGTCGCTGTGGTGGACCAGGCCGTCGATGTCTCCACGAGCCCACAGCGCCTGCTCCAGGGCGTCCAAGGCCAAGTCAGTCCGCAATGAGTTGGAGGCCCTCAAGCTCATCGAGGGGCGGCGGGCCGAACGGACAAAGCTAGACAACAAAAGTTGAATGAGGAATTACAAGATTAATCAAACTGCCCTATTTACTCGTTAAGCTTTCTAGCACATGTATGATTGGAAAATCGATCGCCCCAGGAGATTTTTGCAAAGCCTACTTTGAACTGGCTTGCTCTACCGACTAGTCCTGAGCAAAGATAATCTCTACTCCTCCAAGCTATCCAAGGTCATGCTCAGCCAAATAGCGCCTCCTAGCCATCATCCCCCCGCTCTCGTACCAGCATCCCAACTTAAAAATTGGACCAGGTTGAGGGGGCACGTCATGCGCTTGATTGCTTTAACCGCCCAAATAGGCCCTTCGCACCGCCTCGCTGTCTTTGAGCTCGGCCACGGGGCCTTGCTGGATCACCTTGCCTAGATGGAGCACATAGCCCCGCTGGGCGATCTTGAGGGCCAGGGGCACGTTCTGCTCCACCAAGATGATGCCCGCCCCCAGAGTTTGGTTGATGTTCTTGATCACCGGGGCCAGTTCCTCCACGATCAGGGGGGCTAGGCCCAGGGAGGGCTCGTCCAACAGCAGCAGCTTGGGGCGGCTCATGATGGCCCGGGCGATGGCCAGCATCTGCTGCTCGCCGCCGCTCATGGTGCCCGCCTTTTGGTCGCGCCTCTCTTGGAGGCGGGGGAACTGCTCGAAGACCCGCTCCATGTCGCGGTTTATGGCTCGCTTGTCCTTGCGGGGATAGGCGCCCAGGCGCAGGTTGGACTGCACCGTGAGGTCTGGGAACAGCCGCCGACCCTCGGGCACCTGGATCAGCCCTTGCTTGACAATGTCGTGGATCTTTAGGCCATCGATGCGCCGGCCCTGGAACCAGATCTTCCCTCCGCTGATGGGGTGCAAGCCTGACAGTGCCCGTAGGATGGTGGTCTTGCCCGCGCCGTTGCTGCCGATGAAAGCGACCCGCGATCCCTCGGCCACCTCGATTGACACGTTGTCCACCGCCGTGGCCTTGGCGTAGCGCACCGTTATGTTCTCGGCTCTAAGCAGCATAATCACCACCAAAGTAGGCGCGCATGACTTCCGGGTTGGCCCGGACCTCCTCGGGAGCGCCCTCGGCGATCTTTCGGCCGTAGTTGATCACCACGATGTGCCGGCACAGGTCCATGACAATGGATACGTTGTGCTCCACCAACAAGATGGCCGTGCCCTGTTGGTTCACCTTTCTGATGGCGTTGAGGGCCAGTTCGGCCTCCTCACGGCTCATGCCGCCGATGGGCTCGTCCAAGAGCAAGAGCTTGGGCTTGATGGCCAGGGCCGCGGCCAGATCCAGCACCTTTTGGTGGCCGTGGGGCAAGTTCCTGGCCAGCTCGTTGCGGACCTTGTCCAGGCCCACAAAGGCCATGTTCTCCTCGGCCAGGCAGCGAATCTCTTCTTCCTTGGCGCGGTAGCGGGGCGTGTGCAAGAGCGAACCCCACAGGCTCCGGTCGGCGGAGAGGAAATAGGAAGCCACGATGTTGTCAAAGGTGCTCAGCTCACCGAAAAATGGGGTTATCTGAAAAGTGCTCCCCATGCCCATGCGGGCCCGAGTGTGGGGCTTCTTGCGGGTGATGTCCATCCCGTCAAATATGATGGAGCCCCGGCTGGGACGCAGGAAACCGTTGATGAGGCTGACCAGGGTGGTTTTACCCGCCCCGTTGGGCCCGATTAGCCCCACGGTCTGCCCGGCTTCGATGCTCAGGTCTACGTCGCCCACCGCGGCCAGCCCGCCGAAATTTTTGGTCAGTCCCTTAGTTTGTAGCAGCATTGGAGGCCCTTTTTCGCTATTGGCCGCGCTCACGCAGCCAGGTGCGCACCTGCCCGGGCAGGCTGATCATGCCTTGGGGGATGAAGAACGCCACGGCGATGAGGGCTGCGGCCTGGAAAAAAGGCGCGTAGCCCTCGAAGCCGCCCATGACATAAGGGATCAGGTAGAGAATGGCTGTGCCCACGATGGGACCGGCGAAGCTCTCCTTGCCACCAGCCAACAGATAGACGATCAGCAGGATGCTGGGCATCACCCCAAAGGTGCCCGGTGCGATGAACCCGGCGTAGTGGGCATAGCCCGCCCCGGCCACCCCCGCGAAAAAGGAGCCTAGGCAGATGGACAGTACCCGGATGCCTGCTTCGTTTACCCCCCGGCTGGAGGCGGCCCGATGGGCCTGGGCCACGCACTTGAAGGTGAGGCCCAGGCGTGAGCGCTCCACCCGGCGCATAACCCATAAGCAGGCCAGCATCAACAGCAGGAAGAAATAGTAATAGGGCGCCTTGCTGTAGCTGAACAGCTTGGGGATGCCGAAAAGGCCGGTGTAGCTGCCGGTGAGCTTGGGGGCCAAACCCACCGAGCTGGTGACCATGATCCCGAAAAACAGGCTGGCCATGGAAAAGTAGATGGCCCGCAGGCGGGAGAAGGGGAAACCGATGCCAGCACCCACCAAGGCGGCGGCCAGGCCGCCCAGGGGGATGCACAGCCAGGGGCTCAGGGCCAAGTTCTTGGCGATGATGGCCGACACGTAGGCTCCGATGGCCATGAAGGAGGCGTGGCCCAGGGAGAGCTGGCCGGAGATGTAGATGGTGCGTAGGCTGCTGGTCAGGATGATGTAGATGAAGGTCAGCAGGCCCAGGTGGAGGTAGTAGTTGCCCACCAGCAGGGGACCGGCCAGGAGCAGGGCCAGCAGCCCAGCCACGCTCCACGCCTTGGTTTGGTGATTGGCTGCCAATTTGCTAAGCCTCCTGTCCGAAGAGCCCCCGCGGCCGGATCACCAGGATCATCACCACCAAAGCCAGGCTCAGGGGGTCGGAGACCACGTTTGGCAGGAAATAGGGCCCCAGGGTGTCCAGGATGCCCATGGCCAGGCCCCCGGCCCAGATGCCGCCTATGCTGCCGATGCCCGCGATGATGATCACCGCGATGATCTTGACCAGCATGGTGTCGGCGATGCAAACGTGCAAAACCAGCACCGAGCCCACCAGGCCCCCGGCCAGCCCGGCCAAGGCGCAGCCCAGGGCGCAGACCAGGGCCGAAATGCGGTCGGTGTTAATGCCCATCAGGGAGGCCCCGTCTGGGTCCTGGGCGATGGCCAGCATGGCCTGGCCCACCCGGGTCTTTTTGATGAAGAGCATCATGGCGATAAGCAGGGCGCTGGCGATCAGGGCCACGGTGATGCGGTCGAAACTCAGGGTGAGGTCACCCAAGCTCAGGCCGCCGGCGATGATGGGGGGCATGCTTTTGCTGTGCGGCCCCACGGTCAGATCCGCCCCGGTCTTGAGGATGATCACCAGGGCGATGGCCATGATGGTGGCCTTTTCAAAGTCCTTGCGAAAGGGGCGGAAACAGACTCTCTCCAAAAACAGGCCGAATCCGCCGATGACCACCATGGTTGCCAGCAGGGAGAGCCAGGGACCCAGTCCCATGGGCACCCAGAAGCTGTAGCACACAAACCCGCCGATCATGTAGATGGCGCCATGGGCGAAGTTCATGATGCGCATTATGCTGAATACCAGAGCGAAACCCAGAGCTACCAGTATGTAGATCGATGAAAGCATGAGCACGTTGACCACATGCCCGATTATCTCGATAGCCACGCTAGTTTCCTCTCGGTTCGCGCCGGGCGCCCCCCGGGATGGGGGGCACCCGCGGGTGAGATTGATTACAGGAGCCGGCAAGCGGCGCGATGCTTACGGCGTCTCGGCCTTGACCCACTCCACGAAGACCGGCTTGCCGTCCTTGGCCACGAAGATGGCCTGGGGCGCGCAGATGGCCGCCTTGATGCCTAGGGTCTTCTGGCCGGAGACGATGGCCGTACCGAATAGGGTCTGGAGGTCCTTGGCATCCTTGCGCAGATACTCGGCCACCAATGCAGGGTCGAGACTTTGCGCCTTTTCTATGGCCTGGGTCAGCACCCAAAGGGTGTTCCAGCCCCAGGCCATCCAGGCGTTGTTCTTGCCGGCCTTCTTGGCGTAGGCAAGAAAGTCCTTCTTAAATACCGGCTTCATCTCCGGGCTGTTCATGTCCCAGGAGGCGGCGGCATAGCCCTCGGTGATCTTGGGGCCGGAGACTTCCAGCACCTCCGCCACGATCTCCGAGTCGGTGGACACGGCCGGGCCCTTGAAGCCCAGGGCCCGCAGAGCCTTGAGCTGCGAACCGACGTGATAGGCCCAGGCGTCGGTGAACACGAAGGCATCGGGCTTGGTCTGCAGGGCCTTGCGCACGAAGGGGGTGAAGTCCACGGTTTCGCCGGGCCACTCGCCGCTGAACACGATGGTCAAGCCCAGCTCCTTGGCGATGGGCTCCAGATGCTTACGGCGATTCTCGCCGCCGCCGTCACCGGGGTGAGACAAGGCGATGGTCTTGACATTGGGGTAGTTCTTCTTCAGGTAGGTCAGCATGGCCCGGGCGCCCTGTACGTTGCTGTTCATGAAGAAGGTCAGGGGAAACTTGGGACCGGATTCCTCGGGGGTGGCGCAGGTGTAATTGGACAGGCGCAACACACCGGCCGGCTCGGTGATGGAGCTGGCCGCAGTGTTCTGGACCGGGTTAACGCCGCCGATGATGAACTTGACCCCCTCCTTTTCCACCAGCTTGGTCACCGCGGCGGCCATGCCCTGGGGAGTGCTTTTGGAGTCCTCGCTGATCAGTTCGATCTTGTAGTTCACCCCCTTGACCTTAATGCCGCCGTAGTCGTTGATCCAGGCGGCCGCCAGCTTGGCCCCGTCGTTGGTGGGCTGCTCGCCCGCCGCCATCCAGCCGGTGAGGGAATCCACCGCGCCGATCTTCAGGATTTTGGCCTCTCGGGCCAGGGCCGGCTGCACCGCCAGGGCCAGCATCATGATCAGTAACCCGATGATGCCCCGCATAGTCTTTTGCATCATTCCCTCAATCTCCCTTCCCTTGTGTTTAAAGCAATGCTAATTAGTGCGCTAAGCTTATATTTAAAATCCAGCCGTATAGCGGTATCTGATAGCCTTAACAAGTCGATATTTACTGTGTGTCTCCTCGCCGCATATCTGCTATTCTTGTCCCACAATAATTGACTAACAGTGCCGATAGCCGGGGATTAAAACTTATAATGACGGATATTATTCCCGCGACTTTGGCGGCATCTTTAACACCGCTTTTAATTTGAATCCAACGGCAACGGATGTATCCGGCGGCATATCCTTTGCGGGCCTGTAATCAGCATGCACGATAATGGTGTTACAAATTGCGCTTGCCTGTCTATTATCCGAAAGTATAAATCTCATCGGTCATTGTCTTTGATTGCAAAACTAGGGTAAGTTCCGACTCTTAGTGAGCCGATCCAGGGTAATCAAGCGCGGATTTTAGGGATGGCGAAGCTGGCTGGTTCCTGGCGCCTAGAAGCGCGGCAAGCCAGACGTCAAACAGTCTCACGATGCGCTATTGGGGCCTGCTTCCAGTTCAGGAACCCACCGGGCAGGCCAACTCGCAGCGCCTGCAATAGCGGACCAAGTACGGGCTGGGGGACGTTTGCCTCTTCGGCAAAGCTGCGGCGCGGTCGCTTTCCATTTGGATCATGCACCTGCCCCTTGCATAAGCCCCTTGGTTCAAGGCCCCTTGAGGACAGGCATTGATACAAGGCGCCTCACACTCCAGGCACGGCATGAACCGTTCCAGGGGCCCAGAGGGAGGGAGTGCCGTGGTCAGGAGCAAGGCTCGCAGACGAACTCTGGGGCCGAATTCGGGAGTGACCAATAAGTTGTTTTTGCCCATGATGCCCAAGCCGGCCAGGACCGCGGCGTCCTTGAGAAACACACCGCCCTTTTCGACATGGTAGGTCAAGGGGTGGACCGGCTGCCCGAGTTCCCCTGCAAGCCAATCTTGAAGGCGTCCGGCCGTCTCGATAAGTACCCGGTTGCCCGCAGTGCTCTTGCCGTCCCACCAGTCCATTCGCGGCCGTCCCCGGGGGTGCGCCAGGGCCAACACCAACACCGACTTGGCATTGGGGGGCCATGCCTCGCGCTGGTCGCTCTCGTATTGCGCCCCTTCCTTCCAGCCCACGGATCGATCTTCCCGCCAACTGATGCTTTGCAGCAAATCGTCCAAATTGGCGATGCCGGCCAGGACCGCGGGGAAAGAGCTCGCCCGTTGAATGATCCCGGCTGATGTCGCTGTATCGGCGCTTGGGTTTGGGGCGCACGTCCTTGCAGATTCGTGCCTCAACCAATCAGCCCCCCCAACAAAACTTTTCCTTGGCGCCGCCGCCCGCCGAATGCGGGCGCTGGGCTGGGTGGCGTCAAACCAGCTCCTTTTTGATCTCGCGTTTGAGTATCTTGCCCGAGGGGCTCTTGGGCAGGTCGTCCCTGATGATGATTTCCTTGGGAACCTTGAAGCCGCTGAGCTTGGCCTTGAGCGCGGCGCGCAGGGCCTCGGGATCGATGCTTCGGCCGGGGGCGGGCACGCATACCGCCGTCACCCGCTCGCCGTACTCCGGGTCGGGCAGGCCGATCACCGAGCACTCGGCCACCGCCGGTTGTTCCGCCAGCACTTCCTCCACCTCTCGGGGGTACACGTTTTCCCCGCCGGTGATTATCAAGTCCTTGAGCCGGTCCACGATGAACAAGTAGCCGTCTTGGTCCAGGTAGCCCACATCGCCGGAGCGCAGCCAGGGGCCGTGGAAGGCTTCGGCCGTGGCCTGGGGCTGGCCCAGATACCCTTTCATTACCCCCCGCCCTCGGATGCAGATCTCGCCTTCCCGGCCATGGGGCAGCCGATTGCCCTGGATATCGCGGATGCTTACCTCGGTGGTGCCCGCCGCCTGGCCCACCGAGCCCACCACGTGGCGGCTGAAATGGTTGTAGGTGACCATGGAGGCGGTCTCGGTCATGCCGTAGGCCTCATGGATGGCCAGGCCGGTGAGCTCTTGCCAGCGGCGCACCACCTCGCGGGCCATGGAGGCGGCGGCGCTGAAGCAGTAGCGCACTTGGCCCAGCTTGGCCTTGAGCTCCGCCAGCTGCAGCAGGCGCACGTACACCGTGGGCACCGCGTAGAGCTTGGTGACCGCGTGGTCGTTGATGGCGGCCAGCACCTGGTCCAGATCGAACTTGGGCAAGAGCACCAGGCCGCCACCGGTCATGATGGTGGCGTTCATGATGTGCATCTGGCCGAAGACGTGGTTGAAAGGCAAAAAGCAGATGGCGCGGTCGCTGTCCATGGAGCGTTCCATGTGGGCCACATGGTTGATGGCTGTGTTGATATTTTCGTGGCTCAGCTCCACCCCTTTGGGGATGCCGGTGGTGCCGCCGGTGTAGAGGACGCAGGCTGTGTCCTCACGGTCGCGCTCCACGGCCTGCAGCGGCGGGCCCATTTTCTCCAGCTTGCCCAGGGGGAGCTTGTCGTCGGGGCCGATGACGAACTCCAGGCCGGCGTCGCCCCGCACCTGCTCCACGAAGGCGGCGCGCTCCGAGGCGCAGAACAGGGCCCGGGGCTTGGCGTGGCTCAGGAGCAGCTCCAACTCGCGGTCGGTGAGCTGCACCGCCAGGGTGACCGCCACCCCGCCAAGCTTTAATGCGCCAAAGTAGAAGGCCAGCCACTCAGCCGAGTTAGGCGCGCACAGGGCGATGAGGTCGCCGGGCTTCAGGCCTAGGGCGGCCAGGCCGCCGGCGATGCGCGAGGCCCAGGCGTCGAGTTCCGCGTAGCTCACCCGCCGGTTGCCCTGAATCATGGCGATGTTGTCGGGGTAGAGACGGGCGGAACGTTCCAGATTGCGTGCCAGGTTCATGGTCGTCGCGTGCTCCTGCTGCCGATGATTTCTGAAATTTGCCTAAAGGCCCAGGTAGGCCTTCTTGATGGTTTCGTTGCCCAGGAGGTCTTGGCCCTTGCCCTCCAAGACCACCCGGCCGTTTTCGATGACATAGCCCCGGTCGGCGATCTCCAGGCTGTGGCGCACGTTCTGCTCGATAAGCAGGATGGTCATGCCCTGGTCGCGCAGGGACTTCACGATGCGGAAAATTTCGGCGATAAGGATTGGCGCCAGGCCCGAGGAGGGCTCGTCGATCATGCACAGCTTGGGGTTGGACATCATGCCCCGGCCCATGACCAGCATCTGCTGCTCCCCGCCGCTCAGGGTTCGGGCCAGGTAATTTTGCTTTTTATGAAGCACCGGAAAAGTCTCGAAAATCTGCTCCAGGGCTTGCTTCTTGTTCTTCCAGACACGCGGTAGGTAGGCGCCCATCTCCAGGTTCTCGCGCACTGACATGTCCGGGAAGGGGCGGCGGCCCTCGGGAATGTGGGAGATGCCCCGCTCCACCACGGAAAAAGTTTTAAGGCCGTTGATCGGCTGGCCCAGGAACTCCACGCTGCCCGAGGCCGGGCGTAGCAGGCCGGAGATGGCGTTGAGGGTGGTTGTCTTGCCCGCCCCGTTGGAGCCGATCAGGGCCACGATCTCGGCCTCCTTCACCGTGAGCGACACATCGTAGAGGGCCTGGGTCTTGCCGTAAAAGGCGTTAATGTTCTTCACCTCCAGCATGCCCCTACTCCCCCAGATAGACCTTGATCACGTTCTCGTCGCTTGCCACTTCGGCGGGGGTGCCTTCGGCGATCTTCTGGCCGTAGTGCAAGACCACGATGCGTTCGCATACGCTCATAATCGCCTTCATCACGTGCTCGATCATGATGACGGTGACTCCCCGCTTCTGAATGTTGGTCACCAGCGCCATGGCCTGGTCTACCTCGGTGTGGTTGAGCCCCTCCATGACCTCGTCCAGCAGCAGGAGCTCGGGCTTGGTGGCTAGGGCCCTGGCCACCTCCAGGCGCTTCTGGTTGGCCAAGGTGAGGCTTTCGGCCGGGGTTTCGGCGAGCTCGCCCAGGCCCACGAAGTCCAGGAGCTCGGCGGCATCGCACGCGGCGGCCTCGCGGGACACCTTGCACTTCTTGCCGAAATAGCAGCCCAGGATCACGTTTTGCAGCACAGAGAGGTCTCGGAAAATTTTGACCGACTGGAAGGTGCGGGCCATGCCCATGCGGCAGATTTTGTAGGGCTTGAGGCTGGTGATGTCCCTACCATTGAAATGGACCCGGCCCGACTTGGCGGGAAAGGCGGCGGAGATCACGTTGAATAGGGTGGTCTTGCCCGCGCCGTTGGGTCCGATCAGGCCCAGCACCTCGCCCTGCTCAACCTGGAAGGAGACGTTGGTCAAGGCGGCTAGGCCGCCGAAATGCTTGCTTACCTCGTGGCACTCAAGAATCGGCATGTTGCCTCCTTAAAAGCTTTCCGCGGATGTCCTGAGCCAAGCCCACCAGCCCACCCGGCATGTAGAGGATGGCCACTACCAAGATGATCCCGAAGATGAGCATGTAGTAGTAAGGGAACTTGGTGATGAGGAACTCGCCGAGATAGCTGAAGATGGCCGCGCCGATGATGGGGCCGTAGGGCCGCCCCAGGCCGCCGAAGATGGCCATGAGCACGGGCATGAAGGAGATCACCGGATTGAAGGCGATTTTGGGGTCGATATAGGTCCATTTGGTGGCCATGATCGCCCCGGCCAGGCCCATGAAAAAGGCGCTGAGCCCGAAGATCGCTATTTTGAGCACCGTAACATTGATGCCGATGTGGGCGGCGGCCTCCTCGTTTTCGCCCACTCCCCGAAGGGCCATGCCGAACTGGGAGCCCTGTAGGGCATAGACCGTGATCATCAGCAGGGCGAAGACCGCGAGCATCAGGTAGTACACCGTGGCGTTGTCGATGGAGGGCACCACCCGCCCGGTGGTGTCGTTGATGTTTAGCTCGAACCAGAGCAGGAAGTGCATGAGCAGCTCCACCAGCCCGAAGGTGAACATTACGAAGTAGATGCCCCGAAGGCGCAGGGTGAGCGCCCCCACCAAAACCGCCAGGCAGAAGCTGACCACTCCGCCGACGAGGATCACCGTCAGTAAGGGCAGCGAGGAGCCCAGCACCGCGGCGGAGTAGATGCCCGCTCCGAAGAAGGCCGCCGGGGCCAGGGAGATGTACTTGGTGGGGCCGGAGAACATGGCCCAGCTCACCGAGAGCACCACGTACATGAGGATGGTGGAAAGTAGGATTATGGCGTAGCGCGATGCCCAATGGGGCGCCAGGGCCAGAGCCGCCATCACCAGCAGCCATACCACCAGAGATTTGCCGTCAATGTAGCGTGCACTAGTCATGGTCTTACTTCCCGAAGAGGCCGGTGGGCCGGGCCAAGAGCAGCAGCATAAACAGGAGGTAGTAGGCCACCATGGAAAGGCCCGGCTCGATGTAGGTCACGATGCTGCCGATTAACCCCAGGATGAGCCCGCCCACCAGGCTGCCGGTGATGCTGCCCAGACCGCCCAGCACGATCACGATGAGCGCGATCATGGTGTACTCCAGGCCCATGGTGGGCTGGACGTTGTAGGACATGCTGATGAGGGTGCCGCCCAGGCCGGCCATCAGAGCGCCGAAGCCGAAGCAGATGGCAAGCACCTGCTTGATGTTCACGCCCATTAGGCCCGCCGCCGCCGAGTCCTGGGCCGAGGCCCGGATGGCTTTGCCCATGCGGGTGCGCGACAGGAACAGATAGAAAGCGATGCAGAAAACAAGGGCGAAGCCCAGGGTCACTAGGCGGTTGGCCGCGAACTTGGCCCCCGCGAAATTCACCGGCACGGCCAGGTAGGAATAACCCCTCATGTCCGCGCCCCAGATGATGATGGCCACGTTTTGAATAATGAACAACAGGCCGAAGCAGGCCAGCATGGAGCTGCCCTCGAAGGCTTCTGGCGTTGGCGATATGCGCCGGAGGCGTGTGAACAGAGTTCGATAGAGAAGGAAGCCGATGACGAATATGGTAGGACCGGTGATGAGCAGCGAGGCGATGGGGTTGATCCCAAGGTAGGTGTACACGGTCCAGGTGATGAATGCGCCAAGCATGATGAACTCGCCGTGGGCGATGTTCAGCACTCTGGCGACGCCGTATTGCATGCTCAGGCCCACCGCGATGAGGGCGTAGATGCCACCCAGAAGCAGTCCGGCGATAAGCACGTCAAGGATGGTTAACAGCATTATGTCTCGGCCCCAGTACTTGGTTTTGATTGGCTGCGGCTAGGCCGCCCCTGCCGCCGCCAAGGCGTGCGGTGCGGGCGGGCGCCGGGCTGGGCGGGCCTGACCGACGCTTATCGTTCAAAACGGCGCGAGGGGACCTCGGGAGAGGTCGTGTGTCCGCGGAGAGGCCCCTCGCGCCTGGGATTACCGTTGTGGCCGACCTCTACTTGGCCTTCTTGGGCCAGTTGGGCTTGGGATACTCGGGCGGCGCGGTACGCTTGGAGCCCGGGTCGATGACCTCGAACACGTCCTTCTGCCACTGGCCGATCTCGCCAGGGTGGTTCACGAAAAAGCGGTCCTTGTCGTACCAGAATGGCCCTAGGGCCGTGTCGAACTTCTGGGTTGCCATAACGTCCCGGATCTTCTTCTGGTCCAGGGTGCCGGCCTTTTCGATGGCCTTCTGGAAGTGCTGCAGGGAGGCCCAGTAGTACAGGCCGCCCCAGTAGTCAGGCTCCTCGCCAAACTTGGCTTTGAACTTCTCCACCAGTTCCTTGGCGCCGGGCGAAGTCTTGGCGTTCCAGGCGCCGCCGCCCATCACGCCCTCGATGGCCTTGCCAAAGGTGCCCTTATACAGGGGCGGAGAGAAGGGCAGCACGGTGAGGAAGAAGGCGTTGAAGTTGATGTCAAGCTCCATGGCTTGAGCCGTGAAGAGCATGCCGCCCGGGGGATAGCAGGCCACCACCAGGGCGTCCACGCCCAGGGATTTGGCCTCCTTGAGCAGGGGGGACACGTCCTTGATGCCGTCGGGATAGCTCTTGTTCATCTTGACCTCGATCCCCTTCTTCTTGAAGTCGGGGATCAGGGACTTGCCGAATTCGATGCCGTGCAGGTCGGCCCGGTAGATCACGGCCACCGACTTGACGCCGACCTCCTTGAAGATGCTGGCCAGCACCGGGGCCTGAGTCTCGGAGAAGTTGAGCACCTGGAAGAAGTAGGGAAGGCTAAGTTCCTTGAGCTTGCCCGCGCCGCCCGGGCCGCCGATGAGGATGTAGCCGTATTTGTTGGCGATGGGCGCGGCGGCGAAGAGCCAGGCGGTCCCCCAAGGCGGGAAGATGAAGTCCACCTTGTCCTCGACGATGAGCTTCTCGATGAGGTTGCTCATGGTGCCGATGTCACTCTTGTCGTCGTAACGCTTGAGCACCACGGGCAGCTTCTTACCGTATTCGGCCACGTAGATGCCGCCGTTCTTGTTGACCTCCTCGACCCACAGCTCGTAGATCTTGCCACCGGAGATGGCCACTCCGCCCGCCAGGGGACCTGACAGGGAGATGGCCTGGCCGATCACGATCTTGTCTTTGTCTTTCTTGGGCGCGCAGTCGGCGACCGTGGCGCCTACCAGGAACGCCATTGCCGCGCCCAAAACCATTAGCCCTTGCAGCAGCCTGCCCTTCTTGACCATTTTTCCCTCCTACAAATAGTTAGAAGCTCTAAAGCCGCGATTGATAAACCCCCGCAAAAGATGCCGCGCCTAGACCCCCCAGTTGACGCCCGCGTTTGTCAGGGCCGCGCCGGAGACGTCCACGATGTGCGAGCCGCCGTCGATGAGCAGCACCGAGCCGGTCATGAACGAGGAGTCGTCGCTGCCCAGATAGCTGCACAGGCCCGCGATCTCATCCGGCGACGCCACCCGGCCCAGGGGAACGTTGGATGCGATGACCCCGAAAACCCCGTCCACATCGGTGTTGAGCACCTCGCCCAAGGGTGCGAGCGAGCCTTCCAGCATCTCGGTGCGTACCGCGCCGGGGCACACCGCGTTGACCCGCACCTTTTGGCGGCCGTAGTCCAGGGCCGCCTGGCGGGTGAGCATGTTGAGCGCGCCCTTGGCGGTGCAGTAAGCGCTCATGCCCGGCAGGCAACGCACTCCGCCCAGGGAGGACATGTTGATGATGGATCCGCCGCCGCCATCGATCATACGGGGGATGGCCGTCCGCATGGCCAGGAACGAGCCGAAAAGGTTGATCTCCAGCACCTGACGCCACTGCGCGATGTCCACATCGACCACCGTGCCGCCGGGGTCGATGCCCGCGTTGTTGACCAGGATGTCCAGGCGATCGCCCATTTTGAAGGCGGTCTCCACCATGCGCTGCACGTCGTCCTCGTTGGACACGTCACCCGCGCAGGTGCTGACCATGCCTTGGGGCAGGGCCGCGGCCACCTCGGCCAGAACCGACTCTCGGCGGCCGGTGATGCAAACCTTGGCCCCGTCGGCCACGAACCTCTTGGCGATGGCAGCGCCGATTCCAGTTCCACCGCCGGTGATGAGAGCCGTTTTTCCTTGCAGGCTCACCTTTATTCCTCCTCGCAAAATTGATGGGACAGCCGGAGGAGTTCCGGGGCGGGCCCCCGGCCGTCGTTAAGATGAAAAACCACGCAGCGCCTACAAGGGCTGCGCTTCGTCCGTATAGAAGGCCGCCGAGAGCTTGCGGATGATGGCGCCAGCTGGGGTGTTGGCGATCTGGCCGTCCTCGCCGATGGCGAAGAACTTGCCGGTCTCCTTCATCTGGTCCCAGTTGTGGAAGAACACGGTGCATACCGGCAGGCCGAACTCCCGCCAGGAGAAGACGTACTGGTTAATGTCGAACTTGTAGGTGGTAACCAGCTCCACGTCCGACTCGCCCTTGAGGGGCCCCACCAGGCACTGCCAACAGAAGCGCTTCTCGTTGAGGTAGTTGTGCTCGAAGATCTGGTTGGGGTTGTAGACGTAGTAGGCCTTGAGGCCGATCAGGTCGCGGGTAGGGCCTGGCTTGAAGCCGGTGGGGGGCACCGAGGGGTCGCCCAACACGCCGGGGGTGAACTCCTGCACCGCGCGCGGCTCGTTGTTGATCTCACCCTCGCGCATGAGGGTCTCCACGCACAGAGCCTGGCGGGTCTGGGTGTTCACGAAGAAAGTGACGCACTTTCTAGCGTTGTCGGCGAAGGTAAGGTCGACGAAGTAGGTGCTGGGAGCCACCTCCATCACCTCGCACCAGTCGGTCCCGCCGGCCTCGCCGCAGCTCCACTTCACCTCGTTCTTGGCCGTGAGCTCCAGATCATAGGCAACCCCGTTGTCCAGGGTTATCTTCAGGTTCTGACCGACCATCTCGTCGGTGTTGGGGATGCGGTGAAAGGCCATGTCGGCCGCGTAATCTTCATATTTGTAATCGGTTTCGCCTTCTTTTTGGGGCATTGAGCACCTCCGTGGTCATATTTGATGTCGGCGGATGAGGCGGCGGGGGTTGCCCCCGCCCTACCGCCCTCTTCCGGGCGGCCGCCTAGAAAGGCAACTGCCGCTTGGTCTTCTGGATGGTGAGCCACTTGAGCTCGGTAAGCTCCTCTACGGAGTACTGGCCGCCCTCGCGGCCGTGGCCGCTGCCCTTGCAGCCGCCAAAGGGGCAGCAGGCGTCGGCGTCAACCGAGCCATCGTTGATGTGCACCATGCCTGCTTCCAGGTTCTCGCCAAGGTAGATGGCCTTTTCCAGATCCTTGGTGATGACCCCGGCGCTGAGGCCGTAACTGGTGTCGTTGGCTACGGCCAGGGCCTCTTCCGCGCTGTCCACCGCGATGATCGAGGCCACTGGCCCAAAGGTCTCCTCGTAGTAGATCTTCATGTCCGGGGTGACGTCAGCCAGCAGGGTGGGCTGGTAGAGCCGGCCTTCATGGCTGCCGCCGGCCAGCAGCTTGGCGCCCTTGGCCACCGCGTCCTTCACGTGGCTGTCGATCTTCTCCACCTGCTTGTCGCTGATCACCGGCCCGATGAAGGTGGTGGGCTGGCTGGGGTCGCCCACCGGCAAATGGGAGGTGAGACCGGCCAGGTTCTGGGTGAAGGGCTCCAGGATGGAGCGCTCCACGATGATGCGGTCGGTGGACATGCATATCTCGCCCTGATGCAGGAAGGCGCTGAAAGCGGCTGACTTGACCGCGTACTCGATGTCCGCGTCGCCCAGCACGATGAGCGGGTTTTTGCCGCCCAACTCCAGGCTGTAAGGCTTGAGCTGGGCCGCGGCCCGTTGGGCAACGTGGCGGCCGGTCACCGTCTCGCCGGTGATGGCCACGAAGGAGCAGTAGGGGTTGTCGATGAGGGCGTCGCCCAACACCGCGCCCGGGCCGGTGAGCACGTTGAGCGCGCCGGCGGGAAGCCCGGCCTTCTCAAAGAGTTCGCCTATCTTCAGGCCGATCACCGGCGACTCGGAGGCGGGCTTGAGCACCACGGTGTTGCCCGTGGCCAGGCCATAGGCCACCTTGTACATGGACAACACCAGAGGAAAGTTCCAGGGAGAGATGGCCAGCACCGTGCCTCGGGGCCGCCGCATGGTCATGGAGATTTTGGTGGGGTCGTAGTGGAAGACCTCGCCCATGACGCGCTTGCCGTCGGCAGCGGCGGTTTCGATGAGGTCCACGGTCTGGGATATTTCGAACATGCACTTGCCCACCGAGCCGCCGCCTTCTTGGATCAACACCTCGGCGAACTCCTGCATGCTTGCTTCCAGAATCTGGGCCGCCTTGTTGAGGATCTTGGCCCGGTCAATGGCCGGCGTGGCCGCCCAGCCCTGGCGGGCCTCGAAGGCCGCGGTCATGGCGCGGTCCGCGTCCTCCACCCCCGCCTTGGCCACCTTGGCGTAGACCTCCCCGTTGTAGGGGTTGTAATCATCGAAGGTTTCGCCCGCGATGGCGTCTACCCATTGTCCGTCAATGAACAACTGATACGTCTTCATGGCACCTCGCTTCGCTTGATAGATCCGCTTTACAAATAATTCACGACCCTGGCCGCCCCCGGCGGAGCCGGCCGGCGGGGCGCTACCCGCCGGGGCTTAGGATCTGTCGGCTTACTTGCCCAGCTTCAGTACAGGCTTTATGACCAGGCCCTTTTCCATGTCCTCCACGGCCTTGTTGATTTCCTCGAAGGGGTAGAAAGTGATCATGCGGTCAAAGGGGAAGCGTCCCTTGCGATAGAGCTCGATGAGTTGGGGGATGAACAGGTCGGGGATGGCGTCGCCCTCGATGATGCCCCGCACAGTGCGGCCGTTCATGATCAGGTCCATGTTCAGGATGACCTCGGTGCCCGGAGGCACCACGCCGCAGAGGCCGCACACGCCCAACAGGGGCAGCACGTCGACCGCCTGGCGAAACACCGCCGGATTGCCCACGCACTCCAGGCTGTAGTTGGGACCGCCACCGGTGATGTCCATGATGTTCTGCACCGGGTCAGCCTCGTCGGGGTTGATGGTGTGGGTGGCTCCCAGCTCCTTGGCGATCTTGAGGCGCTCGGGGCTCAGGTCCACGGCGATGATGGTGGTGCATCCACAGACCACCGCGGCCAGCACCGCGCTCATGCCCACCGGACCCACACCGAAGATGGCGATGGAGGTACCGGGCCGGGCCTCGAGGGCGTTGATCACCGCGCCCGCGCCGGTCTGGATGCCACACCCCATGGGCCCCAGGATCTCCAGGGGCACGTCTTCGGGCACCTTGACCACGTTGCACTCGTCGGCCAGGGCGTACTCGGCAAAGGTGGACTGCCCGAAGAAGTTGCCGTGGATGACCGTATCGCCCTGGTTCAGGGTGGTAGTTCCATCGGGCCGGGCACCGCCGAAGTTGAGCCCCAGGAAGTTGTGACAGTAGGGGTCTTGGCCGGACTGACAGGAGGGGCAGCCTCCGCAGCTCATCCAGGAAATGGCCACATGGTCGCCGGGCTTGACCTTGGTAACCCGCGCACCCACCTTTTCCACCACACCGGACCCCTCGTGCCCCAGCACTGAGGGGAGCGGGATGGGCAGGTGCTGGTCCCGTGCGGCCAAGTCGGTGTGGCAGATGCCGACAGCGGCTATGCGCACCAGGACTTCGTTGTCTTGAGGATCACTGAGCTCTACCTGCTCGATCTTGAATTCCGAGGATGGTTCAAACGTGACAGCGGCCCTGATTTTCATTTATCCCTCCTACCGTTGGCGGATTGCTTACCAACCGCTGAGACCCCTTGGCCTGGCCGGGCGCACCCAGTGGGGCGCGGAAATGGCCATGGCGCTGGGGCCTTCGCGCGATGTTGGCTTACGGTAGTAAATAGAAAACGGGCGCGTCTATTATACGAAAGGTGAATTCTTGGGCCCGGCGAGAGATGTGCCAGGCAATTAGCTGATATATCTATGTTAAAATTGGACGGTCACCCCAAGAGGCGCTGGCGGCCCGCACGCCGACCATTTGGCTTAAGGCATGGGGATCAAATAACAATTATTTGGAGAGCCTCGAAACGTGGCGAGGGGAAAGTAGGCAGTCGAAGTTGGCGCGGCGGGGCGGCTCAGGGGGTCAAGATGCGGTTGATCAGGGTGGTCCGGTTGTTGACCCCGACCTTCTCGTAGATATTTTGCAGGTGCTTTTTGACAGTCACCTCGCTGACGAACAGCTTTTTGGCGATCTCGGCGTTTTTTAGACCCAGGAAGACTAGCTCCACCACCTCGATCTCCCTACGGCTTAGGTGAAGCTCTTTTCGCAGATGATCTGGATCGATCTGGGCCGCGGATTTTTCTTCCGCGGACTGTTCCTCCTCGATGGAGACCATGAGCAGACGGGAGTCTTCCCAACCCAACCTTTTATCAAGGAGCCTGATGGTCACGGAGAAGTAGCTCCCGTCACAACCCTGAATGGTGCTCTGTTTCACCGGCGACGCGCCGTCTCCCCGGCGGTTGTCCATTATGGGCTTGATCTCTCGGCAGACCTTTAACAGTTGGGGTGGGAGTTGAAGGTTGTGGCTGAAGACTGGCCGCGACAAGGTCAGGTCGCCCACCGCCTCCTCCGCCTTTTCGTTGCTGTAGACAATTTGTAGGTTTTCATCCAGCAGAAGCATTCCGATGGAGGACTGCTTCTCGATATATTCCAAAATGGTGCCCTTGAGCTGTATCTTGCGGCGCAGGTTGTTGTGGGCCAGGGCGTGGGCCAGATAGGGAACGATGGTCCTGACCGTGAGGATTTCCTTGCTGGTGAAGCTGTTGGAATTGCGGGGCCTGGTCAGGACAACCCGGCCGAATAATTCTCTTTCCGCAACCAGGTTAACGACTAGCTTGTGGTGGATCTTCTGCGGCCTGAGGAAGTCGTTGTAGTACTCGGTATCCAGGAACGAATCATAGCTGAACACCTTTTCTCGGCTGTCAGTGGGACTGGTTATAATTAGGTTCTTGGTGAGATTCAGGGGATCGAACATGTAAAAACGATTTTTATAATATTCGCAATAATCCTTATCGAGGTTTTTCAGGGTTATGTGGGTGTACTGCCCGCTGCCGTCCGGCAGGAAAAATATGGCGCCTTCCGAACGGATGGTGCGAAACAGGGCGTCGAGAGTTTTCTGTCTTACCAGCCTTGAATCCAGGGATTCATTCGACGTACTGATCACATCCAATACGTCGGTCAAAATAGGGACAGGTAAACTATCCATTTGTCGCAACATGTTCCTTGCTCACGGGGCTGGCGATGCGCCGGTCCAGAGGCAAAGACCCTTAAGGGTCTTTCAAGGTGTGTTGTGCGTTTCCATCGCTTGAGGCTCCTTATCTAAGGTGTAATTCATTGTGAGATGGGCCGAACAAGGAGGATTATGCCAGCCTTAGTCGGGCGTCTAGCCCGCTTATTTCCCAGTTGCGGATTCCCATGGTCGTCGATCTAGCCGTCCCGTTGAGTCGTTCAGCGATGCCTGCCCTCCGCACCCTAAGCCCGGAAAGTGCCTGAGATTCATGGATAATATAGGCTTTATAACCAAACAGTACTCTTAGAGTAATCGCATGGTAAGTCACCGGGTCCCTTCCGGTCAATTACAATTTGGTTTGCCCATACGGATTCCCCTGTCTGGCCCGTACCTTTTTAGTAATTAATAACAAAAGCTTATTTGAGGCCTTATGGCCTGCCCCCGATCAATGTAGCATTTCTAGAGTTAGACTTTGTTTGTGTTGAGGTACTACCGGTTTCGGGCCCAGGTGAGACGAGAGATTCACAGGTTCGCTTACTTGGCGATGGAGCCCTGGGGGAGGCCACGCAGGGAGCAGATCCCACTTGCTTGGCATAGGCCTCCGGGGGCATGTTGCCCAGGCAGCGATCCGCGCCGGGTACTCCGAAAAGACCGCGGCGGTCATCGGGACTGAAAACCTTATAAAACCTAATATCGCGGCAGTCATCCAGGCGGCCATGGACGCTCGCAGCGAGCGCACCCAGGTCACCGCCAACAAGGTTGTGGAGGAGATCGCCGAGGTGGCCTTAGCTGGGCTGCGCCAATGAACTAATCATCAAAAACTGATCTGGGTTAGTGCTACCAAGCGTTCAGCAACAACATTCAACCCCGCCAACTTTCATTTTATTTCACCAGAAAATTTGGCACAGTGGCCTGAACGCATTTTCTAAATGGCATCCTATTGAAATCACTTAACTTGGTTTGCGGTTATGCCACTTTTATGCTGTTTTTATGTGGGAAACAGGCGGTTATATGGTGTTTTTATGCGGTGTCATCCACATAAAATCCACTTTTGTGCTGTGCCACTAGTGCAGAGGAAACTTAGGTTGTGCAGTGATAAATGGCACGATTTGCAATTTGGATTAATAACCCTAACCAACGTTTATCACGAACAATTTATCCAAGAGACCTATGGGGCTATTGCTTTTTCAGTTGCCGCCCGGTCGGCTAACCTGCAACCAAACCTGCAACCGGGTAAAGTTTATATATATTGATAATTTGCGGTGTTTTTTCCGCTGGAATGCACGTACGGACCTGCAACCTTGCACTCAGGCTTCAATGCCAGCCATCAAAGGGTTTCCACCCTTTATGCAATCGCGCTAAACGCAATTGACCTCCTCAGTCGCGATCATTCTTTTTTGCTAATAGAGACTTTAATTCTTTGTTCTCTGAGGTAAGTGACTCGATTTGCTTCTCGAATTGCTCTCGCTCTTCAAGGAGCCGCCGGACCAAGGAAGACAGGTCTTTGTTTAATGCACCCTGGATTTCAGAAATTAACGGCTCAGATTTTTCTGCGGCTTCCTTAGGGAGATATAGATCAATGGGATTAATTTGAAAAATTTCCGCAAGTAAATCTTCCTTTTCCGGCCGGGGCCTAGCTGTTCCGCTCTCCCATCTCCTAATCTGATTGTCGCTAACACCTAACTTCTCTGCCAAATCAACCTTTGACAGACCGGCACCCTCTCTTAATTCCTTGAGTCGCTTTGCGAAGACATCGGATAGGATCGGCAATTTTACAACCAAAATGGGTTGACATGACGGCTTAAACTGTCTTATAAAGATATTATATGGCCTTTAACACCTTATTAAGATAGATTGATGAGCTTTTATTACACTTTAAAAGAAGAGCTAGATGTTGGCACCCGCCTCAGCTGGCGTCTGGGTTATAAACGCCGTCTTTATACGGCTACATTAAAGCACGCACCCAGAATAAGCTGCAATGTAAACCTGCGGAGAGGTGAATAAATATGCTTGGCTACCGCATCGTTCACCTTCTACGGTGCAGGTCCGTTCCCCCAATCACCGGCTTTACCATTACCAGCTTTGGAAACTATGTTACCGGCAAATCCAGTAACGCTATACCTGGCTGCACCCTTTCGTTCGTTGGTTGCCCGCGATGAACCAACTGGTCACCAACAGCCAGCTGGCCCAGGCCCTGGGCGTCTCCCGGCAGTCCATCGAGAAGAAATCCAAGGATTGGCGTTTGCAGCTGCTTCCCGGCCGGGGCGGCAAGGTAAAGCACTACGAGGTCCCTTCCCTGCCGGTGGAAATCCAGCAACGGCTGCTGCAGCACCGCCTGCAGAAACTCACCTTGAGTGACCTGGAGCCGTTTCTCTGCGAGTCAGGAGGAAGCGCCTCCGAGTTGCACAAGATTCCAGAGCCTGCCCTGGAACGGGCCCTGGCCAAGGCCAAAGCGGTCAGGATGGCCGGGGCGGCCAAGGAAATAAACTCAACCCCACACGGCCAGAGGCAAGCGCATTTTCACCACTGGTTGGACGAGTTCAACCGCGGCCTGGTGGATGAAAGCCTCAGCGCCAATCTAGGCCCTCTTTCTAAGAGAAGTCTCTACTGCTGGCGCAAGGTCTTGAGAGAAAGGGGAGTGGCCGGCCTGGTGGACCGGAGGGGTCGGCATCGCCGTAACGCCATAGAAGATGACATCAAGGAGTTCATCGAGACCTGCCTGCTGGGCCGGCCAGGCATCACCGCGGCCAAGATTCATCGGCTGATGCTGCACAAATTCCAGGGCCGCAGACTGCCAGCCTCGGGTACGGTCCGTAATCTGGTGGCCAAGATGCGCAAGGACCGGCAAGCCCATCTTTCCTTGCTGCACTATCCCTCTTTATTCAAGCGTCAGTATCAGCCTTCTCTGGGAAGGGCGGATGCCGGTCTCACTGAGCCCAACCAGCGCTGGGAGGCTGACTCCACCCGGGCGGATTTAATGACCGCCGACGGTAGGCGCTGCACCCTGATCGCGGTGGTCGACGTATGGACCCGAAGGCCGGTGTTTGGGGTGGTGGAGCGAGGGGGAGGAGACCCCATTGCCCAGACCTTTTTCAAGGCCTTCAAGCAAATGGGCATACCCCGCGAGGTAATCGTGGACCTGGGCAAGGATTACCAGAGCAAACAGGTGCAGGCATTATTCTTTGACCTGGGCATCAAGGCGCCCCGGATACCGGGCTACAGCCCGGAGCTCAAGCCCCACGCGGAGATTGCCTTTCATTTGATCTCCGATCTGCTACGCACCCTGACCGGATATACCGGCAACCGCCTGGCTAAACGGCCGGAGGTCATCCAAACCAAATACTTCCTGGCTGAATTGCAGGATCTGGTGGACAAGTGGGTGAGAGACTTTGAGAGCAATCACGTGGTCTCCACCATCGACTGCACCCCCAGGGAGCGCTGGGAGAAGGCCATAGACCAAGGCTGGCGGCCCAGGGTGGCCTCCCTGGATCAGCTTTTCCTGCTTTTAAAGCCAGCCGAGCCGCGTAGCGTGGCCCAGGGTCGCATTCATTACAATCGTGGACTTTATACGGCCGAAGAGCTCCTTTATTTGGAGCCCTTGGACCGGGTGTGGGTGCGCCCTGACCCAGAAGACGCGGGCATTGTCTATATCTTCGACCAGGGAGGGGAGTTCATCTGCATAGCCACGGATCTGGATCGCCTGAATCTCACTCCCAAACAGATCAGGGAACGTAAGAAGCGCTGGTGGTCCATCCGGCGCCTGGAGCGCAAGGCTTCCCGAGAGAGGGTAAAGGCTCTGGACCTGGACGATCTGGAGCGGGCCCGTTTGGACGAGGCGGCTGCCAGGACCAAGCCCCTGGACGCCCTTCCACCACCCAATCTGGACCTGCCGGCACTCAAGGCCGCGGCCCAGGCCCGGCAGGAAATGCTGGGCCAGGCAGAACAAGGAGATATTCAATCCTTTGGCCCAGGTGAAGAGCAGGTCCTGGATCCCTGGGGGCAGGAGATCGACATTCATCACCGGCCGGTCTTCTTGCGGCCCTCTGAGCGGACAGTGTGGATCCTAGTGCGCCAGCGGGAGGGGCTGCCAAACTCTTCCTCTGACCGGGTCTTCCTGGAGGAGTTTAAGGAAAGCCTCATGTGGCAGCAGCTGGGCGGGGAGCAGTTCGAGGAGTTTGTCCTGGGCCTGCGGGACTGCGTAGTCTACGACGAGGAGGAGCCATGAAGGCCACCTTTGTCCAGACCCGCAACGTGGCCCGTCTGTGGGAAGTGGTGGAGTCACTGCATAGTGCTTCTTTGGGTGAGCCCCGCCTGGGCCTGATCTACGGTCCGGCCGGCCGAGGCAAGACCCGGGCGGTGGATACCCTGGCCGCCCGGACTGGGGCTGTCTACGTCTCCGCGGCCCGGGTGTGGACTCCCAACTCCATGCTCAAGACCATCCTGGCCGCCCTGGGATGCCCAGCCACCAACACCGGTGCCGGCAATCTGCTTCGGGCAGCCGAGGCCCTATCTGAGCGTTTGGGTGTGCCTTCCCTGGGTAATGGCCTACTGATCATCGATGAAACAGACTATCTAGCCAAGGGCACCCAGCCACCGCGCACCCCTCCCCTGCTGGACACGGTCCGAGACCTGCACGACGCCTCGGGTGCTCCCATATTGCTGGTGGGCATGAACGGCCTGGCCAGGCTCCTGAGTCAATTTCCCCAATTTTGGGACCGGGTCCGCATGAGCGAGGAGTTCGCTCCCTTGGTCAGGAAAGAGGTCCTAAGCCTGGCCTCCGAGCTGGCCAGCCTTACCCTGGATGATCAATCAGCCGAGCAGATCCGCCGGGCCACCAAGGGTAATCTTCGTCAGACCATACTGCATCTGGCCCGATTGGAGGCCCTGGCCAGGGCGGAAGGATCTTCGCATATAAATCCGGAATGGACCCGACAGGTGACCACCGAGGTTGCCCGCAGTCGGCTCAGGGCCAGCGGCACCGGGCTCCGCAGGGTGAAGTGATGGCCGCCAAGACTGCTAGCCAGTGGCGGCCGGTGATGATTCGGAACTATTTACGTGAAGCGGGTGGTGAGGCCTCGGTGAAGGACATATATGAGCACCTGATAGACGAGGCCGGTCACACCCTCCGCCAGGTGAATCGGGCCCTGGATTATCTGGAGAAGCGTGGGGAGATCATTTTACTGCATAATTGTCAATGCAGGCTGGTGGAAGAACAGGACAAGGAATCAAATCCAGCAGTCCTTTGGAGGGCGGCCCATCAGCTGAGCCTGCGGGGAGCGTTTTCCGCCAAGGACCTCATGCAGGTGTCTGGCATCGATCGCTGGGGGGTCTATGAGTGGCTGCTGGAGATGCGAAAGCGAGGTCTGGTCCTAGAGGTCGGGAAATTTCGCTATCGCGTGGCCAGGGATGCTCCCAACCGTGATGACCCACCTGTTTTTCGTTGGGTACGGAAAGGAAAAGGCAGAACGAATCAAAGTTTGCTATAGGTTTACTTTGAATTATTTGTGGCAAAATACATTCCGGTTAAGTCGACCTAATCCTGCCGAATCCTAACCATACAAGTAGACCTAATTTGTGAGGAAACATCAATTGAGAGCGCTGCGTAATTATGGGACATGGTTTTTAGGCTCGTCTCTGCGCTAATTCAAAGATTATTCCGGCTTGTTTGGTGTCAGAGCCCTTGGGACAGATTTGAGGTTCCAGCTAATGGATACTCCTGGGTAAAACCACCACCCAAAGGAGTGAGCCATGAGCCAGAGTGAAGCAGTGGAAGGCAAGGTCCGTGAGATCCGGCGGAAGACCCGTAGGAAGTACTCGGCCGAGGAGAAGATTCGCATTGTCTTGGAGGGGCTAAGGGGAAAACAGAGCATCGCCGAGCTCTGCCGCCGGGAGGGGATAGCTCCTAATTTGTACTACAGCTGGAGCAAGGAGTTTCTGGAGGCTGGCAAGCGGCGGATGATGGGCGACACCAAGCGCCAGGCCACCAGCGGCGAGGTGCGGTCCCTGCGCCAGGAAAACAGCCAGCTCAAGGAACTGGTGGCTGATCTGTCCCTGAAAAACGTTGTACTCAAAAAAAGCTTAACTGGCACGGGCGACGATCTGGATCAGTGATGCGCTTTACTCAAGCCGAGAAGATGGAAATCATCAGGCTGGTGGAGGGGTCATCCCTGCCGGTGAAGCAGACGCTGAGTGAGATGGATGTGCCGCGCAGCTCCTTCTATCGCTGGTATCAACGGTATCTGGATTATGGCTACGATGGCCTGGCCACCCAGCCTCCCCACCGCCCGGCGATTCTGGAATAAGATTCCCGACAGCGAGAAGATGCGGGTGGTGGCTGAGGCTCTGAAAAAGCCGGAGCTGACCCCGCGAGAGCTGGCCTGGCACATCACCGACAGCCAAGGTGCCTTCATCAGTGAGTCCAGCGTTTATCGCATTTTAAGGGACTATGACCTGGTGGCCAGTCCAGCTTATATCGTACTCACGGCAGTCGACGAGTTTAGGCACAAGACCAGGCGGGTGCATGAGCTTTGGCAGACCGATTTTACCTACTTCAAGATCATCGGCTGGGGCTGGTATTACCTGTCCACGATCCTCGACGACTACAGCCGCTATATCATCGCCTGGCTTCTGACCAGCACCATGGCAGCCGATGACGTGAAAAAGACCCTGAATTTGGCGGTAACCAAGGCCGGGATCACCGGGGTAAAGATCAGGCACCGGCCCCGGCTGCTGTCGGACAACGGGCCCTGCTACCTGGCCGGGGACCTGAAGCAGTACCTGGATCAGCACGGCATCAGCCACACCCGGGGCAAACCCTACCACCCCATGACCCAGGGCAAGATCGAGCGCTATCACCGGACCCTGAAGAACCGGATCAACCTGGAGAACTACTACCTGCCCTGGGAACTAGAGCAGGAAATCGGTCGCTTCGTGAATTACTACAACCACCGGCGGGTGCACGAGTCCCTGGACAACCTGACTCCCGCCGATGTGTACCACGGCAGGAGCAGGGAAATCATCACGGCCAGAAACCTGGTCAAGGAGCAAACCATGCGGCGCAGGAGGCGCCACAACCTGGGGCTGAGGCCCTTAAACGAAGAGATTATTAGACCAGCGGTCTACCGGGAAGGTGTCCATTAGCAAAAGGCAAATCTTGTCTCAAAGGCTTTGACGACGTACACATATGGGCCTTGGTTGCTCAGAATTTCGGTGGGGACAGGGATTATCTCGATGAGATCCTGCGGCAGAACTTCCCCAAAGCCCAGCGCAAGGGCAAAGACGGCCGTTTTGCGCCCAGCGCCAAAAATTGTCCATCAAGGAGGCCTCCCGCTTGATCGACATGCTGAAGCACACGAGCGTTGGCGGCAGGCAACGGAGACTAAGGGAATGACCAGGATTGACGGTGTCCCCGAGAATGATCTTACCCGTGAACAACGGACATTTGCTTAAGCTACCATTTTGGTTTCGAAGGCCATTGGGCTGATGTTCCCGTTGGCACTGTGCCTCCTGGTTCGATTGTAGTCCACCTCAATATACTCGAAAACGGCCCGGCGCATGGTTTCGCGAGTGGCAAAGCTCTCGCCGTGGAACAACTCCACCTTGAGCGTGTGGAAGAAGCTCTCGGCGCAGGCGCTGTCGTAGCAATTGCCCTTGCCACTCATGCTGCAAAGTATTTCATGCTTGGCCAATAAGGCCTGGTATTGGCCCGAGCAGTATTGGCTGCCCCGGTCTGAATGAACCGTCACGCCTTTTGGCATCCGTCTGCGCCAAAGGGCCATCTGCAGGGCATCACAGACCAGCTTGGCCTTGATGCGCTTGTCCATGGCCCAGCCGATCACCATGCGCGAGAACAGATCAAGAACCACTGCCAGATACAGCCAGCCCTCTCCGGTCCACAGTGGAGTAAGAAACAGGGCGTAGTCGAACTATTTCCCTGTTTCTCCTCCCCGAACCGTACGTGCGCCTCTCAGCGCATACGGCTCTCCATTTAAGCGTGGCTCATAGCCATGGCGACATGATCGCCAGCTTGCTCTGCATTTCACTGATTATCAGAGGTCTTCACCTCACTAAGGTCAGCTAATCAGCCAAGCAAGCCACTTAAACTGTTCCCCTTCGCCATGTAGCAGGCTTTCCCTGCCTCGGACTACTACGGGAACTCCGCCAGCCCAACGGGCATCGGGGTCACACTCCCTTCTCATCCCGTTGGGCCTTCCCCGGTTCACATGCCGGACTCGAACGTATTGGTTAGGCCGCCGGTCGCAGTCTTTATCCTTGCTTGCCGCAAGTCGATGCGGATTCCACGGTCTGACTGCATTCTCCCCGTGGCCCATGCCCGCCGGCCTACTTGTACAGCGGGCAATCATGAACGGATTCCCTACATGTGATCCATTCATCTCCGCATCCCGCCTGTCAAGCCGTGTAGGCGGGGGTGACATTTCAACCCACAGACGCGAATTAACCGGTTCGTGTTCCTCGACCTTCCAATACTCAGCCTGGAGGCGCATCTTGGCTTAACGGCTTCGCCTCACGCCCCGTTTCCCACGGGCTACGTCACCCTGCCAGTGTACGGCAGGTCACCGCCGCTTCGGCTCTCACTCTTTCGCAGCAAAGAGCGGACACTGGACCATCTTGCCTCCTTGCTCTGTCCATATGTATTCCGGTCATGCTCAAGTCCCGGCGGGCATCTCCATGCCGACGCCGGAATCCGGGCGCACGATAGGTGATGTCGCAGACCCATTTCTGGTTAGGAGCCGTGGCCGTAAAATCCTGATCCAAAAGGTTTGGGGCCACAGGCAGGCTGTGCCCCGAATCGGTGGTGGCCTTGAACTTTTTGGCGGCTTTGGCCCTCAGTCTCTGCCTGCGCATGCTGGTCGCCACCGTCTTGCGGGTATAGTGGCAACCTTGCTCGTCCAGATCAATGGTCAGCCCCGGCGCGCCACTGCGCCCCTTGCGGGCAGCAACTGCCTGGGCCACCAGGCGATCCAATTTCTCACGCTCTAGCTGTCTTTTGCTTGGGTGCTTCTTCCGACGCAGCCAAGCGTAATGGCCACCCCGAGAGACCTCGAAGACGACACTCTGGGCCTTGATGCCGAAATTGCCTGTATTGTCGTGCATAAAGGCGTACTTCACTTCAGGCTTTTCGCGAAGTACGCCGCGGCCTTTTTTAAGATTGCGAGCTCCTCGGCTTGTTTGGCCACCTGCCGGTTCAAACGGGCATTCTCTGTGGCCAGTTCCTTTTCCGCCTCGCTCCGGCTCTGCTCGTACCGTGTCTTCTTGCGCCAGGCGTAAAGCTGCGATTCATGCAGACCCAGTTGCTTGGCCGCACCGCCCACGCCAACCTGATATGCTAAACCCAATGCCTCAGTCTTGAATTCCGGCGAGTAGCGCCGTCGGGAAGACTTCTGCCCACTTGATTGCTTGGCCATGGATCACCTCTCTCGCGAAATTTACTCGCTTAGCAAGGTGTCCGTCAAAACTGGGCAGGATCAAAACCGCCGGGGACCGTGTTTTGAACAAGTTCTATGCCTAATTAAAATCAAAGCAGAAATAAGCACTTGGCTCATAGCTCATATTAGACAAGACTAAAGCTTGCTTTGGCTAGTTTAAAAAGTTGAAGCCCCTGCCGATTGACTGGAGTCGGCTACTCCATTCACATTGATTCGCCACCCAAGATTTAACAGAGCCAATGTAAGCCTAATCTCGCCAAACTAATGCGTAAATTGTGTCCACGAACTAAAATTGAGCGTTTCGGGCGTAGGTTAAATAGTGCCATTTCACAAATGCGTTTTGTGCCAGTTTGAAAATGCGTTCAGGGAAGCCTCAATACTTTCCGTTTGATTGCTATTTGATTGCTAGAGCAAAAAGAAGGCTTAGGCAGTTTTGCCTAAGCCTTTGATATTACTGGAGCCGGCGGTAGGATTTGAACCAACGGCCTGCTGATTACGAAGCTGAGCGCCACCCTCGAGCTAGGGAATGTGTTTAAGGCCATATTGATTCAAAAAGTCTGCAGAGCGGCAAACAGGGGCTCCCCAAACGCTCCCATTTGCTTCCCACCTGCTTCCCGGCAAAAAAACAGGGCCTAGGTCAAACGACCTAAGCCCTTGATATCTTTGGTGCCGAGGGACGGAGTTGAACCGCCGACACGGGGATTTTCAGTCCCCTGCTCTACCAACTGAGCTACCTCGGCCTGTAATTGCCGTGCTTCCCCCGCCGCCGGAGCGGCCCTGGCCGAAACACACGCTTTTTATACCGCCCCTCTTTTAAGGCGTCAAGAGCTAAGCCTTGCTTAACCCGGATGCTTTTGCTATCTACTAAACACTTGCTTTGTCCTTCGTGGGGGGAACATGCTGGCAACCGTGACTTCGCTGGCCGTACTGGGAGTGCGCGCCTATCCCGTACAAGTAGAAGTGGACCTGGCTCCTGGCCTGCCCGCCTTCAACACCGTGGGCTTGCCCGACGGGGCGGTGCGTGAATCCAAGGAGCGGGTGCGCGCCGCCTTGGCCAACAGCGGCTTTTACCTTCCGGTGAACCGCATCACCGTGAACCTGGCCCCCGCCGATATAAAGAAAGAAGGCGCGGCCTTTGACCTGCCCATGGCCCTGGGCATCCTGGCCGCCTCGGGCGCGGTGCCCGCCGAGGCCCTGCTGGGCCTGGGGGTGGTGGGCGAGCTGGCTCTGGACGGGGCCATTCGCCCGGTGCGCGGGGTGTTGCCCATGGCCGCCCGGGCGCGGGCCCTGGGGCTCAAGGCCTTCATTGTGCCCCGGGCCAACGGCCCCGAGGCGGCGGTGGTTGAGGGACTCACGGTCTATACGGTGGAGCGCCTGGATCAGGCGGCGTCCCATCTATTGGGGCGCGAAGAGTTGCCCCGGGCCCAGGCCGACCCCGCCCTGTTGGCCCTGAGCCAGGACGCCGGAGGGCTGGACCTCAACGAGGTGCGGGGCCAGGAGCACGTCAAGCGGGCCCTGACCATCGCCGCGGCCGGGGGGCACAACGTGATGATGGTGGGCCCGCCGGGCAGCGGCAAGACCATGCTGGCCCGCCGTTTGCCGGGAATACTCCCGCCGCTCAGCTTCGAGGAGGCCTTGCAGGTCACCCAGGTGGCCTCGGTGGCGGGCACCCTGGCTCCGGGCCAAGCCCTGGTCACCGCCCGGCCCTTCCGCTCCCCCCACCACACGGTGAGCGACGCCGGGCTCATCGGCGGGGGCACCATCCCCCGCCCCGGCGAGGTGAGCCTGGCCCACCAGGGGGTGCTGTTTCTGGACGAACTGCCCGAGTTCAAGAAAAGCGTGCTGGAGGTGCTCAGGCAGCCCCTGGAGTCCGGGGTGGTGACCATCACCAGGGCGGCGGCCACCGTGGATTTTCCGGCCCGGGTCATGCTGGTGGCGGCCATGAACCCCTGAGGTTGTGTTGCCTTGTTGCCGCGTTCTTTTCAAGTTCCTTGAAAAATGGCAAGTAGTGAAATTCGATAGATATTTCGTCATCGTGAATGACGATTTTTTCGGTGATGGCCTCGACTATCTGTCTTTGTTTTTCAAAGTCTAGCTTTTCCCACTGATGATATAGCGAATGGGCTTCTGTTTGGATTTGCTCGGAGGAAAGGGTTTTAATTTTCAATAGGTCAATTTCTGCCTGAAGCTGAGGCATCTCATTTTCCAGCTGCGCAAATCTTTCCTCTAGTGGGCGATAATTACGGCCAAATCCATCGGCAGATATTTTGTCATTCATGTAGAGACCATAAATTTTGTCCATCTCGCCCTGGGTCTTTTTCTTCTCTTCTGTGAGGACTGCCAGCCTTTCCGACTTTTCGACGATCTGGTCATCGGACTGATGGAGGTAGTTTTGTAAATCTTCCTCAGAAAGTAGGAATTCTCTCAGTTGTTCTTGATATATGGTGTTGAGGTCATCTACCGGAATTTTGTTTTTACAGACTTTGCAGACATATTTAGGGGAGTTGGTGAAGACATACATCTTGACGCCACAGTGGCAATAGGCCAAACCGGGGAAAAGATGTTTGGCGGCTTTCCGGCCTACCTTTTTTCTGGAAGCTCTCTGTTGATTCAAAAACTCGTTACACTCCCTGAAAAGCTCCTCCGAGACAATTGGTTCAGATTCAACATATATCCATTCTTTTTCTGGCTTTAAAACCCAGGCCTTGCCGTCTCCCAGGCTTTGGGTGTAGTTGGCTCTCCTCCTTCCGATGCGGCAATCATGGTGTAGAAGAGCCGACCAGCCGGAGAGGTGGTGTCAATTGCCTCTCCGAGGGAAACAAGGCCCGCCCCTTGTTTTTGGAATATGTCTGATATATCCAATAACTCTTTGGTGTTTCGAGCTAATCGGGCCAGCTTGGAAAAAATGAGGGCCTCAATGTGTCCTCTTTTGATATCCGCGAGCATCCTTTGGGTTTCTGGGTGATCCAGGACGCTTTTGCCAGAGACTCCAGAGAGGTCGTAAAGCTCAATCACTTCCCAGCCCTTGGCTTCAGCATAGTACCTGGCGCGTTGTTCGTGGTGCTGGGGTGATTCTCCTTGGGCTTGATCGTCGGTTGACACCCTGATCCAGATGCCTACTCTTTTTTTCAATTTTCGTTCCATGCAAGAACCTCTCGGCAATCTGACGCTGCAAGATTTTCTATAATCTGTAGCACAGAGAGGGCCATGAACTCAACATGGCAACGCAAGGTAGGTTGTATTTTTTATCTGGCTGAAATTAAAAATGTTCTTAGGTTGATTTTCTGCCTTGGTAGCCGGAGAGTTACTACTTTTCCATCTTTTTCATCGAATCAATAATTAGCTTGGCGATGGCTTCTTGCTTTTGTTTCTGTTCCTTGGGGTCAGTTGTTTTGTATTTTACTTTCACCCTATATCCCCGAACGGTTTTTTCCTGTTTCAAACGCTCTGCGTCTTTGCCGTCTAAGAACGTAATGAATTCTTCCGGAAGTAAATATTTAATTTTTTCCTGATCGACTTCGGCAATGGACTCCTGAACAAGCCGACGGATCAGATTTAGTTTTTTTCTTTCATGCGAAAGCAGCACAATATCGCTATAGCCATGAGCTAGGCACTTTTGAATGTTGTCCATTTCATGGTCAGCCGAGGTGGAGACGCTAATCTCACAAGCTATTTTTTCCTTATCTCTCTCCAGAGAAACATCAACCAAACCGAAGCCAGACAATATCTTCTCTTCCAAGGTGGCTTTATAGCCGTGTTCTTGGCCAATTCGTTTGATTAATCGTTGAAGATACTGGTGCTGAGTACCGCCTCTTCCGGCAGAAGCTGGTTTTTGTGGCTCATCAGGTGAAACTACTTGTTTAGGCTTTTCTCTTCCCGGCTCTTTTTCGGCGACTCTAGGCTCACTTGCTTTTCGGGTTGGCTGAAGAGACGGTCGGTCTGGGATGTCTCCCTCGTCATTCGCTGGATATAGCTGGCTGATAACAGTTTCGAGCGGCACTCCAAAATTGGCCCGAGAGGCTGCTATGATCTCCTCGCTGCTTGCCAGATTGCCTTTGTCGGCAACCACGGGGAGATTTTCAGTCCTAAGATTAAAATCAAACCGGGCTTGCTCAATCCGGCCTATGGCTTCCCCAATACCCAAGCTTTGTAAGTCATGAGCGTCAAAATATGAAAAGCCATTGGCTAATTTAGCCGCGTCAGCTTCCCCTAGGCGAAAGCAGATTCGGGTGTAGGGGTTGGACAGTACGCTACTGGCCACCTCTTTGTCTTTGGCCGCCAGCTGCCTGAGTTCCTGATGAGCCAAGATCAAACCCAGGTTATATTTCCGCGCTCCCGAAAGAATAGATTCCATGGAAGGAGTGACGAAATTTTGGAATTCATCAATGTAAAGATAGAATGGCTGCCGCTTCTTTTGGTCAATCTCTTGGCGTGAAAGAGCGATTTGGTGAATTTTGGCGACTAATAGAGCCCCGAGCAGGTATGAGTTTTCTTCCCCAATTCCTCCGTGTGATAGCTTGGCCAAAAATATCTTGCGATTGTTCATGATGTTGGCAAAGTCAATCCGGCTGGTCTTTTGGCCAACCATATGCCGGATCGGTTTGGGACGAAGGAAAGTGTCTAAGCGGGTCAGGACTGAAGCTTGAGGACGACCGGAGAGCAAAGGGAATTCTTTTTCCCAGTAATATACAATCTCTTGATCTTTGACGTTTTTTAGAAATTCGCTTCGGAATGCCTTTTCAATTAAAAAACGCCTAAGAGTCATTAAGGTGCCGCCCTCGCTACTCTCAAGCATGGCCAAAATGCCATTGGCCAGAACCACGTTCATCTGGTCGCCCCAAGAAGAGGACAGGCGGCGAAAGACTCCGGTTAAATCCGAGGCCAAGAGCGTCTTTTCCGTTTCAGTGGCGGCGCTAAATATATTGAAGGGGATAGGATAATTTTCATCCGCTGGATTAAATAGAATTACATCACCTTTTCGGCTTTTAGGGATTGAGTTTAATATGTGATCAATGAGATCACCATGAGGATCAAGAACTGCCACTCCTTGTCCAGAGTGAATGTCTTGGATAATTAAGTTGAGTAAGAGAGTGGATTTTCCCGTTCCCGATGCACCGACAACATACATGTGGCGCATTCGCTGATCTTGGTTAAGAGTTACCTTAATGCTTTCTCCTTGGTGGGTATTGGTTCCCAAGATCAGTTGATGGTTTTTGGCAACAGCGGGGGCCTTTTTTGTTTTAACCAGAGAGCGGAGAAGTTTTTCCGTCTGTATTGAACTATCGGGGAAATGGACAAAATTTACTAACTCATCACGATTAAGAATCATACCGGAACGGTGAGTAAGGCGGTCAAGGACATCGTCAACATGAATCTCTGAAGGGTATCCATCGTTGGTGAGAGGAACAAGTTTGTTTCCGGTAGGGTGATCTTGCCCAGTAACCGCGGACAATTGGTTAAGCGATCATTTTGTGTTCATAGGCCACCGGGCTGATGTGTCCGTTGGCACTGTGCCTCCTGGTTCGATTGTAGTCCACTTCAATATACTCGAAG